>Ga0073909_10000157_pt1 | contig 25029 bp, 27 predicted proteins | sample Coa_R1_6_FD_66439 | JGI IMG/M metagenome (GOLD analysis project Ga0073909, IMG submission 66439) | Surface soil microbial communities from Centralia Pennsylvania, which are recovering from an underground coalmine fire. - Coalmine... | ecosystem: Environmental > Terrestrial > Soil > Unclassified... | reverse complement strand
CCTTTCTTAGCGCCCTTTGCGGTTAAAAGCTTTTCGGGAAGATGTGCGAATTCAAGCGGCAGGATTATCCGCGCTAGACTGCTCCGCCTCGTGGCTCTCCTGCGAAAGCTTCCGCAACGAAAGCCGCTCGCGATGAGCCAACAGCAACCCAACCGGCACGATGGCGATGAACGTCACCAGCCACAGCATAATGCCGCAACTGGTGGCCAGTTCCGGAGGAACGCCAAAAATATGATTCAGCGTCTCAATTGTAGCGAACTGGGAGCCGCCGCCGACCCCTGGTAGCTGCACCAGCGAGCCCACCATGCTCGACGCCATCAACAAAAAAATCTGCGTCTGCGGGATTTCAAGCTTGGGTGTGTTGTACGCGTGCGCCACTTCCTTGTAGGCGACGGCAATCATTGCCCACATCAGCACCGACACCCCGATGAGCATCAGCAGCGACTTCTTGTCATGAATCGTGTTCAGGCCGCTTCGAAACTCCCGGATGCGAAGTGCGATACGGTGCCCAAGATTGGAAGCGTGATGCGCAAAGCGCCGTTCCACCCATCCCGCCAATGCTTCGCCACTGCGATGGACAGCAATCGCCCCGAAAGTAAGGCCGACGACGATCACGATCAGAACCACCGCGATTTCTTCAAAAACTCCGCGAGACTGCAATCGCTTCGGTGCTGTCGCAAAAAAGGCTGCCAGAACAAAAAGAAAAGTGAACCCGGCCACATCGAAGATTCGCTCCACCGCCCAGACGGCAATCTGCGAAGAAAACGGCAGACGCTCGCGCCTCGCAATGAGGTAAGGACGGATCAGTTCCCCCGGTCGCCCCAGAAGAGCGAGCCCCGTAAATCCGATGACGGTAGGGGCCACCAGTCCGACCACCGACGCCTCGGGCCGGATCGGCCGGAGAAAGATTTTCCAGCGCACTGCTCGCAGCACGTAAGCGAGATAAATCAGGGCAACACCGTGCAGGATGTGGAAGGCGCTGACGCTGCGTGTCTGCGTCAGGAAAAGATCCCAATCGAAGTTCTTCCACATCCGAAACTGCGAATACACCAGACCCGCCAGCAGGGCGAGCGCGATTCCGGTTATCGCTGCACGTCTTCGGTCCATGAATTCGAGGGATCTCCAGCGGTGGTATTACAGATCAGCTCTGAAAGGCACAACACAAGGTAAATGAGTCGGAGGTAGGGGTCAACGCGAACCAGGTACAGATAGCCTGGCGATCAGTTTCCCGTAGCGGCGTTCGAGCGCTTGGTAGCAGCTGCAGAAGCACGCGTAGTCTTCGGAGCCGCCTGCTTCGCTGCAATCTGCGACTTGCTCTTGGCCTGAGGCTGAGCCTTGGAGGTCAGCGAGTTCGCCGCCTTCTGCTGCGCAATCTTCTTGCGGTTGAAATCACGCACAATGCTTGCCACATACTTCCGCGTCTCGAGATAGGGAGGCACTCCGCCGTACTGTTCCACACGGTGCGGTCCGGCATTGTAGGCAGCGAGAGCTTTGACCAGATCGAAGTTGTATCGCTCCAGCAGTTCGCGCAGATAGCGAGTGCCACCATCCACATTCGCGTTCGGATCGAAGGCGTTCGACACCCCGAGGTTCGAAGCGGTACCTGGCATCAGTTGCATCAAGCCCTGAGCGCCCTTCGGAGAGATGGCGTGAACCTTGAAGCCGCTTTCGGCCCGAATCACGCTATTCACAAGATCAGGATCAATCCGATAGCGTCCGCTTGCACTGTTTACGGCCTCCGCGATATCCGCCGGACGCGTACTTGCCGGGGTCGGCGGCGCCGCTGCGGGCAGGGAAGGATTCATTGCCGCAGGAGCGGTAGCAAGCGTCTCGGTGGACTTTTCGGGAACAGCCGGAGCATTCAAGTCGCGTTCAATCTGAACGATTTCGGCGGTGGGTACATCCACGAAGCTGGAACCATCGGCCGTCAGAAAAAGTCGAGTCGTCTCGCCTAGCGGCGCCCGACTCTCGTGCCGGATGGTAAAGCCGTTGCGCAGAGTCGCGACGTCGGTGGCCGACGCTTGCATCGCGCCGACGCCCAACAGCACAACCATCCCGAGACTCTTACGCAGATTCATCCGGCAAAACCACTCAGATTCGCAAAGTTCCGGCAGGGGAAAACAGCCGAGTCACAACCAGAATACCAGCGCTACGCCCCGACCCCAACTCTCGCGAGTACAGGCTCCAGGGCGGCTGCCACGCCGTCCTGATCGTTCGTCAGGGTCACCTTCCAACCCCGGCTGCGCAGGTCTTCCGACGCATTTCCCATGATAACCGGGTATCCCGCGAAGGCAAGCATTTCTATGTCGTTGTAATTGTCACCAACGGCCATGACCTGGTCCCGGGAGAGCCCCCGGAACGCCGCCCACCGCTCCAAAGCATGGCCCTTCGAGCAAGCCTGGTTCAGGATGTCGACAATCGACAAGTCCCGGACCGGGTACTCCGTTCGCAGCACCGTGATCCGCTCGCTCAGGTGGCAGTTCTGCAATACCCCCAGGGCCTCGTGCATGCGGGAAATCGGCCCACAAAACATAGCCTGCACAGGGTCCGTTATCAGGGAGTCCTCGATCGGAATCACGAAATCGATGTACTCGAGATTCTTCTCCAGCCACCGCCGGATGCTGTTTTCCAGATAGTTCAAGTGCTCCAGCACAATCGACCCTTTGGCCTTTTTGTCGAAGGTCAGGACCGTATTGCCCCGGAACTCGATCATCGCCCCACAAAGTTCCCGGCAGAGATCAGCCGGCAGCAGGTCGCGGTAAAACGTCTCCCCCGCAAGCGAGCGAGTAATCGCGCCATTCGAACTGATCAGCCACAGGTCATCGAAGCCAAGCTGTGTCGCGATGGGCGTAGCGAAGTCATGGCGCCTGCCTGTCACTAGGATGACCTCGATCCCTGCCGCCCGGGCGCGCTGCAAGGCCGACAGGTTGGCATCGGAAATCTGGAATTGGGAGTTCAGCAGGGTGCCGTCGATATCAAGCGCCAGCAGCCGGATGGAAGGCGAGGTCACACAAGATTTTACCATCCAGGTGAGAGTCTACCCGTGGTCAACGACGACTCGATTTCTGCATGCTATAGTGCGGCACATTCATGGGAATTCTCGGCGCGCTCTACAATCCGTGGAGTTTCCTCGTCGTGGCGCTGGCGATCATCCATTTCATTCGGCGTCGCCCGGATACTTACTGGCTTTACATCATTTTGTTTCTAGGCCCTCTTGGTGCTGGTATTTACCTAGTCGTCGAAGCCCTGCCTGATTTGGGCTTGCTGCGGCAATCGTTCAAGGTTTTTCCACGAAGACGCCGCATTCGCGAACTGGAAGCGGCGGTGCTCGACAACCCCTCCGCCGGCAACTACGAAGAACTGGCCGACCTCTACATGGAGGAGGGCAATTTCTCCAAGGCCCGCGACTGCTATGACAAGGCCATCTCCTCACGCACCGATTCGCCCGATCCGTTTTACCGCCGCGGTGTATGCGAAATCGAATTGGGCGACTTCACGCCCGCAGTGCAGGACCTCGAGCGCGTCGTTCAAAAAGATCCCGGCTATGATTTCCATCGTGCCAAAGGGTTGCTGGCCCATGCGTACGCAAACGCCAGCGAGCCGGGAAAAGCCGAAGATCTATTTCGCCAAGCGGTCGCGATCTCGACGCTCTCCGAAACCTATTACAACTATGCGCTCTTTCTCGCGGCACAGAACCATCCAGCCGAAGCCAGGGAATGGGCGCAGAAGATTCTCGCCAAAAAGCCGACTATGCCCCGTTACCTGCGCCGTCGCGAGCGCCCCTGGTTCCGCAAAGCTTCGGGATTGCTGAAGCGGCTCAAGGCGTAGCACATGCCTTCGCCTCCCCCGAATGCTAGACTCATCTCCGCTATGGGACGTTTGACGCATCTGGAGTGCACGCGGTGCGGCCACCAACTCCCCGCCGATCGGCCGCAGACCATATGTCCGAAAGACGGCGGCGTCCTGTACGCGCGTTACGATCTTCCTGCGATCAAGAAAACTTTCTCCCGCGAACAGCTATGCGAACGCCCCGCCACCATGTGGCGCTACGCGGAAGTTCTTCCCGATGCCAAGCCCGTCTCCCTGGGAGAAGGCTTCACTCCCATGATTCCCAGCCGCGAATATCCCGCCGTCCTTATCAAGGACGAAGGGCTCAATCCCACCGGCTCGTTCAAAGCTCGCGGGCTCTCGGCTGCAATCACGATGGCGAAGCATTACGGCGTAAAGAAGGTTGCGATCCCCTCCGCCGGAAATGCCGCCGGCGCACTAGCGGCCTACGCTGCCGCTGCCGGAATCGAGGCGCACATCTTCATGCCGAAAGATGTGCCCATGGCCAACCGCATCGAGTCACAGTACTACGGAGCACACGTCACGCTCGTCGATGGACTGATCAGCGACTGCGCGCGCATGGTTGGCGAGCGCAAAGAGAAAGAAGGCTGGTTCGATATATCCACCCTCAAAGAGCCCTATCGCGTCGAAGGAAAGAAGACGATGGGCTACGAAGTTGCCGAGCAACTCCGGTGGCGTCTTCCCCAAGGAATCATCTACCCAACAGGAGGCGGGGTCGGTCTGATTGGCATGTGGAAGGCCTTCGACGAGATGGAAGCCCTGGGCTGGATTGGCTCAGGGCGCCCGCGGATGGTCACCGTTCAATCAACGGGCTGCGCGCCAATTGTTAAAGCATGGGATGAAGGAAAGACGACGTCGGAAATGTGGGCAAACGCGGCCACGTCGGCCTCCGGGTTGCGCGTTCCGAAAGTGTACGGCGATTACCTCGTCCTCGACATTCTGCGCAAAAGTAAGGGCATCGCTGTGGCTGTGACCGACGACGAAATTATGGACGCTCTGCGCCAGTGGGCTCGAGTGGAAGGTGTCTTCGCGGCCCCCGAAGGTGCGGCCGCACTCGCCGCATATCGAAAGCTACGGGCCAGCAAATTTTTCTCGGAAGCCGACCAGGTAGTTCTGTTTAACACGGGCACCGGCCTCAAGTACCTCGACACCTTGGAAACAGGGGAGGGCTCTGACAAGAAACTTCCCACCAGTCGCCAGATCGCAGGAATCATCGGCCCGTACTGATCGTGGACAAATCTGGGCAGACCGCTCTTTCGCCAGCTGCCACCCGAAAGGCAAAGGGCCGACTTCAAGTAATCCTTTAGCAATGCCTCGCCGCATTTGAAGCAATCCAGCCGCCCTGCACCCATATAAAATGGATGCGTATGACGGATCGCCTCTACTACCACGATTCCTTCCTGTACGAGTTCGAAGGCGAGATCACCGAAGTAGTCCCTGCCGCAGAAATCAACGCTCGTCATGGCGTCTACCTCAACCGCACTGCGTTCTACCCCACTAGCGGAGGACAAGTCCACGATACGGGTTGGATCTCTTCATCGGACCAGCGGTCGGACAAAGACAAACTGCGGGTGGCCGAGGTCGTTGAACAAGAGGACGGCCGCGTCGTGCATTACATCGAAGCCGACAAAGCTCCGGAACGTGGCACGCGCATTCGCGGAGTGATCGACCCCGCCCGCCGTCGCGACCACATGCAGCAGCATTCCGGGCAACACGTTCTCTCCGCAGCCTTCATCCGTCTCTTTAACATGCCGACCGTCTCCTTTCACATGGGAGAGGAAGCCTGTTCGATCGATCTCGACACCCCAGCTATCAAGCCGTCCCAGATCGAAGAAGTCGAGTTGCTCTCCAATCAGATCGTCCAGGAAAATCGTCCGGTCGAGATCCGCTTCGTAACCCAGCAAACGGCGCAGGATCTCGGACTGCGCAAGCGGGCCAGAACCGACAAAGACGAACTGCGCCTGATCGATATTCAGAATTTCGATCTCTCCGCATGCGGTGGAACGCACGTCGCCAACACTGGCCAGATCGGCAGCATCCTTCTTCGCAAGGTCGAAAAGGTTCGGCAAGGTTCGCGAGTGGAGTTCGTTTGCGGGCAACGCGCGGTGAAAACAGCGCGCCATGATTATCTGGCCCTGACCGAAGCGGCCGCGCTCTTCTCCGGGCACATCTGGGATGTGCCGCAGCAGGTGAAAAAGTCGCTGGAGGACATCAAGAGCGCGGGCAAGGCCCAGGAACATCTGCTCGCCGCGTTGGCGGAACTGGAGGCATCGCGTCTGCTGGTCGAGACTGCCTCGCAGGGCCAGCGCAAAGTTGTAATCCGTTCTTACGCCGATCGCGATCTGACATTCATCCGCCTGCTCGCGCAGAAAATCACGCGGAAGGAACTCAGCGTAGTCGCATTGTTGGCCACTTCCTCCGATCCCGTCTCAATCGTTTTCGCACAGTCCAAAGGCATGCCGTTCGACATGTCCGCACTCCTAAAAGAGACCGTTGCCAAGTTGGGCGGCCGCGGCGGCGGCAGTAAAGACATGGCTCAGGGGGGAGTTCCGAGCGCTGTGAATCTGGATACAATGATCAAAGAGCTGGGTTCCCGATTGACGTCCTAATAATGGAGCGCATCCTCCACATTTTGGTCTGTCTCCTGCTGGTTTCGGCATCTGCCGCGCCTCAGGAGCAGTACAAGCAAATCACTGTTTGCTTCGATCCCTGGCCAGCGGCCGGCCGCAAACTGGAGTCCGGCTACGAACCAGGCAGCCGGAAACCAGTCTTGCTTGACGAGCACTCAGCCGTTCAGATTCTCCAAGCCAGAATCGACATCGCTAAGATCGCTAAGATGGTTCCATCACAAGCCCTCGGTGCCCATAGAACCGCTTTGGTAAGCGAGGACAAGATAAGTCCATATCGTCCACTTAAGGTGCTGACGTCTTGTCACGTGGCTGTTGTTTACGCAGACGGCCGCATAGCAATTCATTGAGCGATGCCGGACCAGAAGCTCATTCTCGTTAACCTGCTGGTCAAACTCGGCGTAGCTGCCGCGGTTTCGAGCACTCTGGTACGTTCCCTCGAATTCAAGAAACTGCTGTTCCGCGAAGAGCGCACCACGCGCCAGAAGGTCTACCTCACCATCTGGTTCGCCACGCCGATCGCCCTAGCCGTTTGGATCCGATTTATTCAGAAAAGCTTTCTTGCCGGCGACCTGTCGTTTGAAACCACGCTGCTTCTCGGCATCCTCGGCGGTCGCCTTACGGGATCGCTGGGCGGTGCACTTATGGCGTTCCCGGCATTCCTTCACGGTGAGTGGATTACGCTGCTCTTCAATGTCCTTTGCGGACTAGCCGCCGGCCAGCTCCGCAGTATCGCTCAAGACAAAGAAGACGTCTGGTCCTTTTCGCCCTTCATCGACCTCAGCATCTACCGCTGGATCCGCCGCAACCTGCCCAAACCTCGCTTCGATTGGCAGATCATGTTTTTCGCGACCATCATCGGCCTGCGCTTCCTGCACAGCGAACTCACGCGCGTCTTTCCGCGTTCTACGTTCAGCCTGGAAAGTTCCAATCTCTGGGTAGAAGTCGCGATCTACGCGACCTCAGTCATGGTGGTGGGCACGGAGCTGAAGATCTTTAACGGCGTCCGCATTCAGATGAAGCTCGAAGAACAGTACCTGCTCCTTCTTCAGGCGAGAATGGAAGCTCTCCAGAATCAGATAAACCCGCACTTCCTCTTTAATACCCTGAATTCCGTCTCATCCTTGGTTCGCTTCGACCCCGACACCGCGCGCGAACTGATCATCAAACTGGCAAGAATTCTCCGCCGCCTTCTCAACAGCTCCGATTCGTTCGTGCCTTTACGCGAAGAGGTCGAGTTCATCGACAACTATCTCGATATCGAAGTTGTGCGCTTCGGCCGCGACAAGCTTCGCGTCATCAAGGAACTCGAACCCGAATCCCTGGAGATGCTGGTGCCCGCCATGCTTCTCCAGCCGCTAGTGGAAAATTCGATCAAACACGGGCTCGCCTCGAAGATCGAAGGGGGAAGCATCTACCTGCGCAGCCGCCGAGGCGCGAAGGCCATCATTATCGAAGTGGAAGACGATGGAGTTGGAATGGGTGCCGCTCAACTGATTGAAAAGCCTAATGGCCTCGGCGGCACAGGCATAGGAATGGCCAACGTCGCCGAACGCCTGAAGGTTCTCTACGGTGACACGGCGCGCATGACCATCGACAGTCAGGACGGGAAGGGAACTCTGGTTCGTCTGCGCCTGCCGATTCTCGAGGACGGTTCCGGCATTCCGCCGGCACTCTATGAAGAGCGCTCCAGCACGCGCCGGTAAAACTCCTCGTATTGCGGAATGATTTTGCTCGCGCAGAATTTTGCCTGCGCCCACGCGCGCGCCTGCACCGCCATGGTCTCCAGCTTCTTCTCGTCACTCAGCAGGTCGATGGCGTACTGCGCCATCGTATCCACATCTCCGACCTCGGCCATGAATCCGTTTCTCCCGTGCTCGATCACTTCCGGAAGTCCACCGACACGCGTAGTGATGGGAACCACCTTGCATGCCATAGCTTCCAGCGCTGCCAGTCCGAAAGACTCCAGTTCGCTCGGCAGCAGCATGATGTCCGAGACGGCAAGTTTCTCCTGCACGCGGTCCTGTTTGCCGAGAAAAATCACGTGATCGTGAATGCCCTTCTGCACCGCCAGCCACTCCGCTTTGGAGCGGTCCGGTCCGTCGCCCACCAGCAGCAATTTTGACGGAATCTTCTTGCGGACCCGGTCGAAAATCTCCACCACGTCGGTCAGCCGTTTCACCGGGCGAAAGTTCGAAAGGTGTACGAGAACCTTCTCCCCATTGGGCGCGTATTCTTTCCGGCGCTTGGGCGCATCGGCGTCGCGCACGTACAAATCGCAATTCACGAAGTTGTACACGACCTCAATATGATTCTTGATCTCGAATTCCTTGAGCGTGATGTCGCGCAGGTAATTCGAAATCGCCGTGACGCCGTCGCTCTCTTCAATCGAATACCGCGTAATCGGTAAGTACGACCGGTCCATTCCCACCAGCGTGATGTCGGTGCCGTGCAGAGTGGTGACGAAAGGTAGCCGCCGGTGCGACGGGCCCGCCGCCAGCATCTGCCTCGCAAGCAATGCGCTCACCGAGTGCGGAATCGCATAATGTACGTGCAGCAAGTCGAGGTCATACAACTCGGCCACTTCGGCCATCCGGGTCGCCAGCGCCAGGTCGTAGGGCGGGTAATCAAATAGGGGATAGCGCGATACCTCGACTTCGTGAAAATGAATATGCGGCTGGGGTTCGGTCAGCCGGATCGGCTGTGCATACGAAATGAAGTGAATGTCGTGGCCGCGCTGCGCCAATTCCAGGCCCAGTTCTGTCGCCACCACTCCACTTCCACCGTATGTCGGATAGCACGTGATGCCAATCTTCATGCTGGGCGCTCCCCCGGCCCCGTAGGTTCGATGGCGAGTTTACACGCGCGATTCAGTTTTTGGGGAAATCCGAGGAGATTTGGGGAAATTTAGGGGAGCCGCTGGTGGGACTACTGCGTGCGTTCAAAAACGTTTGCGCGGAGCGGATCGACCTTATCCAAATGATTCTGCAAACGCTGCTTGGTGTCGGGCGTCAATCCCGTGAACTCCACGCCGTTGCCAACCCCGGGGTCGCTCGTGCGTACTACCGCAGACGTGGAGATCTTCTCGTCATCGATCCAGAATTCCACTCGCAAGGTCGTCCCTAATGCGAGTGGGAGAATGGTTTCCACGTAACATCCGTTGCCGCTGACATCGGTAGCGTTTACGCGCATCGGCGTTTTTACGCGTTCGTCCCGTAGCTCAAGAGGGAACGAAATGCGGTGGCGCGCATAACGCCGACGGTTGTTAGGCTCGGGCTGGGCCGTGATCTGGTCAGGCCTGAGTTCGCCCTTCCATGGACAGTCCTGGTCCGTGACAATCTGCACGCCCACCTGAATCTTCTGGATCGGCCCGCCATCCATTACCCAGACAACGCGGCAGCGTGACTTGCGCTCTGCATACTGCACGCCAATCACGTCGCCGACTTTCAGTTCATTTTCAAGACCTGAGAAGAGCGCGCCCGAGATGCTGATATTGCGCGCACGAATGTGCTGCGAGAATGTCTGGCCGTTGGCAGCCATCCCCCAGATTCGTACCGAGAGATCGGAGTTCGTCCGGGGATCCGGTCGCTGTTCGCTCATAAATGCCGCCAGGCGTACTTGCTCCCCCTCATCATAGCCCGAGTTCGCTGCGCCGGAGATTACCGAAGTTACCCTCCCGAGACGAACATCGGCGAGCAGAGTGCCCGGCTTCAAAGCTGGCGATAGGAAATCAGCTCAATGCCCCGGTTGTCCAACGCCTGCTTCGCTTCCAACGACGTCAGCACCGCAAGCTCTTCTTCCCGCTGTCTCCGCAGACGGGTCGAAATCCCGTCAAGATCCGCATCTACATAGCCCGGATGGCAAACAAATTCCCAAGTCCCCTCCGGCATGTTGTCGGCGATGGTCTGGAAAAGATTTCCATTGAGATGCCCCGTAGCCACAATTCCCAAGGTACCGTCCGGCGTTCTGAGGCCAGCCTTCGCGACCGCCCGGCGGAACCCGCCCGCCAGTCCGCGCAGAGTCTTCACCTGCGCGTAGCGTTTCCACAAGCCGTGTTGTGCCCGCGCAAAATTTGCCGCGACCACCTCGAACGGATTGCGAATCGCAGTGATGCCGCACGTTCTTGCCGCCTGCAAGATTCCCTCCAGCGCAGCCGGGAACATGTGCGTGTGCTTGTGCGTGTCGACATGCGACACCGTGACTCCATTCGATTGCAGCTTCCGGATCTGCTCGGTCGTCTCGGCTTCAACCTGCTCCGAATCAATTCGTCCAGTAAGCGCTCGTACCGCAAATCCAGCGACTCCGTCCCTGAAGGCGTGTCCATTCTTAGTTTCGATCAGGCTATGAACCCGCGAGGCCTCGCAGAGCGGCACGCCATCCAGCAGCACAACGTGACAACCGACACTCCACCCGGCATCGGCCTTGGCAAACTGCACCGCCTCGTCGAACGCCAGCGAGTTTGCCATCAGCGTCGCGGAAGTTACAATGCCGTGAGTGTGCGCCTCCAGGATGGCCCGGTTCACCCCACGGGTGAGTCCGAAATCGTCGGCATTCACAATCAGTCGTCGCACGCGTAGAGTTTAGCAGTCTCCATCGCGCGCGTTGTTTGACCCACCTTTTGCGCAACCGTATACTCGAAGTTCGTGCGTTGTCGTTCCAGTTTCTCGCGACCGCGCACAAATTCCCTCGCCGATGCGCGGGCGGTTAGCTCAGCTGGTTAGAGCGCCTGCCTTACAAGCAGGAGGTCGCAGGTTCGAGTCCTGCACTGCCCACCAACCATTCGTCCTCTCGCGCCATCCAGTCCGAGCGCTAGGGGACATAGATCTGCTTCCAACGACGTAGGCTTGACCGACTCGCCTCAATCATCTACAGCAACCACCCGCTGCAACCCGTCCGCGCCGACGTTTCATCCGAACTTCACTCAATAGGCGAGTGGAGATTTTTCAGCTGCACGCCGCTCCGTGATTTCTCGCCAGGAAAGAATTCATAATTCCTGAGGCCTGATATGCAATCTGATCCATCATTTGGCAATCCACAACTGGACCCGCAACTCCCCGACCGCCGACGCATTTTGAGACGTTCGGCCGCCGCCATCGTAGGTGCTTCGGCTTTGCGTTTCGGCATTCCCGCGTTTGGTGAACCGAAAGCGCAAAGCAATTCCAAGGAAAACCGTATGACTTCACTCCGAGAACCCACTGTAGGTTTTATGCTGGGGCCCGAACAGTTCCCGGTGCCAAAGCTTGTCGAATTGGGAGTCGCGGCCGAAGCTGCCGGCTTTGACCTCTTGGCAACCAGCGATCATTTCCAGCCATGGCAGGCCAATGAAGGACATTCGGGCGAAGCGTGGGTCACCATGGGCGCTTTGGGACAGCGCACCCGTCGTGTCTGGATCGGCCCCACAGTCACCTGTCCTACGTTCCGCTACAACCCCGCTGTAGTGCCGAAAGTAAAGTCTGCCTCGAAGGCAGCCTGAGACCGTTTGTCGGCACACAGTTCACACAACCGTTGCGGGATGGCTGTCGCTCTAATGGAAGAGGAGGAATTTCCATGCCAGCCAAGAAGAAGTCGAGCCGCCGTCGCTACAGCCAGGGCGCATCGAAAACCGTCGCCAGCGCGATGCGGCGCAAGAAGCGCGGCACGCTAAAGTCCGGCAAAGGCGGCAAGGGAGGCACAGTAAAGAGCCGCAAGCAGGCGATCGCTATTGGACTGTCGGAAGCCCGAAAAAAGGGCGCAAGAGTTCCGCGTAAGAAGAAATAGCCATTTCGCATTCGGAATCGCCGTCTTTCCCTCAGAGTGGATCGAGGGCAATTGCGAGTCACACGCTGCACCTGCTTGACGATCCACTCTCGCGCATTCGCCCGGGCGGAGAACTGAATTCCAGGCAAGCTCTGTACAGAAACCGCGACTCCTTTTACAATGAATTGATTGGCAACCGGTTTGTAAATCTCTGAGGTCTTTGGTGTTTGTAGCGGATCCCTTCCGCACCCCTCACCAGCCAGACTTTTCACAGAAGCCGGGGACGTAGTTCAGTTGGTTAGAACGCTGCCCTGTCACGGCAGAGGCCGCGGGTTCGAGTCCCGTCGTCCCCGCCATTCCTTCTCAAACACTCCGGAATCCTAGGTGCCCGAAGGTCATCGGCTTGCCTGGATCCGTCATGTCCACTTCAAAATCACAAATAAGTGAACTCACCCAGGGCCTTGAACCTGGTCGCCACGAAAGTCATCACGTCATATCCCTTGACACGTATATACGCGATAGAGTATATACAAACTATGGGATCGGTATTCGAAATCATTGCTGAGCCAAATCGGCGCTCGATCTTGAGCCTCCTGGGCTCGTCAGAAAAGTCCGTTGGCGAGATCGAGCAGCAACTTCGTATGTCGCAGCCCACAGTGTCCAAGCACCTGCGCGTGCTGCGAGACGCCGGCTTCGTCGAATCCACAGTAGACGCCCAGCGCCGCCTCTACCGGCTCAAACCGGAACCATTTCAGGAGGTGGATGCATGGCTGGCCCAGTTCCGCCGCTTCTGGTCCGCTCACATCGATGCTCTCGAACGTCACCTCGACCGCATGGGGCATTCCAGAGACGATCAGTCAACACCAACGGAAAAGAACACAATCAGAAAAAGACGCGGCCCCAAGCGCGAAAAGGGGAAAGGAGAAACGAAATGAAAATCAAAGTGACCACCCTATACGTCGACGACCAGGACAAAGCCCTGCGCTTCTATACCGAGATACTGGGCTTTGCCAAGAAGACCGACTTCAGTCAGGGCCCATATCGTTGGCTGACCGTGGCCTCGCCCGAGGAGCCAGACGGCATCGAACTGCAGCTCGCGCTGAACAACAATCCCCCAGCCAAGGCATATCAACAGGCGATCTTTCAACAGAACCAGCCGGCGGCCATGTTCTTCACTGATGACGTCAAGGGCGACTACGAGCGGATCAGGGGCCGCGGCGCCGAGTTCACCATGCCACCCACCGATGTAACCGGCTCGACCATCGCGACGCTGAAGGACACCTGCGGCAACCTCATTCAGCTCACCCAACTACGATATTCAGGGTGAGCACGTGGTGGTACGCGTGATGGTCTGATAATCCGACTTGTATCAGGGTATGCCTTCACGCATACCGTTTAGTCTAGCTTGCTGAAAGCGCCTTTAGGCGCTGGGTCGGCAGGGGCTCGTAAGGAGAAGACGTTGGTGAATCGCGAGCAATACACGCCGGGTCCGGCCAGCGGGGCGCAGATACGCAGGGACCGCGGACAACACGGCGAAGAAAAATGGACGCTCATTCTCGTCCGCGAGCTGCGCCACTCGCCGGAAAAAGTCTGGCAGGCGATCACCGACCCGGCGCATCTGCGCGAGTGGGCGCCCTTCGATGCCGACGGGAACCTGGGCGCCGCCGGAAACACGGTGAAGCTCACTACCGTGGGAGCGCCAGTACCGCGCATTACCGAAACGACCGTGACTCGGGCCGAGGCTCCCGAGTTGCTGGAGTACAAGTGGGGCGACTTCGACATGCGGTGGGAACTAGAACCCACTTCAAGCGGCACTCGCCTGACGCTGTGGACCAACATCGGTCATCGCTTCATCGCCATGGGTGCTGCCGGATGGCACATCTGCTTCGATGTTCTCGATCACCTGCTCAGCGGAACTCCCCTCGGGAGGATCGTTGGCCCTGAGGCCATGAAGTTCGGATGGCAGCGCTTGAACACGGAGTACGCCAAGCAGTTCGGCGTCGAAACGCCCAACTGGCCGCCGCAGACTCAAAAGTCCTGAATCAAGGAGGAGGAAGCGCGCAGCGCCCTCCCCTGATCAATGGAGCACACACGAATGAAAGATTCCACAGTACGTTCCATCTTTCGCTGGATTCACATCGTCTTCAGCATTCCAATTCTCGGCTACATCTACAGTCCGTTCGATAAGCTTCCTGACTACGCCGGCCCAACTCGCTATGTCTTCCTCCCGGTCATGGTCCTCACCGGGTTATGGATGTGGAAGGGCCATGTCGTCCGACGGCTGATTTCGAGAAAGACGGCAGGGAGCGCTGCGTGAGAACCATGTCAAACAGGATCCTTTCCAAAAAACAAAGTGAAGAAATTCTCAAAGCGTTGCAAGCCCGCTTTGAGAACAACGCGAACCGCCACAGGAATCTCGACTGGGCTGCCGTGCAAGCCAAGCTCGAAGCTGCCGAAAAGCTCTGGTCACTCTATGAAATGGAAAAAACCGGCGGCGAACCCGACGTTGTCGGTCAAGACAAGAAAACGGGTGAATTCATCTTTTGCGATTGTTCCCCCGAGAGCCCGAAGGACCGCCGCAGTCTCTGCTACGACCGCGAAGCGCTGAATGCAAGGAAAGCAAACAAGCCAAAAGACAGCGCAATGGATATGGCCGCTGCTATGGGCATTGCGCTGCTAACCGAAGATCAATATCGCGAGTTGCAGACGCTCGGAAACTCCGACACCAAGACCTCGAGCTGGGTACAAACGCCTCCCGCGATTAGAGAGCTCGGCGGCGCCCTATTTTGCGATCTCCGATACAACCTGCAATGGGTATTTCCCCCGACTACTCGGAGAGCCTTACAAGCTGACACTGCGAACATCGCCCTAAACAGATTTGTTATGAGACACCTCCCGCCTCTCCATCGGGACTTGCCACCACAACCACGTACCCGTCCGTATCGCGCAGCCAAATCTCCCTGTGCTGCGGGGCTGGATTGACATGAGGCTCCAGGAGAATCTCGGCCTGCAGTCCACGCGCTCGCGCCACCACCGAGTCGAAGTCCTGCACCTCGAACCACAGCAAGACTCCGTGCCCGACAGGCGCCGCCTCCCGGTTCACCAGGTTCGGGTGGTTCTCCGCATCCCAGGCGTGGAGTTGAAGAATCAACTGCCCCGAGCACGATATTCGCTCGTACAGATCGCGGTGGCTGTGTTCCGGCAGCGTGTCTGCCCCCAGCAGTTCCGCATACCAGCGGCTGCTCGCTCGCACATTACGCACCGCGATGAGCGGTTGCACCTGAACCCCTGATTTCTGTTCGTCGGAGCTCACAACGGCCTCCTGCCTTTCCGGCTTGAAGAATCCCTGCACCTAAGGATATCGCTCGACAAACCCATGCCATGTACTCCTGGAGGATCAATCCGGGTGCGCACAGAAATAACGCACGCGATCCTCGGATAAAGAAAGGGTGCTCCGTCTCCGCTCCACTTGGGCCGGGATTTCCGCACGGTCGGTACGGTTCGAGTCGATGAATGGCGCAGTTCATCCCGTTTTTGGATTGCGTATGCATTTTTCAAGAGCCCGCAGGTTCCGCACGGCGCATCTAAAATTATGGTGAGAACTGCAAACTCTACTAGAAGAGGATCGTCCCGATGGAATCAGCCTCTGCAATCCTAGACGCAAGGATCCGGGAACTGGGCGACTGGCGCGGCAAGACGCTCGCGAAAGTTCGCGACATCATTCACGCAGCCGACCCCGAGATCGTAGAAGAATGGAAGTGGGTCAAGCCGACATCGCCCGGAGTTCCCGTCTTCTCCCGCGGCGGCATCGTCTGCACGGGAGAGACGTATAAGAACGTCGTCAAGATGACCTTCGCCAAGGGCGCTGCGTTGAAAGACCCGGCCCGCCTATTCAACTCAAGCCTCGAAGGCAATGTAAGGCGCGCCATCGATATCCACGAAGGCGAAAAAATTAATGAAGCGGCGTTGAAGGATCTTATCCGCGCCGCCGTAGCGCTCAACCTGAAGGGCAAGTCCAAGCCGAAGCCCTCCCGAGCGAGCAACAAGCGAGCTGACTAGCGGGCTGCCCCTTCTCAATCCTGGAAGGAGGATGAAATGAAAATCTTCTTCGCGGGCGCAACCGGCGCCATCGGCAAGCGGCTACGAACGTCGCTGGTACCGGGAGCGTGGTTCTTCGGAAGCATTCGGCAGAGGCGGGTGCCGATCGTGGAGGAGGCTCGGGTCACTGGTCCTTCATTCATATCGATGACGCTGCCACAGCCACGCTAGCTGCTGTCAACGCCCTCGCTCCTGGACTCTACAACATCACCGATGACGAACCTGCGCCGGTGTCGGTTTGGCTGCCATACCTTGCCGAAGTGTTGGGAGCGAAGCCGCCCAGACACGTGCCGAAATGGCTGGCTCGATGGGCAGTCGGGGAATACGGGATCGCGGCCATGACGGAACTGCGAGGGTCGTCGAACCGCAAGGCCAAATCGTCGCTTCCCTGGAAACTCAAGTGGGCAAGCTGGCGGCGGGGGTTTAAGGACGGGTTCGAAAACCGCGTTCAGCCCATCAGCAGCCGCACAACTCGCGCGATTGCCTGACCGGCATGACTGCGACTACAGCGCTGCGGCTCGGCTGGTGCCCGCCGCCTCGAAAACATCTCCCGCGTCTGTCTCGGCGATCGGGATGAAGACTTTTACGACCTCGGGATCAAACTGCGTGCCGCTGCTCTTGATCAAGCGAGAAATCGCCTCACCATGCGGCAAGCCTTGCCGATAACAGCGGTTCGAGACCATCGCATCGTACGCGTCGATTACGGAAATAATTCTTGAGACCAGCGGAATGTCCTGCCCCTTAAGTCCCGCCGGATAGCCGGTACCGTCCACGCTCTCGTGATGATGGAGCGCATACAGACTAGCTTCCTCCAGCCCCGGAAACAGGCTGAGGATCGACCAGCTGTATTCAGGGTGGCGGTTGATGATGGCGCGCTCTTCGCTCGTCAGCGGCCCATTCTTCTTCAGGATGGCGTCCGGCACGCCGATCTTGCCGATGTCGTGCAGTAGCGCCGCGACTTCCACCTGGTAGGAGCGCTCTTCAGGAATATTCATCTCCCGAGCCACGCGGATGGCCCACTCCGCGAGCCTCGTGCTGTGCACGCCAGTGCTGATGTCCTTGAGATCGAGGAGATGATTAAAAGCGCAAATGACGGAATTGCGCATCGCCACTTGCTGCTCCTCGAGCTCCTTGATGCGGAGCAGGAGTTCAGGAACATTCCATTCGGGCTTGGTGATCGGGTCCGTCATTCGCTTCTGTAAATCTTTCGGGAGGTCGCGCCCCAGTCGAGCGTGGCCTCCCGAAAGTGTGCTGCAAGTCTTAGTGAAGGATCCGGCAAGCCAGCAGCGACTGATAGGTGTCCAGCCGGCCGAAGCCCATGTCGAGGTCGCCAATGTAATCCGCGGCGGCCAGTCCCAGAGGAACGTTCGCGCTGCGGCAGCCACCGTTCGTGCCGAGCATCATCGCAGCCGTGCCTGCAACCAGCGGAGTGCTGAACGACGTGCCCCATCCGGCGGCGTAGGTGCCCCACGGATAAGTCGTCATGACGGCTTCTCCAGGAGCCGCCATCCACACCGGCGGCGCGCCGTAGTTCGTGAAGCTCGACTGCGTGTCGGCGTTCGAAGTGGAAGCGACATCGACGACGCCAGGCAGGGCAGCCGGATAGACCACCATACGTTTCCCCTGGTTGCCAGCCGAGGCGACGGAGACCACGCCCTTACTATTGGCGTACTTGATCGCGCGAGCCAGTTCTGGCGAGTACGTGGTGTAGTCGAAGCTCATGTTCAGGACTTTCGCGCCGTTGTTCACCGCGTAGTAGATCGCGCGCAGAACATCGGAATCGTAGCCGGTGCCGTCCGCCTTAAAGGCTTTCAGCGGCATGATCTTCGCCTGTGGCGCAACCAGGTGCACCAGACCGGCCGTCATCGTGCCGTGTCCGAACGCAGAGTAGTTGCTGCCGTCGAGCACGGCGACCGTGCGCTGATCGAGAACAGCGACGGTGCGCTGGTTCACCTCGCCCGTCTGTCCGGAATTCGGATCGGGGGTGGCATTGACGTCCGTCTTCTCGGAGCCGCCGGCCGCGTTGCGGGTGAAGTCGTAACCGTTCACAAGAACTGCCTGCAACACCGGGTGCGTCGGATCAACGCCAGTGTCGATCACGGCGACCGTCACGCCTGCACCGAGCGCGTTGAATGTCGAATGTGTCTGATTGGTGCGCACCAGCTGATTGCCGGGCTGGTTGACATAGCCACGCCACACAGTCGCGCCGTAGTAAGAGACGGACGTCTTGTCAGTCAAATAGTTCGGCGTGCCTTGCGCATAAGCTTGTGGCTGCGTCTTGACTGCCTGGTCCAATTCGACCGACAGAATGCTCGTCTGTAAATTCAGGCGGAGAATGCCGGTGAGGGGATCGAGCACCGACGGGAAGGTCACGAGGAACAACTGCCCGTCGGGGTCGCCCAGGCCGCCGATAACTCTACAGCCGCTCAGCAGGCAGGTGAGATTGATTCCCGGAAGTCCGAGCGAGTCGCGAACAATCAGGCGCGTTTCCGCTTGGGCGCTCGGAGTTAAAACAGAAACCAACAGCAGGAACAAGCAAACCAGAAAGCCCGAAACCCGATAGCTGACTTTCTTTCGCGTGCTCTTCATGACTTTCATATCCCCCTCGAACTCGGGCCTTCGTAGTCGGGGGATAGTGGCGAGTCTAAAATGGGAACTCGCTGCTTGCTACTTACGGCCGTAATCTCTACTGGTAACAGTCCTTAAATACCTAACGTAATGCCGGTTAATCGAAGCTTCCGAGCGCGATCCGCAACGTCTTGCGCCCTGTTGTAATCACTGACATCCGCAACTGGTTCTGCGGTTCGAATTCAAGCTGAAACTCGCCGCACTCGTTGACTTCCGTCTTGCTCACCATGCGGCCCTTTTCTGTCCAAAGCACCACCACCGCGCCGCTCACCCACGACAGGGGCTCTTGCCGATCCAAAACCTGTCCGGCTACGCTAATCGCATTTCCGGAAAGCTTGCGTTCGAAACGCAAATCCACCGTGAGACTGTCGTCCTCGTAAATCATCTGCCGGGCATGCGTCGAACCGCCTCGGATGCCAACCGGCAAGGGCTGCATAACCGTATCGAACGCCAGCCTCGCCCACGAATCCTGCGCTTCCGGTACGTCAACCACGAACTGCAGCTTGGCCAGCCGAACCAGATCTGGCGGCGCCTGGTATTCCATTTCGCGCGCGGCCAACAGGCTCACCCGGCTCCAAAACGCCTCTGACTTTTTGCAGTCCGCGCAATTGTCAGCCAGGTGCGACGACAACTGCTGCTTCGCCTCGCCGGAGCCAATTCCGCGGACGTAATCGGCCCACGTTTCCTCTGCGAAATGCGTCATCCCAAATACCCCACCATGAAGACGAGTTTGTCTCGTCGCGGAACGCTGGATTTTTGTTCTTCGGTACAAAAGAGATGGCGCTTGTCGGAAAAATATAGGGTTCGCAAAATAAATTTGCCCATCGCTTTACCCCCTTCCTATCAGTGAGAAAGAAGCCCAATGGTAGGGATGCGGGCGGCTCTTTCGCAGCTCTAGCATGGTGGCGCGTATGGCTTCGGCCTTCGACGCTCCCTGCTGCAGCCGCGAGTAAAACCCAATCATGAAATCTTTGGAGCTCTCGTCGTGGATGTCCCAGAGACTCAGGACAAGCGATTGACCGCCGGCTTGCAGCAGTCCCCGAACCAGCCCCATGAGCTCATCCCCTGGGCTCACAACATTGAGGCCTGTGGCGCAGCCGCTTAACACGATTAAGTCGGCAGGCAAGCGCAGTTGTGAGATCTCGCACAGATCCAGGTGCGAGCCGCCCAAGCGAATCGACGAGAACATCGGATTGTCTTTCCGGAAATATCCATGCGTGGCGATGTGTACGGTCCGGGCCTTCGGTCCCTCGGTTCGCAAAACTTCGTGTGTGGCAGACTCTCCCACAAACAGCTTGGCATCCGGCAGGATCCGGCTCAGGGCCTCGACTTCCGTCTGGATGAAGGGAGCCTGCGCATCGGAAACTCCAAGGATCAGGGAGTCTCCCGATGCAACGGTCTGCTTGTTCTGGCATACCGCGTAGACGCTGGCACTCGGCGCGTACGAAATCGTGTGCGAATCGATGAGGTAGGAAGTGCCGTCATGCAGCGCGTGAAATGGCAAGTAGTGCAATAGCCCATGAGGTACGAAGACCAGGTGCTTGGCATCGAGCAGATGGCGGACCGGGGCAATGAGTTCCTGGTACAGGTTCTTCAGGTGGCCCTGCGTCGAAATCGCCATCGCTTCGCCAAACGTTGCAAGATAGTCCTGGTTCAGCCGGAACTTCGACATCTGGAGCTGCAGTAAGTGCAACAGCTTTTCAACGCGAGATCGCACCGTCACGGGAACAATCTGCAGCCGGTTCTGCGTCAGCACGCAGGTGACGATGCGGTCCTGGATGCGGAAGTATTCCACTAGCGCAGTATCAGCGGGCAGAGCCGAGCGAATCTGCTCCAGCGATGACGTGGAGGCCACTTGCACACCGGCGTCATGCGCCTCCGCGACTGTCGCCTCTTTCAGGGCACGCATGAGATCGGCTTCGCGGGCGCGCGCCTGTTGTTCGAGTTGTTTAATTCTTTCTTGCGAACGTTCTTCCGGGCGCAGTTGCTCGCGCTCGATCAGGTTGTAGTACCAGTTCAGTTCCTCGCGGAAGTTGCGGATGGAGCGCACCAGTTCGCTCTGCCCGGGATCGGATGTAGTGGACACTCGAACCGATTGGCTGAGCAGATCCATCAGCGCTCGTGACTTTGCCTGCTCAATGTAGCCGAACGCTTCCTCCGCGCCGTCGGGACGGCGGAGGCACAGGTCCACCAGGTTCTCGTAGACTTCCAGCTTGTTCTGGAAGAACGCAATCTTCAGCTCTTCCGCGCGCAGCCTTCCGCGCACCTGCTCGATGGCGTCCCGGGCGCGCAGATAGGATTGGTAGGCCGCCTGCGCTTTGGTACCCGCCCGCTCGATTTCGCCCATCAGGAATTCGGCCTGGTAGCGAAGCAGCGGGGAATCGAGGCTTTCGAGTTCCTTGAGCGCAGCCTCACAATGGGCTCTCGCCGACTTCGCGTTGTTCAAGCGCAAAGAGATTCTGGCCAGCAGCAACTCCGCCAGCACGGCCTTGCCGCGCATGGGCGAAGATTTAAAGAACTCGTGGGCCGCCACACACAGCCGCTGCGCTTCAAACAAGCGGCCCTCGTTGAAAAGCACCAGTGCTTCGTACAGGTCGATGAGCGACGGCCACACCTGGTTCTTCTCGGTGACGAACATCTGCTTCGCCTGCGCGAAAAGCTTCACGGCCTCAAAGGCCTGGCCAGTCCGGCTCGCGGCGATGGCCGCAAACGCCAGCGCCTTCGCGCCCTCGTAGCCGAAGCCCAGTTCCTTGAAGGCTTCGTGCGCGGCGCGTCCCAATTCTCCCGCTTCGCTGTTCAGATTCAGATCTAGGTAGAGCTCTGACAAGTCCAAATTGCACAAGGCCAGTTGATACGTATCGGGAGCCTTCTTCGCGCTGGTCGCGGCCTCGCGCAGCATCTGGATGGCGCGTCCGAATTCGCCGCGCAGAAAATACAGGTACGCGATGTTGTAGTCGGCGTACGCAACCAGGATCGGCATGCCTTTTTGCTCGCAATGCTGACGAGCCTTGCGATGCAGATCGAGAGCCTTTGGGAAATCGTTCAGGCTGATGCAGCAGAGAGAAAGATTACTCAGCGCCGCCGCGACACCCTCGGGGTCGTCATGCTGGATCAGTTCATGGTAGGCGCGCTCGTAGAATTCCAGCGCCTCAGCAAAGCGATCTTGACGGTGATAGACGTTTCCAATATTGATTTCCAAGCGAGCCAGTCGCCGTGCGTTGCCCTGTTCCTTGAAGATCGCACGCGCTCGCTCGCCGGCTGCCAGTGCGTCGTCATAGCGTCCCAGCAAGAGCAGCGGTTGGATTGAGCCGCTAAGCGTACGCGCTAGTTCGGCTTGATCATCAGTCTGCTCGAAAAGTGTGATGGCTTGCTCGTGCAGTTGAATCGCCGCGGCGTGGTGATCGAGCGCATAGAGCGCGTTGGCTTTGGCGCGCAGGCTCTTGGCTAGCGAGATCTTGTCGGCCGTGGCTTCGGCGGTTTCGATGGCAATGTCGGCAATGCGCTGCGCCTCGACGGTGTCGACGCGAACTTCCTGCCACACGCGCTCCGTCAGGTGCGCGACGACGTCGACCCAATTTGCTGCACGATTTGCTGCGATGTACTGCTTGCGGTTCTCCGCGTCCGCGCAGGCCAGCAGATGCTCGATGAGAGCATCCACTTCCGTCTTGCGTGCCGCCTGGACGCTCATCAGAACCCCTTCGACTCGAGATACTTCCGCAGTCGACGCAAGCAACGCCCGCGGATGAACCCCAGCGATCCAGTCGCGAGGCCGAGTTCCTGGGCGATCTCGCTGTACGGCCGCGTGGGGGTATCGAAGAACAGCATGCGGATGAGCCGGGTGCAGCGTTCCGGCATTTCAGCGACGGCCGCGCGCAACGTTTGCTCCTCTTCCGATTCAATGACGACGTTCTCAGCCAGCGGTTTAGCATCCACCGGCGTCTCGATCTCCGGCGAATCAAGTCCAACCGTTCGTCCCGCCGCTCGCTGGTGGCGCAGGCATTCGTGATATGACGTCTGGATCAGCCACTTCGGAAGGGCGCGTTCTTTTCGCAATTGCGACAAGTTCGCAAGCCAGCTGACGCACACGGCCTGGAAGATGTCGCCTGCATCCTGATGCATGCCTAGCTTTATCGGGATCGAATAGATCAGGTTTTTATAGCGATCGATGAGCGCGGCCCATGCCTGCTGGTCCCCATCGAGGCAGCGATGGATCAGTTGCTCGTCAGAGACGGCCCCGGCCGCTCGCTGCATTCTGGCCGCGGTTCCGGTCATCGTGCTCCCGCGGTCTCGGTGGCGCTGCGGATGTACAGTTCATCGGCATTCCATAGCGTATTCGGTTCCAGCACGGCAGGATGGAAATTCCCCACGCGTGGGTTAGCGGCCGCTAGAACATTGGGGGTCGCGAGGAAGATGAAGGGCAACTGCTGAGAAATGAGTTCCTGCACACGGTCATAGAGCTTCTTGCGTTTCGCATAGTCGAGCGTGATCATCTGCTGCTGCATCAGTTCATCGACTTCGCGTTCCCACGCGGTGGCAGGTGCAGTCTCGTTCAGGTGCCAGAGATGGGATGTTCCGGACGATAGCCAGACATTCATCTCCGGATTCGGATCGGCATCGCCGCCCCCAAGTCCCATCACCGCTGCTTCATAGTCAAAGCTCTGAAAGACGCGATCAATGAGCGCCCGGAATTCTAGCGGAACCACGTGGACCTGCATGCCAAGGTGTGACAAGTCGTCCTGGATCAGCGTCGCCATCTTCATGCGCTGCGTATTCGAAGAGCTTGTGATGATCGAGAACTCGACCACCTGGCCTGATGGGTCCACCAAAATGTTTGACTTATTCCATAAGAACCCGGCCGACTTCAGGAGTTTCCGCGCATTCTCCAGCGAGCGCGCCGGATGAGGCAGGGAATTGTTGATCCAGGATTTGTTGCCGGGTCCAACGTTGCCCCACAGAGCCGAACCGCGCGTTCCGTAGACCAGTCGTACGATGGAATCGCGATCAATGGCCGCGGATACGGCCTGGCGAAACTTCAGGTCGCGGAACCACTTTTGTTTCTGCGAAACCACATCTAGCTTCTTTGTGCTGAGATCATTTTGATTGAACAGAAGGAAGTTGTATTCGAGACTTGCTCCCAGGTCGGCAAGTTGCGCATGTGTGCGGTCGTGCTCGCGATGCAGCAGCGTGAAGTTGTCGGAGCTCAGGCGGCTGATCAGATCCGTGTCGCCCGACTCGAAGCGCATGACCTGCGAATCTTCCGTGCCCACAAACAAGAAAACTAGCTCGTCGAGATAAGGCAGCCGAGCGTTCTCGCGATCAACCTTCCAGTAGTAGGGATTGCGCTCCAGCACCACCTTTTGTCCTGGCACGTATTGCTTGAGCCGGAAGGCGCCCAGACCGGCGATGTCAGTCGGGGCGGTGTTGAGCGACCACGCTTCGGCAAACTTTCCGTCATGAAACGGTTTTTCCAGCAAATGTTTCGGCAGCATCGCCAGTCCGTCGAAGAGCCTCTCGGCGGACGCATAAGGACGCGGCAGCGCGAAGCGCACCGTGTAGCGATCCACCTTCGTGACGGTGATCGGCTTGCCATCGATGATCAGCAGATCGCGTTGCGGCGCGTCGACCTTCTCGTCCATATAGACGGCGAACGTAAACACCACATCATCGGCATCGAACGGATGGCCATCGGAGAAGCGGATTCCTTTGCGTAGTTGCAGTGTGAACGTGCGGCCGTCGGGGGAAATCTTCCACAATTTGGCTAGCGCCGGTTCGGTTTGCTGCGTAGCGCGATTGATGTCGATCAAGTCGGCCATCAATCGGCCAGTCACTTCGCGCGACACGGCGTCCGTGGCCATGACTGGATTCAGCGTTTTGGGCTCGGCGCGCCCGCCAATCGTGACGTGGCCGCCATAGTGGCCGGTAGTTTCTGACGATCGAGCCAGCTCTTCTCCAGGCTGGGGCGTGTCGGGCGAGACCGCTGCAAAGCAAACGGCGGCAAGCAGACACACGAGTAGGGTTAGGCGAGTTATAGCTTTCATGACACCCCTATCCCCACAGAACTTAAATTTCTAGGTTGAATGAAATTCTAAAT
>Ga0073909_10000155_pt1 | contig 25136 bp, 22 predicted proteins | sample Coa_R1_6_FD_66439 | JGI IMG/M metagenome (GOLD analysis project Ga0073909, IMG submission 66439) | Surface soil microbial communities from Centralia Pennsylvania, which are recovering from an underground coalmine fire. - Coalmine... | ecosystem: Environmental > Terrestrial > Soil > Unclassified... | reverse complement strand
GACGCACCACAGGCACACACCCGCGACCACGACCGAACGCGGTCCGAACCGCTCGGATTGAGGGTATGTACGAGTCCCCGACGGCGCCCCCAAGGACGCCGCCTCTAGTTGCGGCCTTCGCACGATGCTTGGACTCCGTCCGCCCCGGGTCGGGCGGCTGCGGCCCACTTCGTGGCCGTTCGCAACGCTTTGCGACGGTTTCGAAGAAGCCGACCCGAAACTCGCTGGTTCTGCAGGGAAAAGGGAAGAACCCTTGCGAAGCTGCGGGGGGCAGCATCACGAGATCGAAACGTACTGCCTTGGATCTCGGCGGTTCCCGGTCTCGCCGGAACCGCGTCGGCTGGGGGCTGCCGACCCGAGGACGCGAGCTTCAGGGGGTGCTCAGCGTCGTCTTTCTTTTTGCTCGACGCGGTAAAACTATGTTGCGGGAGAATGAACGTCAATACAATTCTGGCGACAAACGTTCGATGTCGTCGAACAACGAGTGCTGCTCCTGCCCTCGTACCGGTGTCGGGCGTGCGCGGCGGCGTGGTGACGTTCCCAGTTCCGAACCGGCTTCGGATTCTCAACGCCACCTTGTGGTGGCTCGACGCGCCTCTGCCCTCCGTGCCGCGTGACGCTCGCGGACCGTGGCGATCGCCTCGCCGGCCGCGTCCAGGCGGGAAGCGACGGGCCCCGCGACGCTTTCGCGCGCGGGGCCCGGAAACGCCTCCGGCGGGTGTGCCGGGATCTGTTTTACGTCCCGCCCTTGGCGTCGTCCAGCGCGCGGATCATCTCGGGCTGGATGTCGAAGATCCGCATCTGCACCATTTTGTCGATGGGCACGTGCTTGTAGCCGGCGGTCTCCAGCCGGCGGATGTACTCCGGCGTCACGCCGTGGATGCGCATGTCCACCAGCTTCTGCGCCGGGATGCGCGTGTAGCCGAGCTGCTTCAGGTCGTTGATGAAGTCGGTGGTGACGCCGTGGATGCGGAACTGCACCAGCACGTCGCGATCGAGGTTCGGGTAGCCGGCGCGGCCCATCTCGGCCGCGAACTCGGGCGTGACCTGGAAGATGCGCGACTCGATGTACTTGTCGAGCGGCAGGTCGTCCCCGGCGCGGCGCATGTCGCGGATGTAGTCCGGCGTGGCGCCATGGATGCGCGTCTCGACCAGCTTGTCTGCGGAGAGGTGGTCGAACCCCACCGACGCCATGTCGCGGACGTAGGCGGGATCGACGTTGAAGATGCGGAACGACACGAACTTCTCCAGCGACACGTCGTAGCCGATCGCCTGCATCGAGCGGATGAAGCTGCTGGAGACGTCGAAGATCGCGAGCGAGAACAGCTCGTGCTCGCGATCCCGATCCACCCCGAGGTGGAGGCCCAGGCCGTCCAGCGTTCTCACGAAGTCCCGGTTCGCGTCGAACGTGAACGTGCCCGCCCCGAGGCCGCCCCGGAACGAGCCCTCGTACGTGATCGTGCCCGCCTCGCGACGCATCTCGAAGCGCACGTCCACGGCCGAGCGCGAGCGCACCTGTTCGGCGGTGAGCCCGGCGAAGTCGGAGACCCGGTAGCGCGTGCCGCTGTTGTCGTGGCGGCTCGTGCGCATCGAGAACTCGAGCCGGTCGGCGTGGTCCTCGTCGAGCGACGCCGTCCACGAGCCCGTGATCGGGCTGGTTCCGGCCCGGGCGACGAGCGGCACCACGGCCAGCAAACCGATGGCGAGGATGCGACGGATCATGACGTGCTCCTTCGGCGCCGCCCCGGGGAGCGGGGCACCGGCGCTCAACGGCTCCGGTACTGCGACATCTCGTCGATGAAGCTGTCGTTCACGCCGCCGGCGGCGAGCCGGCAGAGATCGCTGACGCTGAGGTTCGCGTAGCCCGCCTTCGCGAGCTTGCGTACGAACTTGGGAGTCACGCCCACGGCCGCCAGCGACTGTGCCTCGCGCGCGTCACGAAGGACGATGCCGGCCGCGCGCAGTTCGCTCACGTACTCAGGCCTCACGCCCACCGCCGCGCAGCCCTGCAACTCGTTCGCGGAAGCGAGCCGGAGGCCGCTGGCGCGCATGCCGCGGACGTATTCGGGCGTGACCCCGACCGCGACCAGGCCCTGCGCCTCGCTCGCAGAGGAGATCACGAAGCCCGCAGCCCGCATGTCGCGGACGTACTTGGGCGTCACCCCCACCGCGGCCATGCCCCGGACCTCGTCCGCCGAGGCGATCGCGAAGCCGGCGGCGCGCATGCTGCGGATGTATTCGGAGGTCACGCCCACGGCGACGAGGCTGGAAGCTTCGCTCGGGCTCTTCACCGCGAGCCCCGCGTTGCGCATGTCCGCGATGAACTCGGGCGTCACCCCCACCGCGGCCATGCTCTTCGCCTCCTCGTACGAGCGCACCTCGAGACCGGCGGCGCGGATCCCCTGGACGTACCCGGGCGTGGCGCCCACGGCGTACATGCCGGCGACTCTGGAGATGTCGATATCGGGGAACACCGACCGCATCTCCAGGATGTCGGCCGTGGACACGCCCTGCGACCGCAGCTCGATCAGCTCGTCCACCGTCAGCCGGATGCGGCCGTGGGCGATGGCCTCGGTCGAGTTCGGCACCAGCGCGGTGCCGCTGTCGTCGTCCGCGTCCGGGCTGCTGGCGACGGTCGCTTCGGCGGCGACGGGTTCGCCGGTGACGCTCGGCGAGTCGGTGACGTTGGCGTCGCCGGTCGCGTCGCGGCACTGGCTCGCGTGGGCCGACTGGACGCACGCCGGGCGCGCCTTCGTCACGGTCGTGGGGCTGGTCGCCATGGTCGTGGCTGCGCGCACCGTCGGAACTTGGGCTTTCTCCGCGACCTGCGGCTTGGCGATCGCCGTGAGCGATGGCCCGGCGAAGGCGAGCGCCAGGCCCAGGAGCAGCGCCAGCGCGGTGACGCCGCGCACCGGGCTGCTCGAGGGAGCGGGCCCGCCCACGACGCGGCGGATGCGGTGGAGCAGCGAGCCGCCGCGTGCGGAGACTGCGAGCGCCAGCGTCTCCCCGCGCAGCTCCTCGAGCCGCGTCAGGGCACGGGCGTACTGGAGCGGATCTCCACACACGCCCACGGCGAGGTCATCACAACAGTCCTCGCGCTCGATCCGGACCTGGCGCGAGATCCACCACACCGCGGGGTGGTAGAAGAGCAGCGTCTCGACGGCGGCCTGGAGCAGGTTGACGACGAGGTCGTGGCGCCGGATGTGCGCCAGCTCGTGCGCGAGGATCATCTCCAGCTGCCCGGGAAGGAGCCCGGTGAGCGTGTTCGCGGGGAGCAGGATCACCGGGCGCAGGAGCCCGACCACGGCCGGGACCTGGACCACCGTGGATTCGAGGAGCCGTACCGCACGGCGCACGCCGAGCGCGACCGCGAGCCGCCGCGCCATCGCGAGCCAGGGCTCGCACGCGGGCTGGGCGTGCACGGTCACGAGCCGGCGCACGCGCAGCCACTGGACGATGAGGCGCAGCGAGAGCAGCGTGACGCCGACGATCCACAGCGTCACGATCGTGGGCAGCGCATCGCTCGCGACGCGCCAGGGATCGGGCATGGAGGCGACGCGCGCCGGGGCGAATGTCGCGACCACGATCGTGGCGAGGCTCGGCGGCGCCGGCACGGCGGCTGTCGCCGTCGCGGGCGCCAACGACGGCGGGAGCGCGGCGATCGCGTGCCGTACGCGCCGGGGCGCTTCGTGTGCAGCGGTCGCGTACGAGCGCAGGCCGGTGAGCACGCCGACCACGACGAGGAGCGCCAGCGCGGCGCACGAGAGCGCATAGCGCAGGTTCGCGCTCCGCGACGGCAGGAACGCGAGCAGGAGGGCGAGCGCGGCGGCGATCGCGGCGCCCTGCCAGACGAGGTTCAGCAGCGCCCAGCCGACGGCCTGCAGGGCGGGAGCGAGCGACATCGCGAGGGCCTGAGCGAACATCATAGGGCCTCCCCTTTCTCGAGCTGGTCGAGCAGTGCGCGGATGTCGCGCAGTTCTTCTTCGCTGGCGGGCCGTTCGGAGAGCGCGTGCAGTACGAGCTTCGCGGACGAGCCGCCGAATGCGCGATCCACGAGGTCGCCGAGGAGCTGGCGCTGCGTGCGCCGCTCGCTCTCCCGGGCGGCGTAGACGTGGGCGCGCTGCGACTCGTCGCGCACCACGAGCCGCTTCTCGGTCATGATCTGCAGCAGCTTGAGGACGGTTGTGTAGCCGCTCCCGTGCGACCGGCTCAGCACCTGATGCACGTCGCGAACCGTGCTCGGGCCCCGCTGCCACAGCACGCGCAGGATCGCGAGCTCTGCGTCGGTGGGCCGCGGTGTGCGTACTCGCTTTTCCGCCATGTCCGCGATGCCTCCAGGAAATCGAACGGCACTTCGAACGGCACGGAGGAACGCTAATACGAAGGCTTTCGTAGAATCAACGAAGATCTTCGCTAGCGCGGGCGAACGAGCTACGAACGCCTTCCTGTGGCGCGCCCGGCTTAGGGGAGCTGCCGGAGGGCCGGCAGGCCCCCCCTCCCGGCAGGCGTCGCGACTACCTACGGCGTGCCGAACACCGTGCCCAGGCGCACGAGGATCTGGTCGGAGGTGTGGCTGTCGCGCTTGGCGTTCACGGTGCCGCCGAAGGTGTTCACGTCCTCGGGGAGCAGGAAGTCGTGGCGGATGCCCGAGCGGTACTCGGCGCTGATCTCCGCCAGGTGCCCCGGCGCAACCTCGCGGCGAACTCCCACACCGCCGCTCCATGCGAACGCGATGCGGCTGTCACCGTGCTTGGCGGAATACGGTGCTCCATTCGCGGTGCCGGAGAGCTCGCTGTCCGTCCAATAGGTGTCGAAGCCGACGGTGCCGAAGATGAACGGCGTGACGTCCTTGTTCGGCATGGAGAACTCGGGGCCGAGGCCGAAGAACACGCTCCAGTTCGTGGTCTCGATGCTCAACTTGTCGGTGCCGCTCAGGTTCGAGGCCGGCACGTCCACCGTGCGCGAGAAGTTGTAGAGCAGGCCCGTATTCGAGCGCAGCGCGAACTTCTTCCCGGGCTTGCGCGTGATCGACGAGCCATCGAGCGCGAGACCGAAGCCGGCGATCTTGCCCCAGTCGCCCATCGGGAACGCGCCCACGAAGTAGCCGCCGCCCAGGTACTGCATCTTCGCTCCCGAGTCGGCGGGATGCATGGGAACCGCGACTTGCGCCGGAGGCGATGAAGTCGCCGTGGAATCGGACTGCGCGAACGCCGTCGCGGCGCCGGCGCTCAGCGCCGCGAGCGCGAGCATCGCAGCGAACGTCGAAACATGGTGTGTCATGAGGACTCCGAGAGAGGGACGCGCTCCATCGTGCGTCTGCGTGACGCACGCGTGATGAGCGGCGAGCGACGTTAGGTGCGTCGTGTGCGCGAGTCAATGACCGCGGTTCTCGAGCGCGTGGGTCATCAAGCGCGCGGACGTCAATTGTGCAAACGACAACTCGAATCTGCTGGGAGCACGTATCGCGTTGCCGTTAGTCTGCCGCCCTCCTCTCCGGTTCCGAAGCTCACCCATCTCCACTCCTCGGTGAGCAGGCCGCTTCGCGACGCTCCTCCGATGCGCGATGTCGACTCATCACGCCGGAGGCCAGGATGCACACACATCACGGTAGTGGAACACCCGTGCCTTCTCCGCAGGTGAACACCGGACCCTGTGCTGCGGAGTTCGCCGGAGCCCGCGACGCCGCCGAGATCGACGCGCACGTTGCCCGTTCTCATCTCTACAAGGCGGCGCTACTCGCGATCGCGTGCGCGCTGTTCGTGGGCTGCGGCACGCACCGCGCACCCATCGCGGCGACGGCGCCGGCCGCGACCGACGTCGCCAGCGCGGACGCATCGGTGGACGTGACCGAACTTGGGGCCACGGGGAAGACGCCCCGGGTCGGCTCCGGCACGCTCGGCGGCCCGCTGGCGGGAATCGACGCCGGGCTGCTCGCGCGCTTCGAGGCCGGGCGCGACGATTTTCTCGAGGAGGAGGACATCGCTGACGGCATCGGCCCCGTGTTCAACGAGGTGTCGTGCGGCACTTGCCACGACCAGCCCGTGGGCGGGACGACCGGCCGCACCGAGACGCGCTTCGGGCGCGTCGTCAACGGCCGCTTCGATCCGCTCGCGGAAAAGGGCGGCTCGCTGATGCAGGACCATGCCATCGGAGCGGTCGGCGCCGGCGCCGGAGCGTTCACGTTCGTGCCGGAGACAGTACCCCCCGAAGCCAACGTCCGGGCGCTGCGGCTCACGACGCCGCTGTTCGGGCTGGGCCTCGTGGACGCCGTGCCCGACGAGACGTTCCTCCAGCTCGCCCAGCTCGAGGCCTCGCGCTCGCCCTCGACAGCCGGTGTGGCGAACCTCGTGACCGAGATCACGACCGGCGCCACGCGCGTGGGGCGGTTCGGGTGGAAGTGCCAGGTGCCGACGTTGCACCAGTTCTCGGGCGACGCCTACCTGAACGAAATGGGCGTCACGAGCGCGCAGTTCCCGGACGAGAGCTGCCCGCAGGGCAACTGCGCCTTGCTCGCGTTCAATCCGGTGCCGACGTTGAACAACGCCGGCGAGGACGTGGACCGCTTCACCGACTTCATGACGCTGCTCGCGCCTCCACCCCGCGCCGAACGCGCGTACGGGGTCGTGGCGCACGGTGAAGAGGTGTTCCGGAGCCTCGGCTGCGCCAACTGCCACACGCCGTCCCTGGTCACCGGGGAGAGCCCGGTGCCGGCGCTCTCCCACCAGGTGTTCCAGCCGTTCTCGGACTTCCTCCTCCACGACATGGGCCCACTCGGCGACGGCATCGTGCAGGGGAATGCCGGCGCCACCCAGATGCGGACCGCACCGCTCTGGGGCTTGGGCTCGCGTCACACGTACCTGCACGACGGACGCGCCAGGACCGTGGAGCAGGCGATCACCGCGCACGCCGGCCAGGCTGCGGCGGCGCGCGAGCGCTACTACCGCATGAATCCCGGGCTGCGCCAGCACCTGCTCGCATTCCTGCGTTCGCTCTAGAGACGTCCGCAAGACCCGGCCGCGACGAGTATTCCCCACGAGCAGTTCACCCACCAGGCCGCCTGGAGGTCACGTGCACGCAACATCACTCGTTTCCCGTCCCACGTTCCGCTTCCCCCTGCGTACGCTCACGGGCTTCGCGACACTTGCCGTCGCCATCGCCACGTCGCTGACGCTGGGGTCGTGCGGCAAGAGCACGCAGACGATGAACCCGGACGTGAGCGTCAACGACAGCGCCAAGCTGCCGGCGACGCCCACGGGGGGCCAGCCGTCGTCGAAGTTCGCGTTCGCGACGTCCGACCTGGACCTGATCAAGACCACCAGCGGCACGAGCGGCTGGGTCACGATCCTCTCGGCGCCGATCAAGATGCCGGCGGCGAAGGAGCTGTTCGTGAGCGCATCGCTCGAGGCCGGGTTGTTCACGCAGACGCTGGTCAGATCCAAGAACAACAAGAAGGACACGTCCACGGCCAGCGTCGCGATCCAGGTCCAGGCGCTGATCGACAACACGCCGGTGCCGCCCGGCACGGTGACGTACGCGGCGAGGACGCAGACGCTCTCGGCCACGCTCGAGGGCGCGATCGGCGGCTGCCTTTCCACGGTGACGAATGCGGACGGGACCACGAGCATCATCGTGGACCAGAACTGCGTGACGCCGGAGGAGATCGAATTGATCCTCTCCACGCTGAACGCGGCGTCGTTCAACTTCGTCGCCAGCAACGTGCCGGTGGGGACGCACATGCTGTCGCTGCAGGCGCGCATCTCCAGCTCGACGAGCGTCCAGCAAGGCTCCGCCTCCGCGACGGCGCTGGTCGGCAAGGGCACGATGATCGCGCAGACGGTTCGCGCAACGAAGTGACGCAGTTCGCGTGAACGGCTCCCGGGCCGGACCGGGGCTCGCGGTGGGTTCGACCGCGGGTCCCGGCCTCCCGGTCCGGGGCCGGAGGCTTCTGACCGGACGACTTCCTGCGGGGTCGTGCAGGATCGCGCGTGCAAGATCGCGCCGGCGTCAGGCCCAGGTGAGGAAGCCGGGATCCCGGGAGCGCAGCGTGAGCTTCCCGCCGAAACCCCGCGAGCAGGCCGGGGGCCCGGGGAGTGCTCGACCTGCAGAGCCAAAGCCTCGCTCATCCCGGTTCACGCGGTGCGCCTGGACGCCGGCTCGATCCGCTCCCCGAGCGCCACACGAGGGGATCTCACCATGCGGCATCGTGTGATCATCACGCTCGCGATTCTCGTGCTGCTGCCCGCGGCCGCTGCGGCCGGGCCTTTCAACTACTACGGGCCGCACATCGGCTTCGGCCAGGGACCCGACCAGACCGTGATCGGCGGTCAGCTCCAATGGAATGGCATCGCGCCAAGGATGGCATTCGTGCCGGGCGTCGACTACGGCTTCAACGACGTGAGCTCGGTCCTGACGCTGAACGGCGACTTCCACTACAACCTGAGCTACGAGACGACGTGGCAGCCGTACGTCGGGCTCGGCGCGGAGGTGAACAACTGGCGCGAAACGGTGGGCCGGAACCGCGACCGCACGGAGACGTCGACGACGACCGGCGGCCACGTGGTCGTGGGCGCCGCGATCCGCAATCGCACCGGCGGGCGGTTCTTCACCGAGCTGAAGGTGGGCCTCGGAGACTCGCCCGACATGAAGATGCTCCTCGGCTGGAACATGCGCAGCCGTTGAGCGAGGCGCCACGAGGGCGCGAAAATGGGTCTGACGCAGTGCGGCGGCTCCTGGGATGGGGCCGCCGCGCGGCGACGCGAGCCTAGGGTCTTCTCGAGCTCCCGGGCTGCGTGAGGAAGCTCATCAGCAGCTGCCAGATGATGCGCCCGCCCGGCACCCAGTCGACGATGGTGCCCGGGCGCACGAACGCCAGCGCCGCCATCCCGGCGCCGACCGCGACGCCGAGCACCGGCATGCGCCGGAGCGTGCGCACGAACCACAGGCTGCGGTCGGTGATGCGCAGCGGCCGCTCCCAGCGCGTGAACTCGCGCGCCACCTCGCCGCGCTCGGACCCTGCGCGCTCCACAAGGCGCGCGCGGCGCACGTGCAGGCTCTCGCGCGCGCTGCTCACGGCTGGCCCTTCAGCCGGTCGCGGTCCTTGCGCAGCTCGGCGACGGTGGTGGCGAAGAGCGGCGGCCGGCTCTTGAGCCAGGCGCGCAGCCACAGCGCGCCGCCGCCCGCACCCAGCAGCATCGCCAGCGCGGCGAGACCGACCGCGAGCGGCCGGTGCTCCGGCGCCACGATGAGCACCACGAACAGGATCCCGAACGTGAGCCCCACTTGCAGGCAGAAGAGCACCGTGAGCGCCACGAGCGCGAGCGTGGTGAGGTTCAGGCGCTCCTCCCCGAGCTCGGTGGAGAGGATCTCGAGGCGCGTGCTGAGCGCGGTCAGCACGCTGTGGGCGAGGCGATGGAGCGAGGCGCTGAAGCTGTCGTCGCGCGGCGGCTGCGGCTCGGTGGCCATCGTCTGCCTCAGCGACGCGAGATCAACACGCCCAGGAGCAACCCGGCGACGGCGGCGATGCCCACGGCGCCCCACGGGTGCTCCCGCACGTAGTCGTCTGCCGTCTTCGCCACGTCCTTCATCTGGCTGATGACGGCGTCATCGGAGTTTGCCAGCCGCTCCCGCGCCGACTTGAGGGTCTCCTCTGCCCGCGCGCGCGCCGCGAGGATGCGCTCGCCGGTGGCGCTGGCAGTGGCTTTCAGCAGCTCCTCCGCGTCGGCGATGATGCTCTTCATGTCGGCCGCGAGCTGTTCGCGGCCACCACCGGTCAGCGACTCGGACATGGCGTGTTCCTTGGGATCGCGCCGCGCGCGCGGCGCCCGGGTGATGGGATGCGGGCGTGAACGCGGGGAATCTACCAGCACTCCCCCGGGATTGCCCGGGCGCGTCAGGCGGGTGCGCCGTTTGGCACCGGGGCGGCTGCGCCCTTGAACAGCAGCCACAGCGCGAGCGGGATCTCGTACGCGGCGAGCGGGAGCCAGACGTACCAGATCCAGCGGCCCGGGAAGAGGTCCACGAACTCGAGCGGCAACACCACCACCGCCGCCGCCGAGGCGACGACGCCGAGCCATGCCAGTGGCGCGGGGATCATGCGGCCGCGGAGCAGCAGCCAGGCGAAGAGCACACTGCCGACGGAGAAGAAGATCGCAGCCACGCCCGAGACCTGACCCTCGAGCAGCCAGGTGCCGAGCGTGCGCGCGGTGGCGGCGTCGGGCGCATCCGGCCCCGCAAGCCACAGCAATCCCATCGTGCGCTGGACGCCGAGCGCGCCCGCGAGTCCTTCACACACGCGGCAGGTGAGCGCGAGCATCGCGAGCACGGGATCCTGCGCGCGGGTGAGCCCCCACAGCGTCACGCCCAGCACCAGCGCGCAGAAGCTCGTGAACAGCACGAACAGCACCGCGATCCTCAGCTCGAGCATGTGCTGCGCGACGCTCGCGAGCTTCGCTTCGACGCCATGGCCGGCCATCGCCCGGCTCGAGAGCGCCAGGGTGGGGATACCGACGGCGATGTAGAGCAGGAACGCGAGCCCGGCGAGACGGGCGGCGGCACGGCGCGACACAGTGAGCCTACTCCTCTCGCAACAACGCCAGCGGGTCCGCCGAGAGCGCGCGCTGCGCCGGGATCCAGGTGGCGAGGAGTCCGACCAGCAGCATGACCACCACCACGCCGGCGAGGACGAGCGGGTCGCGGGGCGTGGCCTGGTAGACCACGGCGCTCAAGACGGTGCTCGCGAGCACGCCGAGCACGAGCCCGGCAGCGGAGCCCAGGGCGAGGAGCCGGAACGGCCGCGACAGGGTCGCCTGCAGGATCTCTCGCTTCGTCGCCCCGAGCGCGATGCGGATGCCCAGCTCCTTCAAGCGCCGGCTCACCGCATACGCCGCGAGCCCGAAGACGCCGGTGAGCGACAGCAGTGCGGCGATCGCGCCCAGCACGCCCAGCGCCACCGCCGCCACGCGCGAAGGGAACAACGACAGGCCCATGGCGCCCGTCCACGACTGGATGAACGCCGGCAGCCCGGGGTCCAGCTCGCGCAGCCGGAGGCGCATCGCCGCGGCCACGTCCACCGGCGGCAGGTCCGAGTCCACCACCACCCACGTCATGCTCGCCGGTGTCTGCATCACCGGGAGGTAGAGCGCCGGCTGGGTGCTCTCCGTGAGGTTCTCGTACTTGCCGTCCTCCACGATCCCCACCACCTGCGTGGGGGTGCCGTCACGCTGCTTGAAGATGCCGCCGAGCGCGCGCGCCTCCGAGCCGAAGAGCTGGCGCGCCAGCTCCTGGTTGACGACCGCGACCTGCGGCGCGTCCTTGTCGTCGTGCCACGAGAACGCGCGGCCCAGCAGCAAACGCACGCCCGCGGCGCGGAAGTAGTCCGGCGAGATGACCATCTGGAGCGGGAGCGCCACGGCGTTCGCGCGCTTCAAGTCGGTCGTCTCCTGCTGGAACACGTACGTGCCCGGAACGTCCCCCTGCGAAAGCGGCACGCAGTCGGTGGTCCCGACCGCGCGCACGCCCGGAATCGTTCCCATGGCGTCGACCATCCGGCGCTGCATCGGCAGCAGTGTCTCCCCCCGGTAGCCCGCCATCTCCAGCTCAGCGCTCGCCAGCATCCGGCCGCTGGGCTCGAACCCGTACGGACTGTGCAGGGAGCGCACGAGGCCGCGCACGGCGACGAACGACGAGGTCACGAGCAGCGCGCAGATCGCGATCTGCGCCACGAGCAGCACGTCGCGCACGGATAGGCGGCGGCCCACGCCGCTCGTGGGCCCGGACTTGATCACCGCGTAGGGATCGGTGCGGAGCACCTGCCGCACGGGGACCGCGCCGAACAGGAGCCCGCTGGCGACCGCCAGCAGCAGCGCAGCCACGGCCACGGTCGCATCCGGGTTCAGTGGAAGATTGAGCGGGAAGCGCGGGAACGGCTGCCACGACGCCAGCCAGCGCAGCAGCACGATGCTGCCCGCGAGGCCCAGCGCGCCGCCCAGGAGCGAGACCAGCACCGCCTCGGTGAAGAGCTGGCGCAGCACCCGGCCGCGGCCCGCGCCCAGCGCCAGGCGCAGGGCGAGCTCCCTCGAGCGGTCGGCGGCGCGGGCGGCGAACAGGCTGCCGAGGTTCGCGCACGCGGCGAGCAGGATCAGCGTCGAGAGCAGCATCAAGCCGGTGAGGAACGCGCGCATCGGGCCGCCGAGGAACTCGCCGTAGAGGCTCGGGCGCTCGAGCTTGAGCGGCAGGTGCTGGTGCTCGCTGGGATAGGCCTTCTCGAGCGCGACGCTGATCGCGTCGAGGTCGGCCGCCGCCTGCTTCGGCGTCACCCCCGGCTTCAGGTGCCCGAAGATCATGAACAGCATCCCGCGCTGGTTCCGCTGCTCCATCTCCTTCGAGCCCCAGAGCTGGTGCTTGTCGACGATGGGAACGAAGAAGTCCGGGCCGAAGAACAGCAGCGTGCCGTTGAAGCCTTGCGGCGCCACGCCGAGAACGGTGAACGGCTGCTTGTTCACGCGCACCACCCGGCCGACGACGCCGGGGTCGTCGTGGAAGCGCGCGTGCCAACAGGCGTGCGACAGCACGATGTACGGAACGCTGTCCGGCCCGTGCTCGTCGGAGGCGTGGAAGAAGCGGCCACGGAAGGGCTGGATGCCGAGCGCGTCGAAGTAGTTGCCGGTCACCGCCAGCGCCCAGGTGCGGGACGGTTCGTCCCCCGCCTCCAGCCCGGCCTCCATGATGTCGTAGCCGGCGATGTCCTCGAAGCTCCGGTTGCGATCGCGCAGGTCGAGGTAGTCGGGATAGGACTGGTTCGCGGAGTTGCCCTTGGCGCGGTGGATCGAGTACAGGCTCTCTGCCCGCGGCACGTTGAGCGGGCGCAGGATGAAGGCGTTCAGCGCCGCGAAGACCACGGCGTTCGCACCGATCGTGAGCGCGAGGGTGAACACCGCGACGCCGGTGAAGCTCCGGGACTTCCGCAGCATGCGGGAGGCGAAGCGCAGGTCCTGCACCACCGTCTCCCAGAACACGCCGCCCGCGGAGGCGCGCGCCTCCTCCTTGAACTTCAAGTGGCCGCCGAACTCGATGCGTGCGCGTCGCTCCGCCTCGGGGCGCGTGAGCCCGGTGCGCTCGAGGTCGTCCGCTCGCAGCGCCACGTGCGCGCGCAACTCTTCGTCGAGCTCGTGCTCGAGGCGATCGCCGGGGGCGAACCGCGCCATGAGCGAACGCAGGCGACCCAGCACGGTCAGGCCTCGCCCGGCTGTGCCGCGAGCACCGAGGCGATCGCGGTGGCGAGGCGGTTCCAGCCCGCGGTCTCCGCGCGCAGCCGCGAGCGCCCGGTGGCGGTGAGTTCGTAGAACTTCGCGCGCCGGTTGTTCTCGCTCGTGCCCCAGCTCGCCTTCAAGAGTCCCTGGCGGACGAGGCGGAAGAGCGCAGGATAGAGCGCCCCCTGCTCGACGAGCAGCGCCTGGCCCGAGATCTGGCCGATGCGCAGCAGGATGCCGTAGCCGTGGAGCCGGCCGAGGGAGACCGCCTTCAAGATCAGGAGATCGAGCGTGCCTTGCAGGAGCTGCGCTTCGCCGGGCATCGAGGCCTCCGTCGTTCCCGAACCGCTTTCCTAAGCTGTTCAGGAGACTAGGCGGCGCTCTCCTAAGCTGTCAAGGAGAATCGCCGGGGCGTGGCAGCCGACCCCCTGCGAGCATCCGCAGGCCGCGGGCGAGCGTGGAGTCCCCCGGCGCGTGCGCCGATCCGCGCTCGAGCGCCCGACGCGCCCCATCCGTGTCACCGCGCGCGAGCCGCACCCGCGACTCGAGCGCGTAGGCGCGGGGGTCGGCGGGTGCCACCGCCTGCGCCTCGGCGAACGCGGCAAGGGCCGCGTCCTCGTGCGCGGCGCCGAACTCGGCGACGCCGAGCACGAGCAGCGGCTCGAGCCTCGAGGCTCCGCTGGCGGTCGCGAGCAGCGAGCGCGCAGCCGCACTGGCGCCGGCGACGTCGCCGCTCGCGAGGCTCGCGCGCGCGGCCGTGAGCGGATCGGCGCCGGCCCCTGGCGCGAGCCGCGCCGCGAGTGCGGGAAGCCCGGCGTCGCGCAGCTCCGCGAGTGCGGCGGCGGCGTTCTCCCGGTCCGGGCTCGAGAGCCGCTGCCGCGCGCGCCACTCGAGCACCACCTCGCGCGGCCAGCCCGCGAGCGGGCCAGCGACCGGCGGCACCACCGGCAGCGTGAGCAGCCGCGTGATGCCGGGGTGATGGCTGCCGTAGGTGCGCCCCACCTCGATCATGTCGCGCGGCGCGCGGTACTCGACGAACGGCCGGTCGTCGGTGTTGAGCGTCCCTCCCGCCGCCATCTCGCGCAGCGCCGGTCCGGAGGCGACGTAGAAGGCGGCGATCTGCTCGGGGGCTTCGAGCCGCGCGCGCGCGAGGTCGCGTCGGAGCGCCGGCGAGTGAAGGCGCGCGAGCGAGAGCGCGCGCCCGGGGGGTGCCGCCACGAGCAGCGCGTCCGTGGAGCGCCACAGGCAGAAGAGATGCGCGTCGGGGAACACGCTCAGGAATGACGCCAGCAGGCTCTCGAACGTCGCCGGCGTGAGCTCGTAGAGCTGGAGCCACTGACAGAACACACCCTCGGGCCGGAGCCGCGCGCGCACGCGGCGGTAGAAGTCGACCGTGAACAGGTTGTTGACGCCGGCGATCCACGGATTGCTGGGCTCGGAGATGATGACGTCGTACGCACCGGCGCCGTGCTCGAGCTGGGTGCGCGCGTCCTCGACGTGGACGTGCACGCGCGGATCGTCGAGCGGGTCCTCGCCCGGCGCGTGGAAGAATCGCGAGCCGGCGAGCACCGCCGGCTCCAGCTCGACGATGTCGGTGGTACCCACGCCGGCGGCGAGCGCCGAGGCGGCGGTGACGCCCGAGCCGTGACCCACGATCAGCGTGCGCGCTCCCGAGTCCGCCATCGCCGCGGGGACGAGCCCGAGCAGCACCTGGGTGAGCATGTCCTCCGTGCCCGCGTCCACCTTGCCGCCAACGCGCATCCACGTCTTCTTCCGGTCGTGATCGGTCACCACCAGCACCGAGGCGTTGATGCCATCTCGATAGAAGAGCACGTGCTGGCTCGCGGCCAGCGTGCGGGTGGGGTCGCCGCTGCCGTGCTCCGCCCGGAACGACTGGAGCAGGTTCTGGGCGCTGAACGGGCGGTAGGTGCCGAGCGACATGAGCAGCGGATCCCAGCGCGGGGCGGCGAGTCCCGCCGCGAGGGCGGCGACGAGCAGCGACCCCGCGGCGAGAACCACGCCCCGCGTGCGCGGCGCTCCACCGGGGAGTACCAGCGCGACGAGCCCCGAGAGCGTCGCGAGTGCCGCAGCGAGCAGCACCACGCCCTCGACGCCGAGCGCGGGGAGCAGCAGGAACCCGGTGATGAGCGAGCCGGCGATCGTGCCCAGCGTGTTGACCGCGTAGGCCGCCCCGGTGCTCTCGCCGCTCCCGCCGTGCTGCAGCAGCCGCGCCGCCACCGGGAACGCCGCGCCCAGAGCCAGGCACGGCACCAGTATGAGCGCGGAGACGATCCCCAGCTCGCCCGCGAGCCAGAGTACCCACGACGCACCGGTCTTCTCTCCCAGCTCGAGCACAGCGAGCGGCAGCGAGCCGTGAGCGAAGCTCCCGAGCAGCGCGGTGAGCGCGAGGGCGAGCTGGAGGAGCGCGAACCACCACGGCGACACCGCGCCGCGCGCGAGCGGCCGGGCGATGAGCGCGCTTCCGAGCGCGATCCCCAACAGGTAGACGCCGAGCACGGCTGCGAACGAGTAGACGGAGGAGCCGAGCACGAGCCCGAAGAGCCGTACCCATGCGAGCTGGAGCATGAGCGCCACGAACCCGTTCACCGCGAACAGTGCGGCGAACACGGCGCGCGGCAGCGGCGCGAGCGTCGTCGGGCCTTCCTCGGCAGCGGCCGCACGCGTGCGCGGCTCGGCACGCTCTGGCGCGGAGGATCGCCAGGCGATGAGCGCCGCCGAGCCGTTCAACAACGCCGCGACCCATGTCGTGGTACTCAGTCCCAGCGCCGGCAGGAGCAGGAACCCGCCCACCACCGAGCCCGCGACCGCACCGGCGGTGTTGATGGCATAGAGCCGCGCGAGCCCAGATCCCAGTGCCCCGCGCTCGCAGCGCGCCACGAGCACCGGGAGCGTCGCGCCCATCAACGCTGCCGGCGGGACGAGCAGGAGTGCGAGAAGCACCACGCGCGCGATCGCGAATGCCGGGCCCTCGCCGCCGAACGCGCGATAGAGCCCGCCCACGGGACCGTCCAGCGAGCGCAGCAAGGGCAGCAGCGCCACGCCCAGCACCGCCACCCCCACCTCGAGCGCCGCGTAGCTGCGCGCAAGCCGCGGCCCGCGGGCGAGCCGCGTGCCCAGGAGCCTCGCGCCCAGCGCCAGGCCGCCGAGGAACGCCGCGACCACGGTGGCGACCGAGTGGAGCGAGCTGCCGAGAAGGTAGGCGAGCTGCTTGCTCCACACCACTTCATAGATGAGGCCGGCGGCACCCGAGAGCAGGAAGCACACGGCCGCCCATGCCGGGAGGGCACGGGCGGCGGTGGTCGCGTCATGGCCGGCGCGCGCGTTGGGTTTCAAGCCGAGGTGGATCCTCCGCCGGGCTCGCCGGGGGTGGGACCGGCGCCGTAGCGCCCGAACATACCCTGCTTGAAGCGCTCGCGCTCCTCCGCACTCATGCGCTCCCAGCGGTCGCGCATGCGATCGCGCATGCGCCCGCGGAAACCAGGACCCGCGCGGCCCGGAAGCCCGAGCCCGCCGAACAGGATGCGCACGAGCCCGAGGAGCCCCAGCGCCTGCCAGAACGTCACCGTGTGCCAGCCGAACAGCGTCGGCGTGAGCCAGTTCCACAGCCGCATCACGACGTAGGTCCCGAGCGTGAGGAACAGTGCCATCGCCACCAGCGCCGCCGGCGCGATCCAAAGGAACTTCCAGAACCTGGGATTCATGTGTGCCCTCCTCATCCGTTCTCGAGATCGTCGCGCAGCTCCTGCAACCGCTCGCGCAGGTGCAGCACCGCGTAGTGCTTGCGTGAGAGCAGCGTGTTGATGCTCACGCCCGTCTCCGCCGCCATCTCCTTGAAGCTCTTGCCCTCCAGCTCGTGCGCCACGAACACCGCGCGCTGTTCCTCCGGAAGCTCGTCCACCGCCGTCGCCAGCTCCTCGAGCAGTACGCGCCTCGCGTAGAGCGCTTCCGGGCCCGCGTCGGGCGACGGCAACAGGTCCTCGAGGCTCGCGCCGGTTTCGCCGTCCGCGCCCGCGAGCGGGACGGAGAGCCGCTGCGGCCGCCGCCTGCGGAAGAGGTCGATGATCCGATTGCGCGCCACCCGGAACAGCCAGCCGGTGACGTGGTCGATCGGCACCAGCAGCCGGTTCGCCTCCGCCAGCTCGTGGAACACGTCCTGCACGATGTCCTCGGCGTCGAGCGGGTCGGGCACGCGCCCGCGGATGAAACCCAGGAGCCTCCCGCGCTCCTTCCGGACCACGTCGGAGAGCTGCTGGTCTCGTTCGCGCGCCATGCGCTCCGGCCTCGCCGCTTCGGTCATCCCGCCCACACCTTGTAGACGGATGACGGGGTGGCGATATTGTACGGCCCCGGCGGGCCGTACCCGCCGTTCCCGAACGCCGCCCCGATCCGTGGAGAGCCGTATGTGCGCACACGTGTGGAAGTTCTTCCGCGCCGGTGGCTTCGACCAGGTGAAGCTCGAGACCGGTGCGGACCTCCTGCGGCTGAACGAGCTGGACCTGAAGCTCTGGGTGGCGCTGGCCTGCCCGACCACCGGCCTCGAGTTCGATCCCGCGACGGCGGCGCTCATCGACACCGACCGGGACGGGCGTATCCGCGCCTCGGAGCTGATCGCCGCCGTGTCCTGGGCGGGCTCCATGCTCGCCGATCCCGACGAGATCGTGCGCGGCGGCGACACGCTCGCCCTCTCGGCGATCGCCGACCCGACGCTGCGTGCGGCCGCGAAGCGCATCTGTGCGAACCTCGGCAAGGCCGAGGCGACCACGGTGACGCTGGCGGACGTGGCGGAGGTGGACAAGAGCTTCGCGGACACGACGCTCAACGGCGACGGCGTGATCATCGAGGCGTCGGCAGCGGACGAGCCAACGCGCGCCGTGATCCGCGACATCGCCGCCTGCATGGGCACCGTGACCGACCGCTCGGGCAAGGCCGGGATCGACCAGGGAAGGGCAGACGCGTTCTTCGAGGCGTGCACGGCTTTCGACAACTGGCAGCGGGCGGCGGATGCCGACCGCGCCCGTGTGCTGCCGGCCGGTGATGCGACCGGGGCGGCCGCGGAAGCGGTGCGCACCGTACGCTCACGTGCCGACGACTACTTCCGCCGCTGCCGGCTCGCGGCGTTCGATCCGCGCGCGCTGGCGCTGCTCGAGCACAAGGAATCCGAAGCGCCGCTCATCGCGGGCCAGGACGGGGCGGCAGCCGTGACGATGATGGCGAGTCTCCCGCTCGCGCAGCCGGGCGCGGACCGCGCGCTGCCGCTCGAGGCGGGCGTGAACCCCGCGCATGCCGGCGCCGTGGCGGCGTTGCGCGCGGACGCGGTGCGCCCGCTGCTCGGCGACCGCGCCGAGCTCACCGAGCCCGCCTGGCAGGAGCTCAAGGGCCGGCTCTCAGCGTTCGAGGACTGGCACGCCGCGCGCGCCGGCGCCGCGGTGGAACGTCTCGGGGTGGCGCGCGTGCGCGAGCTGCTCGGCGGCGGCGCGCGTGAGGCGGTGAATGCCGCCATCGCGCAGGATGCCGCGCTCGCGCCCGAGGTGGCGGCGATCGCCGGCGTCGAAAAGCTGCTGCGCTACAAGCGCGACCTCCACCTTCTCTGCGTCAACTTCGTCAGCTTCCGGGACTTCTACGACGCCGGCGCTCCGGCGATCTTCCAGGCCGGCACGCTCTACCTGGACCAGCGCTCGTGCACGCTCACGCTCCCGGTCGAGGACATGGGCCGGCACGCGGCGATGGCGGGGCTCGCGGGCTCCTACCTCGCCTACTGCGACTGCGCGCGCCGTGGCAGCGGCGAGCGCCGACAGATCGTGGCCGCGTTCACGAACGGTGACGCCGACAACCTCATGGTCGGCCGCAACGGCATCTTCATCGACCGCGCCGGCCGCGACTGGGACGCGACCATCACCAAGCTCATCGAGAACCCGATCAGCATCCGGCAGGCATTCTGGGCGCCGTACAAGAAGCTGGTGCGGTTGGTCGAGGAGCAGGTCGCGAAGCGTGCGGCCGAGGCCGATGCCGCCGCAGAGAAGCAGCTGGGCGCAACCGCGACCGGCGTCGCCAACGTCGACCAGGCCAAGCCGCCGGCGAAGAAGATCGACGTCGGCACCGTCGCCGCCCTGGGGGTCGCGTTCGGCGCGCTGGCCACGGCGTTCGCGGCCATCGCCGGCTACCTCTCGGGGCTCTTGAAGCTGCCGTTCTGGCAGCTCTGCCTCGCCATCGTCGCGCTGCTGATGCTGGTCTCGGGACCGTCGATGCTCATCGCGTGGCTGAAGCTCACCAAGCGCAACCTGGGCCCGATCCTCGATGCGAACGGGTGGGCGGTGAATGCGCGCGCCAAGCTGAACGTGCCTTTCGGGGCATCGCTCACCGGCGTGGCGAAGCTGCCGCCGGGTCACAAGCTGAGCGTCGAGGACCGCTTCGGCGAGCGCCGCAGTCCGTGGCCGCGGCTGGCGATGTTCCTGATCGTGCTCGGGTTCCTGTTCAGCCTGCTGAACGATCTCTACGTTCTCGACTTCGCTTGGCACGCCGCGACCGGCAGGCACAACCCGGCGTGGTTCAAGCAACCGCCGGCCGAGGCCGTGGAGCACTCAGGGGCGCGCTGAATGCGGTGGCTCACCGGACGCGGGGGCTTCGGCGACCGGAGCCTTGCGGGGCGCCTTCGCCGGTCTTGCCTCCGGCTCGGGCAGGCCGGTGATGGTGACGTACATCACCGTGTCCCAGGCGTTGTGGATGCCGATGAACAGCAGCAGCAGCGTGGCGGCGCCGATGACGTAGAGCGTGTCCGCTGAGCCGTGCGCGATCGACCAGCCGCCGTGCACCAGCGCCGCGTAGGCGAGGAACGGCAGCGCGGCGTGCCAGATCCAGTCCTCGAGCACCGGCTCGTACTCGTGCTGGCGCAGCGTCCGCCGTAGCACGATGAGCGAGTAGAGGACGCCGAGGGCGCCGGAGATGGCGATCGCGATCCCCGGTGGCCCGAGCCCGCCCCACGGCGCGCTGCAGATCGCGGACACGAGCAGCGAGGCGCAGAAGTGCACCACGTTCGGGCTCCCGAACGCCGCGATACTCTCGCCGCTGGCGCCGATCCGTCGCTTGCGCGCCTCGGCGATCATCGTCAGCACCACGAACTGGAGGCCGGTGAGCGCGCCCGCCGAGGAGCCGACGATCACGTAGAAGCTCTCCCACGCCTTGGTCGAGAACGGCGTCACCTCATCCATCGCCGATCCGCTCTCCCGCCCCACCCCCAGCCCCGAGGTCGAGCGTCATCTCGGTCATCGTGGTGCGAAATCCGAGGTTCCGGAACAGGCTCTTCGCGTGGTCGTTGCGCGTCTTGGTCCAGAGCACGACCTGCGAGCGGCCCTGGGCATGGATCCAGTCCACCGCGGCACGCAGGAGCGCGCGCCCGGCGCCGAGGCCGCGTGCGGACTCGTCCACGAAGATGTCGTGCACGAACCCGCACGGCCCACGCAGGTCCTTCCAGCTGATCCCTTCAACGGCCGCCCAGATGTAGCCCACCACCTCCCCCGAGCGCTCGGCCACGAGGACGACGCTTTCGGGGTTCGTGACCTCGGAGACGAGGAAGCGGCCGTAGCCCGCCTCGGGGTGCTCGACCTGGATGAAGCGCTGCGGGTCGGCCGCGTGGTGCTGGCGCATGAGCGCGCCGCCGAAACGACCGAGCGCCTGCTGGTCGGCCGTGGTCGCGGGACGGATGGTGATCATGGAGCGGTGAACATACCGCGTTTCCCGCGCGCACGGAGCGACTCAGGGCAGCAGCACCACGCTCCTGCGCACGCTCCGCCCCGACTGCGTGAGCCGCAGCCAGTAGATGCCGGGGCCCAGGTCCCTGGGTGCCGACACCAGGGCCTGGTTCCGACCCGGTCCCGCGGGTGCGAGCGCGATCTGGCGCGCTACTCGTCCGGCGACGTCCAGCAGTTCGAGTCGCACTTCACCACCGTCGACGAGGGAATACTCGAGGGTGAACGAGGACGCTGCCGGGTTCGGCCGGATCGCTTCCATCGCCAGCCCGATCGGCACGGCTGCAGGCGGTGGCGCGGCGGTCACGCCCTGACCGGTGATCGTGAACAGGTCGAGCAGCTGGCCGGACGTGCACGTCATGTCGTCGTGCGCGGAGTTGGGTCCGCAGAAGAGCTGGCCCTGGATGCTCGTGGGACCGAACGCGAGCTGGAGCGCGCCGTGGTGGTAGAGCCGGAGCACCGACCACGCCGGCGCTGGGCAGCCGCCCGCCCAGATGCACGCGCCGCTCGCCTCCTCGAGCGTGGCGCCGCCGATGCCGACGGTGATGTGCGTGACGCCGAACCGCGGTGTGGTGCGCTCGTAGTCGTGGCTGTGCCCGTTCAGGTTCAGCACGTACTTGCTGTGGTGCACGCCCAGGGTGTCGAGGATGCTGCGGATCGTGGCGAGCCCCGCGTGCGAGCCGGAGGAGTAGGCGGCGCGGTGGCCGAAGGTGACGATGAAGCGGATGGCCGGGTTCGCCTGCGCCTCGTCCATGAGCGTGGTCGTGCTCGTCTTCCACGCCGGCCACGCTCCCGTGTAGGGCTCGGGATAGGCGATGAAGCGCACGTTGCCGGCATCGAACCAGTACCAGTCCTCCCCGCAGCAGCTCACGGCCGGAGAGCCGGGCGAGGCCTGCGCGTTCGGAAGGTCGAACCGGCCTTTGTATTCGCGCAGGTCCTCCGTGGAATCCGTCCAGTCGTGGTTGCCCCAGATGGGCATGTACGCGGCGTTCTGGGACCACACCATGACGTCGTTGAAGTGCTGGTCGATGGCGGCGACGCCCTGATCGATGGAATAGCTGTAGTCCCCGAGCCCGAGGACGAACGTGGGCCTTCCCGAAGCGATGAGCGCCTGCACGCCGGCCATGCTCGGATAGGCCGAGCTGCCGATGTCGCCCTCGGCGAAGACGGTGAACGACGCACCCGGAGCCGGGAGCGGCTGGAAGGTGTGGTCCGGGCCGCCGTCCAGCGAGTAGTGATAGGTCTTCCCCGCCTGCAATCCCGTGAGCTTCGCCTCCCGGAACGGGCCCGCGGAGGAGACCGGCGTGATGCTGGGCGCCTGCCCGGTGGCGGTGGAGCCGTAAGACGTGGTGAGCCCATAGCGGAGCGTCTGCCCGGAGCCGCGCCAGTCGAACGACACCGCGGTGGGGCCGATCATCGTCCAGTGGATCTCGTCCGCCGCGAGCGCGGGGGTCGCGAGAAGGACGACCATGGCGAGGGCGAGTCTCGGGCTCACGGCAGGAGCACCACGCTCTTGCGCACCTCGTGGCCCGACTGCCGGAGTCGCAGCCAATAGATGCCTGGCCGCAAGCCCTGCGGCGACGCCACCAGCGTCTCGCGCCGGCCGGGCCGTGAGCGCATCAGCTCGATTCGCTGCACCGTTCGCCCCGCCAGATCCAGCAACTCGAGCCGCGCGGTGCTGGCGTCCTCGAGCGAGTAATCGAGCGTGAACGGCGCGTCGTCCTCGACGGGAACGGGGCGGATCCCCCCGAGGGCCAGCCCCGGCACTCCAGAGGGCGGGTCCGGTGGCGCATCCGTCACGCCCTGGCCGGTGATCGTGAACGAATCGAATACGCTGCCGTTCGAGCACGCGATGTCGTCCTTGGTCGCGGCGGGCCCGCAGAGCACGGCGCCGCGGATGCTGGTGGCATCGAACACGAGCCGGAGGGCGCCGTGATGGTACGCGCGATAGGCGCACCATGCCGGGGCCGGGCAGCCACCGGACCACGCGCACGTGCCGGTCGCCGTCTCGAGCGTAGAGCCGCCGATGCCGACCGTGACGTGCGTGACGCCCCGCTGCGGCATCGTGCGCTCGTAGTCGTGGCTGTGACCGTTCAGGTTCAGCACGTACTTGCTGTGGTGCACACCCAACGTGTCGAGGATGGCCCGCAGACCCGAGTCCCCGGAGTGGTAGCCCGAGGAATAGGCGGGGCGATGCCCGAACGTGACGATGAACCGGATCGAGGAGCTCGACTGCGCCTGGTCCATGAGCGTGGCCGCAGCCGTCTTCCACGCCGTCCACGCTCCCGTGAACGGCTCGGGGTAGGCGATGAACCGCACGTTGCCGGCGTCGAACCAGTACCAGTCCTCACCGCAGCAGCTCACCGCGGGCGAGCCCGGAGACGTCTGCGGATTGGGAAGCGCGAACCGCCCTTTGTAGTTGCGCAGGTTGTCCGTGGTGTCGACGTCCGACCAGTCGTGATTCCCCCAGATCGGCATGTAGGCGGCATCCAGCGACCACACCATGACGTCGTTGAAGTGCTGGTCCACCGCCGCAATGCCATGGTCGTCCACGTAGCTCAAGTCGCCGATGCCGAGCACGAACGCCGGGGCGCCGCCCGCGATCAACGACTGCACCGGCGCCATCGTCGGGTACGACGAGCTGCCGATGTCGGCTTCCACGAACACGGTGAACGACGACCCGGGTCCGGGGAGCGGGTGGAACGTGTGGTCGGACCCGCCGTCGAGCGAATAGTGATAGGTCTTCCCCGCCTGGAGCCCGGTGAGCGCCGCCTCCCAGAACGGACCCGCCGAGGAGAACGGCAGGATGCTCGGCGCCTGTCCCGTGGCGGTGGAGCCGTATGACGTCGTGAGCCCGTAGCGGAGCGTACGCCCGCTGCCGCGCCAGTCGAACGTGACCGCCGTGGGGCTGATCATCGTCCAATGGATCTCGTCGGCCGCGAGCGCGGGCCCGGCGAGAACGGCGACCACAAGCGTCCACAACGCCGGACGCAGACCTCGGGGGACGGCTCGAGCGCGCATGGTCGTGACCACTCCCTCGGTTTGCCTGGGGGGCGGCTTGCCCCGGTGCGAGGAGCAGCATGCGTCGCGCACGACGCAGGCCACCATCCGGTATTGCCCGCAATCTGGGTATGGAATCCACCGGCGCGCTGCGGCATCATGCGCATTTCGTACAAGGCCCGGCCGCTGCCGGGATCGAGTGGCGCAACGCGAATCCCGGAGGAAGTCCATGGCATTGCAGCTCGGCGACGTCGTTCCCGATTTCGAAGCGCAGACCACCGAGGGCCGCATCCAATTCCACCATTGGCTCGGGGATTCGTGGGGCGTGCTGTTCTCCCATCCGAAGAACTTCACCCCCGTGTGCACGACCGAGCTGGGCTACATGGCGCGGCTCAAGCCCGAGTTCGACAAGCGCAACGTGAAGATCATCGGGCTCTCGGTGGACCCCGTGGAAGATCATGCGCGCTGGGCGGAGGACATCCGCGAGACGCAGGGGCAGGCGCCCAACTACCCGCTGATCGGCGACGCGGACCTCAAGGTGTCGAAGCTCTACGGGATGCTGGACAAGGACATCGAGGGCACGTCGCAGGGCCGCACCGCGGCGACGAACCAGACCGTGCGCACCGTGTTCGTGGTCGGGCCGGACAAGAAGCTGAAGCTCATGATCGCCTACCCGATGACGACCGGCCGCAACTTCCACGAGGTGCTGCGCGTGATCGACTCGCTCCAGCTCACGGCCGCGCACCGGGTGGCGACGCCGGTGAACTGGAAGCCGGGCGAGGACGTGATCATCGTGCCCGCGGTCTCGGACGAGGACGCGAAGAAGACGTTCCCCGAAGGCTGGCGCGCGCCGAAGCCCTATCTCCGCATCGTGCCGCAGCCCGGCGTGACCGTGAAGGCCTAATGCGCACGCGCGTCGTCGTCCTCGGTGCCGGGTTCGGGGGCCTCGAGCTCGCCACGGGGCTGTCGGAGGCGCTCGGGGAGTCGCTGGACCTGGTGCTGCTCGACCGCGACGACGCGTTCGTATTCGGTTTCTCGAAGCTGGACGTGATGTTCGGACGGCAGCTCCCGGCTGCCGTCCGACATCCGTATCGCGACATCGGCAAGCCGGGCGTGCGCTTCGTGC
>Ga0073909_10000152_pt1 | contig 25404 bp, 49 predicted proteins | sample Coa_R1_6_FD_66439 | JGI IMG/M metagenome (GOLD analysis project Ga0073909, IMG submission 66439) | Surface soil microbial communities from Centralia Pennsylvania, which are recovering from an underground coalmine fire. - Coalmine... | ecosystem: Environmental > Terrestrial > Soil > Unclassified... | reverse complement strand
TAACTTTTCGTTTACTGCTGAGAATAAACCACTGGAATGTCAGTCTTTGACCAGTTTCCAGCGCGGTTCTCCTTTTGGTGGAGGACCTCCACGCCTTGGTGTAAAGCATATAGCAAGGTTTTCTCACATACCTTTTCGTTTTTCTCAGGTAACTTTTCTTATTGAGTGAAAACGGGGCAAAAACAGCCTCAAAAGCCGAAGTCTAGCGAGAGAAATGTCACCAGGAAAAGTTATGCGATAAAGTTCGCTGCTTTTGCCGTTAGAGCGCGATCATGCAGCGAAATTTTATCTGAGAATGGCGAAATTTTACCTGAGAAACGACAAGCTTTGGCTTCATAGAATAGATCAAGGAGAAGACGATGCAACTATTAAATGTCGAAGTTATCGAAGCCGGTAAGGGACAACATCTCCCTTCTTGCCAGAGCTGTGGACATCCCATTAAGCAGCTCTTTACAGTGAAGACTGACAAAGGCGGCGTCATGGTTGTCGGCATCGATTGCGCTGAAATGATGCTTGGCAAAGTTCAGCTTAAAGAACAGCAAATAACAAAGCGTTTCAATGCTGCTACGAGGGAATGGCAGAAAAAGACACCAAAGCCTCTTGAAGGCGAAACAAAGTCTCAGTACATCAATCGTCGTATTGCAGAGAAGGGCAATGCCTACACTGCTTGGCAAGGCTATCAGCGCATTGTTCATCAGCATAATTCTCAAGGTCTTCTTCATTTAGCTGCTGAAAGCATCCTGAAGGGTCGCGGTGTTTTCTATCCCAATACTTCCCATCGCTGTGACAAGAATGCAGAGTACGGAAAATGCCAAGCATGCCAAGTTCTCAAAGAACAAGTCGAATCATGGTATACAGCAAGAAATGCTGCTCAGGATGAAATTGCAGAAATCACTGAGAAACAATATCAAGCCCATCGTTTTGACTTCATTGGCAAAGCTGCTTATCAAGTTAAAGGAATATAAGGAGAAGACGATGAGAAGCGTTTCAAGCGCTATGTCACTCGCTGAAGAGATCAATGCAAATTACAGCGATCTCTTCAGCGCTAAACCAGAACAGGACAGAATATACATCAATTGTGTTGTTGTGCTCAACAATGACAACAATGAGTCAAAGCGTTTCTATACACGCGATGCTTGGTGGAAATACGCAAAGTCTTTTGGCATTGCAAAACCAAAACCAGCAGTGCATAGCAATGCAGAGATAGGATTTTGATACAAGATGATAAAGAAGAGAGAATTAAAGCGAATTGCTAAACACATGGCTTGCACAGCAATCATGGGAGCATTAGGGGCTGGATGCGTTACAAATGCTCAGATATTTGCTAATGAAGAGTTAACGGAAGAGGACATTTCTTGTATTGAACAGGAGATAGAAAAGATAATTGAAAAGCTAGGAAGGGGCCTAATAAGCTCTAATGGAGAAAACAATGCCTAAATGCGACTCTTGCAACAAATCACGTGGTCTTACATTAAAAACATGGCAATCAACGTACACACGTCGAGACGGCGTTGTAGTCCCTGTAAAGCGTCAATTATGTAGTGGATGCTATGAAAAGCAAGAAAAGCTTTGTAGGGCATCGTAAGCGAGGAGAGAGCAATGTTTCACAACATCGCAACGTATTTCATCGACACAACAACGTCAATAATGCATTTTATGACGTTCCCAATGTAGATAGTGCTTATCGTCGCTATTATTGTATCAACAGTGTTTGGGCTTTGTAGCTCAAAGTAAAACAAGGAGAATATAATGAGTGTTATTGTTTTTGTTACAGACGACGAGGTTTTTATACACTATGATTATTATCATGAGCAATGCTTTCCGAAGTAGCTTGAAGGCGATGTGCGACACATAGAGGGCATTGAAGGGCGTCAAAAGTGTTGTGGGTGCCATGGATGGATTGAGCCCATGCAGACACCTGTCAACAATGTATACGAAGAACTTTATTCTGCAAGAGTTGTGCTCAACGACTCAAAAAGAGTAGAGCAGCACACGGTCTACACGAATGACAGAATCCATGGTCGCGTTGGCAATCACTACAATACACGTCTTCCGGTTTGCTTCCTGCCTGATCTCAACATCTGGCATGAGGAAGGGATGACAAGAGATCAAATTAATGGAATTACAAACAAGTAGTGTAGTTAGGGGAGCATTGCCTCCCCATTGGAGAACAAAATGAACAAAGCACCATTCAACATTGGAGACATCGTACAATTCGATGCCCTTTATGGACAGGACTATATCAAACGAGGTCATCAATATGGGCGCATTGAAGGTCAACATTTTTATGATCAAGTCGATGGTGGCTGGGTCGTAGATCTTCAAAAGATGAAGCTAGACAATGGCTCGATGATTCCAGTAGGAACAGCAATGCAAGGTGTCAAAATCTACATGGTTCCTGCATGGGCTGTCAAAGCATATAACACTGGAGTACAAAGCGATGCCAAGTAAACCAGCGCCTTACGACAACAGCTTCTTAGGAAACACCGTTACTCTATGCAGGATCAAAGAGATCGGTGAAACCCACTGGATTACATTAGGAAGCTGCATTGATACACCGAATTGCATTGAAAAGGAATTGAAAGACGATAAGTACAAAGGCCACTTTGTATGGCTCTTTGATGCCTTTGGCAGCAAAAAGTATCATGGTTTAGTAAAGTAGAACAAGGAGAAAACGATGTCAACACCTGCAATCATTGGCAGAACAGTGTCAACAACAGGGTGGTTCATTGGAAGATATCACAATTGGAGCGGCTACATCGAAGGACTAGGCAAAACCCTGTACAAAGCGTATCATCAGGATTTCAACAAAGATATCGAGAAAATGATGCATTTTCTCATCGATGAGCATCCTGCTGGTTGGAGCAACATCGTTGACCAAGACTTGTCTCTTGCTCCTGGATTCAGCACGTTTCAAAGTGATGTCGGCTTCAGAGATGACCATAAGCTGTATTTTCAGCAAGTAGAGGCCTACAATGCTTCAGAGAGGGGAAGAAGAGCACAATGTTATTGCCATGGAGAACGCCATAGCACTGAAGCAACAATACGTACATTGAATGATCCGTGTGCCGCTGAGTATGCCTATATCATCAATGAAACCTCTTGTATCATGACGATTCACTATTGTGATTTTGGCACTTGGCATAAAATTGCCGAAGTTGACCTTAATGGCGATGAGCCTCACTGGAAAGACATTGATATCGACGCGGTAATAGAAAGGACAAAATAATGTCAATACCTATCTTTGTCTCTACAAAGGAGACCCAGGGACAACGCGATGATGATCATTGCTCAGCTTCAGAAGGCGATATAGTCATCTTTTCGATAAGGCCATGTGATGACATTGCGTGCATTTGCAATCAGTCGATGACAAGCATTGAAAGCAAAGAGCAGACATTTACGACAACAATGAAAGTTTCCATGTTTAGCGGCACCATTGATGATCTCGATAAGTTGATTCTTCGCTTTCTGCGAGATGAGGGCTGGGTACGACCGGCATACGTCCAGAACATCGACAAAAACTTCGCAGCAAGGCTTTCCGGTGAAGCTTCAAAGTTTTCCATCGGAACCATTGTGGAATATCGAGACGGCGTATTCACTGCAAGAAAGGAGTAACATCATGTGTAAAGACTGCAAAGCTTCCCCATTGGGACAACAACGTCAAACAGAGCTAGACAACGCTATTGAAGCATGCAAAGCTCTCAACATCAACACCGTTGTTAACGGCTTCATCGCTCGCCATGCTTGGCAAGGTTACACACCGCAATATGACGATGAACAACGTCAAGCATTGGATCGCTATAATGAAGCAGCACAAGCGATGAAGAAGCTTCATGAGGACTTCGTTTTCGATGGAATGCGACGTGCTCAAGAAGAAGCATTGAGGAATGGCGTTAAGTATCGCTTCATCATGCATAGTGATAAACAAAGCAAATTAGGAGGAAACGATGCATAACATCGACTTAAACGGTGATGAGCTTAGCACCCTCATCGCCACCTTGGAAATCGAGGAATGGCGCATCAACAATTACTATGGCGCTATCATGCAGTATCAAGGCGCTGAAATGACAACGTATGACAAAGGAAGATTAGAGAGCATCAATGCTCTCATTAATAAGTTGAAGCAAAAGCAAGGAGGACGCAATGTCTAAATATCAAATCTTAACGTCATATCGTCAAGGTTCACTGGAGGCGATGTGGCAATCATTGAAAGCAGAGCTTATCCAAGCTGAGCACTTCAATAGCGGTGAAGAACTGCCGTTTAACGAGGCTCAGCAAGATAGACTCGGCGAAATCGCTGCCGCTATCCTCGTGGTCATTGCTGACACTGAAATACAGCGTCTTAACGAAGACGATGTTAACAATGGCCTTACAGCGGAAAACGAAGCTCTTTATGATTTCTGGCAAAGTCCAGAATATAACCTCAAAAGAGCATTGCAGGACATGAGCGGCACTAGGACAATGATCACTGATACATATGACGTTAGAGACGTTATTGAAGTATAGGAGGACAACAATGGACAACACTATATACACAACACGACGAGAAAACGATGGCTACTTCACAGCCCTGATTCTCGAAGCAGGATCAACGCAAGTCAAAGAAGAGTCTTGTTTCACACTGGAGGACTTAAAGAGCATTATTGCCGATACATACGGCGATATACAACGTGTCTCACCTCGTGTTTTCCAAGAAGAAATCGACAATCGCTCTGTACACACTGAAGAGATGCTGTCTATTCTTCGAGACACCTATGAGGGCGATTTAACGCATCGTTGGGTTTATGGCTCCCCAATGCGCCCAATGTCCTCATCGTGGGCACGGCTACCGGGAGGTGCTGTGTACCTTAATGCAGATAAAGCTAAAACAGGGTTTCACAGTTATGTCGTTGTTTTAGCAAAGTTAGACAAAGAAATCATTGAAAAATATGATTTAGTCTTCGTATCGCATGGAGGACAATAATGCAACGCTATAGAGACAAAAAGGTCGTCGTCGTCAATAAGATCATTAAACGCCATGTCTACTTCACTGATCACGTTGCTGATTTGCCGGCTTTCGTCATTAGACGAAGCAAACGATGGCACCAAGTCATTCCAGGTCTTTCCGGTGCTGAATTTGATTACGTTGCTGGCAGAGAGTTGACGTATATCGAGGCTGCAATGCTTGCAGAGCACATCGAAGAGTTTAAAGTCTACGGAGAAGTATAATGTCATCCATCAAAGCAAAGCCACGTAAACCAACGATAGGCATCGAAATCATCAACATAACCTGTGATTGCGGCAACATCTGTGTTAACGACAGAGGATCAGCAATGATCGAAGAGAACGATGTCAGCGTAGAATGCACAAGGTGCGGTCATGTATACAATGTTCCAGTTAGTGTTTTTCGAAGAAAGTTGAGGTAATAAGAAATGACACAGACACGAAAAGTCAGCACTGAAGTCTACGATGTTTTGAAGCAATGCAAGATCGAAGGTCACTTGGTTATCCTTCCACAGATCAAGCTTGAGCGCAAATTGTACCAAGACGTTAACGAGGTCTTAACTAGGCTGGGAGGAAAGTGGAATCGCAAAGCGGCAGCCCACGTATTCGATGCCGATCCTACAGGGGACCTCCAGGCCGTTCTAGAGACTGATGTGATGCCTGACAAGAATCCAACGTCATACTTTGCCACACCGCAAAGCCTCGTCCTAGAAATGCTTCACAGCCCTGAATTTCATCGCATTCCACAGGATGCAAAGCATATCCTAGAGCCATCGGCAGGCACCGGAAACATTGCACGCGAAGTACTGCTTTATTGCAAAGCAAGAGATATCGATGCCGCTATTGATTGCTGTGAAATATTGCCCAAATATCAAAAAACGTTGCAAGATCAAGGCTTCTTATTAGTTGCTGAAGACTTCTTGTCTTATCGTCCTGTGTTGCTATACGATGTAATTATTGCTAATCCACCGTTTTCTGTAGAAGGCGATGCATTGGCATACATCACGCATATAGAGCATGCATGGTCTCTCCTAGCCCCTAATGGCATACTCATTGCTATAGCGCCGGGCGGCTTTGCTTTCAGAGAGGATCGACGCATTCAGCAACTCCGATCATTGGTAGAGCAGCATGGATCTTGGCGTAACATCGAGGACAATGCCTTCAAAGAAAGCGGCACTGGAGTCAGGACAGTCATCATATCGATGCAAAAACCAGCAGAGATAATTCATGTAGAACACCGTGAAGTCAAAGTAGACATCGAGATGGCGAAGTTAGCACAACAAGCGTTGTTTTAGACAAGGAGAAACAATAAATGTTCAAAGTTTATCCGATAGGCTACTCCAGAAACGGCGCTCTTGTCGAAACATTGATGAAGCAAGAACAAATGTTGCTTATCGATACAAGATCAAAGCCTTGGTCAAAGATACCTGAATATCGTCAAGAGGCATTGAAAGAGCGATATAAAGCAAGGTATCGCTTTGCAGGTCAGTACCTTGGCAATGTTAATTTCAACAACGGAGAGGCGATAAAAATCGCTAATCCCGTTGTTGGCATCACAGGTCTGATGAAGTATCTTAGTAAAGGCTATGATCTCATTATCCTCTGTGGTTGTGCGCAATTTGAGCTTTGTCATCGCAAGGTCATTATAGATCTACTTAAAGGCGTAATGCCTGATGTTGAGGTTGTGATGCCAGACAATGTTAACGTCGCCAATAACATTAAATGCTTGTCAGTGCGTCAACCCTTCGCATCATGGCTCGTCAACCCTAAGAACTTCATCAATGCACAGATAACACCGAAGTGCATTGAAAATCGAGACTGGACAACAAGTTATCGAGGCCCGTTGCTCATCCATGCCAGCAAGACCTTCGAAGACGGCGCTATAGAGCATTGGCTACGTCGTTGTCCTCAGTTAGGCGATGCTGTTTCTCTGGAGAAGCAGGATTATCCATTGGGTTACATTATAGGCATTGTTGACTTTGTAAACATAGTAGAGGACAGTGACGATCCTTGGTTTTGCGGTCAATATGGTTGGGTCTTTGCCAACGCTATGCCCTTTGATGCTCTAGTGCATTATCGCGGTTCTTTGAGGCTTTTTGATGTACCAGTGTGTCATTGCTGTTCAATGCCGATTAACGACGGAAATTCAGAAATTGTCGGCGATGAGCATAGTTCATATCGATTATGCGCTGATTGCGTTAAATAGCGAAAGGAAACAACAAATGCCAGGAAAGACGAAGATAGAGTGGACACATGTTGTTGACTCTAATGGTCTTCAGTTCATTGGAGAGTCAATAAACGCAACAACGGGATGTGATAAAATTTCTCCCGGGTGCCAATTTTGCTATGCAGAAGTGATGGCAGAGCGTTTTAGAGGCATTCCAGGACATGCGTATGAGCAAGGCTTCGATCTGAGATTATGGCCTGAGCGCCTCGATTATCCTCTAAAACAGCAAAAGCATCGAGCCTACTTTGTCAATTCGATGTCTGATTGGTGCCATGAGGATATACCAGTTGACTTTGTGCAAGACACGTTTAGGATGATGTGTAGAGGCAACTGGCATGTCTATCAGCTTCTCACAAAACGCGCCAATCGAATGGTTCAAATGCTCCCCCAGTTGCTTGATGTGATTGAAGAAGAGACTGGTAGCCGTGCGTGGCCTTCTCATATTTGGACTGGTGTCACATGCGAGTCTATTGCTCAGAGAGGCCGTATAGCCCATCTGAGACACGCCAAAGAGCAAGCTGGCATTCCTGTCACATTCATCAGCTACGAGCCAGCCCTAGGAAGTCCACAAGGTCTAGATCTATCAAGTATCACTTGGGTTATCGGAGGAGCGGAATCAGGCCGTGGTGCTCGTCCTATGCAGCCCGATTGGATGAGGAATTTGAGAGATCTCTGCAAGCAGCATGGATGCAAATTCTTCTATAAGCAAGATTTTTAGGATGGCAGAAAGGTCTCAACTCCTGAGCTTGACGGACGTACATGGAAAGAGTTTCCACAGTTTGTCATGAGCAATTCGTATCATCCCGTTGAGTCAGTGTATCAACAACGACTAAGGCGGGAAAATCAAATCACCACATTGTTTTAACAGAAAGGATATCAAAAACATGAAACATTACACAGCACAAGATATTGCAGCACTATCAACAAAGCAGTATCGAAAAACGGCATTGACCTTAGCGCGTCCATTGACCGAAGAAGACTATCAAGAACGAGGTGGCATTGTCCAAACACTGGAAGGTCCTCAATCCTTTGATGTCGGCGATTTCCTTTGTGTTGGCATTGCAAACGAAGAATGGCCTATGTCTCAAGAAACATTCAAAAAAGACAAAGAATACTTTGAGGATGCCGAAGAGCCTGGTTTTGCTTTGTATACCACAAAAGGAACAAAGCATGCTACGTTTGTTCCTGAGCAGTTTATGGTTGGAGATGGCAATGAGCCATTTACCAGCAAAGTAGACGGTGGTTACATCGTCTACAACGACGATCCTAGCGAAGCCTGGATTGTAGACAAGGCCATCTTCGAAAACAGCTACGAAGAAGCATAGATCAAACACAGCAAACACAAAGCACACATTGATAGACAATATCTGTCATTGCGTGCTTTGTTTGCTTAACATCTCTTTTCGTCGCCCATAAGCAGCAATAACTTCTTTGGGAGTACCGCCAAGAGCTAAACGCCACATATCAGTTTCGAAGTCCTCATCAAATACATATGCTGTTATTCCTGCTTTTTCACAATATTGAAGATATTCATCACTATCAAAGATACTTCGAAGTACTCTCAACCAGATGCAAACCTGAGCGTAGGTTGGGTCATGCAGCCCATTGATCACACGAGAGACCCCAGATTGTCCCATTGCCCCCGCTTTTTTGCTGGAGACATAGGTATATCCCTTTGCTACCGACGACTTACGAAGTGCCACTGCTTCTCTCCCTAGTCTTCTTTGACTGATATTCGCTTTTTCGCAAAGCATCCCCAGCAGCTCTCCAAAAAGCTTTGTAGCTTGGCATGCAAAAATCTCAGCGATGTCTGCTGGAGTCGGGTGACTGTGCTGTGTAGACATTGGCTTTTATCTTTCTAGGTGCGTGCAAATGTTTTCTTGTTAACATTTACACTATTTTGTTCTCTTAAATACGCTTTGTTAGTCCTAGACGTTATACAAGATTGAAACATATGCATATGCTTGACAATGGTTGTTGCATAAGAGTAAAATGATGCTATGATTGCATCACTCCGTGCATAGTTAAACTCATCCATACTTACAACGCAAATTTGCACAGAGAGTTACATGCAACACGGATTGTACCATGTTCACAATGCAATAGCTTGCAATTCTACGTATTAAAATGCAAGTATCGCAAAAGCAACACTGCTCTGCATGTTTATGAAAAATTGTTCATAATCAGCACGGTTTAGTGCAAGCATTATGAATATATTGTAATGTTGTTTCTAGCTTTGTTGTTCGTTGTATAATTACGCATACAAAGTTAGCGCTATTGCATACTGCTTTGTTAGCACAACGTCACGTCTATACATGTAAAAGGAGGCGCAATACCAACAATAAAAACACTGTCAACGTAGTACGCTCTTTGTAGTTACATCGTGAAATAAGGACAAGATAATGTATATTACAAACAACAGCGAGGTAGCGAGGCTTAAACAACGGATAGCAATGGAAAGCGAAGCTTCGAAGCTTGCAATGTACGGGCCACTGCGAGGCGCGGCTAAGCATAGCTTTATCATTAAGCGCATGGAAAATATGGGAGGACTTAGAGACGATTTAGCGGGATATGTTGGAGACGATGAGGCGACGAGGTTTTTGATAGGGACGATGGAAAAAGGGGCAATCCAACCACAAAATAATAATTGCTAGCAAGGACGTGCAAGTCCTTACTAGCAATTATCTGGATACAAGAGGTCTTTTGGATGTATATCGAGAGCTTTGGCAATTTTCTCAATAATACCTACAGTAAGCTTGACAGCAGGCCTTTTGCCGGTTTCAATATCACTGATGTATTTGTTGGAAATATCAGTCATCCCCGAAAGTTCCTCTTGCGTCAAGCCATGCTCTAGCCTGAGTTTTCTTACCCTAGAGCCAAACGGTTCGGAAGACACATAAAATCCATCCGTTTGGCTTCTAGAATACTAGAGATCAGGAAGAATCACCATAAAATATATTTCTAATTGAAGGCCAAAGGGTGGTATAATCACTTTCCATGCCATTCTAAAGTAAAGAGGCTGCGGAGGAAAATTCAATGAGCGACTAGCGTTGTAATTCCGACTCTTTGAGCTTAGCTAAATCTATTGTGTCACGATGAATAATCTGTAGATTTGCGTCGGTTTGAGGAATAATTTCTGTTCCTCTAGGAAGACGCCTAGGGATAGGGCTAAAATCCTTAAAAGCATAAGATGCTTTGATTACTTCTTGAGGAGATGAGTAACCTGCAAGGGTCCATAGCGCCGATTCTAGTTCAGGGGTAAATACTGGCATCTCAAGGCCCTTGTCGTCAAATATTTCTTTAATCCTCGGATCATTGTAATGGCGCTTGACAACGGTAATCCAAATGTAAGTTTGCGTATATGACGGTCTCTGCTTACCTCTCAAGACACGAGAGATGACCTCTTGAAGCATTGAGCTTACAGGATCATCAGGAGTAATAAAGCCATTTGCTTCTAATTGTGCATATTCAGCCTGTCCGTACTTTTCTAGTAATGGCTGCGTCAGCCCAACTGCGTCACATGCGCCTCGCAGAAGAGTGCCAAAACGAAGTACTGGATTGCCATGCATAAGCTCATTCAAGAAGAAACCAAAGTATTTCTCTTCGTCTTCGCTCATGGGATTCTCCCTAAAAAGAGAAAGCCAAAAGAAGGGACGAGCCCCCTCTTGACAAACGGTATTTAAAAATATTAAAATGCCGAACACATAGAAGTCCATGGACTTCTAACTAGTACAGCACTCATTTGCTACCATAAATTATTTCGTTAACATTTGTAAAACAAATAACAAATGTTAACACCGTATTAATTTGTCAATTCTAACATATGCAAACGTGCAAATGCAAGAATGACAAGGCTTGTAGTGCATCTATTGTAGAGAATGGACTCTATCATGTCAAGAATAATTCGAAAACCAAATGTTTTCAATGGCCCATTTGATCCAATAACCCCCATCAGGATAGCCAGTACCCCAGAGGATGAAGACCTCCTACGCGGACTTCGCAAAGATGCCGCTGGCTATGAGGAATGGGACCCTGATACAGAGAAACAAACCAGCGAGATGGCTGCAATCTCTCAAAGGCAGACATCAGGATCAATGGGAATTATCGCGCCACACACACGATACATCATCACAAGCAAAGATTTCGATATATTTGCAGAAATACAAGGAGCCATATGCAAACATCTTCGCTTACATCGATGCCCAAGCATCATTATCCTGCCTCGGCCTTCCTACGAAAAGCTAGCCTGGGATGCGCTGACTACCAAGCCATTTGATGGCATTTACCAATTCATGATCGACAGAATGACATCGCCATTTCGCATTCCCGTTTACCAAGATAGAAGGATTGGGCTTATTTTGCCATACGATGTCATTCTATGCATGATTTCTTGAGTGCGTTTTTGTGCTCATACTGTAAGAGTGGTGGAATAGACAAAGAGGTACGGTTTCACCTAAAAGTACCAAAACCGCCGTCAATTTAGCGCTAGGAATAAGAATTGGACAACTATAGAAGGCTCATTAGTATCATGAGCGCACTTGAAACGTGCGTGATGGATATCCTAAACCATAACCCTTCTCCAGAAGCAAATCTGTCAACACGGCAAGCGCCGCAAGATCAGGTGTTTTTTGTGCAGCCACCTCCAGTTTTCATGTCATCAGAGACACCGGTAGAACTGTATCAAGCAGACAAACAATTTACAACAGAGGAAATAAACCGGCTGTTAGTACAACGAGACAACGCTAGAGAGCAGAGACGCAAAGCATGCAAAGAAGAGACCAATGAAACTTGGCAAGAGCTGTTAGGCAAATTAGACTATTCAGACATTTGAAACTCTATTACGTACAAAGGAGTTCATCGTATGCCAACAACCGTAACACAGAATAACAGTGAGGTACCCTTCCCCTTCCAACAAGAGGAAGACGATGCCACAAAACTTCATCCTAGAGTTGAGGCAAAACTAAACGTTGCAAAGCGTCTATCAGAGATCAAAACACATTTGCCACTTAAGACCACGCAAGGCCAAAGCTTGCTAGAAAAAATGGCATTAGGAATGCTAGACAACTACATTACAGAACAACCTGCAAGCCAAGACGATGATAGTTGGCTCAATAGCGGCCCTCCTATTCAAGAACACCTTGAGCCACCTGACTGGCTTGAAGTGCTACTCGAAGATCTTCGAAAAATGCCAATCAAAGAGCCTCCAGAGATTGACGCTGAACAGCTTCAAAAAGTCAAAGAAGGCCTTGATAAACTCAAAGAAGAGGCCGAAGAAAAGCTCAGATCATCCAACGAACACAACGAACACTCATTGCTTGACACGGGCCTTGTTGAATGCTTAATGACAACGACGCTCGTCGAGGAAGGCATTGAAACTATTGATGACAGCCTCATCGAGACGCCGACACAATTTATGCCAGTAGTTAAAGCGTCAACACCAAGGCTAACACCAATACAAGAAAAGCCAGCGACACAGGACCCAGTAACGCCGCTTCCTATTATTACACCCGGCTTCAAACTGGAAATCATTCAGGAAGGAGGCGATACTATCAAATCAAATATTCCAGAAGCACCTGCTACTCAGGTCAAATCACCACCTACATTCAAATCTCAAGAGAAACACAGCGACTCTATTAGAACAAAAGAGTCAAAGCATATTATCGCAAGCGAGAAACCATTTAATGAGATTTGTTGGATTATCAACGAGCATGAACGCCTATGCGGCACGCATCCTCAATATGTCCAAGTCTCCAGAGACTTCTATCATGCCCTAGACGCAGACATGCCAAAAGTAAAAGGCATGCCATTCTACGGATATATTGGACATGTGGCAAAGTCAGGCCAAGCCATCGGCATCCCTGTAATCATTGCTCCAAAGCTTACTGCCGCAAAACATAGTGTCATTTGCGTCAGCGAGGAGCAAAGCTAGCAAATATCAAAGAAGCGGCAATGCTGTTTTATTGCCAGCTTTTGTTAACGAGGTAACACATGATCAGACTAAGACCACGAAAGGATATATCGTCTCCAGTAAATATTTTCCATTCTGATGAAATACGAAGAGAAATAGGAGAGTCAATACCTTTAACATTATTATACGACGAATACGAAGAAAATGATATTATCAATGGAAATACAACAAAGGCAACATTCTCATTAAATGAGGCATTATCACACACTAAAGATCTTGGTAGTACCAAGAAAGCAAAGCATAACTACATTACAGCACTTCTAACAAGAGGCATTAGAATTATCAAAGGCGACAAATAGCCATCGACCATCACAGAAAGGACAACAATCCATGACACAAACAAATATACACAGAAGAGGCTTTGCAAGCATGACGGCAGAGCAAAAACATAGAATAGCGTCGCTTGGTGGAAAAGCTGCTCATGCTTTGGGCCTAGCTCATAAGTGGACTTCTGAAGAGGCTAAAGCAGCAGGCGAAAAGGGCGGCAAAATTAGAAGCGAAAGATCCAAAACAAAGAAAGGTGTTTAATAAAATGCGCATAACGTGCAAACAACAAGAACTTAGCAAAGCATTGTCAATCGTCGGCCATGCAGTGTCTTCCAGGTGCACATTGCCTATTTTGTCGAATATTTTGTTATCGACGGATCAAGGTAGATTGAAGTTATCAGCGACAAACTTGGAAATTGGCATTAATTGTTGGATTGACGCAGATATTCATCAAGAGGGCGTCACAACATTACCGGCGAAGACTTTCTCGGAGTTGATCAGCAGTTTAGCGTCGGGCAATGTTGACCTCATCACCAATGAGGCGCATAGCACTAACATCAAGACGGCGAAAAACAATGCCAATGTGAAGGGTATTGATCCATCAGAATACCCTGCAATTCCTGGAGTCGATGGCGCTGAGACACCAATCACATTGTATTGCAATACCCTCAAGGAAATCATTGCTCAGACGGCGTTTGCCGCTGCGGACAATGATAGCAGACCGGTGCTGAGCGGTGTTCACATCGAAGTTGTCGGAGAGACGATATCTTTCGCTGCCGCCGATTCGTTCCGGTTGGCTTATAGAGAAGCACCTCTGGCTGGTCATGTAGAGCCCTTTAGCGGCATTATCATCCCTGCCAAGACACTGACAGAGCTGGGCCGCATACTACCGTCAGACGGCCCTGTGGACATGATTTTGACCCCTAATAGGAGTCAGGTTCTCTTCCATACTGAGCACATAGATTTAGTATCGCGTCTCATCGAGGGAACCTTTCCAAATATCAGAGCCGCTATCCCTAAAGATCTCCCAACAAAAATCATTGTTGAGACCAAAGAATTTGCGCTGGCAGTCAAAGCAGTTACGCCGTTTGCAAAGGACAGCTCTAACATCGTCAAGGTCAAAGTTTCCAGAGAGATGACAGGGGACACGTTAACTCTGACATCTGTTGCCGAAGATGTCGGCGACAACACTGTTACGGTTAATGCTGCCATTGAAGGCAACGAGACCAATATCATCTTCAATACAAAGTACCTTAGCGAGGTCCTTGCCATCATTGACAAGCCTGAAGTGTCGCTTAGCCTCAATACCTCAAGTAATCCTGGAATTATTAGGCCCGTGGGGTCCGCTGATTACACCTATGTCATTATGCCGATGTCAACAAACAGATAGGAATACGCCATGTCGGCTTCGGCAACTTATACGACACTACCTCAACTAGAGGATCTTTTCGAGAGGCAGCTCGATGCTCTGCTTGTACGACTTAGAGTTGCCATCAAACTTGGCACGCCATATCGCACATCACAAGAAAGGTCATGTCCATATTGCAGATGTTGTTTATTCGTGCATTATCATGGTAAACGATATTGCCTCAAATGCGACGATATTTCAATGCTTGGCGATGATGCATGCAAAAAGATATCAAAGATCATACAGAGCCATCCTGACATACAAAAAAGCATTGTTTGTCTTCAAAAACAAGAAGAGAATAATGAAGAATTTAAGCCTATCATTACACATACACCGCAAGCCAGCAAAATACAGTATGGAATGATGGTACAAGAGGCACGCAAAAAGAGCGGCATGGCAAGATCAGAATTAGCAGGAAAAATAAAGCATAGCGATGATACACCTGTAAATTGGCGCACGATAGAAAGGATCGAACGCGGAGAGAGCTACCCTCGATTAGCAATAAGAAAACAAATAGCATCGATATTAAGCATAGATGCACAGGCATCTATCGAAGATGAAAGGGCAATAACAAGAAAAGAGGACAAAATAGCATATGGCAGATATATACGGCAAGAAAGAGAGTCAAGAGGATGGACACGGGCCATATTAGCACAAAAGCTCAAATGGGATGATGGTAGACCAGTAAGCTATTCAATTCTACAAAAGATAGAGAATGGCGAAAACTACCCTGGAACATGGCTCAAATATCAATTGGAGCAAGCACTAAGTTAGAAAGAGGTATAGCATTGCAAGGATTACCAGCACGTAAACACATCGTACTCATGCAGCATAAATTCGTACCTAAGCAGAGGGTGCGCAATATTGCAGAGTACAGCCGTAATTATGGCAAAGAAGGCGTTATTGTCGAGCAAGCACCATTCACGTTTATCTCGCCTGGGTATTATGTAGATTACGGCAGTGGCAAGGTTGCTGACTCTGAGAGGCACCTAGAAGGTATCGGTGACTAGAACAAATAGCACAGACTTTAATCTCACTTCACAAGAAATTAAAGTATTGAAGTATATTGGTCATGGAGCTACAAATCATGAGATTGCACAAAAGCTATCCATTGCAAAGTCTACAGTGCGTAGCCATGTACACAACATCAGAACAAAGCTGAGAATAACAGAACGAGCACTTCCAGTCTACGCATTTAAAAATAGATTGGTTCTGCTAAAAGATCTTAGACAGGAGACATTAATGCAATGACCACTATATTTACCATCATTCTTTACGCTATAATGCATCTCGACATCGTAGTATCAATATTTATCACATCCATCGTCATCTTAGTCGCCATCATATTATTGTCACAAAGGGGATCATTGAATGATCGATAATACAATATTATCACCGTCAGACGCAGAGATACAATATCAGCATCACCGTCGTGAAACGGCAACGCATGCAGCGATATGCTGTGCATGCATTGTATTATTTTTGATAGGCGAAATGTGCGAAGAGGCGATGTTACTATGGCAGCAGAGACTAGAGGCATTGAAAGCAACATTGATAAATCAGTAGACGAAGTAACAGAGCGCAATTTTCGATATCAGGCGCAAATAGTAGCGAATTTAGCGTATTTGTTAAACAGCCATCTTAACACATATTCAATACGACGTAGCGATAAACTGCAAGGCAAGATATCGAATTGCATTGTAGACATCGAGAATATTTTGTATGATATCAAACAAAGCATCGACGAAGACGAGAGGAAAGCATGGTATGAATAATGCAACAAAGTGAAGACAAAGCTATACAGCGATTAGTTGAAAACATCGTCCTCACAACAGGCATATTGTTATTTTTGATAGGCATCATGATAGACACTGTTTTCAACATATTTGTCGCTATCATCGAATATAACGAGGCAATGCTCCAGACAATGAAAAGCATTAATTTCCAAGTAAAAGCAATGAATATCATAGAAGATGCGAAGGAGAACCTTGGATAACCAAGATATTTTTAGCGCTATCGTCATTTCAGCGATGATTACGTATCTCATTGCATTTGCAGTGTTACTTACAGGATTTCATGCATGCTGCAAATAAACAAGGAGGAACTTTGAAAAACTTCACCATAACACAGCAACACATCGATCTTCTCAAACGTGCTGAGCTTCGTTGGGAAGACTGCGAATTTGGTGCTCCTGCCATCGATTGCAAGAGACCATACGGCAATAGCAGTGTTTATAGCGATATTGCAGAGATAATCAATATCAAGCCTGAAGGAGACAATGATTGCTTCAGTGATGATCAGATAGACCTCATGTCAAAGCTTCACAGGGAAACATTGACAGCATTGTTGATCTTTATTGATATTGGCAAGATGGAGACGGGTCAATACACACCAAAGCTTGATCATTGGGAACGCATCGAGGAAACAATAGAGCCTTTGGTTTTAAAAAAGCCAAGCAAAGACTTTTTCCGTCTATCAGGGCTTTTTCATCATCACTACACAGAAGAGACAAAGCATCCACTTCAAGAAGACAATGCCATTCAAAGTGAATACGATGCATACGACGCTATTCTTTGGCATGACGAGAATGGACACTATTTTTCGATACAAAACAGAGTAAGCATTGAAAAACGTAGTGAAGCATGGATAACACCAAAACAAGCATTGAAACTTCTTGATGTCCTTGAAGAACAACGAGATAGACTTCAAGAGCTTTGTGGCAAGGAGGGACAATGATGAACGAGGAACCATTGATACCAAGGCTATATTGTCAACACTGTTGGCGGCCTATCTTGTGGAACCCGGTAGCACAAAGATCTATTTATACATGCGCATGCGCTATCACACCGCAATTCAGAGAACCAACGATACCACAAAGAACCAAGGTTCCCGATGTATTTTATGCTGCTTTTACTGACGATGAGGTACAACCATGATTGATCTTCATCTCCTCGATCTGACATCGAAAGCCGCTGCATATACGAAAAGCCTCGATGAGGACGCAAAGCTTTATACTGTTACTCATAGCGTTACCGATAGAAACACGATGCTCAACAAGGTATTAGCGATAACAAGCATCAACAGAAGCATCATAGAAGCCATTGTTTGCTCTGACCCAACGTTGGAAGACGCTATGGAACAACACGATCAATGGCAACAAAGTTTTATGCAGGAAAGGCGTCAAAGGCAATGATTGACAACACAACCAAAGCAGAGCTAAGACTCAATAATGATTTAACGAGGTTTGCGATGCTTAACAATGAGCAAATCGATGTAGGGCGAATGATAGGCGATGATTTCTTCGTTGACCATGTATTGAGCAGAGATGATGCAATGAAGCAGAGCGCGAATACCTTGATCAGGAGCAAGAGCCATGAGCGAAAGATTGGCCCAAGTCACGCTTATCAGAAAAGATACTGCCAAATTCGGAGACCTCCAACCCGGTCAAATGTCGCCTGTCAAGGATTCAGCAAAACCTGATCTTTGGATTATCTGTTGTCCTCAATGCGGTTCACTGGGAGAGCTTCGCAACCACACCGTCACTGAAAACAACGATAATACAATAACGGTATCGCCTAGCCTTGTCTGCAATGGGTCTATCTACGAGGCACCAAAGACTTATCACCGTTGTACAGCGCATTACTTCATAGAGCACAATAAAATACGGTGGATATAACATCATGAGCACTGATTTCGATGCATTGTCATCGTCAATAACACAACAAGCACAACAAGTGAGCTATGCACTCAAAAACTATTCAGTGCTCAGCATTGATTATAACCGCGAAAGAGCATTGAAGATGATATCGCACCTCATAGACATTGCAAATAATACACGTATTGCAATTGATGAGGACAACAAACACAAGGAGACATCAACACCTTGAAAACCATCGTAATATCCATCGCCCTTATCGCAATAGCATTGATACGATGCTACACACCACCAAATAGCATCGTTTATCTCTGTACTTACATCGCATGCATTATTTGCACTGTAGGCATTATTCATACATCGCTAAAACAGGAGCAACAATGAAGAACATCGCCTATTTGATATTTTTACTATCAAACTTCGGACTTGTCGCTATTTCTGTAGGAGTCATTGTTTTACCATTGAATAACATCACAGGCTATATTCTCTTTGTTTTATCCCTGCTTTGCATGGTTGGCAATATGTATTCAACAGGAGTTTCAAAATGAACAAAGACGATGTTATCAAAATTATCATCAACGGCGATAAAGAAACTGTATCGTTAGCATGGGACGACAACAAAAGCGTTGTGTTCTACAGGCATGACTTTGATAATATTAACCTCGTTGAAGACAATGCAATTGCAACATTATGGAGAGTATACGGCGATGAGATTATAGAATACATTAGCAACAAATCTATCGAAGAATACGAAAAAGACTTTGATAACATCGATTTCTCGATAAAACCTAAAGCAAGTAGAGTAATCACTGCTGAAATAACAAGACGAGAAAAACCATCGCCTGAACTTTATTTAGACTAGGAGATGACAATGAACACATTGCCACATAATCGCACATCGATTAGCAATAAACCCTCAATGCCTCTCGAAGTGGAATTAATGAAATTTTCACACATGCCAAAGAAACGCGAAGTATCCCTTGTTTATCCCAAAGGCGCATATAACGATGAGGCAAGGATCATCAACATGTCAGCGACGACTGCCATTAATTTGCATCGATGGCTCACCGAAAATATGGAGAATTTACTGGAAATCGTCAAAGAGGAGCAGCAAAAACATTGAACATCGTCATCGAGCCAACATCAGGCTTTACAAGCACTAAAACGCAATATTACAACATTACCATCGTTCCTCCAGATATCAATGCCAACTATGATATTTTGACGCATAACAACGGTTTTATTGCTACATGTCGATATTGCCATGATACAACGTGTTTTTATCGTTTTTCGTTGGAAATGACGAAGTACAAGCATAGTGAGCAATGCCACACAAGGAGCAGACAATGATTGACTGGGAACAACTCGCCGTAGAACAACGCAACGCATTGTTTCACGAAAAATACACAAAGCAAGCACCATGGTGCCAAAGCAGCATTGGCTATACATCGGATCTTCGTTGTTATCGATGTGAAAAATGCAACAAAGTCTTTGACTTATTAAAGCATAACATTAAAGACTTAGAGACAACGCAACATCTTCATAGCGATGTTCCACATTATTGCGGCGATTTCAATGCATTAACGCCTTACATCGATGATCTCTACAATCAACGCTATTCCATCGAGATTAGCATTAATCCTTCGATGGCTTCAACAAAATACACTGTGACCATCGGTAATCACTTTGGCAGTTTCGTCGGAGAGTCAGAGAGTCACATTGGAGAAGCGATGGTTATGGCGTTATTGAGGTTAGACAATGCAGAAACAGCGAGAGGCGAGGTGAGGCAATAAATAACGACGCTGAGCGACTAAGCCATATCACCGTTGTCGAGAAAGACATTGTTGAGCTGCTTCCAGGCGAGATGACTTGTGATGCTAGTCGTAAATATTGGTTTATTGGGTGCCCACTCTGCAAAGCGCCTGGAAGTTTGTCCGATCACCGCATCACTGAGAACGAGCAGGGAGTTACCGTATCTCCCTCGCTTGTCTGTAGCTGCGGGGCTCACTTCTTTGTAGAGAATAACAAGATTAAGTGGTGCTAAAACAATGTCAGACAATACCCTTGATGCAACCATCGCAGAACTCAAGGATTCACTAACATGGCCCGAAAATTGGAACACCTATAATGCTTTAGCGCCAAACCCCGTATCAGTCTCCAGCGCTCAACAGTGGATTACAGAGTTTTACCAGCACATCACATCGACTAATCAACAGTGGATAAAGCCAAACATCACTGCCAGCGGAAACGGCGAAATGGTCTTTGGATGGCGTCGCGGACAACGAAAACTCAATGTCTATGTTGACGAAGCTAGCATCGATTATATTCAGGCTTGGGGAAATAACATAAATACGGAAATGACCGATGGTGACATTGAAACAATCGATGATATGCAACGTCTTTGGCAATGGTTATTAGAGGCAAACAATGAATGAAATTACACCAGAACAGCAAATAGACAAGACACTGGATGAACTACTTAGCAGTTCTGAGATACCTGAGATTATACGCGCCATCGCTAGAGAAGAAGCAACAAAACAGCCACGCAACTTTGACGAGGGCGATAAGAGTGCTGCACGTTTCTTTGTAAGCCAAGGATATGCAGGGATTTAGAAGAGAAATAGACATCATGAACAATGTTGATCATAAACAAGAGCGATTTTACCTCAAATCCAACGACATCGAAGAGTCCTGGGACCTCTTAGAGAGCAACGCCATCAATGACGACGGCAACAAAGAAGACGCATTGATAGCGAGATTTTACGACGGAAATGCAACAGGATCTTTGTTAGCAGAGTATGTCAAAGACTTTCTTAATGAATACAAGGAGTAGCAACAATGAGCAAAGAAGCTTGTTTTATTGGCATGAACGGGACGCCTATGTCAGCAGAGATAGAGCATATCTGGAACGAGATTACAGGCTTGGCTAACTTGCGTGTCGGACCTGTCCAGTATGAGGACAAAGGCGAAGCAGATTACTATTTTCCTGTAACAGACATACCGTATTCATCTGAACCTAAGCCACGCACATGGCATTGGGCAAAGTTTAGCAACGCAACACAAGAGGTAACAGCGTAAACAAGGAGCAAGCAATGAAAACTGTTGACCAGCTACAACCAAACTACGCACCAGTCTATGCAGCAGCTCTCTATCCCAAGCTTGCAAAAATCTTTCAGAAGCATGGCTATGCTCTTGCTGTCCATGGAAGCTTAGCAAGAGATTTTGATTTGATTGCAGTACCGTGGGGAGAGACAGTATCAAGTCCCGAATCAGTCATCAAAGAGGTATCAGATGGATATGTCATCCACCAAGTTGGCGAGCCACAGGCGAAACGCTATGGCAGGGTTGCATATTCCATCTCGGTAGGTTTTGGAGATTGCGGTTTGGATTTGTCATTCTTTCCCAAGACAGTATAGAGACAACAAAGACTAAGGAGTAAGCAATGAAGTATTTCATAGATTTAGACAAGGGACCGTCACAAGGACAGTCCCCAACACAGCTATTCTCCGTACCGCTGCAAGATTTCTTTTGCCCAAGCAACAAGGTCCTCGACTCGCTGCCCTTGCGGCTGACTGACGATCCACAATTCAAGATTTTCAGGAGAGTTATTCAGTTTGTCGCCATCAATATGGTGAACATTCTCCCCCGGGAGCAGGTATCGCCCAATCTTTTGCTCCATAACATAGCGATGTTCAAGGATATGCCCACGCCCAGGAACTACAATGCGTTTATAGCCGCTAGACGTAAGGTACGACCCTTCCATCTTTCTAATGCGTCCCTTCTTTTGGTGCTTAAGGGGTCGAATTTCGCCATGGTCGTGCATCTGCTGATAATGAGACATGCAATAGCCCTTTGCCCACAAGGGGTAATCGCAGTTAGGGACTTTGCATCGCGAGCTGTCAGGGTTCTGGGTCGCCCTCCAATTCAGATAGCATCGCTGGCACAGTCCGCGCTTTACGTTCCGAACTTTTCGCCCACATTCTGGGGTCGAGCACAAGATGTTGATTTTCTCGCTGCGCTGAGCCATGTAATGTTTGCGGCAAAGCCCCTGTCTTTTGTAGGTAATTGGGCTCGTGCAGTCGTCAATGGAGCATTGCTTTTGGGGGGCATTTTCGAGTATGCTATCACTCATGGAAGAAATCACCTTTCTTTCATCACGCCCTGGGTTGTTTCAGCAACGCCGGGGCAAAATCATGGTCAATTTAACCTCTTCAATTATAGCATAAACCCGCCTGTAGAGCAAGTTTAGAGAGGATTGGTATAGACATATGGCACGGTTTTTTTACGACACAGAGTTTATAGAGGATGGTTCCACTATAGATCTAATATCTATTGGTATAATCAGCAGTGATGGCAGAGAGCTTTACCTTCAGTCCGCTGACTTTGATCCACACATGGCTTCTCAGTGGGTAAAGGACAACGTGTTTGGCGGTTTGATACTTTGCCCACATGTTATCCCTCAATGCACAAAAGATATCTATGCCAATCGTCTTGCCCATGGTGGATGGGGAGGACAATGTACGTTTAAGGGTCCCTATGGAGATATCATTGGTGCTCATGCTGATTGTCCATGGCGTACCCGTCTCCAGATCAAGAATGAGATCCTAGCATTCATGGACATCGAAAAATATGGCAAACCTGAGCTAATTGGATTCTATTCTGCCTACGATCACGTGGCTTTTTGTCAGATCTTCGGTGCCATGGCAGACCTTCCACAAGGCTTCCCAATGTACACCTTCGATCTACAACAATACTGCGATATGCTTGGCACTTCACAGCTTCCAGAGCAAACCGAAGGAATGCATCATGCACTTCACGATGCAAGATACAACAAAGTCGTATGGGAATACCTCAATAATCAATTATCGACAAGAGCATTGCATATCTTAGAGAAGATTGAGGATAAACATTGAAAAACATCATAACCTACATCGCCAACATCATACTCACCATCGCTCTTCCAACGCCATCACTGCAAAACAACGCAACATCGCCCATCATCGCTATCAACGCACCAACAATGCAAGCGAGGTATTGGCAGTGTTGGTATCGATATGCAGAGAAAGAGCAATGTGGAGCGATGTGTGAGCGACGTGTTATTGGTGTTCATGTTGCAGAGCCAAGCTGAATAATGGAGAACAATGATGGTCTTGTATAACATCGCATTAATCACCAAAGAGACAGCGCTTTTCAAGGACAGCTCCGAGAGCTTCGTAAAAAACAATGAGAGCTTCGTAAGAGACGACGCTAGTAATGAGAGGGACAATGAGAACGAGGTTGGCGTTAAGGGCGTTGTAGAGGCGTTGAAGGACGAGGGAGACGGTGTTGGTGTTGTGGGCAAAGTAGGCAATGTGGGCGTTGTAGAAGCGGTGAAGGGCGATGTGAAGGCGTGGAATTACGAAGCGAAGTACTGCAATATTACGGGTTTTTCATGCATTATATCATTTACCACAGCAAAGCACGGCAAGCCCTTGCGTATTTCAATATTGCATGGTATTATGAATTCAGATCATAGCAGTACGAGGAAGGGATCAGGCAATGATAGCAATGAGAGAACAACTCTTTACACCAGAGCAAGTCGCGGAGGCTTGGCAGGTATCAATAGATACCATTATGCGACTGATCCGAGAGAGAAAACTTGGAGCCGTCAAAGTAGGAAAGCTGTGGAGGATCTCAGAGACTCACATAGCAAAATACTTAGATCAACAAAACAACTTCGACAAACCGAAGGACAAATAAAAATAGCCGGTTATAATTACCGGCATGTAACAACTAAAAATTTAGGAGCAATCACCTTACCTCTGGTAGTTTTGGCGAACGGAAGAGGCAAGGCTCAGAATTCGCTACCCTTTTTCAGTATAGCCAACGCCAACAACAAAGTCAAGGCGTTGTTACATAAGACTATGCTGAAAAGCATGGGTATGCGATAATTAGAAAGAGAGTATACCCATGAAAACAAAGGACCCCAATACCCTTTTCCTCAAAAAATGCCAAGTCTGCAAAGAAGAATATGCGGTCCATATTTGGCAACCAGAACTTGGCGACAAAAATACATTGGTCTTTTATCGTCCTGGCTTTCACATACGAGGCTTTATTGCTATCCACCTCGGAGAGCAATGCAAAGCAAAACTTGAACAGGGTAAAACTATTACCTTTACCTACAAGAAACAACAATATCTAGCAAACCCAAAAGAGATAAGGCCTATCGACAAAACCTCATTATGTGATTATCTCGATGGCATGACTATTACAAGATCTCCTGAAGAATTGCAATGGATTGCAGAACAGCAAAATTCCATGTCTTTTCAGGAAGCTCATGACTATCTCTTTGCTCTAGGCTATGAAGTTGATCCATTGCACACCATAGGGCTTTGGAGCATCAAAGCTCTTTCTTGGCAAAATGATGTCACCATGAATAAACAACAAATCATTGCCCACGCAACACAATTGCAAGAACAACGAGGTGATACATTATGAGCCTCACTAAGCGTCAAATCAGCAACATATGCACAAAAAACAACATTGATTATCGTTATAGCAAAGTTTCACCAAAGGATTGCAACGTTGATCTTCGTATCTCCAGAGACCCGCGATATAGACGCAGCAATCAACTAGAGATTCTCCATAAGGGGCTATGGCATCCCATTGGTTTTCTTTGGGACATCGAAGACTACACTGAGCAAATCATTGCGGCAAAGATACACGACATTATCAAAGCCCAATTCATTGGTCCTTATAGTCCTCGATGTCCTCAATGTGGCAATGATCTTCATTACGGGTGGCAAGTAACACCAGACATCGAAGTGGTTTATTGCTACCAATGCAAATTGAAGGTTAAACAAAGTAAGATTGAAGGCATTATTGCAATGGTGCCGATACCAGTATACACCATTGCT
>Ga0073909_10000148_pt1 | contig 25665 bp, 34 predicted proteins | sample Coa_R1_6_FD_66439 | JGI IMG/M metagenome (GOLD analysis project Ga0073909, IMG submission 66439) | Surface soil microbial communities from Centralia Pennsylvania, which are recovering from an underground coalmine fire. - Coalmine... | ecosystem: Environmental > Terrestrial > Soil > Unclassified... | reverse complement strand
TGATGAGGGTGGAGAAGAACTCTCCAACCTCGGCCGAGAAAGCAGGTGTCGGTGCACGCTTCACGATCTTGCCATTGCTCTTGACCGGGAAGATGACCTTGTGCTTCTTGGCGATGCGGATAATACCTTCGATCTGCTCCCGAGTCCAGAGGCGCTTGCCCTTGTTCGATCGACCGGCAGCGACCATCCCCTTGGTCCGAGGGGAGCGGAACGGCGTACGTGCCAGCAGACCCTGTGCTTCCCAGGAACGGATGCTCTGCTGGCTGTACTCCAACGCCGTGGACAGGTGGGAGATCGTGAAGAACTCCTTGCGCTCACCGTTGACGAGGTAGAACACGGGCTTCTCATCCCATAGCGGAGTATCCGGCACAGCATGCTTGCCGCCCCGGTTCACCGGCTTGCGTTTGCCGGGGTAGTCCAGCCCCTCCATGTCAGCAATGTGCTGTGACAGGTCACTCATCGTTCTCCATTGTGTTACTGATCCAACTTCGCCTGGATCAGGAAGTCCTCGGTCTGCACGTTCCAACGCAACAGCCGCTCCAACATGTCGAGCGGGACGCCGTCAGGCCAGAGCATGGCCGCAACGGTGCGTGTGATCTGCTCAGCAGTGACCGGCTCGATGACCGGCTTGGGCTTGGTCACTGGCTGCGGCTTGTGGACGTTGCGCACACCGTTCTTGGAACCCACCGGACGACCACGCCGTGCCGCCGACCTGAAACCGTGCTGCGTCCTGCGGTGCTTGGACAAGCTGGTCGGGGAGAGCAACATGTTGCAGTCCGGACAGAAGACCCTTCCGGCCGCTGAGGTTGTGTCAACAGCACTCACACTCATGACGCCCTCCCCGACTTGCGCTTCGACTGACCCTCGTTACGGATCGCCAAGAGCATCAAGCGGAAGTCAGCACGGGTCGGCTTCTCTTCACCACGGCCCAATCGATAGCCAGCCGGGTAGACGTAGTGCCGTCCACCGGGAAGGACTGCCCCTGTGTGCCGATCGACCTTGTCCCGACGCTCCGTACCGCAGCGCTGGCAGCGGACAGTCAACGGTAAGCCCCACATCGGTGTCCAGTTGGAGTCGCAGTCGTCCCAAGCGTGGCCGAGAGTATGACAACGAATGTGTCCACGGCGTTCGTGCTGCCAGGTGGACTCATACGCCGCCATGCTCACGACGCGACACCTGTGTTGGCGAACCGCAGGCGATCCTCGACCTCTGCGTTGGTCAGGCCGAGAGTGGAGAGCACCAGGGCTGCCGTCTCATCGGAGTCCACGTAGGCGTCACCGCCAGCGAGAATCCAGTCGGCTGCCCACTTCGCCTCTCCGAGTCGGAAACGCTCCGGCCAATCGGCCTCATCACACACCGCCAGTGACGGTGTGACCCACTTGTACATTGTGTTACTCCTCGATGTGGATTGCACGAAACTGCTCGCCTCGCAGCAGAGCAGCAGTAGCCCGATGATGCCCGGAGAGCAGACGGTTCTGCCCCCTGGCATCTGTGTACACCAGCGGCTGCCGGTTGACAGCCGAGTGCATGTCAGCGAATGTCTTACCGGTAGTGCGGTAGTCGTCGCCCATGTAGTAGCTCGTCCCAGCGCGTGTCACCCACGGCTGGCTGGCGTGCAGATCACGTGGGTCCATCTCCCGCACGTTGCGCTTCGACGGATTGCTCAACGCTTCCTCGACCCGTGACTGGTCGTAGCCGATGTGCAGCTTCGACCGGCTGGCGGTCGGCCACGGCGTGATGACCTTCGTGGCACCCTTGAACAAGGTGTCCACATCACCGGCACCATAGAGCCGATGAGCGCCTTCCCACGCCGAACCACGGACCTGCTCGGCCGTCTTCGGGTACTGGAATCGCTGCGGGCCGACAGTCATGGTTCCAGTGTAGCACTAGTTGCTAGGACAGTGACCAGGAGAGCGGCGTGGCGTTCGCCCTCCTGGTCCCCAGGACTCTAGAGCTTCTGCTTCTCCCACACCTTGAGGGCGTCCTCGATCGCCTTCTCTGCCAGGAAGTTGAGCGACACCGTGCGCCGGAAGGCCTCGGCCACCAACCGCTTCTTGAGTTGCGGTGCCACACGGATCTGGATCTGAGACTGTCCCGGTGCCGTGACGGCAGCCTTACTTCGGTAGGCCATCAGTCCTCCGTGATGAGATAGAAGGCGAAGCTCTCCGACTCGTTGTACAGTGCTGCCAACTGGTCGTCAGTGATCTTCCCGGAGTAGTTGGCGGCGAGCACGGCATCCTCGTTGAGCACCACCACGACCTCCGTGCACTCATCGAGCAGACCCTTCTCCTTCAACAAGGCCATGGTCCGGGCCTCGTCCAACGTGGTGCTAACACGCTTCTGGCGCTTGATGCCGGTGACCTGCTTCGGCACCGGCTTGTCGTTCTTGTAGGAAGTGAACGGCAGCGGCTCGTCCAGGTAGACCTCTCGGTGACCTCCCTCCACTTCCTCGCCGTGGATCTGGATGTACTCCATCAACTGCCCCTTGCCACGACGCTCTTCGGAGCTAGAGCGCTCCGACATGGAGCGGTTGAGCAGGTAGTCGCGTAACGCTCCGACCAGGTCGAAGGGTGTGCGGCGGATCACTTTTCGTGCGGGCATCCCCACAACGTAGCACTCTTGTGGTACCTTGGAATGAAGGCGTCCTCCCTGGTAATTCCCGTCCCAGGGAGGACCCCCTACTCGTCCAAGAACTCCCGCAGGCTCTGCAGGTCGAGTGAGATACCGCCTGTCTTCTGATCGTACTCACCGTCGATGAACGCTCGGGACACCTTGCGCTTCTGCACCAGCATGTTGAACATCCGTTCCTCGATGGTGTTGAGGCCGAACATGTAGGTGATGTTGATCTGACCGAAGGCCGAGTTGGTCCGGTCGATGCGGCTGATCCGCTGGGCCAGAGCACCAGCCGACCACGGCAGGTCATAACACACCAGGTGGCTGCCCTGGTTGAGGTCCACGCCGTAGGCCCCCGCGTCACTGGAGAGAAAGACTCGGCAGGCCGGGTCCTCGTTGAAGCGTCGTATGCGGGTATCACGTACGGACCCGGCTACGTCACCGGTGATCGTGGTGTACGGGATCTTGCGATGCTTCAACTCCTGGCCGATCATCGCCAGCATCGGCTTGAAGTAGGAGAAGACGACCACCTTGTACCGAGGGTCCTCGTCCACGATCTCCTGCACCAACTCCAACAGCGCGTCGAACTTGGCGTGCGATGAAGGCAACAGGTCGAGGGCACCCGAGAACCGCAGGTAGCTGGCGTACTTCGACCCACGCTGTGATACAGGACTATCGAACTCATCGGCAGAGATGCGCAGGAGTGCCGGATGGCTGGACAGCATCCGCATGGCCAGCAACCGTGACATCACCTCGCCCATCGCTGTGGCGGTCGCCCCGTTGCTCGTCCGCCCATAGTGGGCTAAGACGTCGAACGATCCCCTGGCCCCTCCGGCCAGCGCCTGATCGATCGCATCGGAGAGATCGTCACGGACCAGGTCATGCAACGCCTGGTTCTCCTGATCGAGGACCACCGGCATCTCGATCTCGATCATCTCCGGGAGCCACTCCTTGATGTCCTCCCGGCTCTTGCGGTACATCGCTGGACCGAGACGTTGTGTTATCAAGTTTAAATTACGGTATCTCAACGGCCGACCGAAGTGATCACGGACGATGAACGTGCGATCGAACTTGTGGAAGCCACCGAGCACGTCAGGGTTGACGAACTCCATGATGCTGAACAGTTCCTCGGGGCGGTTCTCCACCGGCTGACCGGAGAGGGCGATACGCACGTCGGAGTGAGCACCCATGAGCTTGACCCGCTTGGAGCGCTTGGCCTTGAAGCTCTTGATGTAGGTGGCCTCGTCAGCAATGATGAAGTCCAGCGGCAGGTACTCGGTGATCACGTCCCAGTCGTTGACCACGCACTCGTAGTGCATGATCGTGTACTGGTAGTTCTGCGCCCTGCGGATGGCCCCGACGCGCTGGCGTTTGTCGCCGTCCACCACCTGCACCTTGGCCCGAGGGTCCCAGCGGTTGATCTCTCGGACCCACTGCCACTTGGTGCTCTTGAGCGCCAGGACGACACCGTTCGATACCCGTCTCTCCTGGCGTAGTTGGCGGACGGCCACGATCGACGTTGCTGTCTTACCGGCTCCCATCGTCAGAGCCAGCAGCAGATCGCCACGCTCCACGATGCGGTCGGCGGCTTCTCGTTGGTAGGGCCTCAGTTCCAGGGTCACGATGTCCTCTTGGGCCAGTAGCGCTGCACTTCACCTTCAACGTAGTGGTAGTCAGCCCACAGCAACACGGGCTTCTCTTTGTCACTCGTATCGATCTCAACTACACAGGCGAGGCTGCCGTTCAGGTCCCTCCACCATCCCTTGGTCTTGCCGGGAAGGATAGGCACTCCGCAACCGGCACACACCATCTCACGGTGATACACCACGACGACGGATGAGACGGACCCTTCGGACAGTATGACACTGCGCCCATCTACTTGTAGCTTTGTTGTAGTGACGATGTGCCTCGCGGGGGACAGTGACGATCCGCCGAGGGTTGCGCTTCCGGAGAATCCGCACCTGACGCCGGATCTCACCCTCGTAGTCCTCCGGGAAGAAGGGTGCCAGGGCGTTGGTGATCTCAAAGTCAGAGGCGTATCCACAGGCCGTCCCGCAAGCTCGCACAGTGCCGCTCTTCATGTACTCCTCGATCTCAGCGAGAAGTACTGGACGAACCAAGACGTCCTCGACTTCCTGGCTGGACCACGGATCATCGCGGCGAGAGTAAGCGTCCTCTCTGTCGTTCATTGAACCCTCCTACGTGTGATGCGGATCAGGAACCAACCAGCACCGAAGATCAACGTCGCCAGCGCTGCTGTGTGCTCGCCACCACTGCCAGTCACCGGTATGACCGCCGTGATCGTGGTCGTCGTCGCTGCAGGCGGGAACGGTCCACTCGGGTTGGCGCAAGCGCTCGACTCCGGTGGGTAGGTGACGAACGCCGAGGCCGAGGGGTTGACGAAGTACGACAGGCTGATGCCCTCACGGAGGAAGGCATCGGACGGGTCACGGACCCAGAAGCCATCAGCGGTGAGGTTCCAACCGGGAACGTCAGCGATAGAACCGTCAGGGTTGACCCTGGTACCGGGGTACAGGATGTTGACCGTGGTACCAGCCTGGTAGACGAGATCCTGCACTGACACAACGTTGCCGTTGATGTCGGCCATCGTCAGCGTGCCGACGTGGCCATTGAACTGTGTCAGGTTGCCGAAGGTGATGGCGATCGTCGGGACTTCACGGATGCAGACCGTCGTCGCCCCTCCGAAGAAGATCTGCTCCACTGTCGTTGGGGATGAGCTTGTAGGAGCCACCACGGTGGAAGATGACGACGTGCTCGGGGTTGACGTCGTAGTGGAGTTCGATGGCGGTGCCGTCGTAGAGGTCGTCGGGCCTGATGAGGTAGTGGTAGTGGTGCTGGTGCTGCTGGTGCTCGTAGATGACGTCCCTCCTGTCGTGGTTGTGCTACCCGGCTGAGTAGTCGATGTGGGCGTCGTTGACGTCGTCGTAGTAGTAGTCGAGGGCGCGGTGGTAGAAGTCGAGGAACTCGTCGTCGTAGGCCGCAGCGAGGTGGTCGTCGGGCTGGATGTCGATGTCGTCGCTCCTGTCGTCGTGGTGTTGCCTTGCGGATTCGTCGTCACCACAGACGTGGTCGTCGTCGGCGCAGTGGTCGTTGCCGCCTCAGTCGTCGTTGTCGGTGGCGGATGCGGTGGCGGGCACTCCGAGACGTCTGGCTCTGGCTGGCCGACGTCGAAGGCGATCACCACGGAGCGGAACTGGCCGTCCTGGAATGAGTCACCGATGTGCACGTCCTCACCAGGGCCGACGAGGGAGTTGACTGACACACTGATTGGGTTCTGCCCGGTCTGCAGCCGTTCGGCCTCACCCGGCTTGCTCACGTACTTGCAGACGAACACCTTGTCGGAGGGATTGTCACCACTGGCAACTTGCGCGCCGCACGCCGTGAGCAGAAGGAGCAGGACGTAGGAGATCCGACGCATGGAACGGACCTTAGACGCCTCAAAGACCCATCCGCATCGTTCGACACCAGCTTGCCAGGAGCATCTCGTCGTCGGCTACGTCACCGGGGTCCTTGGCCGGTTGGCCCTCGTCGTCCACCAAACCCTGGTATGACCAGCGGAGTGGCGCGCAACCAGCCTTTCGCAACATCGGGCACAGTATCTCAGTGCTCTCCCGGCCCGTCTTGTCATCGTCAAGCGCCAGGTATACGCGGGTGAAGTGGCACGCCAGGAGCCGAACCTGGTCTTTCGATACCCAGGCCCCAAGGGACGACAGTGCCGGGATGCCCAGGCCTGCGAGGCGGACGGCGTCCAGTGGCGACTCCACGACGGCGCAGTAGTTGCTCTCACAGCACTGGGCGAAGCCGAAGAAGGTCTTGCTCTTGGCCATGCCTTCGGGGAGAGTGTAGACGCTTCCCTTCTGCCGGTACTGCGCTCCGAGTAACGCACCATCAACCGATCGTAGAGGCAGCACCCAGCGCTTCGTATCAGAGTCCCAGCGCACCTGGTAGTCATCGATGGCCGAGCGCTGCAGTTTGCGGAAGTCCACCATCCGCTGTGGCACATCAACCATCTGATTGTACAGCGACCACTCCGTGAGGATCGGGATGACCGGTTCCAGGACCGAGGCGGGATCGTCTCGGACCGCCGCCATCTTCCGCAAGAAGCTGTCCTTGGCGAGCGTCTTGTCCAGATCCTCTGGCGCTTCCCCGGTGAGATCGATCAACAGACCGGTGAGGTTGCCCTTGTACCCGCAGGAGAAGCAGAAGTGCGAGTAGTTGACGGTGCTGATCGACCACGATGGGTGGAAGTCGGGTTTGCCGGTGCGCTGTTCGTGCATCGGGCAGCGGGCGTGTACCTCCTTGTTCGTCGTTCTCAGTGGTGTGATACCTGCTGACTCCAATACGGTGATGAGATCCACGTCAGTCTCCCTGCCAGTCACCGTCAACATCATCCTCATGGGCGTGACGGTTGCGATTCTTCGGGTCCAGCATGGCCGTGACCAACACTGGATCAATCTCCCGGACCGAGCCGTGCGGCCAGTCCCACTCCAACAACACTTCCTTGCGCGGCCCCGAGCGTGACTCGATAACCTTGAAGCGAACCATCGCCTCGCCCTTGTCCTCGACAACGGACGACGACTTGCTCTTGTCCTCTCGATCGGTGCGCTCGACGCCGAGCAGCACGTCACAGTCCTGGCCCCAGGCCTGGGTGTACATCCCCGAGTTCAGTTGCAGCCCACCACGTGAGCGTGTCAGCGAAGCCTGCGTTGTCACAACGATGGGCAACTTCTGTGACTGAGCGAGGCGCTTCAACCCACGACTGATGCTGGTCAGGGCTTGCGGTGATCCTTGCTCGACACCGGGGGTGTCCGACTGCATGAGATAAGCACCGTCCACGAAGACCACGTCAGGCTGGTACTCCTGAATCTTGGCCTGAACGCCAGAGACAGTGGTCGCTGACGAGATGTCGGTGGAGAAGATGTACGGACGCATTCCTTCCAGACGCCCGAGTGCGCGTTGTACAGCAACGAACTCCTTGTGGGTCAGGGTGCCGTTCATGATCTTCGTCAGACCGACACCGGAGAGCAACGACGCCAGGCGATCCTCCTGCTCGACGTTGCTCATCTCGAAACCGATGAACAGCGGCACCTTGGCCTGGACGTGGACGAACATCGCCATCGCCAGCAGCGTGGCGCTCTTGAAGCTCTTGGGGGTGCCGAGGAGGACCAGGAATTGCTCGGGCTGTAACCCCCCTGTGACGAAGTCGATACCGTGGAATCCCGTGGAGATACCACGGAGCATCCCTGGGTTCTCCATCCGGTCCATCAACCGCTCTTCGAACGCATGCCGGTTGGTGGTGAAGTCCAAGTCGTAGGCCGCTGAGGTTTCCAGGCGGGCCTGGATCATCGCCTCCTGCAGGGCCATCTGCATGCCGTCAGCATTCTCGTCACCGATGAAGTCCGCCGCCGACGAGAGCCCCTGGGTGAGGATGACGAACTTGCGGTCCCGCCGCATCTGATCGATGAGGTAGTCCAGCGCCTGCTTCTGCGGCTTCCACGTCATCGTCGGGAAGGCCGAGTGGACGACGTCCTCGTCCGGTGCCGTGCCGTAGCGGCCGTAGTGATCAGTGAGGAACTCGTAGACCTTCTGGTAGCGCTCGTCGCGGAAGAACTCGATGGTGATGTTGGCCGAAGTTGCCGCCTTCATCTCCTGCTCCAAGATGACCTTGGACAAGAAGGCGTGTTGCCAGTCAGGCACTGCGCGACGACCTGACGATGCACTCAGGATCTGCACACGGCACACCCCGGAACCCGCTCACTGTTCCTTCGTGATGACATCTACAGCCGCAGAAGAACGGCGGCTCATCGAAGTCGCGGTTCTCCTGCGGAAACAGGTAGGAGACACGTCCCGTGCCGAGGCACAGGTCGTGCTTGCCCTCGCCACAGTCAACGGTGCGGCTCACCAGTCCTCTCCCCTGACAACAGCGATGCCGTACTGGCCGTAACGATCCAGGTTCTCCGGGTCAGAGTCGTAGACCGCCCTGAGGTGACGTTCGAACCGGAGCGAGTCCACGAACCTCTTGAAGTCAACAGCCTTGATACTGGCGTATGGGATGCCGACCTGATCGAGGAACTCTGCCGCCAGGTCAGCGAGCTTCTCGTCTTTGAACGTGACGATCTCGATGTCCATGTCGGGGTACTTGTCGTGCAGGTAGGCCAGGCGCTTGAGCGGCACGTCGTGCCACTGGATGTGATACGTCACCACCTGGACCTTCTTGCGCCAGCGCGTGGCCCGCAGTTCCGGTATCACAAAGGCGAGCACGCCTTCCAGGACAACGATGATCCGCTCCCGGTAGTGGGCCTGCAGATCACCGCCCTGCATAGCTCACCACGAAGAGGTCAGTGATCACCCTCTCCAACCCTGCCAGTTCCGGGTGATCCGGTGTCAGCGTGGTACAGACGATCGTCGGCTTGCGCTGCTTGACACGCTGCTCGACACGCCCCTGGACGTGCTTGCGCCAGAAGTTGACGTCCACCACTTCATGCTGGAAGTCATCGATCCACAGGTATGGGATCGACCACAACAGAGCCAACTCGTCTTCAACCGCAGCGGTTTCCTTCCACAGGCCGTAGTCGTCCTGGTTGTGCCTGAGCAGGTCACCGAAGGACCACGTCTGGCGCACCGCCTGGACCACAGCAGCGGCCTCTACACGATCCCAGTAGCCCGTCCCCGTCTCACGGACGATCTTGCGCATGGCAACCTCGCCCACGTAGCTCGTACCACCACGCCGAGGGCCACAGACCCACAGGCCCACCGGACCCGGCTTCTCACCTTCCTCGCACACGTTGGCCCACCAGGTGCGCAACTCCTGCCGCTGGTCACTCGTCAAGTCTTTGAAGCGCGCACACAGAGCAGGCTGGCTCATCTGGATCTCCCTTGGTTCGGCTCGTCGGAGCACCCCCCAGAGTGGTTCCGGGTCCTTGCGCAAGGACTCCGGCCCTGGGGGGTAACCCAGATGAGGCTCGGAACTCTACACCCCTCGCCGGGGACGTCAAGTCCCGAGATGCTTGCGACGGAACTTCTCGTAGACGTCCTGCTCGTAGGGCTGCCGAGTGGCCTGGCGGTGCCAGGAGCCGGTGAAGCACTGGAACACCGTCTGATCCGGCTTGATGCGGATCTTGCCGCGGTAGACGGCATCCATGAACCGGTTGATGAGTTCCTCAACGTCGGCTTCCGACCGGGAGGGACCATCCTTGGGTGACAGAAACGTGTTGCGGAAGTACGCCGTGGCCGAACCGATGTGCGCCGGGCGGATGTCCTTGAACTCGGGGCGGCGCTCGATGAGCCCCTCCCACTTCCCACAGAAGTGTGATACCAACCTACGGGCCGGGTCAGGATCTCTCGCCGGGCGAGACTTCCTCTTCGGCCGGTTGATGCGGCCGAAGGCGTTGGCATCCTCGGCTATCTCGTCTGCTCTTCCCACGGCCAGCACCATACCTTCGGGCTCGATCCCGACCGCCTGGGGCGGTCGGGATGCACTCGGGAGAGTGAGAGCTTGCTCTCGCTCGGAGAGTGCTTTGCTTTGATAGTGAGGTACGGGAGTACCCACTGTCTTATTGGACGACAATTTGTCGTCTACGGATGCCGACAAATTGTCGTCATCGTGAGATACCGCAGCAAGGAGATACCGGTTGGTCTTGGAGGGGTTCCCACGGCGTCCAGTCCCAGAGTTCTCCCAAACCACTAGCAACTCGGCCTCCTTGGCCAGACGCACGTAACGCTGTACGGAACGGGTTGTAACGCCCATGCTCTCAGCGATCGTCTCCTGGCTCTTGTAGAACTTCGGCTGGCCTCTGGCCACGACGTAGAGGAATGCTTTGACGCCGACCCACTGCCTCGGTGTGATGCTCGGTGGCCGTTCCAGGTCCCTGAGCACGCTGAAAGCATGCTGTTTGGCTTGCGCTCTGTTGGCATGCCAGTTACTCTTCGTCACGGACCTGGTCCTTCGAACGGTGAGGTCTAACGAGAGGCCGGGGACGTGAACGCCGCCCCGGCCTCTCTGTATGTACGGACCACGGTAGCACCGACCCTGAGACGCGAAGAAGGCCCCTCAGCGTTGGACACGGGGAGGGGCCTTCTCCTTCTCACCTGCGTGAGCGGGCGGACTGTCAGGGTAACACGGCTCTCACTTGCGCCGTCTCGGTTCGAAGAGGACCAGGATCAGCCCGTAGGCCACTCCGATGACCGGAGCTACAACCATCCACATGATCATCCCAACTCCAATCGTGGGTAGTGGCGCATCAGCTTGTCCACCGCTCGCTGCGCGTCCGGGTCCGGATCATCGATGTCGTACTGGCCGTGGTCGGCTGCGTCGTTGCCGCTGGCAAACAGCGGTACCGCTGCCTCCGGTACCTCGGTAACACCGGCCAAGCGCAGCGCCAGGAGATCGTACTCGTTGCCTCGACTGGTGTGACACACCGCCCAACCGTGACACAACTGGTCCGTCTGAGCGTGGCAGGCGAAGGCCCCGAAGGGCTGCTCGCCGGTCGGTGCGTCGTACTCGCGCAGCTTCTCGTACTCGTTGTGCGACCACACCCCGCTGGGCACGTCACGACGGTAGGGGCAGAACTCGCAGGGCCGCGCCTTGACCTTGTCGATCACGACTCGACCTCTTCCTGCCAGGAGTTACACCAGCCAGAGCGTGGTGTCCACTCCATCCTCAGCGTGCAGCGCCCCTCAACGTGCTGGGCATCGAAGAACTGGCACGTCTCGCAACGCACGCCCAACTCCATGCGCAACGCTTCCAGGCGGCGGCGGAAGATCGTGCCCTGGGTCGGTGGCTGAGGGTCCCTCGGTACCGTTGTATCACTCATCAGACCTTCACCGCCACGTAAGGCATCCCACCAGGGAGCGCTTCCCACAGGTCACGGGGCAGCGACCACTCGGCCACGCCGAGAGCGATGCCGAGGCAGAAGAGGATCTCCATGACCCGGTGCTCGCCGGTCCACTGCACGTCGTTGGCGTCCTGGCAGGCGTTGAGGAACGTCCACCCGCCACCGCCGCCGACTGCTGAGGGGCGGAACGCCAGCGGCAGGTTGCAGAGCATCTGCTCGACCTCTTCGCGGTGGCTCTCCAAGCGCTGCGGGTGGAAGGCGTAGTTGAACAGGATGCCGTTGGCTATCACAGCGTCCGCATCCTCGGACAGCACGCCTTCGACCAGTTCCTCTTCCGTGAACAGGCAGTCGGTCAGGATCGTCACCACCTGCTTGGAGTCGATCAGCGGCTCGGGCGACACGTGGTCGTGGTTGTCACTCATGGCGGTTCCTCGGGTGCATGTAGCCACCGCACAGGCCGGTAGCGCCGGGCTCACGGAGCACGTGGCAGTTGTCGCCTTCGGTGCAGTAGACCCGCTCGTAGACGTCGATGCCGTTGTAGTCCAACGAGGCCACCGGCCAGGACCACTCGATCTCTTCGCCCTTGATGTGGGCGTAGTGGTCCCGGTGCGGCCCGCGCAGTGCACAGGTGGTCTTGGACTGGTGACCAGGGCCGTGCCAGATCACCGCCTCGCAGGGCACCAGGCTGGCGGCGTAAGCCATCAGCCACGCCTCACAGACGTTACGATCCTCGGCCAGGGCGGCGTCACTCGTCTGCGAGTAGCGCAGGATCAGCGCGTGCGCTCCTTGGAGAAGCTGCTTGTCACTCACTGTGGTTCCTTCCTTTGTCGATGGCTTGCTGGATCTTGGACTGCCGATAGCGGGCCATCACCCGAACGACGTCGGGGTGCTTGTCCAGAGTCTGGCCTTCGGTGATCCACACCAACCCTGGCTGCCAGCCGACGACCATGCGTGATAACACGTCGGCCAGGTCATCGACCAGCGGCATGTCCTTGACCTCACCGGCCCGCTGGTTGACAGGACGGAAGTCGTCGGTCATGTCAGTGCCTCAGCAATCACTCGGGCCATCAGCGCCATCGCATCGAGCACTTCGGCTTCCTGCTGGCGATCCATGTTGTACACCCACTCCCGAGACTTGCGAGCGCCAGCGGTGAGGATCTCAGCGATACCGTTGAAGATCTGCGCGTCAGTCACCTTCCACCACCTTGCACAGCTTGTAGCCCATCTGCGCCAGGCCGTTGACGCAGAACTCCACGGCATCGCTCCACGCACTGGACTCGTCTCGGGAGATCGCTCCCCACAGGTCGGCCGGGTCGGGTGTGGCCTTACGTAGGCCGGTGTGCACACCAAGAGCGATGTTGGTGACCGCCTGCTCGTCAGTGACGGGAACGTACGTGGTCATGAGTTGAGGTTCTTTCGCTGTTGATGGAAGTAGGACGTCTTGCGGTACGGGCGTCCCTTGTATGACCAAGAGGCCTGAGGGCGCACGACCATGCACCGTTGCCCAGGCTCTGCGTGGCAGTAGGGGCAGTGATGGCCCCAAGGACCGGGGAACGTGGTCATGCCCACTCCACCATCGCCAGCGCCAGCGGCGGGCAGAACAGGCAGACGAGGAAGATGAGCGCGTACTTGGTGCCGGTCATGACGCTGCGCCGATCGCGGCGAGGATCACGATCCCCCAGAAGGCCAACCCGATGAGGCCGGTGGTCAGACCAGCGATGGCCATGCCCTTGCCGCTCTTGAGGCCGGTGTTGGTCTGACGGATGCCAACGCCGCCGAAGATCACGGCCAGGATCGGCGGGATGACCCACAGGAAGCCGAGGATCAGTCCGACGATGCCGAGGACCATCGAAGCGACGGCCATCCCGCTGTTCGGGCGCTGGGCGATGACGTACTGCGGCTGTTGCACATAGCCGTAGCCGGGAGGCGGCGGCGGGATCTCATTCATGTGTTGCTCCTATCGGTAGTGAAGTTGCTAGCAACTGTAGCGTACAACTAGTGGTAACACAACCTCATGGCAGGACGGCGATGTCCACTTCGATCGGCTCACCGTCGAGTTCGAAGCTCAACGTGATGACGTTCATGTAGTTGCCAGCATCGTCCACACCGAGTGATGCCTTGATCCCATTGGCCAACAAGAGGCCGATCACCAGCCCCGCTCGGAGAGCGTGGGAGTCGCTTGCAAAGTTCGCTTCGTCGGTCATGCGTCTGCCTCGTTGATCATGTCTCGCAGAGCGTGGAGGTTACCCTCGACCCGTGCGCGAGCCTTCTCCGATTGATCAAGCAGATCGTTGAGGATGACGATCTGCTCTCGCAGGATGTGCGCCCGACCACGGTCGGCCAAGGCGGCGATCTTGTCCAGGATCTGCTCAGCGGTCAGCGGTCCATCGTCTGATTCCCCGGTATCACCACGCTCAGCCAGATCCTCGATGCGGTGGTTGATGATCCACTCGGCAACCCACTGCGTGTTCTGGAAGTCGATGCCAGCAGCCAGCGCTGCGGTCAGCGCACCATCCAGTTCCCGCTTCAAGCGGCGGATGCGCGTGATCTGCTTGGGAGTCCACTCGGTGTCTACGCCATCCCCCTCAGGTTGCGGTGCCTTGCCCTGACCACGAACGTGTGACGTGAAGTGCGCCGCCACTGACCGGGGGTTGGTGCGAACGTAGTCGCAATCCGGCCAGCGGCAGGCGTAGTCCGTCGTGTCATCGCTCCACAGGCGCTCCATCACAGCGTCGCTCGGGTACGTCTCCGTCCCCTGCTGGTTGGGCCGAGAGCGACCATGAGCCGTCCACGGCTCTTCCTTGATCAGGTCCCGAGTCAGCGGTGGTATCACCACTGGTACATCCTCCCCCTCTTCCCCCGCCGAAGGAAGGGGAGGATGTACCACTGATGACACGCGCTTCTGGAACTTGTCGATAGCGACACGGAGAACACGAAGGTGGTCGGGATCGAGCTTGAGATGCAATGCGATTATCTCAACGAGCGAGAACGGTGAGACAACAGGCTCAGCATGGGTGACGATCGTGTTGATCTTTGAGCGGAACACCTTGAAGTTCAGGTCGCCGTGCATCGGCAGACCGACCCGAGTCCCGTCCGGAGCCATCAGGCTGTGTTCCTTGCCAGCGATCCCGGTGAAACCCATGCCGATGGCGAAGATGACAACGGCTCGGCCGTTGCGCCCAACAACATCATCGATCAGACGCTCCGGGATCGGCAGGTCTTCGATGTTCTGCAAGGCAGGGAGCGACTTGGGCATGCCGCAAAGATACCGAACCTTTGAAGACTTGGCAACATCTGGGGCCAGAAATCTTCTAGGTGTGATAGCCGCCTATGAACGCAGCAGCCCCCAGGGTCGTGGACGACACCTGGGGGCTGGTGAACTTGTTGTGTCAGCGCTTCAACGCCGACACCAACTTGGTGATCACCCCGTCGATGACCAGGCTGACCAGTTCCTCGACGTCGATGTCCCCGAAGCCGTTGCTCCTGGCCTCTTCCGGATCGACCACCTTGGTCACGGTCGGCTCTTCGACCTCTGCAGCAGGGGCCTCACCGGCTTCCCCGAGGATGTGAGCGATGTAGGTGCTCATCCTGGTGCGCGCTGGCAAGTCGATGCCCTTCTCGGCGGCGATCGCCTTGAGAGCGGCCAGATCCATGTCCTCCAACTCTTCACGGGTGTGTTCAGGAGCCTTCGGCTTGACGTTCAGCGGCCGACCTGGGGGACCGGACTTCTTCGCCGGGGTCTTCGACGCCGACTTGGACGGCTTGGCGGGCTCGTCTTCCGCCTCTTCCTTCGCCTCTTCCTTCTCTTCCGCTCCGAACTCGATCTCCACCAGCCCGTCGTTGAGCGCCAGCACCTTGACGGGGGCCTCGCCGCCCAGCACTGCCTCGATGGTGTTGTTCAGCCAGCGGTCCGACTCGGCGTCGGGGTCGTTGACGTCGGTGAACAGCGCCAGGACGATGGCATCCTCGCCGTCCTCTGGCGATGACTTGATCAGGTTGACCACCTTCTGTGACAACCGCTTGGCGGTGTGGGTGTTCTGGCTCCCGGTGTAGATGTCGGACATCGACTCTTCGTCGTCTGTCAACACCTCGTAGTAGACCTCGTTGGTGTGCATCCAGGCCACCAGGTTCTTGTCGGTGTCAGTCGGCTCGCTCTTCCCCTGAACGATGAACCAGAAGGGTTGCCCCTCAACTGACTCCCACAGGTCTTTGAGCGTCTCGGTGAGTGCCTTGCGGGTCATCTCACCGTCTCCCAGGACGATGTGCATTGCCACGGCGTGTTCTCCTATCTCGTCTTCTGCGATCGCAGGACGGCGACCTTAACCCAGTCAGCAGTGACTAGCAACAAGTCCCCGATACGCATCAGCAGCACTGCCGCACCGCCGAGGCCCAAACCGAGCCACCAACGGTGAGCGTCGAGCAAGCACTGCCCGCCAACCCCCAACGCCAACGGCAACAGCCGCCAGACCCACTCCGAAGCGTCCAGATAGGCAGCTATGGCAGACCAGATCGCCCACACGGCGAAGACCACAAGAAGTTGCTCCGACATGCGCCGCAAGCTACTACCAAGGGTTGACAACCCCCTGCAGATCGCTAGGGCTGGCCCGGTAGTGCAGCACTGTGCCGGAACGACTGGCCGGTGGCAACTGCAGGTCGTGAGGGTAGAGCACGTCGATGTGCGGCTGGACCGTCATCCCGGCCGGAACCCACTGGTAGACGAAGCCCTGTTGAGTCATCACTTCGTCGGTGACCACGGCAACACCCTCGATGTCCTGAGCGAACAGCCGTCCGTAGGTGGCCCGCTTGTTGTTGTACCACAGGCTGTAGCTCGCACCCTGGTTGACCGAACCGCCGTACCAGGTAAAGTCGTCACGCGCTCCGTAGGTGGTATCACCATCGAAGTACGGCCAGTCCTTGAGGTAACCCTTCTCTACCAGGACGTTGTCGATCGTCAAGCTGTTGCCGTCACACTCCAAGCGGACCAACCCTTGGAAGGTCTGGTAACCAGTGCGCGCTACGGCAACCCTGGTGTAGTTGGTGGGATCGAGCTTCCACGTCTCCGTACCCCAGTCCACCGCTGTCTCTTCGAACGACCCATCCCACCAGACGAAGCCAACCTTGAGGTTGCCGTTGCCCTTGGCCATCAGTTGCACCGTCCAGCGCTCTTCGAACTGCGTGTCAAAGATGTTGGACTCGGCCACCACCGGAGCCGTTCCAGCGAAGCGCCCAGCCCAGGAACCGACACCGAGAGCGGACTCCGCAACCCTGGTGATGGTCCTGTTGCTCAGCCAGAAGGCGGTGTCCTTCTCAAAGCTCGGGTTGGCGATCAGGTTGACGCGCTGTGGGTACAGCCAGACGTGTTGGGTGTGGCTCGTTTCGAAGGCCGGTGCACCACGCAGCACGGCCAGCGGGCCTTCCTTCTGGATCAGGGCCGTGGATGGTGCGCCACCTGCCGGTGTCGCCCAGGAGAACAGCCAACGGTTGGCCCCGGCCATACTGGTATCGGGATTGGATGTCAGGCCGTCCACTCCGCTGACGACCATCCGCTGCCCACTGAACGGCGTGTCGGTGATCATGATCAACGGGTTGACCGTGCCGCTGATGGTCCCGTTGTAGTAGTAGGCCACCGCCTCGACCTCGATGCTGCTGCCCAACCCGGTGAAGGAGAACAACGACAGCAGGATGTAGTTGTTGGTGCTTCCCGGTGGGTTGACACGTCTGCTCACACCGACAGTTGTCGCCAACGGGTAGCCAGGAGCAACGACCTCGGACCAGCCGGGAAGACCGGTCAACCCAGCGGCTGTGGTGATACCGGAGTATCGGGCGTCGTTGGCACTGAAGCTCGGCGCTGACCTGAAGAGCCTGATCCCGACGCTGGCCGAGTCCAGCAACGTCGGCGTAGCGAACAGCGCGTCACGGAAGTAGGTCGAGAAGACAGTCGTCACAGCGGATCTCCCAACACTTTCTCAACGAAACCGCCAGGAGCACCAGGAGCTTGAGCGTCACCGAGCAACTCGCTCGGGTCACCCAGCGTGAGATACGAGTCAGGAGCGGCGACGACGACTGCACTGTCCTTGCCGAGCAGATACACGATGGCCCCGGCGATGTCGTAGTACGCACCGCCAGGGTCAGTGGTGGATGGGCGAACGGTGAAGGCGATCACCGGCACCAGGTAGACGGCACCAGGTGGGGCAGCACCGGCCACGCTGTAGGTGTGCCAGTTGGTGTCACCAGGCGCAGGCAGTGCAGTCACCGAGGACAGGCTGAGGTAGTCGCCGGGCTTGCCGCCAGCGCCGAACCAGAAGAGAAAGCAGTTGGTGACGCACGGGTACGGCTCCTTGATCTGCACGCTGAACCCGTACTGCCAGCCTGGCTCGACCGGTACTCCGGAGTACAGCGGGGATATCACCCTCTCGTTGATCACACCGTCGCCGCAGGCGATGGCCAGGTCCGCCGTCTCATCAGCCTTGGCCACTGAACTGACGCGCATCGTGCCCCGACCCTGACCGACAGGAGGTAAGACAACGTTCGCCGTGAAGACCGCCTTGGGGAACGGCCCTTCCGGGAGCAACATGTCAACGAGCGGCTCGTCGTAGAGCAGGTTGCCACCCTCGTCGTAGAGGTTCCCGTCCTGATAGGTCGCTACAGTCGGCACCAGTGCATCGGTCACGGGGTGCAACGAGGCCCAGTTCCCAGTCCCTCCGGCGAAGTCGGAGTCATCAGGGAGCAGCATCAGGTTGGTGCCCTCGGTGATGTCACAGTCGTACTTGGAGGCCAGGATCGACTGCTTCAAGGCGATCGGCGTGCCACGCATCTGCAGCATCAGCGGTAAGGCGGCTATCAGCGCACGCCTACGAATGTCCCCGATGCCCTGCTGGTAGGCCAGCCCGAAGTTGGTGCCCACGTGGCGAAGCAGAGCCATCGGGCATTTGTCGATGTGATACACCTCCTGCCACTGCTCGACGTACTCACGGAACACGTCCAGTTCGTAGCCGAAGATCTTGAGGAAGTTGCGCAGGAAGCCGTTGCCCTCACGGATGTTGGAGTCGGTGTACTGGTAGAACGGCGGCAGCGTGTCCCACAGATGGTCAGCGTGGTGATAGTCCCTGGGAATGACCACGCTGCTGGTCATCCCCAGCACCCAGTCGAGCGGTGACGTCTTGAAGAACAGCGCGTAGTAGTACCACTGACCGGACTGCAACGGTGTGTCGATCACGCTCGGCCCCGGCACCAGGATGTCGTGCTCCATGCTGATGAACGTCGTCTTGCTCGCCCGGAACACCGTCTGACCGTCGTTCACCGTGATCGGTGAGCCGAACCCGGAGCGCACCAAGGCGACCTCGGTCCACTTGTCCTGCAGGCCATCCGGCCAGCCCCAGAAGATCTCCGCTGACGTGTAGTCCACCGGCCGGGTGACCAACAGGGCCTTGTTCTGTACGTCAGCAACGTTGGGATCGGGGGTCGTCTGGAAACGCAACACCGTCGAGGGCAGCGTCGCCACCGTCGAACCACGGACGTAGTCACCGCCCAGCGCCGGTCCGTAGATCTGCCGCTGAACGGTGAAGGCCGGGTTGGCGTACCCGTCAGGCCACCATTCGCTGTCGGACATCAGCTTGCAGTGACGTAGTAGATGCCGGTGGTAGCTGCGGCAGACGGTGCCGTCGCGGTGGGAGGCGCAGTCCCTCCCGTCAGACCCGTGTTCGACCTCCCGCAGAGAACCGGTGTCTCGGCTGCGATGGCGGCTGCAGGGTTCGTACATCCAGCCAGTCCGAGCGCGTTGTTCGCTATCACACAGATCCCGGCGTAGTACAGACCCGTGGTCGGCACCGTGTACGTGGAGGACAGCGCCAGAGTCTTCTTCGTGGTCGCTGGCCACGCTGCGGTGAGTTGGTCGGCAGTCTGCCGAAGCAACGTCATGGCGCTGTCGTACAGAGCGAACCACCAGTGAGTCGGCGTGTCCAAGGCCGTCCCCTGGGAGTAGAACGACAGGTTGGTCACCACCTGCCCGGCGCTCAAGCCCAAGGCGATGAGATTCAGCGCCCCCGACCCCGTAGTGATGACAGCAGAGGCGATGTGACGAGGAACCGACTCAGCGAGCACACCTGCCGGTCGAAGGGCCGCAGCCGGAGCACGGATGCTGGCGGCGAAATCTGTTCCACTGATCCACCCGTTGCCCCCGGCAACACCTGGGTTGGTGACCAGTGGGACACGGTGGGCACCCAGCAACGAGGTGACTTGCGGGTAGGAACTCAGTGCGCCCATCGTGGGCCTCCTATCAAGTGGTATCTCACGTGCCGACCAGTCCGCCGACAGCCCACACCCACAGGCCGTCGTGCGTGCGCTCGTCCTCGGTCAGGCCGGGAAAGTCGTTCTCTGCTTCGGGAGCATGCGGGTCCACCTGCGTGATGGTGCCCCCGGATGCGACCGAAGTGACGTTGGTTGCGACCTTGGCGTAGCTCAGCGTGGTGCTCGTCACAGCAGTGATCGTGTACTGACCGTTGAAGGTGGCATCGACCCCGGCCACCAAGATGATCGCACCGACCGGCAGACCGTGCGCCGATACCGTGGTCAGAGTTGCCACGTTGGTCGTCAGAGCTTTGTTCGTGACAGTCGCCGTGATCGTCGTCAACGGCGGGTAGATGCGTGGGATCAACAGTGGCGGAGTGTCCAGGTCTTTCACCGTTCCCGGTACTGGTGTGTTACCAGTAGTCGGAGCCATGGCTTGATCCTGCGCCTTGGTCGGAGCCTGTGTCGGTGACGTCTGCACCGGGACGTCGGCCACACCGTTGAGCCACATCAACTGCACCCAGTCCACGCCCTGGACCGCCAGGGTGGTGCGATAGATCTGACCGATGGAGATACGCGTGCCGAAGTCCACCGTGTTGAAGGCCAACGCCTGACGGATCAGCAACTCCACCTGCTGGCGCACCGCCGTACGGTTGAAGCCATCTGTGACGTGCACCAGGACCCTGATGTACACGTCGAACCACAGCTTGTTGACGTCGTCAGGCTCGGCGTAGACCGTCGAGCCGACCATCACCTTGTCAGCCATGTAGGCCTCGACCTGTTGCCCGAGCAACTGCATCGACGCCGGGGTACCGACACCGTCCTGCGGTGCGATGACGACGTGCACAGCGGTGTACACCGTGCCGTGTGATACCGACTTGGCCACGCCGGGCACCTGCAGAGCGAGGTCAGCGTAGTCATTCAACGTGACCGCCCGGCTCTTGATCCGCGCCGCAGCCCGAGGGATCGACTGACGCATGGCGTCCACCGTCTCCGGGTCGGTCCCACCAAGTGGCGAAGACGGATTGCGCACCGAGACGCCCCATAGGTCGATACCAGGGGCAGTACTGGCGGCGATCGAGGTGATCGTGTTCATCGCCAGCGAGTTGGCCTCCACGCCCTGGCCGTAACGGTAGGAGACGAACAACTCGGAGTTCACCGGGGGGATGCGCCCAGCGGCGTTGTCCCCGAAGAGGATGTGCGTGGACTCCAAGTCATCGATGAACGTAGTGAACGCCGCCTGCGTCGGCCTGGCCAGGGAGATGTCGCTGACGTAGGTCCACGGCAACGACTGCCCGGCCTCGTTGGAGCGGATGCTCACGGTGTTGTAGACGACACCCTTGTTGGGGATAACGAACTCACCGTTGGGCACGCCCTGGCTGACACCGAGCAGGGCGTCACGGACCATCACGCCCTCGGTGGCCACGCATGTGGCCGTGAGGATCGGAGGGAGCGCCAACGGATCGAGGGTGACAGCCTCGTTCGTTTCGAAGACGATCAGGTCGTCGGCGTTGTCTGCGTCGTTGTAGACACGCAACCCGATCGGCAGGGTCACCGCAGCCACGGCGTTGGGGTCGAGGGTGAACTCAAGCGTCACGGTGGCAGCTTGTTGCCCGATAGGGGCGTATCCGAGCATGTCCGCGATGTACAGCACGCTCTGGCGCCGCACTGCCGTCCCGAGGAACGCCTCCGAGGCCGTGCGATCGATGTAGAAGTTGAGCACGTCGCCCATGTAAGCGAACAGTTCCAGCAGCAGCGTGCCGAAGTCACCCGTCTCCCCGGCCGAGGCCCACTCCGGCATCATCCCTCTGGCCAGGCCGATCAACTGGGCACGGATGGCGGTGAAGTCCCGGCTGGTGTAGTCGAGGACGACGTTCGATCGGAAGGCATCCTCGTCGGTGAGGGATACCAGGAGGCCTGTGTCGGTCATTGGATGGCTCCTTGGCGATTCAAGAACTCAGAGGACACCGGGATCTGCACGTTGGAGATCGTGGCATACGGCGTCGAGCGGTAGCGGATGTTCACGACCACCGAGCCGGGGTCGCCCTCCACAATGTCCACGGACTGGACGATGCTGCGCGACACGAAGTTCTCCAAGCGCTTCTTGATGTACGAGGCGGCGTCCTTGCGGACTAGTTCCTCGGACGGATCGAACAGCGCCGACTGGATATCACAACCGTAGCGAGGACGGAACACCCGCTCACCTTGGTTGGTCATCACGGCATCGATCACCTGCGCACGCACCAGTGCGTTGTACGAGCCGCACTCAGTAATCTTCCCACTGGCCCCGATGCGGAAGGGGAAGTCGATGCCTCGTCCGGTCCAACTCATAGCGTGTCCCTGACTCTCGGGTCGGTGACGGTTGACACCCAGCCACCGTCCTGGATGAACAGGCCAGGGCGAGCCTTGAAGGTCGTCTGCGGCTCCTGCCAGAACGGGACGTAGGCCGCTTGACTGACCTGCACCTTGTTGTCCGGCCGGGCGAGGGTGAGCATCGTCTGGTACTGCTGAGTGTCCATCGTGTGCTGCACCTGGCGAACCAGCCAGCGACCGTCGAACTTGCTCCGCAGGTACGCCGTGTTCGTTGTGACAACGTCGATGCACATGCCTGGGTAGATGTCCGAGTCGCCCCAAATGCGTGCCGTGGCCGACTGGTTCCAGTTGTCCGGGTTGGACAGCGGAGCGTTGGTGTACACCTGAGCGTCCTCGGTGCTGTCGATGACGAAGCCGGTGAGGAACATGTACTGCTTGAAGTCACCCAACTGCGAGGCCGTCAGCACCTGTCCCTCAGCCCCGAAGTAAGCGATCCTGCGGCCAAAGCTCTTCGGTTCCTCGGACGACGTCTCCTGTGGCGTGAACTCGATCAACCGGCGATCAGCAGTGACGTCGAAGTCCACATCCTGGGAGGACATCAGCGTGGCGTAGGACCCGTTCTCCCTGATCTGCACGGCAGGGTCATAACACATCACCACGCCGTAGCGGGAGTAGATCGACCAGCCGAGACGCGCTGCAGCGTTGAGACATGCCGTCCAGTCGCTCTCGTCGGTCTGCGAGAACGTGCGCCATAGGTGCGTATCGGCGTGCCCGGTGTAGCCGAGAAGGCTGGTGTACGCCAGGTTCTGCACCACACCGGCCGCCGACTTGTTCAGCCAGAACCTCGGCTTGCCCTCCTGCATCACCTTGGTAGGACCGAGGACGATCATCGTGAACGTAAGGATGCCCTGCCCTGACTGATCGACCGTGGCGGCGACGATGTAGCCGCAGAACAACTCCGTGCGCGGAGCTTGGCCGTAGTAGAAGCTGAACGGCTGATCGATCAAGCCGTCCGTCGTGGTCAACACCGTGCTGGTGCAGGACACGATGGCAACATCGTGCTGCTTCTCGGAGAGGGCCACCTTGGCGTTGGTGAAGGTGACGACAAACTCTTCGCCGTTGAGCGTCGGCCGGAACACAGGGACTCGCCCCTTGGTCGAGCGGTACTGCGGTTGGCTGAGGATGTCGGTGATGCTCACTAGCCAGGAATCCTCAGGTAGTCACCGGGTGCGAGGTCGAGCGGGTACCACACCGAAGGGTTGGCCTCTGCGATCTCCCACCACCGTGTCGAGTCATCGGTGAACTTGAACGCCAGGAAGGGGAAGTGCTCAGCGTCCTTGGCGAAGTACTCGTTCGGCGGCGGCGGCGGGATCGGCAACGTGTTTAGCAGGTAGGTCGCCTCAGCGCTGGACCGCACGAAGCGGAACGACCCGTCCTGATCGATCATCAGCGGGTGGCCGTAGACGTCGTAGAAGTGCTGCTCCACGAAGATGTGGTCAGCCTGCTCGTAGCGGGAGCCTGCTTGGATGGTCATGGCGCGTTGGTCCCTGAGTTGGGGTTGTTCAAGGCGTTGAAGGACATGTCCCCGCCGATCGGCAGGGGCCGCACGGCGTAGCTGTAGTCAGCATGAGCCGAGATCGGTGAAGTGTGATACCCAACCTGCGGAGTGGCGGTGTGCCCTGCGGCATCAAAGCACAGAAGGTTGTTGCCGTTCTTGCTGACGAAGAACTTGACGTGGCCGACACCACCGGAGGGGTTGATACGGAACAGCAGGTCGCCAGCTTGGAGGCCGACTCCTGCGTCGGTCTTGTTCCACAGGTCGGTGGTCAGCATGAACTTGGTCGCGTACTTGAAGTTGTTGGCCCGGAAGAGGCGGTCCATCTCGGCTGTACCGGGATAGCTCTGCCACCCGAGGTTGAACGCCTGACCGATACCGACGTATGCCGCTGCCACCAAGCCGGAGCAGTCAGCCGAGGTCGGCAGGTTGTAACGTGCCGACCCGGCCCCAGCCCCGGCGTACGTGGTAGCCGATGTGACATGGTTGACGGCCCAGTTGAGCGCCTGCACCGCCGCTCTGCTGCTGGCACCGTTGGCCACACCGGCCTGGTTGTTGTAGTCGGTGTTGACGGACGGGTCACCGGTCTGCGGGACGGTCGCAGACTCCTGCACATCCTGGATGTTGAAGATGAACGGCGGGCGGGTGATCTCGTCGGTCGGGATCGCCGCCTCGGCAGCGAACTCCTCGGCCTTGTACTCGGTCATGTCCCGCACCGGACCCATGTACACAGCCCGGATCGTCAGGGCGATGCGCATCCGGATCGGAACCATCCGGTGGGTGAACTTCTCGAAGGTCACCCTGGCGTTGAGCGGCCGACCCTCGACGGTGAACTGCGGAGAGAACACCACCGTAATGTTGCGCGGATTGACCATCATCACGCCGTTGTCAGGCAGTGTGTTACTGGTCTGCTGTGGGTCCGTCGGTATCACATTGCGGACGACCATGTCGAAGAACTGGTAGTCCACGTACACGCCAGGGTGGTCAGCAGCGGTGGCTTCCTCCTGGCGATCGAAGAACAGTTCGAAGGAGAAGTCGAGGATCGACGGCGGGGCCACCAGGTTGCCGCTCTGATACACCGTGTTGAAGGGGTCGAGCGCTGTCTGATCCAGGTATGACACGTAGTCCCTGGTGATCGTCTCCGGGTTGTACATGAAGTACAGCCGGGCCTGGGAAATGTTGGCCACCCCAGGGTCGAACTGCGCTCGACGGATGTAGCCACGCAGGATGCGCGGCGGGAAGCCTTCCATGGAGCCTGTCCGCAGCGAGGGCAGCAGCCTCCCGGCCGCAGCACCGACGAACGGTGGGTTGGAGAAGCCGAGGCCACCGAACCCGAGGCGATCTCCCGACTGGTACCACTCATAGGCGAACTGCTGGATGAACTCCGACGATGTGACGCCTGCCGGTCGGTCCATCAACGCCGTGGGCACATCGGCCTGCTGGTAGCGGGGTGAGGCTGCCCAGCCGTAGGCGTTGGGGGCCAGCGCTGACGGTCGGTACTGGTTCTTGAGCCCCTGCACCATCAGCTTGTCCTCGCCAGTCGCTGCTTCATCTCAGTCTCCAAGTGGTCAGCAATCGTTGACACAGTGCGACGAAGATCGATCGCCCCAGCGCCGCTGCCACCACCCGAGACGGTGAAGCTGTTGTGGAAGTTGACCTGGTTCAGCGTCGGGCCGCCAGCCATCTGTGCCCCGTAAGCCCCATAGTCCCCTATGTCACCGAGGCCAGCTTGAGACACCGCAGCAGCACCCTTGTCGAAGGGCACGCTGGTCTGCCAGGTGCCACCGGGCATCGTCCACGGGGCGTAGCCTTTCTTGCCCTGGCCGGGAACGGTCCCATTGAACATGGCGTAGGCGATCGCCGCGCTGCCGTACGGATCAAGGATGTCCTCCTTGGAGTACGGCGGTGTGAGGCCCTTCTTGAGCCACGGCAACTGGTTGAGGCCGACCAAGCCGCCACCGACGTCATCGGAGTCCACCACCCACGGCGAGGACCAGTGGCTCTCACGGTAGGCAATCGCCGTGAAGTTCTTGAGATCCTGGC
>Ga0073909_10000147_pt1 | contig 25679 bp, 21 predicted proteins | sample Coa_R1_6_FD_66439 | JGI IMG/M metagenome (GOLD analysis project Ga0073909, IMG submission 66439) | Surface soil microbial communities from Centralia Pennsylvania, which are recovering from an underground coalmine fire. - Coalmine... | ecosystem: Environmental > Terrestrial > Soil > Unclassified... | reverse complement strand
CCCGCACGTGCGGGCTTGTTCCGGTGGGGTCGGGCCCGGCGGGCTGAACAACCCCGCACGTGCGGGCTTGGGCGGGTGGGGTGGGCCCCGGGGGGGGCTCAGCGATCCCGTGACGCTCGTCTCAGCGGGTAGCCGAAGGCACGCCGTCGGACTACCCGCAGGTAGCGTCGAGCTCCCCTCCCTGCCCGGTCCCCCGAGGAGTGCCCATGCCCGAGTTCGACGCCAGCAACCTGGCGGCCGTCAGCCCCGCCGAGTTCGCGCGGATCGTGAAGTCCACGTCGGACAAGGAGATCCGCGAGATCATGGGCGGCCCCGGCCGGCTCCCGATCCTCGAGGAGATCTTCGGTCGGATGCCGACACTCTTCGTGCCGGACAAGGCCGTGGGGGTCGATGCGAGGATCAACCTGCGGGTGACCGGCGGCCCGGGCGACAGCAGCGACACCTACGCGATCGTCGTCAAGGACGGCACCTGCGTCATCGAGAAGGCACCCACCGACGAGCCGACCGTCTCGCTCATGCTCGGCCCGGTCGAGTTCACCAAAGTCGTCACCCAGCAGGCCAACCCGGTCATGATGGTGATGACCGGCAAGCTCAAGGTGCGCGGAGACCTGGCTCTCGCACAGCGCTTCTCGAGCTTCTTCGACATCCCCAAGGACTGACCCGGTGGCAGTGAACCCTCTCGTCATCGGCCTGACGATGGCCCGGCGCGGCCTGCTCGCGCCGGCGCCGCCGCTGCGCCAGCTGGCCCAGCTCAACGCGCTGCGCATCTGGCGGTACGGGCTCGCCGGCGAGGTCCGGCAGGCGGCCGGGCGATCGCCGCACGGGATCGCCGTCATCGACGAGGACCGCGGGGAGTTCACGTATGCCGCCCTGGTCGCCGAGGGTGACCGGGTCGCCGCCTGGCTGGCCGCCAAGGGCCTCGGGCCCGGTGACAAGGTCGGCCTGCTCGCCCGCAACCACGTCGGGGCCGTTGCCTTCATGCTCGGCGCCTCCACCCGCGGGGTCGACCTGGTCCTCGTGAACACCGGGCTCGCAGCCGAGCCGCTGGCCGCCGTCGTCGAGCGGGAGGGGATCCGGGCCCTCGTCCACGACGACGAGTTCGAGGATGCCCTGGCTGCCCTCGGGAGTGCCCTGCCGATGTGGTCGGAGTCGACGCTGCTCCGCGAGCTGCGGGCGCTCGGCCCGGTCGCGACGCCCACGCCGCCCGAGCAGGGCGGCCGGACCATCATCCTCACCTCCGGCACGACCGGAGTCCCGCGTGGGGCGACCCGGACGGCGCCGGGCGGCGTGGGTGCCATGGTCTCGATCATCGAGCGAATTCCGTTGCACGCCAAGGATCGTGTGCTCGTCAGCGCCCCGCTGTTCCACACCTGGGGGTATGCCGCGCTGCAGATCACGGTGGGGATCCGCGGCACCCTCGTGCTCCAGCGACGCTTCGACCCGGCTGCCGCGCGGGAGGCGTTGGCCGACCACCGGTGCGCGGCCATGTTCGCCGTTCCGGTCATGCTCCAGCGGATGATGGAGCTGCCGGCGGACCTCGAGGGGCGCGCGGCCCGGTCCCGGCTGCGGGTGGTCGCGACGAGCGGCTCGGCCTACCCCAGTGGCTTCCCGACCCGCTTCATGGACGAGTACGGCGACATCCTCTACAACCTCTACGGGTCGACCGAGGCGTCGTGGATCTGCATCGCCACACCGGCTGATCTGCGCCGTGATCCCGAGACGGCAGGCACCCCACCGGTGGGGACCCGGGTCGAGGTGCTCGACGATGCCCTCCGCCCCGTCGCGGACGGAGAGGTGGGGCGGATCTTCGTCGGCAACGACCTCGTCTTCGACGGCTACACGTCGGGGGAGAGCAAGGAGTTCCACGAGGGGATGGTGTCGACCGGAGACCTGGGGCACGTGCGCGACGGGCTCTTCTTCGTCGACGGGCGCGACGACGACATGATCGTGAGCGGCGGCGAGAACGTCTACCCCGGCGAGGTCGAGGCCGCCCTGGCCCGGCACGACGCGGTACGCGAGGTGGCCGTCGTGGGGGTGCCCGACCCGGCATACGGCCAGCGGCTCGTGGCCTTCGTCGCGCTACGGGACGGCGAGGCCCTCACCGAGGACGAGGTCAAGGACCTGGTCAAGGCGACGGTCTCGCGGCATACGGTCCCGCGCGAGGTGCACTTCGTCGAGGAGCTGCCGCGCAACGCGACCGGCAAGGTCCTGGCGCGCGAGCTGCGCGCCCGGGTTGCCCCCTGACGTGGGGTCAAGAGGGTGACGGACGGTGCTCAGCAGGTCTTGGCCGGGCCCTTGCTGCCCCACGTGCAGGACGAGACCAGGGCGCCGGCCTTGTTGCGGAGGTAGGCGGTGTCGCCGGTGTTGTTCCAGACGTACCAGGTCTTCTGGTAGTACCGGGTCGACGTGGTGTTGGTGCCCTTGCCGGACCGGACGGTGACCGTCGCGCCGCCCTTGAGGGTGAACGCCGGGAACGTGTAGACGTGGTTGCTCTTGTCGCGCAGAGTCCACCCGGACAGGGACCGCGCGGTCTTGGTCGTGTTCTTGATCTTCACGTACTCGGCGTTGAGGCTGCTGTTCTTGCCGGTGTCGGCGCCCGGGGAGTCGAAGTAGACGTAGCTGATCCGAACCGGGGCCGTGGCGGCACCCGCGGACGGGGCGGCAGCCACCGCGCCCGCCGCGAGCAGCGGGGCGCTGACGACGGCAGCGAGAACTCGACGAGACATGGCTTGATCCCCTGGGCGAACGACGTGAGCGAACGCTGAACTGTATCGGCTCGCGGGCGCCCGGAGGTGACGGTTGGGAGATTCCTCGAGTGTGCAGTAGGTACGGTCTGACGGGCTCGGAGAGGCACCTACTGCACACTCGACCACCTGGGAAAGACGGTCACCCCTCGACACCTCCGAATGCGACAGACTCGTGACCCCCGTCCCCCGAAAGAGAGCCCCATGCTGCGTATCGACCCACGTGCGGGATCGGCGCACCTGCAGCCGTGGCTGCACGACCTCGTCGTCACGACGGCAGGCAACGTCACGGCGCTCGGAGCGGCCGACGGAGACCTGGGCCGGTCGGCGGCCGAGGGGGTCTACGTCGACGACGCGCGGGTGCTGTCCCGGGCGCGGGTCACCCTGGCTGGGGCCGGCGTCGAGCCGGTCGGCCATGCTGCGCTCGGCGGGGTGAGCGAGTTCGTCGGGTCCGCGCGCCACCTCGGAGCCGAGGGGCCCGACCCAACGGTTGAACTGCACCGTCGACGGGTGCTGCGCGGTGACGGTGCCGAGGAGACAGTGACCATCACCTCCCGCCAGGTGCAGGTCGCTGCCGAGCTGACCGTCGTCCTCGGTGGTGACGGGGCCGAGATCGCGGTCGTCAAGGGCGGCCGAGCGTCGGGGGCGCTCGCGCCGGCCGTCGCCTCGAATGACGGCGGCGCCTGGATCACCCCCCGCCACGGCGTGACCGTCGTCTGTGACCCGGCACCGGCGTCGTCCTCGGTGGACACGGATGGAGCGCTCCGGCTCACCTGGCCGGTGCTCGTCGACGCCGGGGAGTCGGCGACCGTCGTCCTGCGGACGTCGGTGGAGCGGCGCGCGTCGTCCCTCTTCGACGCCGACAGCGCCGGGGATGCCGTGGACTGGCGGGACAGGGTGTCGGTGGCAGCCGGAGACCTGCGTCTGGGGCGGGCAGTTCACGCATCGCTCGCCGACCTGAAGTCACTCCTCCTCAACGACCCAGCGGCGCGTGAGGACTTCTTCGCTGCGGCCGGATCCCCTTGGTACCTCACGCTGTTCGGGCGTGACTCGCTCTGGACGGCGCGACTCCTGCTGCCCCTCGGGACCGATCTGGCGATGGGCACCCTGCGGGCGCTTGCCCGTCGCCAGGGCACCACGCACGACACGCTGCGCGCCGAAGGCCCGGGCAAGATCCCGCACGAGCTTCGCCGGGTGGCCTACGCCGACCCCCACAACCGGCTCGAGCTGCCGGCGACCTACTACGGGACCGTCGACGCTACGTCGCTGTGGATCTGCCTGCTCCACGATGCCTGGCGATGGGGCGCGCCCGAAGGTGAGGTCCGCTCACTGCTGCCCGAGCTTCGTTCCGCCGCAACGTGGCTCACCGACATCGCGCCCGGCGACGACGGGTTGCTCAAGTACGTCGACGAGAGCGGCACGGGCCTGGTCAACCAGGGCTGGAAGGACAGCGGCGACTCGATCCGCTGGCGTGACGGCCGGATCGCCGATGCGCCCATTGCCCTCATCGAGGCCCAGGCGTATGCCGTGGAGGCGGCCCGCGACGCGGCGGCCCTGCTCGAGGCGCTCGGAGCCGCCGACGAGGCCGAACGGGCCAAGGAGCTCAGGGTCTTTGCCGATGGTCTGGAATCCATTGTCCGGCAACGGTTCTGGGTCGAGGATGGCGGGGAAACCTATCCCGCGATGGCCATCGACGGGCACGGCGCGGCCGTGACCGGTCTGGGCTCCAACATGGGCCACGCGCTCGGTGCCGGGGTGCTCAGCACCGACGAGGCCGCCCGGGTGACGGCCGTGCTCACCGAGCCGCGGATGCTGGGCAGCCACGGGATCATGACGCTCGCCACGGACAACGGAGGGTTCAACCCGCTCGGCTATCACACCGGTTCGGTGTGGACCCACGACACCGCGATCTGCGCGCTCGGCATGCTCCGCGAGGGCCATCCGAGCCAGGCTGCGGCGGTGGCGCAGCGGCTGCTCACCGCCGCGGAGGCCTTCGGCTACCGCTACCCAGAGCTGTTCGCCGACAGCGGCGTCCTCGGCGAGCCGATCCCGTATCCGGCCTCGTGTCGGCCGCAGGCCTGGTCGGCTGCCTCGGCCGTAGCCCTGCTGACCATCGCGCTCGGCCTGTCGGTCGACGTGCCCGGCCGCACCGTCACCGTCGAGCCTCCACCCGGCCTTCCGTTCGGTCCGATCTCGGTGCGCGGCATACGAGCTGGCGATGCCGTCCTGGCCATCGCGGTCGATGCCGCCGGCACCGTCACGGTGGAGGGCCTGCCCGACGGCTACTCGCTCGTCACAGGCTGACGTCGACCCAGATGGCTGCGTGGTCCGACGCGGCATCCTGCTCACGGGTGAGGGTGTCGTACATCGGCCACCGTCCGGAGGCCGTCCACACGCCCTTGCGGAAGATCCCGCCCGCCGTGATCGCGGCATACACCGTGGGGCTGCACAGGATGTAGTCGATCTTGTTGCCGGCCCGCCCGGTCGTGTACGTCCCGGGCCACCCGCCGTCGTCGAAGACCGGGTGGGTTGCCACGTCCTTGAGGTCGATCGGCGCACTCCTGGTGCCGACGAGGAGCGGTCGCAGGGGCGCTGAGTCAGGGGTGTCGTTGAAGTCACCCAGGACGACGACGTGGTCGAAACCCTCGGCGCGCCGCCGCCGGTAGATCTCGGCGACGCGGACGGCCTGCCTCCGGCGCAGGGCGCTCGACTGCTGTGGCGACCCGTAGCCCTTGGACTTCAGGTGGTTGACCAGGACGAGCAGGACCTCGCCGGAGGGCATCGTCACCGAGTACTCGGGGCAGTCCCGGCTGAAGACGGAGCCCTTGGCATCGGTGTCGTCGACGTGGCTGACGATGCGTTCGATGGAGTGCGCACCCCGGGTCAGGATCCCGACGTCGATGCCGCGGGCGTCGTTGCCGTCGACGAGCATGACGTGGTCGTAAGGTGCCCCGCCGAGCGGCGCGACCAGGTCGGCTGCGAAGTGCACCAGCGCCGGGCGGCTCTCCGCCTCGACGACGCCGAGGACGTCGGCGGCGAGGTCGTGGACGACCCGAGCCGTATGCCGGACGGCCAGCTCGGTCACCGCCTGACGGGTGAGCTCCAGCCAGCCGACCCAGTCGCCGCGGCCGTCGGCGACGATCTTGATCCCGCCGACCTTGGGCCGTGACACCAGGCGACCCCGGTTCTGGCGGAGGATGACGAACGGGCTCTCGTCCGTGCTGCCGAGCCCGAGGAGGATGAGCCAGTCGGCGATCTGCTGCTTGTCCAGGTCGGAGTAGGTGTCCTGCTGGAGGGCGCGGGTCAGCCGGTCGTAGATGTCCAGGAGGTCGGCGTGGACCGACCAGTCGCTCGAGGAGAGCAGGCGGGCGCGGTCGAAGAGATTCTCGACGTTGTAGCTCGCGATGCGCACACCCCCACAGTGACACGTCACGAGGCCGGCGTGTCCTGAACGGGGGACGGGCGGCGGCGCATGGCCGCCGGCGTGACCGGGTGCGGCTGGCGCCGAAGTTGGCTCTGCGCCATGGCGCAGACCCTGGCCACCGGCGCGGAAACTCCAGCGCCGGTGGCTGGTCTCTGCGCCATGGCGCAGACATGATCTCCGGCGGCCGGCGGCCGGCGGCCCGGCGGCCCGGGGGTGCGCCGGTCAGGCGTTCAGCCACTCACCGAAGGCGTAGGGCTGGCGGGTGAAGAGGTAGGTGGCCCAGTTGAACGCCGTCACCGCGCCGGACGCGTCACGCCGGACCCGGAGCAGCTCCCCACGCTCGCGGCCCTTGACGGTCCGGAAGGTGTCGGCATCGACCTGCTCGAACTCAGAAGGTCCCATCCACGACGGCTGGCCGTCGACGCGAGCCTCGAGCCGACCCTGCCGGCAGGTGAGGACGAAGAGCCGGCCTTCGCTGAACCAGTGCCCGAGCAGCGGCACCAGCTCAGGAGGCACCGCCGTCCCGGGGACCCAGGGCTCCACGACAGGCGGTTCGTGCTCCACGGCATACGACCCGAGGTCGACCGCGAACGTGCCGGGAGCCGTCGCGGCCGAGTTGTTCATGAGGACCACCCCGGTCGTGGCCGACTCGCGATGGGTGAAGCAGCCGCTGATCGTCCCCGGGTGCGCGCCGGTGTGCCCGACCCAGGTGCGGTCGTCGCGCCGGGCGAGGATGAGGCCGAGGCCCCAGGCCTCCTTCCACTGCGCCTGGGAGATGACGACGGGCTGGCACATCTCCTCCATCGTGTCCGGGTTCAGCACCTCTGCAACGGGATTGGCGATGAAGCCGCCCCACGTCGCCATGTCGGCGAGGGTGCTCGACATCCCGCCGGCAGCGGCGAAGGCGAGGCAGTCCAGGGTCGGCTCCTCGACGGGCACGTCGGTCCACGGCGGCACGTAGTAGGCGCCCGCGGCACGCCCCGTCTTGCCCAGGGAGGTGCGGCGCAGCTCCAGCGGGTCGAGGATCCGGCGCTGCACGCTGTCGAACCAGGTGCCCCCGTCGAGCCGGCCGATGATCTCGCCGAGCATGGCGTAGCAGAGGTTGGAGTAGTGGTGGACGTTGTGCGGCGGCAGGATCCGCTGGGCGGCGTTCCACCCGGCGACCAGCTCGGTGCGGTCGGGGAACTCCAGGGTGTCCCAGACGTCGCCGACCGGCTCGCGCTGCATCCCGCTCACGTGAGCCAGCAGCTCTCGGATCGTCACGCCGGCGTGGGTCGACTCCGGGACGTGCACGTCGACCGTGTCGTCGAGCGACAGCTTCCCCTCGTCGCGCAGGGCCATGACGGTGACGGCGACGAAGGTCTTGGTGTTGCTCGCGATGTCGTATTGGGTGCCGTCGTCCGGCGGCTTCCCGGGCTCGTCCAGCCGGGCGGTGCCGATGCCCGCCGACCACGCCAGCTCGCCTCGTCGTGCGACGCCGGCGCAGAGGCCGGGCACCCGGTCGGCGACCTGCTTGCCGACGGCCAGCGCGTCGAGCGCGGCGGTGGAGGTGGGGGAGAACGGAACAGGTGGCATACGGCCAAACTAGCTGCCCGTATGCCGCCCGGAGACGCACGCCGTTACCCAACAGCAACCGCCGGGTGCAGTGTCGTGATTGCACCCAGCGGGCGTGCGTTGAATACTCAACGGGTCGATGGAGCCCACGGACCGGCTGATCTCACGCCTGCCGCCTCCCCTTCGGAAGGATTCCCATGTCTCGACGTACAACGGGGGCGGCCGTCGCCGTCGCCACAGCAGTCCTCGGCGTTGCCGTCGCCGGCTGTGCCCCCTCCAACGGCAACTCCACCGCGTCGAACAGCGGTTCGTCAGCCGGCTCCAAGACCCAGGTCGGGGTCATCCTTCCGGACACGACGTCGTCCACGCGGTACACGCTCTACGACCAACCGCTGCTCACCAAGGCCTTCAAGGACGCGGGCATCAAGGCCGACATCCAGAACGCCGACGGCTCGAACTCCAAGTTCGTCTCGATCGCCCAGTCGATGATCTCCGAGGGCGTCAAGGTCCTGCTCATCGACCCTGCCGACCCGGCCACCGGGATCTCGGTGGAGAAGTCGGCCAAGACAGCCGGGATCAAGGTCATCGACTACGACCGCGTCAACCTTGGCGGCACCGCTGACTACTACGTGTCCTTCGACAACGTCGCCGTCGGCAAGCTCCAGGCACAGGCCCTCGTCCAGTGCCTCGCGGACAAGAAGGTCGCCAAGGCCAACGTCATCGAGCTCAATGGTGGCACCAACATCGACAACAATGCCGTCCTCTTCAAGCAGGGTGCGCACTCGGTTCTCGATCCGATGTACACAGCCGGCACGCTCGTCAAGGGCCCCGAGGTCGACGTGAAGGACTGGGACAACACGGTAGCGACGACCGACTTCCAACAGGCGCTCACCCAGTCCGGCGGGAAGGTCGACGGCGTACTCGCCGCCAACGACGGGATCGCCGCATCGATCATCGGCGTGCTGAAGTCCAAGAAGCTCACCGTCCCGGTGACCGGGCAGGACGCCACGATCCAGGGCCTGCAGTACGTGCTGGAGGGCCAGCAGTGCATGACGGTGTTCAAGGACGTGAGCAAGGAGGCGGACGCCGCCTCCAAGCTGGCGATCGCCCTCATCAAGGGTGACATGGCCGGCGCCACCGCGCTCGCGACCGGCAAGCTGACCGACCCGGTGAACCATCGGGACATCCCCTCGGTGCTCCTCGTCCCGGCCGCCATCACCAAGGCCAATGTCGAGGACGTGGTGACCGCCGGCGCCCTCAAGGCCGCCGACATCTGCAAGGGCATCGAGGCGGCATGCACGGCCGCCGGCGTCAAGTGAGCCACCACCCGGTCTCTGACTGGTGATCTCCCGGGGTGCGGGACGGCATGCGTCGTCCCGCACCCCGCTCTCGTGCCAGCCAGACACACCCACGCAGTACAAAGGAGTACGACTGTGAGTGACCCGATCCTCAACGTCACCGGGCTGAACAAGAGCTTCGGTGCGGTTCACGTCCTGCACGACATCGACTTCGGCGTGTATGCCGGGGAGGTGACCGCCCTCGTGGGAGACAACGGCGCCGGCAAGTCGACGCTGGTCAAATGCTTCGCCGGCATCAACGCGATCGACACCGGGCAGATGTTCTGGGAGGGCAAGCCGGTCACGTTGTCCTCACCAGCCGTGGCCTCGTCATACGGCATCGAGTTCGTCTACCAGGACCTCGCCCTTGCCGACAATCTCGACATCACCCAGAACATGTTCCTCGGGCGGGAGATCACCAAGGGTCCCTTTCTTGCCGACGGTGAGATGGAGGCCAAGGCGAGGGAGACCCTGAGCTCCCTCTCAGTTCGGACCATCAACTCGGTGCGCCAGCTCGTCTCCAGCCTCTCGGGCGGCCAGCGACAGACGGTCGCCATCGCCAAGGCTGTGCTCTGGAACGGCAAGGTGGTGTTCCTCGACGAACCCACTGCTGCTCTCGGGGTCGCCCAGACCCGGCAGGTACTGAACCTCGTGCGTCGCCTCGCCGACCATGGCATCGGCGTGGTCCTCATCTCGCACAACATGAACGACGTCATGGAGGTCGCCGACCGGGTGGCCGCGCTCTACCTCGGCCGGGTGGCCGCCGAGGTGAAGAAGTCCGAGACGAATACTGGCCAGATCGTCGAGCTGATCACGTCAGGCCGTAGCGGCACCATCGGACTTCCGGCGGCCACCGCCGTCCAGAGCGCGTGAGGAGACCGTCATGACCACGAACACACCTGAGCCGACCGCCACCTCCGAGACCGCCGACACGGTCTTCGACCCTCGCACGAGCTTCCGTGTCGACACGACCCCCCGCTCCATCCCTACCGCCTTCCGAGACTACGTGGGCAAGGTGCGCGGCGGTGACCCCGGTGCCCTCCCGTCGGTGCTCGGCCTGGTCGTCCTCGGTGTGATCTTCGCAATCACCACGCCGAACTTCCTCACGGCAGTCAACGTCGGGAACCTGTTGTCGCAGGCGTCCTTCACCTCGATCATGGCGCTGGGTCTGGTCTTCGTCCTCATCCTCGGCGAGATCGACCTGTCCGCCGGCACCACTGGTGGTGTCTGTGCCGGCTTCGCCGCACAGGCCCTCGCCTCCGGCAGCCTCTCCCACGCCGTCGGCAAGGGGGTCTTCTACGCCCTCGTCGCCGCGATGGTCGCAACCGGCATCCTCGCCTACCTCACCAAGCTCTGGTGGGCGCTGGTGGTCATCGGGCTCGGGGTCGTCGTGACCCTCCTCGGCTTCGAGCAGCAAACCACGATCATGGCGTTCTTCTTCGCCGTGGCGATCGGGGTCTCCATCGGGGTGCTCAACGGCTTCCTCGTGACCCGGATCGGGATCCCGTCGTTCATCGTGACCCTTGCCCTCTTCCTCGCCTGGGAGGGCGTGACGCTCTTCGCGGTCAACAGCCAGTCGATTCGCACGGACCCTTACGACCTGTGGTTCGGTCTGACCCACGCGAACATGCCCACCTGGGCAGGGTGGTTGCTCTTCCTCCTCGTCGTGGGTGGCTACGCCGGGATCTCGATCCGTCGCTCGCTCGCCCGAGCATCTGCCGGGCTGTCGCACGACATCATGGCCCTGGTGCTGTTGCGGGTCGGGGTCCTCGCGGTCGCAGGGGCCTATGTGGTCTGGTGGCTCAACTTCAACCGGAACCCTAACCCGGGGCCGGAGATCAAGGGCGTCCCGTGGGCAGCCGGCATACCGATCATCCTGATGGTCGGCTTCACGATCCTGCTGGGACGCACGACGTGGGGGCGGCACCTGTACGCCATCGGTGGGAACGTCGAGTCCGCCCGCCGTGCCGGCGTCCCGGTCGACCGGGTCAAGATCGGTGCGTTCACGATCTGCTCGGCCATGGCGGCTATCGGCGGGCTGTTCCTCGCTGACTTCAGCGGTGGTGCGCAGCCCGGTCTGGGCCAGGGCGACATCCTCCTGTTCGCCGTTGCGGCGGCCGTCATCGGTGGCACGTCACTGTTCGGTGGGCGCGGTCGTCCTCGGGACGCCCTGATCGGTGCTGCCGTGATCGCCACCATCCCCAACGGCATCCAGCTGCACCCGAACCTGCCCAACCAGGTCGTCGAGGTCATCACCGGAGCGGTCCTGCTCATCGCCGCCTCGGTCGATGCGGTGAGCCGCCGTCGCTCGACCCGTCGCTGATGCTGGTCCCGGCGCTGGCACTGGTCCGGCGCCGGGACCAGCCGGTGCGCCGGGCGCCCAGGCCCGGGGCCGTGACGGGTTCAGTCGAACGCGCCAGGTCATCCCGGACGAGGCGGGCGGTCACCGGACGAGCCGGTGGCTCTTGAGCCAGGCATCCAGCTGGGGTCCTGCGCTGGCAACCGTCTCGCCGCGGACGGCGAGACCCTCTCCGACCTCCGCACCTTCGAGGGTGTTGCGGTAGTCGCGCTGCACCCGGCCGATGCCACACGCGGCATACGTCGGCTCCTGGGCGGCTGGGGCCCTCCAGCTTCTGGGCAGCTGGGCCGCTCACCACGCTCCAGCGACCGCAGCCGGGCGCACCGACGGTCCGTGACGCCAGGTGTCGACTGGCTGGGTGTCGACCGCCACGGTGTGGTCCAGCCGTCTGTTCGGTTCTCCCTGACCGTGGTGCTTCCGTAAGTGCGGAAAGTCTCCCGTGAATCGATATGCATCTGCGGTATGCCGATACCGTAACCAGGTCGGCCCGACGGTCGGGCCCCGTATGCCGATCGGAGACTTCCCCATGCGCCGCACCCTCGGTCTTGTCAGTGCTCTCACCTCTGCCCTGCTGGTCGGGCTGGTGTCTCCGGCGACCGCCGCCGGCCACGCGACCCGCGCACTGCCCGCCCACGGCTCCTCCGCCTCCCACGGGGGCGGCTCGGTGCAGGTCGGCGGGTCGGTCACGACGCCGACCACGCTGACCGCGGCTCAGATCGGCGCACTGCCCCAGGCGACGCTGCCCCTGCAGGGCCTGCGCGGAGAGGTCGGCTCGGTGAGCGGGGCATCGGTCCTGGACGTCCTCGCCCCGGCCGGGCCGGTCTTCGGCACCGGCAAGAACGCCTTCCTCCGCGCCTTCGTCACCGTCGCCCGCGCCCACGGGCCCTCGGTCACCTTCGCCTACGGCGAGCTCGACCCCGGCTTCGGCAACCACCCGGCCCTGCTGACCGTCAACCGGTCGCGGGTCGACCTCGTGGTTCCGGGCGACCGGACCCGGCTCCGTTCGGTCCTGGACGTCACCAGCGTCACCCTGGCGCTGTCACTCGCTCCCGTGGCCACGCCCGCGGCCGGCTCCGTGCAGGTGACCGACGGTCGACGCACGGTGACCCTGAGCGCGAGCCTGTTGAGGCGCCTGCCGTCCAGCACGGTCACCGTGACCTTCCAGGCCGGGTCCACCCCCCAGACGCACACCGAGACCGGCCCGAGCCTGGCCGTCGTCGAGCTCGCCGCCGGCTTCCTGCCCGCACCCAACACCGTGGTCACCGCCGTCGGCAGCGACGGGTATGCCGTGAACGTCACCAACGGCGAGGACTTCTTCGGCGGTCGGCCGCTGCTCGTCAGCCTGGCCGAGGACGGCGCCGCGCTGGCCCAGCCGCGGCTCGTCGTGGACGGTGACGTCAAGGGTGGCCGCTACGTCTCCCTCCTGGTCAACCTGGCGCTCACCCGCTGATCGCCGGACTCTCTCCCCGGCATACGACGAGAATGGGCTTGACCCTCACCCGACGTGAGGCGCCAGAGTCGTCGTCATGACCGAAGGAACCATGTCTGACAAGGCACGGGTGGACCAGCTGTGGACCGTGGGCCAGGTGGCCGCGCAGCTCGACGTGACGGTGCGGACCCTGCACCACTACGACGAGATCGGGTTGCTCGCACCCAGCGAGCGCTCGCCCGCGGGCTACCGGCTCTACACCACAGGGGACCTGGAGCGGCTTGCGACCATCGTCGTCTACCGCCGCCTCGGGTTCCCGCTGGAGGAGGTCGCGTCGCTGCTGGAGAGCAACGGCGCCGACCTCGCCACCCACCTTCGCCGGCAACGCGCTGCGGTCATGACCCGGCTGGACGAGCTGCGCGAGCTCGTCGTGGCCATCGACACCGCATTGGAGAAGGACATGAGCAACCAACCCGCGTCGACCGATGACCTCAAGGAGCTCTTCGGCGACGGCTTCACGGACGAGTACCAGGCCGAGGCACAGGAGCGCTGGGGCGACACCGACGCCTGGAAGCAGTCGCAGTCCCGCACCAGCCGCTACACCAAGGCCGACTGGGAGCAGGTCAAGGCCGAGATGGACGCCACCAACGCGGCGTTCGTCGCGGCGATGGCGGCCGGTGAGCCGGCGACGAGCGAGGCCGCGATGGACGCCGCCGAGCAGCACCGGCGGCACATCAACGACCGCTTCTACGCGCTGGACCACGACTTCCACCGTGGCCTGGCGGACATGTACGTCGCGGACCCGAGGTTCACCAAGACCTACGAGGACATCGCCCCGGGGCTCGCGGCATACGTCCACGACGCGATCCACGCCAACGCCGACCGGTACACATCCGCCTGAGATCAGGTCGGGCCCTTGGGCCGTGACGGAGAAATGCGTGGGAGGGGGAGAAGTATCTCCCGATCCCACGCATTTCTGCCTCGGTCCCCGGCTTGGGATCGTCCGCCGGGAAGGGCTGACGGGAGGCTGGCCTAGGCTCGGGCCGTGACCGAGTCGTATGCCGGAGGCCTCCACAGCGGGGGCTTCTTCGTCGCGTTCGAGGGCGGCGACGGCGCAGGCAAGTCGACCCAGGTGCGCCTCCTCGCCGAGGCGCTCGAGGCGGGGGGTCGGCGGGTCCTGGTGACCCGGCAGCCCGGCGGCACGCCGCTCGGCCAGCAGCTGCGCGACCTGGTCCTCCACGGCGACCACATGTCGCCGCGCGCCGAGGCGCTCATCTTCGCCGCCGACAAGGCCCAGCACGTCGACGCCGTCATCCGGCCCGCACTCGCGGCCGGCCAGGTCGTCCTCACCGACCGCTACACCGACTCGGCGGTCGCCTACCAGGGTGCCGGGCGGGCGCTGGGGGCAGTCGAGGTCCACGACCTGCAGATGTGGGCGGTCGACGACCTCGTTCCCGACCTGACCGTCATCGTCGACGTCTCGGCCGAGGAGGGACGCCGCCGCCGGGGGGCAGTCCACGACCGGCTGGAGTCCGAGGCCGACGACTTCCACGAGGCGATCCGGCAGCACTTCCTGGCGATGGCGGCCGGCCATCCTGAGCGCTACCTGGTCGTCGACGGGGCCCTGCCGCCCGAGCAGATCCACGCTGCCGTCGTCGACCGGGTCCGCGCAATGGGGGTGTCCCCGTGAGCGTCTGGAGCGACGTCGTCGGGCAGGAGCCTGCCCTCGCCGTCCTCCAACGAGCGGTCATCGACCCCGACGCCATGACCCACGCCTGGCTGTTCACCGGGCCACCCGGGTCGGGCAGATCCGTTGCGGCGCGGGCGTTTGCGGCCGCCCTGCAGTGCCCGACGGGGGGCTGCGGCGAGTGCCGCGAGTGCCGGACAGCGCTCGACGGGACCCACGCCGACGTCGACCTGGTGTCGACCGAGGGCCTGTCGATCGGCGTCTCGATGGCGCGTCAGCTCGTCGAGCTAGCGGCCCGGCGACCGTCGGTCGGCCGCTGGCGCGTCGTCGTCATCGAGGACGCCGACCGGCTCACCGAGCACTCCGGCAACGCCCTGCTGAAGGCCATCGAGGAGCCGACGAGCCGAACCATCTGGATGCTCTGCGCCCCCTCGCTCGAGGACGTCCTCATCACCTTGCGCAGCAGGTCCCGGCACGTCCGGTTGCGGACCCCACCGGCCGAGGCGGTCGCCGAGCTGCTCGTCCGCCGCGACGGGATCGACCCGCAGATGGCCCTGTACGCCGCCCGCGCGGCACAGTCCCACGTCGGCCTCGCCCGCCGGCTGGCCACCGACGAGGGCACGCGGATCCGGCGCCGCGACGCCTTGCGCCTCGCCGTCCGGATCCGGGGCGTCGGCGATGCCGTCGACGCCGCCGCCGACCTGGTCAAGATCGCCGAGGAGGAGAAGGACAACTCCCTCACCGAGCGCAACGCCCGCGAGCTCTCCCGGCTGCTGGAGACCCTCGGCGCCGACCCGACGGCCCGGACCCAGCCCCCCCACATCCGCTCCCAGATCGCCGCCCTGGAGAAGGAGCAGAAGACCCGCGCCACCCGGGTCGGCCGCGACGTCATCGACCGCTCGCTGACCGACCTGCTGTCGGTCTACCGCGACGCCCTCGTGCGGCATACCGGCGCTCCGGTGGCGATGGTCAACCAGGACAACGCCGCCCTTGTCGACGAGCTCGCGGGCCTGCTCGGCCCCGAGCAGCTGCTCGCCGCGATGGACGCGATCGGCACGGCTCGGGAGCGGATCGAGGCCAACGTCGCCCCGCTCCTCGCGCTCGAGGCGATGACCCTCGACCTGCGGCTCCCGCGCTGACCTCCTGTTCGCAAGCCCACGGTTGCTACCGTCCGCGCCACAGCAATTAGCCTCGTGCAGGTGACCCGGTCCCCCCGCACCGTCCTTGCCGCCGCGCTCGGCGTCCTTGCCCTGACCGCGACCGCCTGCACCCTGCCCGGGCAGAGCTCGACGAAGACCTCGACCGCGTCGGTGGCTCCGCAGCCGCCGCCGTCGAACATGGCCGGCGCCGACACGTTCTACAGCCAGCACCTCGTGTGGAAGAGCTGCGGCAACAACGAGTGCACCAAGCTGCTCGTCCCGGTGGACTACGCCAAGCCTGACGGCGACACGATCCAGCTCGCCGTCGTCAAGGTCCCGGCCAAGGGCAGGTCCAAGGGAGCGCTCGTGGTCAACCCGGGCGGGCCGGGCGGGTCCGGCGTCGACTACGCGCTGGCCGCCGACTTCATCGTGGGGGCACCGGTCCGCAAGGCCTACGACATCGTCGGGTTCGACCCACGCGGCGTGGGTCGGTCGGCCCCGATCACCTGCGTGAAGGACTCCGAGCTGGACGCGTTCCTCGCGTTCGACCCGACGCCGGACGACCCGGCGGAGGAGCAGGCCTTCTCCGACAACGCCAAGTCGTTCGCGTCCTCGTGCGCCCAGAACGCCGGGCCGCTCCTGCCGCACGTCTCGACCGTCGATGCCGCCAAGGACATGGACGTCCTGCGTGCGGCCTTGGGGGAGACCAAGCTCAACTACCTCGGCAAGTCCTATGGGACCTTCCTCGGGTCGACGTATGCCGGTCTGTTCCCCAAGAACGTCGGTCGCTTCGTCCTCGACGGCGTCGTCCCGCCCGAGCTCACCAACGAGCAGCTCAACCTCGGCCAGGCCGAGGGCTTCGAGCGGGCAACCCGCGCTTGGGCACAGTCGTGCGTCGACACCGGCGACTGCGTCCTGGGGTCTTCGGTCGACGAGGTGATGCAGGGGCTGCGCGACCTGTTCACGACGATCGACCAGTCGCCGGTATCGGACACCGGCGACTCCTCGGTGCCCAGGCTGACCGAGGGCTGGGCCTCGACGGGGGTCGCCTATGCCATGTATGACGAGAGCCTGTGGCCAAAGCTCGACGACGCCCTGCGCGCCCTGGTGGAGAACAAGGACGGCTCGGAGCTGATGTCGATGGCCGACAGCTACGCCGACCGTGACAAGGGGGGCGGCTACAGCGACAACATCATGCAGGTCATCTATGCCGTCAACTGCCTGGACCGCCCCGACACCGCGAGCCTCGCCGACCACGAGCGGCAGGCGACCGAGGCCGAGAAGGTCGCGCCGACGTGGGGCGCGTTCCTCATGTGGAGCTCGATGCCGTGCGCGTTCTGGCCGGACAAGCCGGCGGCCCCGCCGGCCAAGATCTCGGCCGAGGGCTCCGGGCTCATCGTCGTCGTCGGCACCACCCGCGACCCGGCCACGCCGTACGAGTGGTCGGTCATGCTGAACAAGGAGCTGGCCAACTCCACGCTCATCACCTTCGACGGCGACGGGCACACGGCATACACCCGCTCCAACTCCTGCGTTGACAACGCGATCGACGCCTACTACGTCAAGGGAACGCCGCCGCCGGCGGACCTCAAGTGCTGAGCCGGCCATGACACACCCCCTTGTCGACCCGATCGGTGAGCCGGACCGCCAGCTGGTGATCCGTCAGCTCCGGCTGGCCGCCGAGGCCGGACGGCTGAGCCCGCACGAGCTGGACTCGCGGGTGGCGGCAGCACGTTCGGCTCGTACCGCGGCCGACCTGGGGGCGGCCACTCCCGCAGACGGGTTCGGGGCGGCGACCGGGGTGGGGGCGCTCGGCGCGGCCGGCTACCGGGTCGACGACCCGCTGGTCCTGTCCGGCGGCTTCACCCGCGAGCGACGGGACGGCGTGTGGGTGGTGCCGCCGTTCGTCCGCGCGAGCGCCGTCGCGGCAACCGTGCGGATCGACTGCCTCCAGGCCACGGCGGCCGAGCCGGTCATCGACCTGTCCGTCTCGGCCGGCGCCGCCACGGTCCTGCTCGTCGTCCCCGATGGATGGGCCGTCAACACCGACCGGCTCGGCAAGGGGCTGGGTCGCATCGTCGTCAAGGTGGCCCGCGAGCCGGAGCCGGGGTGCCCGATCTTCCTGGTGCACGGCAACGTCGGGATCGGCAGGTTCAAGGCCCGCCCAGCCAGCCGCCTGGAGCGGTGGCGCCACCCCACCGGTTGATTCGGCGATCGGCGGAAGCGTCCGTATACTCGTGCCCCGCGCCTTCGGGCGCATGCCGCCTTAGCTCAGTCGGCCAGAGCGATTCACTCGTAATGAATAGGTCGTCGGTTCGATTCCGACAGGCGGCTCCGACGGTATGGCCCTGATCTGGCATTTTGCCTGTCAGGGCCATACTACGCGCAAGGCGCTGAGCGGCAGTTGACACGATTGCGACACGTTTGCGGCGTGTCTGCTCCTGTAGAGCTCCGCTGAGCGACCAGATCGTCCAGCCCCACTCGCGGCTAGACGCAGGTCGAGCCGCGCTGTGGGCGGGAGATGTTGCCGTCACTGGGCGGGGGACCCCGGGTGGTCTCCTGCGTTCGCCGCTTGGAGCATCGCCCGCGCTGACCACTTCATGGTGTCCACGGCGGCCTGCCGCGACAGACCCGCTACGTCGGTCAGCCAGACCAGCGCCTCGATGCCGACCGCGCTGCGGATCGCCAGCGCCAGGCTGTGAAGCCGCCGGCTGCCCAGGTCGTCACGAAGCGGCTCCAACGCCTCCTCGATCCAGCCAATGGCCCGACCCTGCCGCAGCGGCAGCCGTCCCCGGCGGTCGGGGTCCGGGTCGAGCGACAGGCGCAGCATCGTGCGCTGCTGAAGCTCGGTCGAGACGATGATGTCGAGGAACCGGTCGATGACGTGTTCGAGACGGATGGCCGGGTCGTTCGACAGTGAGCCCTCGAGCAGGGAGGCGGCACCCATTTCGGGGTGTGCCGCGACGAGCAGCGCTGCCTGGTTGGGGAAGTAGCGGTATGCAGTGGTGCGTGAGACGCCCGCTGCCGCGGCGGCCTCCTCGATCCGAGGTGTGGCCCCCCCCGCGATGAGCTCTCGGGCCGCCGAGACCAAGGCCTCGCGGGTGCGGCGCTTGAGGTTGACGTAGCCGCCCTCTTCGTAGGGGGTTGACATACCGCACATGGTACGTCAGTCTCAATTTGAGACAAGAATCCCAAATCTGCCCGGCATCCATGAGAGAAGGCGCGCCATGAGCGCACTACCCACCCACCCCTACCTCGTCCGCAACGCCGAAGATGCCGAGCGGCTGTGGTTCCACGGTGGCGGCGTCCACACCTGGCTGGCCAAGGAGGAAGACACCGCGGGTGCCTTCCTCCTGTGTGAGATGGCGATGGACGGCGGCAAGATGACGCCGCTGCACACCCATCCCGCCGACGAGACCCTCATCGTGCTCGAGGGCGAGCTGCTCTTGCACCTCGATGGCACGGAGCACACGGTCACCGCGGGTGGCGTCGCGCTCGCGCCGGCTGGCCTGCCGCACGCCTTCATGGTCCTCTCGGACCAGGCCCGGATGCTCTGCCTGCACACCCCAGGCACCTGCGAGGCCTTTTACCTGGGCGCCAGCGATCCCCTTGGTCCCGGGGAGAGCGAAGGGACAGTCGACTTCGCGCGAGTCGCTGCGTCCGCGGCTGCCAACGGCGGCATCGAGCTGCTCGGCCCGCCGCCCTTCACTGCGCGATTGAACGCCGCGACCTGACGTCGAGTGGCCGCCGGGTACCGAGTTCCGACCCCACCTGCTTGCTTGGACTTGGCGCAATTGGCCGAGCCGCCCGATCCTGACCGGCGTCAAACTCGGGCGACCCATCTCCCTACCGCGCGGATCGCGGCCGGAGTGAGGCGCCGGATGCCGACACTTACCACAATCCGACGATGCGCTGGCAGGCGGGGTCTAGAAGGCGCGCTTGGTTCCAGCGCGTCGTCGGATTGTGGGAGGTGGAAGTAGTCGCGTCCTGGGCCTGAATCGACCCGGTGGCGCGAACCGACCGAACTCGGCCGTCGACATCGCGGACCTGTGCGCGTGCCGACCAAGTACCGTCCGGCCGCTGCTTGACGACGACCCTGCCATGTTGCCCGCGCGGAATGCGGTTCTGGGCCACTGCTACGAGACCATCCAGGTGACAGCTTCACGGTCCTTCTCAAGGAGCCAGGCCTCGACAGCTGAGCGTCGGTAGCGGACATGCCGGCCGATGTGAAGCACGACGGGGCCAGTCCGCTGTGTGCGCCATCGCTTGAGGGGTCCGGGTGGCACGCCACCGAGGATGACTGAGACGTCCTCCGGGGTCAGGAGCGGATCGTCGACCAGAGCCTCAGGCAGGCTTGGGGCGTCGCTGCGTGGCATATGTTCGCAACCTTCCTCCGCTGGGGCGACGTCCCGACAGGAGTGGCCCTTCACTCGCCTAACGCGAGAACGCGGTGCCGGGTGCTTAAGGCTGGAAGGTTCGATGTCATGCTCATTGAGGTGGACCTTCCAACCTGAGGTGGCATGGCACGTAGGCTTCGACCGGCTCTCCGAGTTCGGGGCCGCGATCCGCTGACTCTTGGAAGCGTTAGCCGACCCGGCGTGACGCAGAGTCCCGAATTGACACGTTTGTGACACGATTCGCCGCGCCGGAAGGGGCCCGAGTCGTTCGGATCGCGCCCCCGTTGAGCGGCAGGTCGTGCCCGAACGCGCCACACTGTCCGCGTATACACCCCAATGAGATCGTCCTCTCGTAATGAATCGGTCGTCGGTTCGATTCCGACAGGCGGCTCAGATGGCGCCCCCGACTTCGGTCGGGGGCGTTTCTCGTTCCGTTCCGTATGCCGGGCGCAGCGGACTCGAGCATCGGCGAGGCGCGCATCCGAGCCGCCCAGGCGGCATACTCCCGGTTGTACTACCGAGCCGCCTACCTGGAGACAGAGGAACCACGCATGAAGATGTGGCAGCAGTTCAAGTCCTTCGCGCTCGGCGGCAACATGCTCGACCTGGCGCTCGGGTTCATCATCGGCAGCGCCTTCGCCGCCGTCGTCGACTCGCTGGCGAAGAACGTCATCATGGACTTCATCGCCGCGCTCGGCGGCGCGCCCGACACGAGCGGCCTGGTGTGGCACGTCGGCAAGGGCACGGTCCACTACGGGCAGTTCCTCGGCGACTTCCTCTCCTTCCTGATCCTCGGCGCGGTGCTGTTCCTGCTCGTCAAGGCGTTCATCCGGTTCGGCCTGGGCAACTTCCGCGCCCAGGGTCAGAAGGAGTGCGTCTACTGCAAGGAGTTCGTCGCCGTCGACGCGCTCACCTGCAAGTGGTGCACCCAGGCCTTGGTCAGCAACCTGCCCTCGCCGGAAGAGGCCGAGGAGTACGAGCTGCCCGGCGTCTGACGCTCGCCCCGGCTCCGAGTGGGGCCGGCGGCTGTCATGGGCTCCCTGAGGCTTCCCGGGGGTGTACGCGTGAGTCACCTGATGACTCACGCGTACACGTGACAAACCGGGGCCGGACCCTCAGGCCAGGGCACCTGGCTCGGGCCCTCGCTCAGAGGTCGATCCAGGTCCCCATCATGACGGTGCGGGCCTCGGGGAGACGGAAGTACTGCGTCGGGTTGGCGGCGTTGTGTGACATCCCGATGAACAGCCGCTTCCGCCAGGCGCTGAGGCCTGGGTTGGAGCCGCGGTGGACCGTGATCCGGGACAGGAAGTAGATCGCCTCGTCGGGGTCGAAGGTGAGCCCCTTGGCGCGCGCCTGGGTCAGGGCGGCCGGGAGGTCCTGCTCGTCCTGGAAGCCGAACGTGCATGACACCAGCGCGACCGGGCCCGCCGAGGTGACCCGTTCGCCGACGGTGGTGCGGTCCTCGGGTGGCACGTGCGGGACGTTCGCGGAGCGCGCCGAGACGATGATGACGTTGTCGTGGAGGACGTGGTTGAACATGACGTTCTCGCGCAGGGCCAGCGGGACGGTGTCGTTCGACGGGTGCAGGAAGATCGCCGTGCCCGGGACCCGCCGGACGGTTCCCGTGTCCAGGACGTCACCGAAGGTGAGCCAGCCGCCCTCCTTGCGCATCCGCCGGTCGGTCACCAGGATGCGGCCCCGCTGCCAGGTGAGCATCGTCGTGACGACGAGGACGGCGATGAGGAGCGGCAGCCAGCCGCCGTGGACGATCTTGGTGAGGTTGGCACTGAAGTAGGTCAGCTCGAGACCGCCGAGTAGCACCGCGATGCCGATCAGCCTCCACCGTGGCCACTTCCAGGCCGCCTGAGCGGTGATGAGGAAGAGGGCGGTGGTCAGCAGGAAGGTCCCGGTGACGGCCAGACCGTATGCCGTGGCGAGCCGGCTGGAGGAGCGGAAGGTGACAAGGAGGATCATGACGCCGCCGAACAACAGCCAGTTGATCGAGGGGAGGTAGATCTGGCCGCCCTCGTGCTCGGAGGTCTGCCGGACGGTCAGCCGGGGCAGGTAGCCGAGGCGCTCGGCCTGCCGCGAGACGGAGTACGCGCCGGAGATGACGGCCTGGCTGGCGATGACCGTGGCCAGGGTGGCCAGCACGACGAGGGAGACCTGGGCCCATTCCGGGGTCATGTTGAAGAACGGGTTGCCGACCGCCGTGGGCCGCTCGATGAGGAGCGCCCCCTGGCCCAGGTAGTTGAGGGTCAGCGAGGGCAGGACGACGACGAACCAGGCCAGTCGGATCGGCGTCCGACCGAAGTGGCCCATGTCGGCATACAGGGCCTCGGCCCCGGTGATGGCCAGGACGACGGCGCCCATGGCGATGAACGCGGTCCCGGGATGCCGAGTCACGAACAGGACCGCATGGTGAGGCGACAGGGCGCCGAGGATCTGGGGGTAGCGGATGACCCAGCGCAGGCCGAGCAGCCCGAGGACGACGAACCAGGCGACCATGACCGGCCCGAAGACGCGGCCCACGACATGGGTTCCGAAGCGCTGCACCGCGAAGAGCACCGCCAGGATGGTGGCACCGACGGGGAGGACGAGGTGCGCCAGGCTGGGGGCGGCGACCTCCAGGCCTTCGACGGCCGACAGCACCGAGATGGCCGGGGTGATCACCGAGTCGCCGTAGAAGAGCGACGCGCCGACCACGCCGAGCAACATCACCAGGCCGAACCGGCGTCCGGTCGGGGGGACGGCTCGCCGCGCCAGCGCGGCCAGGGCCATGATGCCGCCCTCGCCGTCGTTGTCGGCGCGCAGGATGAGGACGACGTACTTCAACGAGACCACGACCATGAGCGACCAGAAGACGATCGAGATGACGCCGTAGATGTCCGACGAGCTCGCCTTGACGACCCCGCCGTCGATCGCGAACACGGTCTGCACGGCATACAGCGGGCTCGTCCCGATGTCTCCGAACACGACACCTAACGCTCCGAGGGAGAGCGTCAGAGTTGCCGCACGCGTGCGTGAGCTTCCGGTCACCGACCCATCATGGCGCGTTCGGAGGGCTGACGGGCGGTCTCAGCGCCGTCGCAGGATCCCGACGGCGACGGCGAGCGCCTCGTCGAAGACCTCGGCGTCGGTGGCGTCGAGGGTCGCCGAGAACAGGCCGGCGCCCTGGAGAGCGAAGAGCGCAGCCCGGGCGCGGACCTGGGCGCCGAGGGACTGGTCGCCCTCGGTGAGGGCGTCGAAGAGGGGCACGAGCCGGTCGGCGAACGAGCCGCGGTCCTCGGGCTGGAGGTCGCGGACGATCCTCTGGTTGGCCTGGACGAACCGCATGAACCGCATCCCGTCGACCTGCATGAGCTCGGCCCAGCGTCGAAGGACATCCTCGGGGGAGGGGTTCGCACTGCTCGCCGCCCACGCGACGACGGCGTCGATCTGCCCCATGAAGTCCTCGAGGATCCCGCGGACGAGGTCCTCCTTGCCCGCGAAGTGGTAGTAGAGCGCGGCCTTGGTCACCCCGAGCTCCTCGGAGATCGCGCGCATCGACGTCGCGTCATATCCGTTGCGGGAGAACAGGTCCAACGCGATCGCCAGAGCCCGCGCCTTGGTGTCGGAGTGGTCAGCCGTATGCCGGTCGCTTGGCTGGGGGGCGCTGGGCGTCGTCGAGGGGCGGTCGGGCGAGGCAGGCGGACGGGTCATGCTTTGCATTCTACTGACCGTTCGGTTAGTATCATAACTAACCGGTCGGTAAGTGACCGGAAGGGAGCCCGCCAAGGGGGTCGGACCCAGCCAGCACCACCAAGAACACCACGACATCCGAAAGCGTGATGAAGACCCGATGAGCGCCAACACCGAACTCGACACCCGGCATACGGACTCGCAACCCGAGCCGGCTGCCCCCGGCCGCCTCAGCCACCGCCAGATCCTCACGATCATGAGCGGCCTGATCATCGCCATGCTCCTGGCCCAGCTCGACAACATGATCGTCAGCCCGGCGCTGCCGACCATCGTCGGTGAGCTCGGCGGCCTCGAGCACCTCTCCTGGGTGACGACGGCCTACATCCTGGCCACCACGTCGGCCACCCTGATCTGGGGCAAGCTCGGCGACCTGTTCAGCCGCAAGACGATGTTCATGAGCAGCATCGTCATCTTCCTCATCGGCTCGGCCCTGTCCGGTCAGAGCCACACGATGACCGAGCTGATCGGCTTCCGCGCGATCCAGGGCATCGGCGCCGGCGGCCTGATGGTCGGCGTCATGTCGATCATGGCCGTGATCATCCCGCCGGCCGAGCGCGGCAAGTACACCGGCTACATGATGTCCGTCATGCCGGTCGCCATGATCGGCGGCCCGCTCGTCGGCGGCTTCATCACCGACCACTACTCCTGGCGCTGGACGTTCTACGTGAACCTGCCGCTCGGCGCGATCGCGCTCGCCGTCATCGCCCTGACGATGAAGCTCCCCGTCCCGCCGCGGGCCCAAGCCACCATCGACTGGCTCGGTGCCGCGCTCGTCGTCGTGTGGACCACGAGCCTGGTCCTCGTGACCAGCTGGGGCGGCACGCAGTACGCCTGGTCGTCCCCGACCATCATGTCGCTCATCGGCCTCACCGTCGTCGGCTTCGTCGCGTTCCTCTTCGCCGAGTCCCGTGCAGCCCAGCCGATCCTGCCGCTCGACGTCTTCCGCAACGTCAACTTCACCCTCTCCACCACGCTCGCCTTCATCGTCGGGTTCGCCCTCTTCGGCGGCATGGTGTTCCTGCCCCAGTTCCAGCAGTACGTCCAGGGCGCGTCGGCCACCAACTCCGGCCTGCTCCTCCTGCCGCTCATGCTCGGCGTCATGGTCATGAGCATGGCCTCAGGGCAGATCGTGTCCCGCACCGGCAAGTACCGCGTGTTCCCCATCGTCGGCAGCGTCATCATGACGGTCGGCCTGGCGCTCATGGCGACCTTCGCCATCGACACCAGCCGCACGACGTCGGCCATCTACATGGTCGTCCTCGGCCTCGGCATGGGCTGCCTCATGCAGATCACCTCGCTCATCGGCCAGAACTCGGTGGCCATCAAGGACATCGGCGCGGCCACCGGTGCGCAGACGTTCATCCGCTCGATGGGCGGCTCGATCGGGGTCAGCCTGATGGGCTCCCTCTACTCCTCGCGACTCGTCGCCTCGCTGTCCGAGCAGCTGCCCGGCGCCGGAGACAAGCTCGCGAGCGGCGGCTCGGGCACCCTCACCCCGGCCACCCTGCACGCCATGCCGGCCGCGGTCCAGAACGCCTTCAAGGTCGCCGTCACCCACGGCATCACCGGCGTCTTCTTCTGGAGTGCCGTCGCCTCGATCGCCGGGATCGTCGTCTCGCTGTTCATCAAGCAGGTCGCCCTGCGCGGCATCGAGGTCAAGCAGGCGGCGCACGACAAGTCCGTCGAGCAGGGTGACGGAGCCGCAGCCCTCGGCTGAGCCCCACGCCACCTCGACGAAGGAGGGTCCCCGCTGCCTTGGCAACGGGGACCCTCCCTCGTCTGCGGGTCGTGACCGCGGTGCTGGGGGTGTCGGAGTGCAGGTATGCCGGGTGCTCACCAACCGTGTCGGGGCGGGCGTCAGCGTCGCC
>Ga0073909_10000146_pt1 | contig 25760 bp, 24 predicted proteins | sample Coa_R1_6_FD_66439 | JGI IMG/M metagenome (GOLD analysis project Ga0073909, IMG submission 66439) | Surface soil microbial communities from Centralia Pennsylvania, which are recovering from an underground coalmine fire. - Coalmine... | ecosystem: Environmental > Terrestrial > Soil > Unclassified... | reverse complement strand
TCAAGCCTGCCGATTTCCTCGCATGCGTCCAACGTGATGCAATCGGAATCTGCCCCGAAGAACTGCCTTACCTGTTCTATTAACATCGGCAGCGTGGCGGCACTCATGCGCACGTCGAGGTGCTGGCTGGTGCTGTCCCCCACACAGCCTTCCTCGTAATCGTCAACCTCGGCGCTCTTGAAAAAATCGTTGATCTGGTACATGGTGTTACTCCTCTGAGGTAAGTAAGGTTCTAACCGCTGCCGGGGTGGCAACCACGGGTGGAATGCCGCAGTTCGGGCATTGCAGGTGCTTGGCGGTCAGTGCGGCGAGGCTGGTGATGCTTTGAGGCAGTTCGCAGACGATCCACGTGAGCCTGCATTCGGGATTGGGACAGGTACAGCCAAGGAACTTGGCCGGTCGATCCCGCTTGGCGTTCTTCGCTTCGACATTCTTCCAGTGCTTGATCGATGCGCGGGTCATTGGGCTACCTCGGTCATCTCCATGATCTCGGCAAACCGGATGCCGCCAACGCGCAACACTACATCATCAGCGGAGACTTCGAACACGATCCCATCGCTGTTGCAACTTACCAGCAAATCGCTCGTACAATCCACCTCCTCGTACACATCGCGATACTCAACCCGCACCCCTTCTCGGGCCACCTGCCACGTCCTGCCGCCATCAGTTGAGACTTTCATGCTCGATTCTCCTAGTGGTTGATGATCTGCGTCACCGGCACGCGTGCGCCGGTTTGAAGATTCACAAATTCAATGTTCTGGTACCGCTTCTCGACATGCAGCTTGACTGCTCTTTCCGCGCACTTCAGCGGGTGCCAGTACAGGCCACCGACGATCCGGTGCACCGTCTCGCCATACGAGCCGGTGAGGGTAGCCATCACTGCGTACCTGCCCGCGTTGTGCGCGGTCCTGCCAAGGGCTGCGCCTACCAAGCCCCTGCCGCCCTTGATGCTCTTTGCTCGTGCCATGCTGTTCTCCAAGTGAATTATGTTTGTCAGTATGTGACAAACGTGAGTGGTACTGCTGGGTGCTGCTCCTTCTTGGTGTGGCCTGTACGTGCGCTACTACGATCCCGTTTTCACGCCAAGCCACACTAAGAAGAAGCCTGCGGTGAATCCCTTAGGCACAATTTCAAGGCCATAGGAACAGCATCACCGCAGGTCACCAATAATCGAATCAACAACTGCCGCGTCCGCAGCCATCGATCTTTCCAGCAGGTGTTCGCAACGGCACGGGTGATGCACCCGGCCACACCCACCAGCGCGCGAGGCAGTTCATCGACCCCGATCCCAGCCTGCCGTTCACCATCCGCCGAACCACCGAAGGCCGTCTCGCTAGGGCTGGCACAACTCCGGCCAACTCCTGCTTGGATTCATGTCTTGGCTCCGGGCCTCGCGGCCCTGCACCTTGGCGTTCGTGAATATTTGTCAGTGTGTGACAAACGTGAACTGAGCAGCGTCGTCGGGGGCACCCGACTCGCGCGTCCTGCTGTCGAATTGTTTTGAACATGTCGTTGTGGGATGACGTTCTCCCAGCCGACAGGCGCATTATACCACATATAGGGGGAGGATGCAAGCGTAGAGCGTTGTTTTTACGTGTTTTTCAGGTGTTTAATCCTGTGCTTATTCGGTGGGTTTGTGGTTCATGCGCTGATTGCGTCGCAGCTGCTTGGCGAAGCGCCGCGCTTCGACTTCAGCCGGGGAGCGCCAGCGCAGCGGGTGATCTTGGGGCTGGAACAGAATCAGGTGCAACGGATGGACGCAGCTGGGGTTGGGACAGCCGTGCAGAATCCACGCACCGGGTGGCGGGGAGCCACGGAAGATCTCGAAACTGACCCGATGAGGCAACGCGTGGGCATAACCAACGCGCATGCGGTACCCCGCCGTCCACAACCAGCAACGCTCGACCTTGGCGTCAGCGAGCGGCGGCAGGGTTTCGACGGTGATATGGCGCATGAAATTGCGCTCGACGTTCGGGGTGATGAGGGGAGCGAGGTCTGTTTGCATAGGCGAGGGTTACCAATGAGGTTGAGTGGGTGGGGTGCGGGAGCAAAATGTAGCAGCACAAATTAAGTGAAGTCAAGTGATTGATCTGCATTGTTTGTAGCAGTCATTGGCTACAGAAACGTGCATCTATTTGGTGTATCAAGTGCTGTTTTTATAACACACTAAACAATAGGTAGTGCGCACATTATAGAGGGGGGGTGGTTGATGTTGAATCAAGTACTTAGTTAGTTATCGGCACATAGAATGCTCTGGAACGGCACATTTATGATGGGTCAAATGTGAGTTTGTGGAAGCTAAGTGCTTGATTGGTTATGTGAGGTTACCGTCGAGGCACAGATGCACGGCTTTTTGGAGGGGTAGACCATATATTCATCTATGCACATGCTACAAATGGTAAGTCTTCGAACGCGACCAAAATGTAGCATGTGCATAGATTCATATGGGGTATACTATTTTTCACAAAATAATCGTAACCGTGTGCTGTAGATTAAATCCGCACTATGAACGGTATGCTAAAAGTCATACATATAAGTTGATCTCTAAATAATATAATTGTGCCTTCATATGCATACTTTTGGTATCTTTCTCTTTTGAATCAGTGGTGTTTTTGTAGGACAAGTTTGTAGGACAAGCCGCCATTGCGGTGCTAGTATGCAGACGGAATACTACACACTATGTATGTACGAGCTAAGTTGTTGATTCTTGGTGTTTGTTTAGGGTAGAAAAGTGGCTTTAGGCGGTCAAAAACCATCGATTTAGGACATTGACATAGTAATCTGTGTGCCGCTTCCTGTTTTGGCATTGATTTTATTGGGTATTCTTCCATATATACGTTGCAGTAACTACCCCTAAACATGAATTGTGGATATTTGTCACATACTGACAAACATGTTTGTGTGATGTGTGTGGGCGTGCTGTGTGTGCACCTGCACCTGACGAAGCCGAGGGATTACTACGATCTCGTTTAAGTCCGCCGGAATCGGCCTAAATCAGGCGTTTGAGCGTGCGTGGACTGCTTGGTGGTGGTGGGGTAGCCAAAACACACGCGCGCCTCGCTGAGAGCGTTCTACGCGGTATTTGTCACATACTGACAAACATGTTGGTGACATACGTCCCACATACGCAGCCGCAGACATACTACTGTCCCGATGGGCACCATGTATCCATGGTGCACACAAAACGATGGACAAAAAAAGGGGCGCATCCCGAAGGATGCGCCCCGAATGCTAAAGCGTTACAACCCAGCGTGTCGGTGCTAGTGCACCATTGATGATATGCATGGCTACCTTGGCATGTCCTCCTGCTATTTCAATGAACGTACCGCAGCATGTGAACGGTACGCCATGGTTGATTAGTGCACACGCTATGTCAGCTGCATCCAACACAGTAATTGCACGCACCGCCATTGGTTGCGCGTTGATCTTGGCTTTCAATTGTTCCGCTAGTGTCATGATGTCTCCGAGTGAATGAACCAGCGCGCCACGTGGCGCGCTGGTGTGTTGCGTGTTACTTGGCAGCAATACGCTTTTCCATCTTCGCGCGTACTTCAGCCAATCGTTTCATAACGGCAGTGAACTCGCGTAGTACGTCGCCATCGATGTCACCACCCGGCGACTTGCTAGCGCGCAACATCAATCCCTTGACGCTGGTGTTAATGCCGCGAAACCATTTCTTGGGATTCATGCCTTTGATCCCCTTGCCAGTCCCCTTGCCACGGTTCGGCAATTTCTTGAAGCGCCGCTTGATTGCGTTCCGCATGCACGTTGCAGGATATGCGCCGAAGATCTCGCGGAATGCCTTGATGATCGGAACGTACTTTGCGACTGGACACTTGTCGCCAAAGATCTCGGCCACGTGTGCATCCATGATGACGTCCCATGCGTCCGCCTGAGACTTGCGTTCGTACGCGTCGGCGGCGAGCGATTCCAACGCGTGATACTCGCGCGTCGTGCAGATCTTTTGCAACGTGGCGATACCGTCATCAATCTTCGCCATCAACTTCGACTTGCCACCGATCCAACCATTATCCGCGTGGAACGCGGCAATGATCTTGCCAGCTTTTGCCTTAGGCGCAGCTGCATCCACTGCACCCGCACCCGCCATAGCCAACGCCATTGCTACCTGTTTCATCGATTTGTTCATGATGCGTACACTCTCCGAGTGAATGCGGCGTTATTGCCGCAGAAGAATAGTCTCACGTATCCGCATGCTATGGGGCAGATTGATAGGCATTTGTCAGTATGTGACAAACATACGCACAACATGCGTGCCACCAGACGGGCGATAGCGCACGTGCATGGTGCTAACGTAACGATAGGAAAGAATTACTTTGCCAGAGCAAGGGCCGAAGGGGGGTTCGTAAAGTCGAGGGCGCGCTGATTTGCCCTTCGTTCATATAGAATTGTGTACTTTTCCAATTTACATCCCTTTTATCCTCATTTTACAGTGAAATTCGCACTATTTTAAGCCTTTTTACCACTAAATTTGCACTAAAAATGACCATTTTTATGCCTTTGACGACCCTTAAAAACGCGTTTACACTGGGAAAATGCCCCTCAAATGGTGTCCCGGCCATCAGAAATTCCACTCTGCCAGCGAATTTGGCAGCAATTCCAACGCCCCTGACGGCCTTGCCACCTACTGCAAGGTGTACGCCAATGAAATTCAGCGGGAATGGCGGGCCAAGAACAGTGGTAAGGTGCAGGCGATCAGGCGCGAGTACATCGCCCGAGTGAAACGGCGGAATATATTACTGCGTGCCAAGGGCAAGTTGCCATGAAGCGATACGGCGAACGAGGTAAACCAGTCCACGACGTCGAACCTGACAACGATGGTGTCAGTGAGGGGAAGGAGTTGGTTCCTCTGGCTGAAGTCGAGGAGATGGTGCGCAATGCCGTGGAGCATGCCCTCGCTGCCGAGTACCTGCCTTCCCTCCTGCGCCCCGACCCGCCGCGCAATGGCCTTGAGAACCCGGCCCTGCTTGGTTTCCCTCCCACCCTCCCCATCGAGCTTGCGTTGGGAGATTCCCCACGCAACGAGATCCTCACCGCCTATAACATCACCCCTGCTGGCTGGGAAACGCTTAGACAGAACCCGATCTTCGTCAAGTCGCTGCAGGCAGCGATAGAAGCCATGCAGCGCGAGGGCATGTCCTTTCGTGTCAAAGCCCGGTTGCAGTCGGAAGCACTATTGGAGACGTCATGGAAAATGATCCACAACCAGAACACCCCCAGCGCAGTGCGGGCAGACCTGATCAAGCACACCCACCGGGTAGCAGGACTCGAACCAAAGGAGCAGCCAAACCAAGTCGCACCTCTAAACATCCAGATAAACCTCGGCTGACCCACGTCTTTCCCTACGACGGTACCCACACCCTCGACCCCTCCTGCTGGTGCCGTCCCAAGCCGGATGGCAAGCAGCCTCGTCTGCTCATTCACTTCAGGCGTTAACACCAGACCATGGACAACCAGCATCGTGAAATAAAAGGCTACCGGGAATTGAACCGGGATGAAATCGCGCTGATCAACTCGATCAAGGAGCGTGGAGTAGACCTTGGTAAGATGATTGAGGCGTTGCGTGCAATTCCGGACGTCGATCAACGCTGGGTCAGCATCGGCGCAACTGATTTACAAACTGGTTTAATGGCGCTCACCCGCGCGGTCGCCAAGCCTACGTTTTTTTAACACCATGATCGATAACACTGACTATCAGGAACGGGTGCATCTCGAACGCGCCGAGCTTGCCGTCCGGTTTCATAAACTCCAGTCCTTTACTACGTCGCCCGCGTTCGACAACCTGCCTGCCCTCGATCAGCTGCTGCTTCGGCAGCAGGGCAACGCCATGCAGCAGTACCTGATCATCCTCGACCGGCGCATTGCGAGGTTCAAGCCGCCCTCGCGCACCACCCCGCTCCACGACAATAACACCAATGTCTAAAGGCAACTTCATCCAGCGTTGGTGGTGGGCGCGGCGGCGGCGCATCGACATGGAGGACATCTGGCCGAAGTGCAAGGCGCAGGCGATGAACGACCATGGCACTGCCCACCACCTGTTCATGCAGTACGCCGAGAGCGATCCGGCGTGGGCTGAGTGGTACGGCCATGACCTGTGGCAAGCCGTGCAGAAGTTGCGCTGAGACAGCACCAACCCATGGCGACAATTCAGTACAACCCCGCTAGGACGGTCAAGGCGTTCATCCGCCACTTCAAGCCGCATTCCTTCTTTGCCGACTGGATCATCGGCCCGGTCGGCAGCGGCAAGACCACCGGCATCTTCATGAAGCTGGTGAACCTCGCCACCAAGCAGGTGCCATCCCCGGTCGATGGCAAGCGCCGCGTCCGCTGCGCCATAATTCGTAACACCGCCCCGCAGCTGACCGACACCACCATCGTCAGCTGGAACATCTGGTTCAAGAACGGCGAGGCGGGGACGTGGCATGCGACGGACAAACGCTTTGTATTACGTTTTTCAGATGTTGAGGTAGAGGTGTTATTCAGAGCCTTGGACACGGCGGATGACGTATCCCGCGTGCTTTCCTTGGAACTTACCTTCGCCATCTTTGACGAGTTCGTGGAGATCCCGCGCGAGATCATCGATGCCGTCGCCGCCCGCTGCGGACGCTTCCCCAGCCAGAAGGATGGCGGGGCCACTAACTGGGGCATGTGGGGGTCATCCAACCCCGGTAATGAAGATGACTGGTGGCATGAAGCACTGGAAGCAGCGAACAAGTACGATGAAGATACCACCAAGGATACCAACTGGACCTACTTCGAACAGCCCGGAGGATTTGCCGATGATGCCGAAAATCTCGATAACCTCCCCGGTGGCAGGGGTTATTACACCAACCTCGCTAAAGATCACACCCCCCACTGGATCAAGCAGTACATCGATGTGGAATGGGGCTACTCCATCTCCGGTACACCGGTCATCGCTACCTTTAATTACGACTTACATGTCGCCAAGAAGCCTCTCGCGCCAAACCCTCATCTCCCTCTTGTCGGAGGATTCGACCCCGGCATGAACAGTGCCATGATCTTCGGCCAGATGGATTTACATGGCCGCTTACTTGTCTATGATGAACTCATCCAGCGTGACATGGGTGCACAAAGGTTCATAACCAACCGGGTACAACCTCTGATGAGGGTAAAATACAGAGACTATAACTTTACCGTGTCACCGGATCCTGCATCCAGTCAAAGAACACAGACGGATGAGAAGACAGTGCTGCAGACCATCGCCAAGCACTACAAGGTCAAGATTGCCGATAGCAACAACCGGCTACCCGGCAGAATTGAAGCGATTGAACACTTCACCACCAGACTCACTGACTCTGGCCCCGCGCTATTGATCGATCCCCAGTGTAAAGGCTTGATCCGTGCCCTTCGTTCCGGCTGGCGTTACAGCAAGTCGCAAAAGGGGGATACTTCGCCCGAGCCAGTGAAGAACGACTGGAGCCACCCCGGCGATGGCTTCAGCTACCTGTGCAAGTTCTTCTACAAGGGCATCCAGAGCGAGGCGAAGCGTAAGCTGCCAGCCATGCGGCAGGTGGCGAACATGTACAACATGCGCTAGGAGATGCGGTGCCGATACCACTGCCGGGGCTTGGCCTGATTGCACCCAATGCGCCGCGTATCCCGACCGCTGCGCGAACCTACCTCGACAGCGTGGTGCTGGGCAGGACCGACCCGATTACCGAGAAGAATTTCACTCCGCAGGAACTGGCGAAGATTCGTCAGTTGACCCAAGCCGCACCCACTGCGCAGGATCGCTGGCCCGCCACTCCCGGCGCAGTGACTTACAGCACTTACAAGAAGCTGGGATTGCCGGGGTCGTACAGCAATTCGATGTTCGATCAGCTGCAGACACCACAGGGTAACATCGAGAATACACTGGGGCAGTTCAATTACCGGAACAACCCCAACACCAGCACCATCGTAACCGACCGTTACAAGTTCAACCCCGGCACGTATGGCAGCTGGAACCAGCTGTCAGTACCGGACAAGTTGCAGATGGCGGTCAGCAACCCATATGCAGCATTGCGTACCTACGCTGGGTCGGTGTTACCCGCAGGCTCGCCCAACGCGCGCCCGGTGAACATAACCCTGCCGCCTACCGATCAGCTGGCACCGCTGCCCCCGGAGACGGCGCTGGATCGCGCGCAGGCGACGATAAGCCGGGTCATGACCCGGCTGGGTATTAACACCGCCAATCGTGGCAACCCTAACGAGTAGACACCATGGCATCTCCCGTCACTGGCATCGCTCCCATGCCGTCGCAGCCGATGAGCATGCCTTCCATGTCCTCGATGGGGCCAGTGCCTGCGCTGTTGCCCGCCGACAACGACATGGATGCGGCGGCGGATGCCGAAGTTGCACTGCGCCTCGGTCCCCCGCCGATAGATAAAGCGAAGCTCCAGTCCCTCGGAGCCAAGCTCGCCAGTGATTTCAAGAGTTACGAGAATTACCGCCGTCTGCAGGAGTTGAAGTGGGCGCGCAACCTGCGCCAGTTTCTCGGGGAATACGACCCGGATGTCATGCAGAAGATGGATAAGTCGCGTTCGCAGGCATACCCGCGCATCACGCGGGTGAAGTGCATCTCGATGTTATCCCGGCTGATGAACCTGCTGTTTCCTACTTCCGAAAAGAACTGGGGCATCGAGGCATCCCCGATCCCCAACCTTGAAACCGACGATCTGAATCAGGTGCTGCAGCAGGCCCAGCAGGGTGCGCAGGGCCAGCCGCTGGGCAGCGAGCAGATCGAGGACATGGTGTACAAATTCGCCACCGAGCGGGCGAAGAATCTGGAGAAGGAGATCGAGGATCAGCTGGCCGAGGTCGGTGGCAACCGGAACCTCAACTACGTGGCCCTCTGCAGGAAGGTGCTGTTATCGGGGATCATGTACGGCGCGGGCGTGCTGAAGGGTCCGTTCACCCGTACGCAAGATCAAAGACGCTGGGTACAGGTGCCGGGGGGCTGGCAGTCGCAGACGTTCGAAGCGTTCCGTCCGCAGTTCGAGTTCGTGCCGATCTGGGATTACTACCCCGACATGTCGTCCAAGCACTTCGCCACCATGGACGGCCAGTTCCAGCGCATGGTGATGAGCAAGTCGCAGCTGCGTGAACTGGCTGACCGGCCCGAGTTCATGCAGGACGAGATCCTGAAGATCCTGCAGGACAATCCGCAGGGTAACTACAAGGAGAAGACGTTCGAGTCGGAGCTTCGGGTTATCGGCGTGCACAGTAACGTCAATCCGAATCTTGGTAGGAAGTTCGAGATTATCGTGTGGGATGGCTTCATAGCTACCGATTATCTGAAAGCAGCGGGGATCGTGTTGCCACAGGGTTTATCCGGTGATATGGCCGACGCATCGGTCTGGACGTTGGGGAACACGGTCATCCGCTGTGATCTGTCGCCGTGGGTCGAGTTGGAACCCGACCAGCGGGTGCAGATGTACCACCACTTCATCTTCGAGGAAGACGACACCACGCTGCTGGGCAATGGCCTGCCTAACATCATGCGCGATTCGCAGATGGCGATTTCGGCGTCTTCAAGGATGTTATTGGACAATGCATCCGTGGTGTGCGGGCCGAACCTTGAGATCAACATGGATCTGATGGTGGCGGGGCAGGACTTCTCCTCGATCCAGCCGTACAAGATCTGGTATCGCGAAGGCGTTGGTCAGGATGCGCAGTGGCCTGCGGTGAAGAACGTCGAAATCAATTCGCACCTGCCCGATCTGCAGAGCGTGGTGAAGATGTTCATGGAGTTCGCGGATCAGGAGACGTTCGTCAACCCGGCCACGGGTGGCGACATGCAGAAAGGTCCGTCAGAACCTTTCAGAACAGCCGCAGGCGCGTCGATGATCCAAGGCATGGCGGCGCTGCCATTCAAGGACGTGGTGCGCAACTTCGACATTTTCACCATGTCGGTGATGAATGCGCTAATCGTGTTCAACAGGCATTTCAACGACAAGCAGGATGTGCGTGGCGATTTCACGCCGATTGCACGAGGATCTTCTTCCCTCATCGCCAAGGAAGTGCGGGGTATGGCGTACGATCAACTGGCACAGACGTTGCAGCCCGAGGAGCGTCCTTACGTGAAGTGGCATGCATTGCTCAAGGAACGCATGGGTGTGCGTGATATCGACATCAAGGAAACCATCGTCACCGAGAACGAAGCCACGCAGATCGATCAGGCGCAGCAGCAGAAGGCAGCGGAGCAGGCCGACCAGATGAAGGAACTGCTGCGCGCCGAGGTGCGCAAACTGTTGGCGGATGCTACCAAGTCGCTGACCCAAGCCGATTCCAATTCGGCCAAGAGTCAGGTTGCCGTGTATAACGCAGTGTTAGGAGGACTGGAAAGTGGTGTTGCCCCAGCAGATGTTCACGCAGCACGCACAGGTGCAGGAATACCGCCTGCAATTGCACAGGGATTCCGCAACACCAGCGGTGCAAACCCTCCTCCGCCTCGCACGAATGGAACTGGAGGATCGCAAGGTGAAGCTGCTGCGGGTGGGGAAGGATGAAGTGGAGCGATTGCAGGGTGAAGCCAGTGTATGGGCTAACATCATCGACTGTATCGAGCGCGATACCACTCGCGTTGACAAGCCGCTCAAACCTACCGTATAAGTGCGCCCATGCCTAAGCCGAACACACCGGAAACACCCGCTGCAACACCCACTGATGACGAAACCTTCGCCAGTGCGTTCACTGAAGCAGTCGGTGAAGATACTCCCAAGGCACCGGACCCCGCTGCACCTGCTGCACCGGCAGTACCTGCGGAGCCTGCAGCTGCAGCTGAACCCGTTGCCGAGCCTGTGGCGGTTCCCGAGGAGCCGGAAACCCCTGCTGAACCTGCTGCCGAGCCTGTCGAGGAGCCGGAAGAAGCCCCTGAGGCCAAGATTGCGCGGCTGGAAGCCGAAAATGCGGCCCTGAGGGCACCGAAACCGCCTGCCCCCAGTGCACCCCCGGCACCTGCGGAAACCGCCCCAGCGGGCCGGGAAACCCCTCCAGCGGGCGCTGCCGAGGCTCCTGCAGCCCCTCAACCCCCCGCCGAACCGGCTTGGTACACGCCGAGCGACGAGGAAAAGACGGTTCTGACCGATCTGGAGAAGAACTGGCCGGACATTGCCCAAGCACAGCAAGTTGCCATCAAACAAGCGGTGTACAACGCTGTGCAGTATACGTTTAACCAGATTCAAAAGACGTACAATCCGGCACTACAACGATTTGCTGATCTTTCGGATGTAATTTCCGAGCAACTGGCGTTGTCAGCACTTCGTGGTGAACATGCAGACTATGATGAAGTGTATGACAGGGTAGTGCAGTGGGTAGAAACACTGCCCGGTCCCTTCAAGGCGGGTGCAAAACTGACCATGACGCAGGGCACTCCTGAGGAAGTAGCGGAACTTATCACTGAATACAAGAAGTCGCATCCGGCGGCTACACCGGCTGTGGCAGCAGGAACTGCACCATCCGTGGCAGGAAAGACCGAACTTTCAGCAGCTGCCAAACAAGCGGCGAGCAGGCTACGAGTTGTCGGGTCGAAGCGCACAACCCCGGTCGCGGGAGCGGACCCCAACGATTTCGATGCGGCGTGGGCGGAAGCTACGCGTACTGGCAATTAACTGCTGAAGGAACCTGATCATGCCTAACACTACTTATGGCGACATCACGCCGCGTACCGCTGCGTACGTCGTCAAGGAATTGCTCAAGCGGGCGATGCCGTACATGTGCATCGAGAAGTTCGGGCAGATGTACCCGATTCCGCAGAACAACACGCAGACCGCGAAGTTCCGGCGTTATTTTCTCGTTGGCGCAACCGGCTCCGCTGGTAACAGCGCGGGGGGCGTCAATGGCGCGGGTAGTCCGTTCTACACACCGTTGGCGTTGTCGCCGCTGGTCGAAGGCGTGACGCCTGCCGGATCGCGGATGACGTTTCAGGACTACACGGTCCAGCTGCAGCAGTACGGCGATTTCATCGGCATCACTGATGTGATCGAAGACACCCACGAAGATCCGATCCTGTCAGAAGCCACTACGATTATGAGCGAGCAGGCGGCGCTCACTATCGAGACGATTCGCTACAACATTCTCAAGGCCGGAGCCAACGTGTTCTACGCGGGCGCTCCTGCCATTTCTACGCGGGTTGGTGTGGTAACACCGATCTCGTTGGCGTTGCAGCGGTCGATCACAGCGGCGCTAAATCGGCAGAATGCCAAGTTCATTACCAGCACGCTGAAGTCCACTCCGGATTTCCGTACGGAACCGGTGGAAGCTGCGTATATCGCGCTGTGTCATCCGGATTGCGAGACGGACATTCGTACCATGGCGGGGTTCATTCCCACCAAGCAGTACGGCACGACGACACCGTGGGAGAACGAGATCGGCGCGGTCGAGCGCGTCCGCTATCTCACTTCGACGGTGTTCTCGGCGTTTCCCGATGCCGGTGGTGCCAAAGGGTTGATGCGTTCGACGTCAGGCACCAATGCCGACATATATCCGATGCTGTTCCTCGCGCGAGATGCGTACGGCATCGTGCCGCTGCGCGGCAAGGACTCGTTGACGCCGATGGTGGTCAACCCGAAGCCTGCGGCGGGTGATCCGCTGGGGCAGCGCGGTACGGTGGGCTGGAAGGCGTGGCAGTCGGCGGTGATTCTGCAGGATGCGTTCATGATCCGCGCGGAAGTCGCGGCGACAGCGTAAGGAGCCGCCATGACCACGAAACATGATCAGGAAGTCAAGGACGAGGCTGCTGCAGAGGAACGGTATCAGCGTGAGCAGGGTGGGAAGCCGAAGACTGGAAAGGCGGGGAAGATCGAGAAGGCGGCACGGGTGAAGAACATCAACCTGTCGTCGCTGGCTGCGGATGCGCCTTCGGAGTCATCGCCGTTCGTGCAGGCATCGCTGGCCGATCCCGAGACCAAGAAGCTGTTCGAGGCGCTGATCGATGAGATCAGACGGGTAGGCGCGGGCGGCGGCGGTGGTACGGGTGGTAGTGCTGGAGTGCCAGCATCAGTGGTCGCGGATCTGAACGCGTTGCGCGATTCGATCATGCTGACCAACGCATCGCTGGATGCCGACACGGGTGTGGCTACTAACACCTATGCTGCGAATGGCGATCCGCCTCCGATCACGACTGCTGCTTAACACGAGGAACTATCATGGGTGCCACTGTTGTTACACGTACCAATTCGGGGGGAGTCGTCAACAAGGCGATTCTTAACATCACTACGGATGCGGTCGCTGCTGCCGATACGACATTCAATGTCGGCTTTGTGCCGCGTTATGTGCTGTGGATAAGCCGCACCACGCCGTTCAACCAGCTGGAGTATTACGAGGGCATGGCGGTTGGTACGGCGGTTCGTACCGTCGCGGCGGGAACGCGTACCGTGGATGTCGCGCCTGCAGGCATCACACTGGGTACGCCTGCGCTGGGCACGGGTGGACAGGTTACCATCAAGGCGGCGGACATCCCGGTGTCGAGTTCGTTTACGTTGATCGCTGACGGCTGAAAGGAACGAGCATGAATGCAAATCTGGTAATGGCCTACGTCGATTCGATCCCGACGATGGTCAAGGGTGACAAAGACTACATCCGCATGCTGATCGAACAGGCAGTGAAGCGCATGCCACCGCCGTTGACCGAGGAGGAAGAACAAGCAGCCAAGGCCGACGCTGAAGCACGGGTGAAGCTTGCGGAAGATGCAGCGCGCGAGAAGGAAGCGCGTGAAGCGGAAATTGCGGTAAAGGAAGCAGAGCAGGATCGTGTGGCTGCGGAAGCCATGGCGAAGGCTGCTGCCGATAACGAAACTGCGGTCAAGTCGGCTGCGGGTACGACGAGCAAGCCGAAAAAGAACGCAACCCACGCTGCTGCCTGATCTATCCGCCGTAGTAACACCGGAAGGCGGCGGGGTGACTCGCCGCCTTTTTACCATCTGAAGGAGTGTTATGAATCCCCCTGTAGATCTTGGCAGTAACATTGAGTCGGACGAGACCATCATGCCGCAGGCAGCAAGTGGCGTACCGCTGCCGGAACTTAACGTGCCGGTGCGTGAAGCGCCGAAATCCAAGCTGAAGCCTAATCAGTTGGCGAAGTACAAGACCCGAGTGTGGCTGGTGCTGGAGGACAACGACAACATTCCGCCGACCGGTCAGTTCATCGGCCATAACGGCACTGGCTTCATGCTGAAAGCCGGGGTGCCAGCGGAGGTGCCGGTTGAAGTGCTGGAGATCCTGAACAATGCCGAGTATCTGGCCCCGGTGGTCGATCAGGTCACCAAGCAAGTCATCGATTACAAGCCTCGACTTCGATTTCCATATCGGCTCGTGCAAGCCCCACGTGAGGAAGCGGCGTGAAACTCAAGGATTTGCTGATTGAGTTGCGTACTAACCTGCTGCGTGACAGCAGCACGCTGAAGACGGGACCACCGGATTCGTACTGGTCGGATGCGGCGCTGGTGTTATACATCAACGAGGCGCATCGGCGCTTCGCGCGGCGGGCGCTGTGCCTGCGGGATTCGACTACCAAGGAAGCGACGCAGATAACACTGGTACCGGGGCAGGCCGTATACAAGGCCAGTGCGTCGGTGCTACGGGTTACCAGTGCGCGGCATCAGGACTCGGAAGTGGATCTGGTACGCAGCACGCACTTGGAGCAGTTCACGTTCATGAATCCGGCTACGGATCGCATCGACTATACCGGACGTGGGCAAGGTGGCAAGCCACAGCGGTTCGCCACTGATGAAGGTCTGGAGGTCGGTGACGAGCATCAGGTGCAGATCCTGTTCGATCCGGTGCCGAACGATGATCAGGTCGGCAAGCTTGTCTACCTTCGGGTTATCCGGTTGCCACTTGGCGATATGACCAGTGTGAACGCAGAACCGGAGATCCCGGCTGACTGGCATCTCGACATGCTGGAGTGGGCAGCGTGGCGGGCGTTGCGCAACTGGGACGTCGATGCCGAAGCAAACGAGAAGGCACAGCGCCATCGTGCACGCTTCGATGAGGCAATTGCCGAGTGTCTGAAGGAAGTGCAGCAAAAGAAGATGTTCGAGCCAGTGATGTGGAAGTTCGGTGGTAATGGTTTTACATACGTGAGGTGACATCATGCCTACCAGACCCGAAGATCTTCCTCCCGGTCCCTACCTATCAGCGGATGCTCGTCCGGTTCCTGCCAATGCCCCGGTGGTCGGCGGGGTAACACAGACATATGGCCCTGCCAATACGTGGGATTATCGGGCAGCAATTCGGGGCAGGGGTATGCCGGGACAACAGATTGCCAATGATTATGGCCCCGGCTTCGGCGGTAACGCTGCTGCGGGGGAAGGCACTTCGCGCGTGGTGGCAACGGCGAACAATCGTGGCGTATTCAACGCGTTCTCCGATCAGCCTTCCAGTCCTGCCACGTTCGAGGGAACCGGGCTGGCGGTCGGTCCCGGCGGTTACCCGATCAATCCCCCGGCAGTCGGCACGGCGGCGCGCAATCTGGAAGCGAGCCTTGCCAACCGGAATGCGGTACAGCAGGCCAGCGCGGGTGGAGGTTATAACACTGGCTACGGTGGCGGTGCTGCTCCCGGCAGCGGATATCCGACATTCAATGGCGGGGCTGGTGTGGGTGGTGGGGGCATGAGCGGAGGTTACGCGACGACTGCGCCACGTGCGGGCAGTAATCAGGATGCGTATGGCATCGGTGCCGATATTGCCGCTTCGCGGGCGCGACTGGCCGGGTATCGGGCCAACGCTAACACCAGTATTCTGGACATGATCAAGGCAGGGCCGGAAGCGCGGCGGTTGAACGCATTGCAGAATACCGGGATACAGGCGGGGCAGCTGGGGGTGTCGCAGGGGCAGCTGGATGTGGCGCGCAATCAGCAGGGGGTCAATTGGGGCAATCTGTTCGTCAATCAGGGCAATCTTGGTGTTAATCAGAAGCTGGCGCAGATTCATGCGCAGCAGCTGGAGTTGGAGCGGCAGCGGGTTTTGAACGATCCGGATCGATTGCAGAAGTCACGTGCTTATTGGCAGATTGGGCAAGGGCCACAGGGTATTAACGCTGCACAGGCAGGGCAGGCGGCTTATGCCGGTGGTTCCAACATTACGCAGATTCACGGTCCGATGGGTACGCAGGCATTCCGGTCGGATCAGTTTCCTGAAGGGGGCATCTATCTTGGTTACCCGAACACCGGTCCGGGGGCAGGTACGCCCATGGTAACGGGAGCGCCGGTAGTGCAAGTACCGGGGGTGGGAGGGATGCCAGTGCCGTCGCCATCTGATGCGCCGTGGCGTACGAAGTATGACGACGAGTATTACCGTCAATAGCCATGCCTGATCCGAACGCGTTGTATCCGACGCTGGATGCGCCGCTGCCTACGGCTGCGAGTACTACAGCGGATGCGCAGCAAGCACTCGCCAATTATCAGGCAGGACGTACACGTGGCATGCCTGCGCCTACGGCTGCAGCACCCATACTGCCCGAAAACAGCGTACTTACCGACATCGGTCATGGGCTGGCACGTGGTGTTATGGTGGAAGCGCCCGAGATGGCGGGGCGCATTCTGCAGACGTTCGGTCTCGATTCGGCGGGCAAGGGGATCGAGAAGTCCGCACAAGAGCGCGGCAATGCTGAGATGTACCGGGTAACCGGGCTGGCTGGTAACGTTGCATCGATGGTGCCTACCGTCGCCGGGTTGGCTGGGTTGGCACTGATTCCCGGTGTGGGTGAGGCGGCAGCAGCGCGTATCGCGGGGGGTCTGTTCGCTGCCAGTCAGTACACCGCGACGCGGGAGAAGGGTGGCGGCATTCTGCCGTCGCTGGGCGCGGCAGCGGTGCAGGGCATCGGGCAGACGATTGGTGTTGGAGCATTGGGCCGTTTGGTGTCAGGTACTGAAGCAGCGGTGCAGCGGGGTGCCTTGGCGAAGGGCTTCGAGTCGTACGCTGATCCATCGCTGTGGGGTGCGATGGGACGTGGTGTGCTACGGGCGGAAGCAACCCAGCTGCCCGCGCAGGCGGCGACTGCTGCAGGCACTGCGGCGTTCGAAAGCGGCTTGCCCGGTACGGCATCGCCATGGGATGCAGCGAAGCAGTCGTTTGCGCCGACTGCGCTGCTGACTGCCGTGATGGGGCCGTTCGCTGCCCCGGCGATCATGAAGACCAACGCGATGCGCGCGTCGCAGGCGGCAGCGTTGGAGAACCCGAACTTTTCGTATGCACGGCGCAGCATGGCGGCGAATAACATCGCTGCAGATCTGCGTGCGCTCGATCCGGAAGGATCGGATGCATGGCGCAAGGAAGCACTGGCAGCACTCAATGACGGTGTTACTCCTGAGTTACGGCCTGATTACAAGTACGATACGACACAGCAGATGCAGCAGCCTGCTGCACCCGCGCCTGCGGCACCCGTTGCGGCACAGCCACCAGCGCCGAACACTCCGCTGCAGGATTTCATAAACCAGCAGACTGGTGTTACTGGCGGTCCAGCGCCGCAGTACACCAACAAGTTCGATGCACAGCTGGCGTGGAAGCACATGTTCGACCGGCGAGCCGCAGAGGAAGCCGGGAGTGTGGTAAACAAGGCGCTTACCGACCAGCTGGTTGCCAATCCGCCTGAAGGCGTTATGCCGTTCGCGGCGTGGGTGCAGGCGCAGCGCACCATGAAGACGGGTCCGCTTGCCAAGGGTGGCCGGATAAGCGAATCCGGGTTGAAGGACGCCTACGTCAGCTACGTCAATGACGAGATCCAGAAGCAGCCAGCGCCAGAAGCAGCAGCGCCGACTGGAATGTTTGCGTTGGATCAGCCACAGCAGCGCACGTTGTTCGAGCAGGGGCAACTGGGTGAGCGGCCATTCGAATTGCAGCCGTCACCAGCGGAAGAACCTGCTGTACGACGGGCACCGACCGACGTATTCAGCATCCCTGAAGAACCGAAGGTTCCTGAAGGGCAGGGCGAGCTTGATTTGCAGCCGCTGCTGAACCAGCCCGCAGGAGCGCCACGTCCCGATCCTTATAACACTGCTGCACGTGAGCGTGAAGCTGCGGATAAAGCGGCGCGGGAAGCCCCTGAACCACCAGCTCCGCCGCAAACGGCGATGGAACAGGCACTGCGACGCGCTGGGATAACACCGGAGCGTACACCGACGCGGGGAGAGCTAGAGGCGGATCATCAGGCCGCGATAGCTGCTGATCCGGAAGGAGATCTTGCGCGGAATGCGGCGGAAGTAGCAGCTGCTGGAGTTACACCAACGGTCGGTGTTAATCCGGAAGCTACGCGGCTTCCACGTGGGCCGGAAGTAGCAGCACGTGTCGCGGCGGCGAACAAGCTCGCTGACGATGCGATGGCAGGCAAGATCACTGGTAACACTCCGCTGGCAGTGCAGGATTTCGCTAAGACGTGGATTGACGCGGCTACGGCTGCGGGAGCCAAGCGCCCGCACGCGGGGTTCATGAACCGGGTGCTGGAAGGAGTGAAGGGTAAGACGCTGTATGTGCAGCAGCTGAATGCGTTGCGTGCAGCGCGGGATGCCGTGAAGGACAAGACTACCGAGTCGTACGAGGGGCTGTCGCGGCTTATCGCGCGCTTGGAATCGTACGAAGGTCCATACAACGCGAAGGAGCCATCAAGTGCCGATCTTAAAGCTGCCACCGAAGCAAGTGCGCGGGCCGAATCCAGACCAACCGCCGACGAGACCTGGAGCCAAAATGCCCGCGATGTTGAGCAAGGCGCTGCAGCAGCAAGGGATGCCGAATCCCGCGCAGGCGCTGACCAAGCTGCGCAAGAACGCGCAACCGCAGCTGCCGCAAGGACAGGGGCCGATGTCACGCCGGTAACACCGGGTGAGCCGGTCGCCTATGGTGATTTTTCCAAGCGTCCGCCGACGCAGGAGGAACTGAACGCGCTGCTCAACGCCGGGACGGTGAAGCCCAACGAGGTGAATCCGGACGGGACATTAACAGCGGCAGGGGCCAAGCGGGCGTACGAAGTCGAGAAGGCCAAGCTGGAAGTAGCACGGGCGCAGCGGCGTGCCGAGCAGTCGCCTGATGAACAGGCAGCGCATCAAGCTGCCATCGATGCGGCCCAGCAGCGCGAGGATGCGGCACGGGCGGCGTTCGCTGCCGCACATCCGGAACTGCACGAAGCGCGCATGCGACTGGCCCAGCTGGAAGCACAGTCCAACGCGTTGAAGCAGATGCGCGCGGACTACAACGCGATGTCGAAGATCAAGACGCCGAGCGCGGATCAGTATGCGGCGCGGCAGGCGTTGGTCGAGCGGATCAAGCAGGCAGCGGCGGCACAACGGGAGATCGATGCGTCGGGCGAGCGCGAGACGTTGGCGCAGCACGTTGATGATCTTACCGAGATGGTGAAGGATTCGCCGCAGCTGCGCGAGTACTCGGAAGCAGTGGGTGCCACCGAGAAGGCGAAGCAGCGTGGTGAGGGTGAGCCTGCCGCGACGGATGAGTATTACTCGTTCACCAACGAACCGCTCGATCCCAAGGAAGGCATCGGCACCGGTTCGAATCTGGTGAACGTGTTCCGTTATCTGGAAGCGCACAAGTACGCCGGTACGCTGAAGGTGGTGCGGAACCTGCTGCCGAAGGAAATGCAGGCTACGTTCGATGCAATGATGTCGGGCGAAGCGGGCGGACGGTTCAGCGCCGATGCCAAGCTGGGCGGACGGGCGGTCAAGACACAGCGGACGGCGACGGAAGCGTTGGGCACGCTCGATGCTGCCACGCACAAGCGGTTCGCTGATTATGTTACTCATCTGGTTCGGTCGATCCAGACAGCGGCGCGGGTTAACGCAGCTGGCATTGCCGAGGAAAAGAACATCGCGCGGGCGTTGCGGGAGTCGGTTGAGTTGCACGCACAGTTTGATTACAAGAATGCGCAAATCGAGGAGTCGCTGCGCAGTGGCGCGTTAACACAGGAAGCGGCGGATTCGCTACGGCGCTCGCTCAATTTGCAGCGTGAAGGCGCGGTGCGGGAGCTTCAGGCGGGCGAGGGTCCGGAGCAGCGTGCTGCCGATTTGTTCAATCAGGCGTATACCAAGTATCGGCGTGATATTGCCGTGGCGGATGCGGAGAAGACTGGACTGGCGCGGCTGGACAACGCGAAACTGGCAGCACGGGTGGCCGAGACGCCGCACGCCATGGGTGTGCTGGAGCATCTTGGTCGTACGCATCACAACGTGATTATTCGCGCAGTGGCAAAGCTGCTGGCGAAAGCGAATCCGACCGCCACGATTCGGGTGATTGAGAACCCCGACTTCAATGGCGGACGTTACGTGCCGTTCACTAACACCATCGAGATTGGGCGTGGTGGCATGAACACCACGACGATGCTGCACGAGATCACGCATGCGCTGACGCACGCAGGTACGATTCGCGCGCTGGCTAACCTTGTCCGTCCGGATAGTGAGCTATCGGCGCAGGATCGGGTGGAGGTGCAGGCGATCAAGACGGTGCAGGGGATCATGGAGCGGTTCTCCAAGATTGCCGATCAGGACAATCCCGCGCACATGCTGGCGCTCAATGACGAGCATGAGTTTCTGTCCGAAGCGATGAACAACCCGGATTTGCAGCGGCTGCTGGGGGGTCGGGCAAATTTGCTGACGCGGGTGTTTGATGTTATCCGCGATCTGGTTCCGGCATGGAAGCGTGCGCGTACGGACTTCGAGCAGCTGATGCAGGCGGCACCGACGCTGTTCGGTAGTCCGAATCGCAGCCTGACCACCGTGTACCGCAGCCCGCTCAACCGCACGGGTGAGTCATGGTTCATGCCTAACGCGCTACGCGGCTTCTTCAAGCTGGGCACGGCAGACTCGGCAACGAAGCGCATGTCCGAGAAGCCGGATGCGCAGTGGAACAAGGGGCTGGCGTGGTTCTCGTTGAATCACCAGAAACAGGTACTGCGCATGGTGATCGACAAGGCCATTCAGCAGTTTCCTACTGCTTCAGTTGCGTTAACCCGTATTGCAGGTGTGCATGACGAGATCCGTCAGCATGTTGCGGATCGGGCCGCTATTGCCACGCTGGTGAAACTGGAAGGCGGGCGGATCGCGGATACCGCGTGGAAGCTGTTCAACACCCACCGGGCGCTGTCGGATCGGGTTGGCCGGATGGGTTCGGAAGCGGCGCGGTTGCAGGTTGATCCGACGTTGCCGGTCAAACCGGGGGATTCGCCGGATGTGCAGCGGCTGAAGAATGAGTATCAGGATCTGAAGCGGACGTCCGAGCAGCTGCAGCGGCGCGCGGGTGGCAAGCCGGTGGCAACGCCGATGGCGGTGTATCACGGCATGACGGACTTCCACGATCTGATGTTAACGCGGCATACTGCGCAGGCGATGAAGGCGGTGTTGCAGACGTACGGCATGCACGAGTTGCCGGAAATGAAGTCGGTGATGAAGCAGCTGGATACGCGGGAACAGGCGGGTCGGGACATGGGATCGGTGCCGCTCAAGACGCAGCGGCAGGCGTTGCAGAACGGCATGCAGGAGACGATGCGGATCGTCAAGGAGATCCACGACCGCGAGCTTGCAGCGGGTGGCGCGCAGAGCAAGGGCGCGCAGGATGCAGGATCGCTACGCGCCATGCTGGATGATCAGTACGGCAATTATTCGCGGTTGCGGGAAGTGCCGTACATGCATCTCGGACGCGCGGGCGACAAGATGGTCATGTTCACTGTTAATGGAGGTGATGCCGAGTGGAAACGGGTCGGTGCTGTGGTGGACGGTTTGCGGCGTGGCTGGGGACCGCCGAGGGTGAATGCGGATGGCACGGAGAATCGTCGCGTATACATGCGTTTCGACAATAACAGTCACTATGAGGAAACGCTCAAGCAGCTGCGTCCGTTCTTGGATGAAGGGTTGTTCAAGGATGCGAACGGCCAGAATACGTGGGCGGATGGGCCGATTAGCGAGAAATTGCGGTCGCAGGATTCGGCCACGCCGGGGTACATGCACATCTTGCGGGATCGAATCGCCAATAGCGATTTCATCGAACCCAGCATGAAGCCTGCGTTGACTAGCATGGTGTTCGACACCTATCTGCAGCAGCTGCCGGATAATTCGCCGTATAAGGCATCGGCTACCAGTGACGGGTTGAATGGTTACAGCACCGACTACATCCGCAACTTTGGTGAGCGCACCACGATGTCGATGCGGGCGTTGCAGGGCATGCGTTCGTCAACCGGGATGTCGAATACGCTGAACCGGCTTAACGGTGCGATGAAGGAGTTGCGCGAGGATATTTCACCGGGACTGAGCGATGTCAAGACGCAGATCGGCAAGTACATGGCCGATGTGCGCGGGCGGGTTGAAGATCTCAACACGCCAGTCGATGCGCCAGTGTTAGACCGGCTGCGGGCGTTCCCGGCTGCGTGGCGGCTGGCGCTGTCGCCCGCGTATATGACGATGCTCGCCGTGCAGCCGTGGCAGATGACGCTGCCGACGCTTGGCAGTAAGCACGGTTATGGCGCTGCGGCGCTGTCCATGGCGAAGAATACGGCGCTCGCCTACGGCATGGTTACCAAGTTGATGCACATGGGCTGGCTGGAATCCAGCGGCGACAAGTTTTCGCGGTTTGCGAGCCTGTCGAATCTGCGGCTGGAGTTCTCCAAGCTGACCAAGGCGGATGGATCGTCGCTGCTGAACGAGGCGCAGCTGGATCTAATGAGCCATGCGGTGTGGTCGTCGCTGCTGAACTTCGGAGTAACTCACGAAGTTGCACGGCTTAATCCGGAAGATCAAGGATTCGGCAGCAAGACGATGCAGGCGGCGACGGTGTTCCCGCACATGATCGAGGTTGCCAATCGGTTGGTCTCGGCGCTGTCGGCGCATGAGTTGATGATGGATAAGGCCGATCCGAACTGGCGGCAGAACAACGGCAACGGGGCACTGGTGGAAGGCTCGCGGCTGAATGCGGTGCACGAGAAGGCCAAGGATCACGCACTGCAGACGATTCGTGACACGGATGGCGATCACTCGCAGGCCAACATCGCGCGCAATCTAGGACGGCGTGGAGTGTTACGCGCGGCGACGCCGCTGGCAGTGGGTTTCGGCCAGTTCGATATTCAGGCTACGGAGATGTTCTATCGCAACTACCTGAAGCTGCGTGGCGGCACTCCAGCGGAGCAGGCGGAATCGGCCAAGACGTTGGCTGGTATTGCCGGGATGACCGGGATGATGGCGGGTACGTTGGGCATGCCGTTCATGGGCGCGCTCAGTGGCTTGGCAAACATGTTCCTCGGGCTGATTCAGAACAAGGAGGACACGCCCCCCGATGTGCAGCAATCGGTGCGGCATTTCACAGGGTCGGTGTTGCAGGGAGTTGGACTCAAGGGCGAGGCACTGAAGAAGACCGAGGAAGTGATTTCGCGCGGGTTACCCCGGTTGTTCGACATCGACATGAGTACTCGGTCGGGATTCGCGGATCTCGCACCGTTCACGTCGTTTCTTGAAGACCGGCGCAAGATCGATGATCGGATCAAGGATCACGCGTTCGAGTTCCTTGGACCGTCAATTGGTGCAATGGCGGGGATTGCCACTGGACTTACCGCTGCCAGCGAAGGTGACTGGGTGAAGTTCTTCAATGATGCGACGCCTGCGGTTGTACGTAACGCGGGCACGGCGGCGCTCATGGCGCAGCATGGTTACGAAACGGAGGGTGCGAATAACATCATTCCTATCGGAGCGCCATCGGCGTGGAACATTCTGGCGCAGGCGGGTGGCTTCAAGTCGAGTGCACGCGCGGAACAGAGTGAGGCATCGTTCGCGTTCAAGACGACGCAGCAGCTGTTGGAACGGCGGCAGCAGATCTTGCGCAATGAAGCGTATCGTGCTGTTGATCGTGGGGATTATGCTGCATTGGGTGAATTGTTTCAGGAGAACATCAAGATGGTGATGCGCAATCCGCAGCTGAGTCCGAATCTCCTGTCGGGTCTGCCGCAACGCTATCAGGAACGCGCAGTAGGTACGGCAACTGGCACCGGGATCTTGGCACCCAAGAAGGCGATGTACCCGATCATGCAGCAGTTTCCGCAAATCCCACAGTGAGAGTGCTATGCCTGCCGCTACGTACGATATCACCATCGAACAGGGGGCGACGTTTCGTTTCCCTAAGTTCCGCTTCGGCACGTTGCTGGTGGATAGCAATGGCGATCCGATCCTTGATGTGGATGGTAATCAGCAGATCGACGTGCCGCACGATTTTACCGGTTGTAGCTTTCGCGTGCAGATTCGCAAGAAGCAGAAGCCTGATGCTGATGTGATGGTGACACTCACGTCGGAAGATACTGATGGCGGCATTACCGGGGATGCGCAAGGCAACATTATTATCGTGATACCGGATGAGTTGACCGATGCAGTAGCTAGTGGGGGCTTTTGGGATCTGAAATGCTACAACCCTGACTTGACGGAAGATCGCTTGGTCGAGGGTTCTGTGTCTTTCAGTCCTGCTGTTACTGTCGATGCTGCGACGCCATGACCGACGTCGTACTGGTGGATGCGGAGGACGATGTTGTAGTCGTCACGCCACCGGATTCGCCACCTAACACCGTATTCGTCACACCAGCGCCGCAGCCGCTGCTGGTTATAACCCCGCCTGCACCGCCGCCTACTGTCGTAGTTGTAGAGGCTATTCGCGGGCCGCAGGGCTTCCAAGGTACGCAGGGGCCGACCGGGCCGCAAGGTCCGCAGGGGGTAAGTGTTACCGGGCCGCAAGGTCCGCAGGGCGAGACCGGCGGCTCGTCGTCGGTGTTCTTCTACAAGGCCGACACCCACGCCATCGCCATTGCCGACCCGGGCACCGGCAAGATGCGCTGGAACAACCTCAGCCAGCAGGCCTCCACCACGCTGATCTTCGACTGGCTGACCAGCGACGGCTTCGACCCGACGCTGATGTTCAAGCTGATGGACGTCGGCGACCGGATCATCCTGCAGGACGCCGATTTTGCGCTCAACTATCAGGAATTCGCCAAGCTCGGTCCCGCCGTCAACATGGCGGACTTCTTCTACGTCCCGGTGGCGTTCGTGTCGGCCAGTCCGTCGAACTACGCCTTCAGCCACAACCAGAACCTAGCCGCGATCATCAAGAGTGGGCAGGGTCCGCAGGGGCCGCAAGGTGCAGCGGGAGCGCAGGGGCCGCAAGGTGCAGCGGGAGCGGCTGGTGTGCAGGGAGCCGCAGGGTCGATTGGGCCGCAGGGTCCGCAAGGTGCCACCGGAGCGGGCGTACAAGGGCCGCAGGGCGTTGCAGGAAGCGTTGGGTCACAGGGACCACAGGGACCGGCTGGAACGGGCGCACAGGGGCCGCAAGGGGTCGCAGGATCGACTGGCACACAAGGGCCGCAGGGACCGCAAGGGGTTGCTGGAACAGGTGCGCAAGGCCCACAGGGTGCGGCGGGTGGCACGGGTACGCAGGGGCCGCAGGGCGCACAGGGTGCGCAGGGTGCTTCAGGTACGGGCGCAGTAACCAGCGTAGCCAACGCCGACGGCACGCTGACCATCACCCCGACCACCGGCGCGGTGGTCGCCTCGCTCGCGCTCGGCCATGCCAACACGTGGACGGCTTCGCAGACATGGCGGGCTGGTTCTACGGCGGCGGGTACGGCACCGTTCTATCTGCAGTCCGGTGCGCTGCTTACTGCTCCAGTCGTCGGTGCCTATGAATTCCTGACCGACAAGTTCTACGGCACCATCACCACCGGCACCGCGCGCAAGGAATTCGCGCTGTGGGATGCGGCGGGGACGAGCGGGCGGATTCCGT
>Ga0073909_10000145_pt1 | contig 25844 bp, 20 predicted proteins | sample Coa_R1_6_FD_66439 | JGI IMG/M metagenome (GOLD analysis project Ga0073909, IMG submission 66439) | Surface soil microbial communities from Centralia Pennsylvania, which are recovering from an underground coalmine fire. - Coalmine... | ecosystem: Environmental > Terrestrial > Soil > Unclassified... | reverse complement strand
GACGACCACGGTCGCTCTCCTTCCCTGTGGTGACCCCACCCCTTCGCGAGGTGGTTCCCATGGAGCCCCTTGCCGCCCTTTCTCCACGGGCCTCGAGGTACCCGGCAAGCCGGATACGGATGGGGTCGCCACAACGGCGCGAAGCGGCTCCATGCCGCAACATCCCTGGCGGCTTGCATGCCCCGCCTGACGACTCCGTGCCCAGTATCGGCGCGGTGGAAACGGGACTTCAGCGGAATCGGGGCGCGGCCAAGGGCGGCGGCGGCGCGGGGTGCCCGCGCGGGGTCCAGCGCCCGGGCGAGATGGGGCTCCGAGCCCGTGGAACCGGCCCGGTGCGCAAGCCTTGGCGTCAGGCCCGGCCGGCGATCGCCTCGCGCACGATCCAGATCCCGTTCCGCTCGTGCACCTGGGTCTGGATGCGCGATTCCTCACCTTGATAGTGCGCGAGGAAGATGCGCTTCAGCGACTCGGCCTCGTCGCTGCGGAAGTAGCGGCGCGCGCGCGTGAACATGTCGTCGCGCTCCGAGTACACGTACGCGCTCACCTCGGTGACGCGGTCGTACTGGTTCTGGCTGTACGCCGCCTCGGGAGCATCCTCCATATCCAGCCACAGCGACGCGCGCGGGGTCACCACCTCGAAGCCGTGCTTCGTGGTCATCAGGTGCTCCCACAGTCCGAAGATCTCCAGCGGCACGTAACGTACCTGTCCTGGCTCCGCGCTCCCGGCGCGGCGCAGGTGACAGCGGACGATCTTCTTGCTGGACATGTGCCCTCCCTTGGGCTTACGCGCCGCGGGACACAGCGTTCGCGTTCGAGCGACGATCCGTGTGAAGCGGCCCTCGCCATCCTACTCCCATGGGGTGGCAGGTGTCCGCAGCCCGATGCTTGGACACCTTGACACTATGAACTCAGGCTCCTACGGTCCCGCGTTCATTCGGGAGTACCCCGAGCACCCGGGGGCAGCCACATGCAGCGTGGGGCCACCGCCATCGCGGGTCCGGGGGCGGGCACTGGAGGCAATGGAATGTCCCGACTGATCTTCGGCTGGCTGACGTGGCTCGCTTCGAGCCTGCCGCCCTGGCTGGGATACGCATTGGCGGACCTCGCCACCGGCCCGCACTGGTACGGCTTCCCCGAGCGCCGCCACGCCGTGCTCGCGAACCTCGCGGTGATCCTCCCCCGCGCCTCGCGCTCCGACCGCGTCAAGATCGGCAAGCGCATGGTCCGGAGCTACAACCGGATGATGTACGAGTTCTTCCGCCTGCCCCACATCTCGCGCGACGAGCTGCTCGCCGCGGTCGACGTGGTGGGCAAGGAGCACCTGGACCGCGCCATCGAACGCGGTCGCGGCGTGATCATCACCAGCACCCACCTCGGCAACTGGGAGCTGGGTGCGGTCATGGTCGCCCAGTGGGGCTACGCGCTGCATGCCGTGGCCGGCGTCCAGCTCGGCCGCTGGCTCTCGGGCGCGGTGCGCGACACCAAGACCGAGCTGTCGATCACCACGATCGCGCCCGAGGACGGCTTCCGGAAGATCCTGCGCGCGCTCGAGCACAACGATCCGGTCGCGCTCGTCGTCGACGGCAACCTCTACCAGCACGGGCAACCCGTGGAGTGGTTCGGGCGCGAGACGCCGTTCCCGGCCGGCCCTGGGGTCCTCGCCCAGCGCACGGGAGCGCTCGTCGTTCCCGCCTGGTGCGAGCGGCTTGGCAACGGGCGGTTCCGAATCACGATCGAGACGCCGATCGACCCGGCCGCGTTCGCCACCACCGCCGAGCTTCACCAGGCCATCGCCGCGGCGGCAGAGCGTCACATCCGCGGCCACCTGGACCAGTGGTGCATCTTCCGCCCGCTGTGGCCGACGCCCGTCGCGGACGCGGTCCCGGCGGCCGCCGGCCTGCCGGCGAGCACCCCGACCCGGGGACGTGGGACGGGCGCGTGAAGATCGGCATCGTCTCCCAGTCCTATTACCCGCGCTACGGCGGCGTCACCGAGCACGTGCACGCGCTCGCGCACGAGCTGCGCCGGCGCGGCCACGAGGTCACGATCATCACCAGCTTCTTCCGCCGCGGCGAGAAGGGCTTCACCGACGGCGTGCTGCGGATCGGCTGGAACATCCTGGTGCCGTTCAACCGCGCGTTCGTGGACTTCGCGATCGGCGTCTCGCTCAAGCGGCAACTGAAGCGCGCGATCCGCGAGCTGGATCTCGACGTCGTGCACGTGCACAACCCCGCAGCGCCGACGCTGCCGCTGTTCGCGGTGCAGGTCTCCGACCGGCCCACGGTGGGCACGTTCCACTCCACCGGTGGCCGCACCGCGCTCCAGGACCTGTTCCGACCCATGCTCATGAACGCGCTCGGCCGGCTCGACGGCCGCATCGCGGTGAGTTCCACCGCGAAGACCGCCGCCGAGCTCTACCATCCGGGTCCCTACGACGTGATCCCGAACGGCGTCGACGTGGAGCGCTTCCACCCGCTGGTGCCGCCGTTCGAGCAGTGGCGTGACCCCGCGCACACGAACATCCTGTTCGTCGGACGTCTCGATCCCAGGAAGGGCGTGCAGGACCTGATCGCCGCCATGCCCGAAGTCGTGGAGCGCACCGACGGCCGCGCGCGGCTGCTGGTCGTGGGCGACTCCTACCTGAGGCCGCAGATCATGGCCGGTGTCCCCTCCTCCGCGCGCGAGCACGTCCACTTCCTCGGCCACGTGCCGAGCTCCGACCTGCCGCGCTGGTACGCCACCGGCGACATCTTCTGCTCGCCCGCCACCGGCAACGAGAGCTTCGGCATCGTGCTCGTGGAGGCGATGGCCGCGGGCCGCGCCGTGGTGTGCTCGGACATCCCCGGCTACCGCACCGTGGTGACACCGGGCCGCGACGCGGTCGTGTTCCCGCCGGGCGACGTGCCGGCGCTGGCGCGGGCGCTGTCGCAACTCGTCGAAGCGCCCGAGCGCCGGGGCAAGCTCGCCGAGGCCGGGCGCCGGCGTGCGCTCGAGTTCGCATGGCCGCGCGTCGTGGACCGCATCGAGAAGGTCTATCGCGACGCGGCCGGGCGGCACGCGGTCGCGGCCGCTTCGGGAACCAGCGCGGCCTAGGCTCAGACAGAGCCTAGTCGTCACATGCCCGACGCGGACGGACCGGTCGCTCCGGATCCTGGTTCGCCGGGCGCTCCCGTACCCAAGCGCCCGCTCCTCCTCCAGCGCGACTTCGCCGCGCTGTGGTGGGGACAGCTGATCTCGCTCTGGGGCGATCGCCTGAACTACCTGGCGCTCAACGGTCTCGTGCAGCAGCACACGCGCGACTACCAGAACCCCGGGCAGTCCTCGCTGATGCTGAGCCTGCACGGCACGGTCTCGGTGCTGCCGGTGCTGCTGTTCGCGCCGTTCGCGGGGCCGTGGGTGGACCGCTGGAACCTGCGCCGCGTCTTGATCGTCTCCGACCTCGCGCGCGCGCTGTGCGTGCTCGCGATCCCGTTCATCTACCACGCCACGCACCTGGCGACGCCGGTATGGACGCTCGTGTTTCTCGTATTCACCTGCAACGTCTTCTTCCTGCCGGCGAAGAGCGCGATGACGCCGGAGATCGTGCCCCACGAACAGCTGCTGTCCGCGAACACGCTGCTCGCGGTCGCGGGCATCGCCGGCACCGTGGCGGGCTTCGCCATGGGCGGCTGGGTCGTGGACCACTGGGGCTGGCCGTCGGCGATCCTCATGGACGCCGCCACGTACGGCGTCTCCGTGATCTCGCTGGCGTTGATCCGCTATCGACCACGGCCGCGCCCCGTGACCGAGGTCACCGTGCGCGGCTACTGGCGCGAGATCGTCGAGGGCGTGCGCGTGGTGCGCGGCTCTCCCGCCGTGGGCCTGGCCCTCACCGCGCTGGGCGCGGTGTGGGTGGGCGGCGGGTTCGTGCAGGTGGCGGGCATCCAGCACATCCAGCGCGTGGCGAGCATCCCCGGCGCCGAGCGCATCGCCGGCCTCGGAGGTGCGCTCGGCGTGGGCGCCGCGCTCTCGACGTGGTGGGTGAACACGCGCGGCCGGCGCGTGCCGCGGCCGCTGCTCCTGGGGCTGGGCATGGTGCTCGCAGGCGCGTGGATCGTCGCCATCGCGGTCTCCCGCCGCTACGCCGTGTTCGCGATCGCCAGCTTCCTCGTGGGCGCGAGCATCGCGCCCGCGTTCGTCTTGACCGAGACGCTGGTGCAGGAGGGCACCGACCTCCACCAGCGCGGCCGCGTGTTCTCGCTCCGCGACTTCACCATGCGGCTGCTGCTCCTCGGCTCGCTCGCGGTCGCCACGATCCTGACGCCGCTCTTCGGCACCACGGTGGCGCTGTGCACGGCCGCAGCGTGTGTCTCGGGCGCCGGCTTCCTGTCGCTCGCCTGGGGCCGCCGCGCGCGCGAGCTGATGCAGGTGCCAGGTCCGCCCGCGGGTCGTTGACCCGGTCCCTCGCTATCGGCCCATCTCTCCGTCCCCCGGCGGGAACAGCTCGACGCCGTAGCGCGCGCGCAGCTCGTCGCGGAACGGGTGCGAGGGCGCGCGTGCGCCGGCGCGGCGGCGGAACTCGTCCCAGGCCTCGAGCAGCGCCGGGCCGTGGTCGGCGAACAGCCGCCGCTCGCGCGCCGCGCTCTCGAGACGCTCGCCGAGCCGCAACGACAGCTCGTCGAACACGCCGCGCGCGAGCGCACGCAGCCCCTGCTCGCTCGCCTCCTCCGTCACCACCCGGCCCTTCGCGTCGACGACGAACTCCGCCGCACACGTGGGGCAGCGCACGCTCGCCCCGGCGGCGCCCAGCAGCTCGGGCGGCAACAGGTACTGCGCGGAACACGATGGGCACTGAACGGGAAGGCCGGTCATTTCACGCGCAGAGTATCGCGTTCGCCGCTCAGCCGGCCAGAGCCAGCGCCAGCGCGTCGTGGAAGCGCTCGCGCAACACGCGCCGGAGCACGGCGTGGCCCGGGTCCAGGAGCTGCGGGTCGCGCGCCACGAGCGCGGCCCCGGCCTCGCGGGCTTCATAGAGCAGTGGCTCGTCGCGGACCAGGTCGGCGAGCTTCAGGTCCGGGAGCCCGGCCTGCCGCGTCCCCCACAGCTCGCCGGGCCCGCGCAGGCGCAGGTCGGCCTCGGCGAGCTCGAAGCCGTCGTTCGTCCGCGCCATCTCGGCGAGCCGCTCGCGTGCCCGTTCGCCGGCGAGCGCGCCGGCGATGAGCACGCACACCGAGCGATGCTCGCCGCGGCCGACGCGGCCGCGGAGCTGGTGGAGCTGGGTGAGCCCAAAGCGCTCCGCGTTCTCCACCATCATCAGCGTGGCGTTCGGCACGTCCACGCCCACCTCGATCACGGTCGTCGCCACCAGCACCTGGAGCGTGCCGTCGCGGAACGCATCCATGATCTTCTGCTTCTCGTCCGGCTTCATGCGGCCGTGGAGGCTCGCCATCTCGAAGCCGGCGAGCAGCGGCTGCGCGCGCAGGCGATCCACCTCGGTCTCGACCGCGCGCACGTCGGCGCGCGTTCCCTCCTCGATCGCCGGCACGACCACGAACGCCTGCCGGCCCGCGCCGAGCTCGCGTGCCATGAACTCCACGACGTGTGGAAACTTCTCCTCGCCGGTGACACGCGTCACCAGCCGCCCGCGGCCCGGCGGGCGCTGGCGCATGACCGAGAGCTCGAGGTCGCCGAACCAGGCGAGCTGGAGCGTGCGCGGGATCGGCGTCGCGGAGAGCACGAGCACGTGCGGCAGGAGCCCCTTGCCGGCGAGCGCCGCACGCTGGCGGACGCCGAAGCGGTGCTGTTCGTCCACGATCGCGAGCGCGAGCGACGGGAACTGGAGCTTGTCCTCGAGCAGCGCGTGGGTGCCCACGACGAGCAGGGGCTCCTTCGCCGCGAGCCGCGCCTGGAGCGCGCGACGCTCCGCGGCCGTGGACGCCCCGGTGAGCACGGCCACGGGCACGCCGGCGGGGTCCGCGAGCCGCGCCAGGCTCGCGCCATGTTGGCGCGCGAGGATCTCGGTGGGTGCGAGGAGCGCCGCCTGCTGCCCGGCCTCGATCGCGGTGCAGGCGGCGAGCAATGCCACGACCGTCTTCCCGCTTCCCACGTCGCCCACGAGCAGCCGGTGCATCGGGCGCACGCGCGCGAGGTCGGCATCGATCTCCGCGAGCGCGACCTCCTGCGACGCGGTGAGCGTGAACGGCAGCGAGGCGCGCACGCGGCCCGCGAGCGCGCCGCCCTTCAAGGCGAGCGAGCGCCCCCCCTCGTCGAGCGACCGGCGGCGGAGCGCCATCACCATCTGCAGGAGCCACAACTCCTCGAACGCCAGCCGGCGACGCGCCGCCTCGAGGGCCGCGGCGGAGGCCGGGAAGTGGATGTCGCGCAGCGCGTCCGCGAGCGGCGCGAGCGAGCGCTCCCCCGCCACCTCGGCGGGCACGGGGTCGGGCACGCGATCGGCGATCGCCTCGAGCGCGCGCGCGATCGCCTGGCGCACGCCGCGCGACGACAGCCCGCGCGTGAGCGCGTGCACGGGCACGAGGCGGCCGGCATGGAGCAGCGACTCGAGGTCGCCTTCGACGACCTCGAACAGGGGGTTCGACATCTGCCGCTCGAGCCCGCCGATCTCGCCGCTCACGACGATGGGCGTGCCGGGGGTGAGGCTGCGCGCGAGCCAGGATTGCCCGAAGAAGTAGCAGGGCAGGGTGCCGCTGCCGTCGGTGACGGTGATGGCGAAGTCGCTGCGCCCGCCGCGTGTGCGCAGCACGGAGGCGTGCTTGACCTTGCCGACGACGGTGAGCAGCTCGCCGGGCTTGAGGTCCTGCACCTTCACGAACCGGCTGGCGTCGAGCCACGTGCGTGGGTAGTGCCGCACGAGGTGCTCGAGCGTGACGATCCCGAGCCGCTCGAACGCCAGCGCCCGCTGCGGGCCGACGCCGGGCAGGAACTGGACTCTCGTCTGCCCGTCCATCGCGGCCGCCGGACGCTTCGTCGTGCTCATGGCGGGCGAATCTATCCGCAGGCTTTGAAATACGCACTTCGACGGCCGAGCAGACGGCGGACATCAGGCTCGACCTCTGCCCTCGGGCCCCGGGCCGGCGGACCCGAGCATGCGGCTCGCCGAAACGCGCGCTACAACGACTTGAGGAACGCGAGCAGCGCGGCCTTTTCCTTGTCAGAGGCCTTCATGAAGCGGTCGCGGGAGCGTTGGGCTTCGCCGGCGTGGAGGTCGATGGCTTGCTCGATGGTCGAGGCGGCGCCGTCATGGAGGAAGTGCTTCTCGAAGCGCAGGCCCATGAGGGGTTCGGTGCGGAACTCGGAGGGTGTGGCGAGGCCCATGCAGATGTCGGCGCGCGCTTCGCCCATGTCGTGGAGCAGGAGGTCCGTGTAGGCGTTCACCGGCTTGCGGTCCAGTGCGCGCACCTTGTTCGGGCCGGTATAGAGCGTGGGCGTGTGGCACGAGATGCAGCCCATGGTGCCGAACAGGTAGCGACCGTGCTCGCCTTCCGCGGTCAGTGGCAGCTGCGGCGGGGGCGCGAGGAAGCGAACGAAGTCGGTCACGGCCTTGAGCGCATCCGCGGACAGCTCCGGATCGGGCGTCGAGTCCACGCCCGCGGGGATCGGCCTGCCGCCGATCGACTCCTCGTTCGGGTTCACCGGGTTCGTGATCCCCATCTCGATCACGAACGCGCCGGCGTTGAAGTCGGCGAGGTTCGAGCCGCCGAACGCCTTGCGGCCGAAGCGGCCGATCCGCCCGTCCGGCGTGCGGTTCACGCGGCCCGAGATGCCGTCGTGGTCGCGGTCCGCCGAGTCTGCGCGGGCGAGGATCTCCGCCTCCGGCACGGCGTCGAGCAGGCCGAAGCCGAACAGGTCCGGCGACGTGCGCTGCGCGCGCGCCGTGGCCTCGCCCGGGATCGGCTCGCTGTCGAGGCCGAGCGCGCGCTTGAGCGCGGGCGTGGTGTGCGCCTGGATCACAGGGCCGCCGTGTGCGGCGAGCAGGTCGCAGGCGCCGTTCGTACCCGCCACCGCGACGTGCGTCTCCACCTCGTCACCGCTGCCGCCCAGCTCGGGCTCCTCGTGGCACTCGCCGCAGGCGGTGGAGTTGAACAGCGGGCCCAATCCCTCATCGGGCTCGAAATCCTTGGAGAAGATCGCCTTGCCCGCGTTGAAGCTCGCGAGCTGCTCGGGCGTCAGGTCGCGCAGTGGCTCGCCCGGCTGCGGCGGCTTCGGGCATGCGCCCAGCAGTCCGGCGGCCTCCGTGCCGCTCAGCACCACGACCAGCAACAGGGCGGCCTTCACGACGCCGCCTCGAACGACCGCACCCTGACGACGCTCATCACTGCCCTCATGGTTCCCTCCTGTCGGGCGGCCGGCTGGACCAGCGGCGCCGGCGAGGCTCCACCTCGCGGATGGGCCCCACCGGCGTGTGCAGCGTGCGCGGCGTGAGAGGGTCGGCTCCCGCGCCGTCTCCATCGCCCTCCAAGTTCCGGGCCCATTGCAGTCCGCGCGATGTCAACCGGCTGCGAGCAGGGCCCTTGAACCGCGTGGCGTCATGGGTGGTGCGCACATGGGTCTCCATGGGGGATGCGGAATGCGCGCCGCGAGCGTGCGCAGCGCACGGGCCGCCGCTCCTTTACAGGGGCGGGCTCGACGCGTATAGTCTCTCGCCTTCACTGCCTACCCGCTCGCCCGCGAGGCGCTGGCTCCCGGGCGGGTTTTCGTGTCGAGGAGATTCCGGAGATTCCCATGGCGAAGTGCTTCGTCTGCGGCAAGCAGCGCATGGCCGGCCACACCGTGAGCCACGCGAACAACGTCACCAAGCGCGTGTTCAAGCCGAACATCCAGCGCGTGCGGGCGAAGGTGGACGGCCGCCCGAAGCAGGTCGACGTGTGCACGCGCTGCCTGCGCAGCGGCAAGATCGAGAAGGCCGTTCGCGGCACCACGATCGGCGCCGCGATCTGAGCTGCTGACAAGCGAGCGACGCTCGCCGGCCCGGTGAGGCGCGGGAGCGGGCGCGACGCCGGGCCTTCTCGTTGCCCTCGTCACCCTATCCACCCTATCCCATGACCAGCTCGCGCCAGGCGAGCTGCTCGCGCGGCAGCGCGTGGAGCGGATCCAGCTCGAGCGCGCGCGCGAACTCCGCGTCCGCCTCGAGTACGCGCCCGAGGCGCAGCAGCGCCCAGCCCACGTCGGCGTGCGCGGCGGCGAACCCGGGATGGATCGCGATCGCCTCGCGCAGCGCGCGCTCCGCACCCGCCGCGTCGTCGCGCGCGAGCCGCGAGCGTCCGAGCAGCGCGTGCGCGTCGGCCCAGCGCGGGCGACGCTCGACCAGCGCCGCGAGCCACGCTTCCGCCAGCTCGGGCCGCCGCATCGCGAGCGCGAGCGCCGAGCGCTCGAGCGCCGCGGCGTCGTAGCCGGGCTGGAGCTCGAGCGCGCGATCGCAGGCGGCCGCGGCCTCCTCGAGCCGGTCCTGCGAGCGCAGCACGCGTGCGAGGCCGAGGTGCAGATCAGGCCAGTCCGGGCTCACCGCGAGCGCGCGCCTGAGCGACTGCTCGGCGCCGGCGAGATCGCCGAGCTCGCGGAGCAGCTCGGATTCGGCGAACGCAGCGCGCGGTGCCTCGCTCTCCCGCGCCAGGCTGCGGCGCACGGCGCGCAACGCGTCGTCGGGCCGGCCGAGCGCGTGGTAGACCAAGCCGAGCAGGCGCTGGGCGCGCGCGAAGCGGCGGTTCAGGTCCACCGCCCGCTCGAGCGGCTCCACCGCGCCCTCCAGGTCGCCGCTCCGGAAGCGCGCGACCCCGAGCCAGAACCACAGGTCGGGATACTGCGCGTGGGTCGAGAGCGCGTGCGCGAGCTGTGACTCGGCCGCCTCGCCGTCACCGGCCTCGAGCTCCACGCGCGCGGCCAGCAGCCGGGCTTCCAGGTAGCGCGGGTTCAGCTCGAACGCCACGCGCAGGTGGTCGCGCGCCTCGTCCAGCCGTCCGCAATCGAGCAGCAGCGCGGCCAGCCGGCAGCGGAGGTCGGCGTAGCGGGGCCGTTCGGCGACCGCACGAGAGAGCTCCTCGATGGCGGCATCGGAGCCTCGCTCGGACCTGCGGCCCGCGCTCATCGATGGGGGCGCACCGCGGCCCTTGCTCACCGACGCGTGCGCGCTGCCCGCTTCGGGATCGCCCGGCAACAGCCTTCGCCATTGCTCGCGGGTCCAGTCGCGCGCCACCTCGGGCGTCACCCAGTCGGGAGCTTCGAGCCCCAGGGCCAGTGCCTCGCCCAGCTCGGTGGCCGAGTGCTCGCGCTCGCCCCTCGCCGCCAGGCACACCGCGAGCAGCAGGTGCGCTTCGACGTGGTGCGGGTGCTCGTCGAGCGCGCGCTCCAGGTCGGCGATGGCCTCGTCCGTGCGCCCCGAGCGCTCGTAGATGCGCGCACGCTGGTAGCGCAGGTCGGGGAAGGTCGGATTCTGCTCGAGCGCGCGCGTGAACTGCGCTTCCGCGCGCGCGAAGTCGGCGGCGTGCACGCACGCGAGCCCCAAGTGGGCGCGCGCCTCCGCCGCGTGCACGCGGGCGAGGCAGTGGTCCGGGTCGTCGGGATCCCGGACCTCCTCGAGCACCGCCTCGAAGCACTCCGCGGCGCGCTCGAACTCGCCGCGGTTGAAGTGGAGGATGCCGTCGTTGTAGCGACGGACATGCCCCCACCTCACCAGCGACGACAGGAACGCCAAGGCGGCCTCAGTCGCTCCGGGTCCGTTGCGACTCAGTCCATGTTCCGCCGCAGGAACGTCGGCACCTCGAGCGAGTCCGCGCGCGGCGTCGAGCGGCCCCACTGCGGGCGCGACTCGCGACGCGGCCAGCCCGAGCCACGCCCCGACTCCGCCGCGTGTCCGCCGCCCGCGGCGACCTCGGCCGGCGCCGCGGTGCCGCCCACGACCTGCAGCGGCTGCGGCCGGTGCATGCGCTCGACCAGCCGCGCGCTCGTGCCGTGGACGCCGAAGCCCGTGGCCACGACCGTGATCAGCAGGTCGCCGTCCAGCGACGGGTCGATGACCGCGCCGAAGATGACGTTGGCGTCGTCGCCCGCGGCCTGCGTCACCACCTGCGCGGCTTCGTTCACCTCGTGGAGCGTCAGGTCGCGCCCGCCGGTGATGTTCACGAGCACGCCCTCGGCGCCGTGGATCGAGACGTCCTCGAGCAGCGGGCTCGACACCGCCTGGCTCGCCGCGTCCACCGCACGGTTCGGGCCCGCGCCGCGACCCGTGCCCATGAGCGCGTTGCCGCGGCAGGCCATGATGCTCTTCACGTCGGCGAAGTCGAGGTTCACGAGCCCGGGCACCGTGACCAGCTCCGAGATGCCTTTCGTCGCCTGGAGCAGCACGTTGTCCGCGACCGAGAACGCCTCGGAGAGCGCCGTGGTCTTGTCGACCACGGACAGCAGCCGCTCGTTCGGGATCACGAGCAGCGTGTCGACCTCGTTGCGCAGCTCGGCGAGGCCCTCGTCGGCCTGGCGCAGCCGGCGCCGGCCCTCGAACTGGAACGGCTTCGTGACCACGGCGACGGTGAGCGCGCCCGCCTGGCGCGCGAGCCGCGCCACGACCGGGGCCGAGCCGGTGCCGGTGCCGCCGCCCATGCCGGCGGTGATGAACACCATGTCGGCGTCGGCCACCGCATCGGTGATCGCGGCCTCGTCCTCCTCCGCCGAGCGACGGCCCGTCGACGGGTCACCGCCCGAGCCCAGGCCGCGCGTGGTATTGACGCCGATCTGGATGCGCGTCGGTGCGAGCGACTGCGCGAGCGCCTGCATGTCGGTGTTGGCGACGATGAATTCCACGCCGCGAAGCCCGGCGCCGATCATGCGGTTCACCGCATTGCCGCCGGCGCCGCCGCAGCCGATCACCTTGAGCCTCGCCGAGTTGCTGCGGTCGATCTCGAGTTCGAACGTGGACATGACAACCCTCCCTGGTTCGGGTCTCACGGGCGTCGTACCCGTGAGGGGCCCGGCGTGATTGATCTTTCAGAACAGGTCGGCGAACCAGTTTCGAAGGTCGAATCGCGTCCGAGTCTTGGACGGACCGGCCTCGACGAAATCCCCCGGACCCTCTTCCGACTTCGCGGCGTGGAGCACGAGGCCCACGCCGGTGGCGTAACGTGGATCGTTCACGTTCGCAGACAGCCCGCCGAGGCCACGGGGCAGCCCCATGCGGACCGGCATCTCGAACACCTGCTCGGCCAGCTCCACCGCCCCCGGCAGCAGCGACGTGCCGCCGGTGAGCACCACCCCGCCGCCGATGAGCGGGGCAAAGTGATTCTTCCGCACTTCCTTGTTGGCGAGCGCGAAGATCTCCTCCATGCGCGGCTCGATCATGCTCGCGAGCACGTGGCGCGAGATCTCCTTGTCGCCGCGGCCGCCGACGCCGGACACGCTCACCGCGTCGTCGCCCATGACCAACGCCGCGAGTGCGGCGCCGTGCTGGATCTTGATCGTCTCCGCCTTGTCGATCGGCGTGCGCAGGCCGATGGCGATGTCGCTGGTGACGTTGGCGCCGCCGAACGGGATGATCGCGGTGTGGCGCACCGCGCCCTCGTGGAACACCGCGACGTCGGTGGTGCCGCCGCCCAGGTCGAGCAGCACGACGCCGAGATCCTTCTCGTCGGCGTCGAGCACCGCCGCGGCCGAGGCGAGCGGCTCGAGCGTGAGGTCGTAGACCTTGAGGCCGGCACGCTGGATGGCCCGGCAGATGTTGCGCGCGCTCGTCACCGCGCCGGTGATGATGTGCACCTCGGCCTCGAGCCGCACACCGCTCATCCCCACCGGGTCCTTGATGCCGTCCTGGTCGTCGACGATGAACTCCTGGGGGATGACGTGGATGATCTCGCGGTCCTGCGGGATCGCGATCGCCTTCGCCGCCTCGATCACGCGCTCCACGTCGGCGGCCGCGATCTCGTTGTCCTTGCGCGACACCGCCACCACGCCGCGGCTGTTGAGACTGCGGATGTGGTCGCCGGCGATGCCGGCGTGCACGCCCTTCGCCTCGCTGCCGGCCATGCGCTCGGCTTCCTCGACCGCGCGCATGATGCAGGCGACCGTCTTCTCGAGGTCGACGACGGCGCCGCGACGCAGCCCCTCACTCGGGGCGTTGCCGACGCCGACGATGCGCAGCTCACCCGTCGAGGTCTGGTCGGCGATGATGCACGAGATCTTGGTCGTGCCGATGTCCAGGCCCGCGAACGTCCGGCTGCCCTGCGCCATGGGGTTCCCTCCCGCGGTGGCTCAAATGTCCTGCGTGCTGCCGGTCGTTGCGGACGGGCCCAGGGGCCTTGCGCCGCGCACGACGATCTGGTCCTTGAAGCGCACGTCCACCTCGCGGGGCGTCATGCCCTTGGCGGCGAGGTCGGCGAGTGTGGCCCGCAGGCCGGATAGCTGTCGCGTACCGTTCGGCCACACCGGCGCCAGCACGCGGACCCCGTTCAGCAACACGAGCCGCGTGAGGCCGGGGTCGGAGACGTCCACCTCCGAGACCTGACCGGCGAGCCGGAGGGCATTGTCGCTCAAAATCGCCGTCCATGCGAGTCCTCTTCTCACGTCCACGGTCTGGACCTGGCTCCCCGGGCGCACGCTGGAGAAGTCCGGGCCCGTCAAGAGCGGCACATCCGCGACCACCCCCTGCTGCAGGGGCTCGAGCAGCACGCCGGTGGCATCGATCTCCCACGGCTCGCCGTGCTCCACGAGCAGCGCGGGCACGCGCTCCTCGACGCGGATCTCCACATCGCGCAGGCCGGCGCGGTGGACGCGCGCCTCGCGCACGCGCGGCTCCATCAGCACCTGCTGGCGCGCGCGGTCCAGGTCGAGTGCCAGCAGGTCCTGCCCCGGGGCGAGCCCCGATCGGCGCTGCACCTGTGCGGCGTCGAGGTAGCGCAGGCCCGAGACGCGCACGCGGCCCACCACCAGCACCCGGGAGCGGAACTCGCCCCAAGGGAACATGGCGAGGAGCCCCAGGCCCAGCACGGCCGCGAGCACGAGCAGCGGCAGGCGTAGCGGCGAGCCGGCCTTGCGGCGCCGGCCTCCAGCCTTCCGTCGTTCGAGCGCCCTGCCCTCGTAGCGGCTCATCGAGCGCCCCGCCCGCTGGCCGGGGCCGCGACGGTCTTCGAGGCGCGGAGCCCGTCGAGCAGGATTTCACCAAGCTTGGACACGTCTCCTGCCCCCAGGGTCAGCAACTGGTCGCCTGGCCTCGCCTCGCGCAGCGCCGCCTCCACCGCCTCGTTCGCCGTGGGCGCGTAGTGCACGTGGCTGGCCCCGTGCTTGTGCGCGGATTCCACCACGGTGTTCCCCGACACGCCGGGGATCGGCGGCTCGCCCGCGGCGTACACGTCCATCACCCAGACGCGGTCGGCATCGCCGAAGCAGCGGCCGAACTCCTCCACGAGCGACGCCGTGCGCGTGTAGCGGTGCGGCTGGAACACCACCAGCACGCGGCCGGCGCCCGCGCCCTTCGCCGCGGCGAGCGTGGCGGCGATCTCGGTGGGATGGTGCCCGTAGTCGTCGATCACGCGCACGCCTGCGACCTCGCCGCGCAGCTCGAAGCGGCGGCCGACGCCGTGGAAGCCGGCGAGCGATTCGGCGATGTGCTCGAACGCGATCTCCAGCTCGAGCCCCACGGCGACCGCGGCGAGCGCGTTCAGGGCGTTGTGCCGACCGGGGACGCAAAGCTCGATCAGTCCGATCCGCTTGCCCGCGGCTTCGACGCGGAAGCGCGAGCCGCCGGGCACCAGCTCGAGCCCGGTGCCGCGGATCTCGGCCTCCGGCCGCGTGCCGTAGAGGATGCTGCGCTTCGTCACCTTGGGCAGGATCGAGCGCACGTTGTCGTCGTCCGCGCACAGCACGGCGACGCCGTAGAACGGCACGCGGTTCGCGAAGTAGATGAACGCCTGGCGCACGTCGTCCAGGTCCTTGTAGTGGTCGAGGTGCTCGCGGTCGATGTTCGTGACCACGGTCACCGCGGGCGCCAGGCGCAGGAACGAGCCGTCGCTCTCGTCGGCCTCGGCGACGAGGAAGCGGCCGTGGCCGAGCTGCGCGTTCGTACCCAGGGTCTTCAACCGGCCGCCGACGACGATCGTGGGATCGAGTCCGCCGCGTTGGAGCACGGTGGCGACCATGCTCGTGGTGGTGGTCTTGCCGTGCGAGCCGCCGACGGCGACGCCGTACTTCATGCGCATCAGCTCGGCGAGCATGTCGGCGCGCGGGATCACCGGGATGCCGTTGGCGCGGGCGCGCACCAGCTCGGGGTTGTCGGGGCGCACCGCGGAGGAATAGACGACGACCTGCGCGCCCTCGACGTTCGAGGCGGCGTGGCCGAGGAAGACGCGGCCGCCGAGCGTGACGAGGCGGTCGGTGACGTCGGTGGCCTTCAAGTCGCTGCCGCTCACCTGGTAGCCCATGTTGAGCAGCACCTCGGCGAGGCCGCTCATGCCGCTGCCGCCGACGCCGATGAAATGGATCCTGTGCGTTCTGCCGTACATCTAGACGTGCCCTTCCTCGACCGGTTCTTCGCTGGCCTCTCTGCCGTGGTGGCCTTCGGCCCAACTCACGAGGGAGCGTGCGAGTCGGGCGGCGGCGTCGGGGCGGGCGAAGAGGCGGGCGTTGGCGCTCATGCGCGACAGCACCTGGCGGTCGGCGAGCAGGTGCGCGATCTCCTGCGCGAGGCGCTCGCCGGTGAGCTCGCTCTCGTCGATCATCACCGCGGCGCCGCGGTCGGCGAGGTTCGAGGCGTTCACGCGCTGGTGGTCGTGCGCCGCGTACGGGTACGGGATCAGGATGCTGGGGCGACCGCACACCGCGATCTCCGCGAGCGTCATGGCGCCGGCGCGGCAGACGACGAGGTCGGCGGCGGCATAGGCGAGGTGCATCTTGCGCACGAACGGCAGCACCGTGGCCGGCAGCTGCTCGCTCGCCACCGCCGCGGCCACGGAGTCGTGGTCCTCGCGTCCGGTCTGCAGGATGCACTGCACGTCGAAGCGGCCCTTCAACCGTCGCAGCGCGTCGAGCGCCGCGGCGTTGATGCGCTTGGCGCCGAGGCTGCCGCCGAAGATGAACAGCGTCGGCCGCGTGCCGTCGAGCTTGAACTCGCGCAGCGCCTGGTCGCGCTCGCCGGAGAGGATGTAGGCGCGCACGGGATTGCCGGTGACCTTCAGGTGATCGCGCTTGGGGAAGTAGCGCCGCGCCTCGAGGAACGACAGGTGCACCTCGCTCGCGATGCGCGCGAGCCAGCGGTTGGTGAGGCCTGGGATGCTGTTCTGCTCCTGGAGCAGCAGCGGGCGGCCAAGGAGCCGCGCCGCCACCGACACCGGCCCGCTCACGTAGCCGCCGGTGCCGAGCACCGCCTGGGGGCGCTCGCTCAACACGATCCAGATGGCCTGGAAGAAACCGAAGGCGTTGACGAGCGCCGCCCACGGCCAGCGCCACGGCCGCCGGCGAGCGAACCCCGACGTCGCGAGCGTGCGCAGGCGAAAGCCGGCCTCGGGCACGGCCTGCGCTTCGAGCCCCTTCTTGCCGCCCACGAACACCACCTCGACGCCCGGATGGTGGTCGCGCAGCTCTTCCGCCACGGCGATGCCAGGGAACACGTGGCCCCCCGTGCCGCCGCCGGCGATCAGGATCTTCACGCCCCCGCCCTCGACCAGCGCTGCTTGACCAGCGCGTCCTCGTCGCCGTTCATCGCGCTCACGCGGTAGAGGAGCCCCGCGGCCGCGAGGTTCACGAGCAGCGCCGAGCCGCCGTAGGAGACGAACGGCAGCGGCAGGCCCGTGGTGGGTGCCAGGCCCGTGGCCACCGCCAGGTTCGCGATCGCGTAGAGGCCGATCTGCACCGTGAGCCCGCCCGCGAGCAGGCAGGCGAACGGCTCCGAGGCGCGCGCCGCGGCGCGCATGCCACGCCAGAGGAAGAGCCCGAGCAGCACGAACAGCAGCGTGACGCCGATCAGCCCCAACTCCTCGGCGAGGATGGAGAAGATGAAGTCGGTGTGTGCCTCGGGCAGGTAGAGGAGCTTCTGCAGGCCGCCGCCCAGGCCGCGCCCGAGCACGCCGCCGGAGCCGATCGCGATCAGCGACTGGTCGAGCTGCCAGCCCGCGCCGCGGTGATCGAGCTGTCCGCCGCTGACGAAGCCGAGGAACGTGTCCACGCGCGTCATCATGTACGGGTGCGTGGCGAGCGCCAGCGCCACGATCGCGGCGCCGGCGGCGATCGGGGCGCCGAGGAACTTGAGCGGCGCGCCGGCCATGAACAACATCACGAACCCGGTCATGAGCAGCAGGCCCGCCGAGCTCAGGTTCGGCTGCTTCAGGATCAACCCCGCGACGAGCGCGAGCAGCACGAGCGGCGGTGCCATGCCCCGCCAGAAGCCCAGCTCGGCCACCGGACGGCGCTTGAGCCACCACGCCAGGAACACGACCGCCGCGAGCCGGCCGAGGTCCGTGGGCTGGAGCGACATGAAGCCCAGCCGCAGCCAGCGCGTGGCGCCGTTCGACATGTGGCCGATCACCACCACCATCGCCAGCAGCACGCACGCGCCGGCGAGGAACCACGGCGCCAGCATCTCGAGCCGGCGCAGGCTCAGCCGCGAGCACGCGAGCAGGACGCCGATCCCCAGCACCGTGCGCACGAATTGCTGGAAGAGGAAGTGGTTGGAGTCGCCGTAGACCACGAACGCGTGGAACGACCCCGCCGAGTACACCATGACCAGCCCCACGGCGGTGAGCAGCAGCGCCAGTCCCACGAGCCAACGATCTCCACGCCTCACGCGGTCACTCCTTTGGCCGCCAATCGCGCCACCTCTTCTTTGAAGCGACGCCCACGGTCCTCGTAGTCCTTGAACATATCGAAAGAAGCGCATCCTGGCGACAGGAGCACGGTGGCCTGGGTCCCAGTCCCCGCGGGCGCCTCGCGCGCCGCCTCCCACGCCGCCCGCACCGCGGCGCCGAGGCTCGCCGCCCGCTCCTGCCGCACCTCGGGCCACGCCCTGGCCAGCGTCTCCGCCCCCTCGCCGATCAGCACCAGGTGGCGGACCGACTTCTGCACCAGCGACGCCAGCGGCCGGAAGTCCTGTCCCTTGTCGCGCCCGCCGGCGATCAGCACCACGGGATCGGGAAAGCTCTGGAGCGCCACGCGCAGCGAATCCGTGTTCGTGGCCTTGGAGTCGTTGACGAACCGCACCCCGGCGATCTCGCCCACGGGTTCCAGCCGGTGCTCGAGGCCGCGGTACTCGCGCAGCACGCGCCGCAGCACGTCGGCCGCGGGCTCGAGCGGCAGCACGGTGGCGAGCGCCGCGAGCATGTTCGCAAGGTTGTGTGGCCCCGGAAGCCGCGCTTCCTGGCGGCGCATCAACCGCTCGTGACCGCCGCGGTGGGCGATCACCAGGTCGCCGTCCTCGAAGAACGCGCCTTCGTCCACCGCGCGCGTCACCGAGAACTCCGAGGCGGCCGCATCGCCGGTGCGCCGCGACATCACCTCGGGGTCGTCGGCGTTCAGGATCGCCCAATCCTCCTCGGTCTGGCGCGCGAACAACCGCTGCTTCATCGCCCCGTACTCGGCGAGCGTGCGGTGGCGGTCCAAGTGGTCGGGCGTCAGGTTCAGCCACGTCGCGATCGAGGGCCGCAGCCGATCCACCGTCTCCAGCTGGAAGCTCGACACCTCCACCACGAGGAGTCCGGTCGGGCTCACCTGCTCCGCCACCTCGCACACCGCGCGGCCGATGTTGCCGCACACTTCCACCTCGCGGCCGGCGGCGCGCAGCAGCGCTCCCACGAGGTCGGTGGTGGTGCTCTTGCCGTTGGTGCCGGTGATGCACACGAACGGCGCGCGCGAGGCGCGATAGCCCAACTCCAGCTCGCCGATCAGCGGCCGCCCCGCCGCGCGCGCGGCCACGGCGAGCGGGTGCTCGATGGGAATGCCCGGGCTCCACACCAGGAACTCGTGGCCGTCGAGGAGCGCGGCGTCGTCGCGGCCCCAGACGCAGGTCACGCCGTCGGCGGCCAGCGCGCGTGCGCCGTCGCCCCCCTCGCGCTCGGGACGGCGATCGCAGGCGGTGACCTCGAGCCCGTGGCGCTTGAGTAATCGCGCGGCGGCGACGCCGCTGCGCGCCAGCCCCACGACCAGTGCGCGGTTCCCGGGGAGCGGATGGCGGAGGTCGAGGCTCACTGCAGCTTGAACGTGGAGATGGAGAGCAGGGCGAGCAGCGCGCCCGCGATGTAGAAGCGCAGCACCACGCGTGACTCGGGCCAGCCCATCAACTCGAAGTGATGGTGGAGCGGTGACATCCTCAGGATGCGCTTGCCCGTCAACTTGAACGACGTCACCTGCAGCATCACCGAGAGCGCCTCGGCCACGAACACGCCGCCCACGAGCACGAGCCAGAACTCGCGCTTGATGAGCACGGCGACCACGCCCAGGGCGCCGCCCAGCGCCAGCGAACCGGTGTCGCCCATGAACACGTCGGCGGGGTGGCAGTTGTACCAGAGGAAGCCGAGTGCGGCGCCGAGCACCGCGGCGCAGAACACCGTGAGCTCGCCCGCGAACGGCAGGTAGCCGGTGTTCAGGTACTCGCTGAACTTGGCGTGGCCGGTCAGGTAGCACATGCCGGCGAACGCGATGGCGGCGATCGCCACCAGGCCCGAAGCGAGCCCGTCCAGGCCGTCGGTGAGGTTCACCGCGTTCGAGGCGCCGGTGATCACCAGCATCACGAACGGCACGAACAAGAGCCCCAAGTCGAAGTAGTACTTCTTGAGGAACGGCACGTGCGTCATCGTCGGGCCGGCGGCGGGCTCGGGCCAGATCAGCACGCACGCGGCGACGATGGCGCCGATCGAGAACTGACCCACGAGCTTGTAGCGGCCGAGCAGGCCCTTGGGCAGCTTCTTCACCACCCGCAGCCAGTCGTCGAGGAAGCCCAGGCCGCCGAGCCACAGCGTGGTCACGAGCGCCAGCCACACCTGCTTGTTGTGGAAGTTGCCGCACAGGAGCACGGGGACGCCGATCGCGGTGAGCATCAGGAGACCGCCCATCGTCGGCGTACCCGCCTTGACGTAGTGGGTCTGCGGGCCCTCCTCGCGCACCTTCTGTCCCAGCTTCACCCGGCGCAGCCACTCGATCATCGGTGGCCCGAGCAGGAAGCTGATCGCGAGTGCCAGCACCGCCGCGAGCGCCGAGCGCACGGTGATGTACTTGAACAGGTTCAGGAACGACAGCCCGTGCACCGTGTGCAGCGGATAGAGCCACTCGTAGAACACGCCTCAGGCCTCCTGCGTTTCGACGGGCAATCCCGCCAGCACGTCCTCGAGCGCGGCGCCGCGCGAGGCCTTGAGCAGTACCACCGTGCCGGGCGCGAGCTGCTCGCGGAGCGCCGCGGCGACCGCGGCCTTGTCGGGGAAGCGTCTCGCCTCGATGCCCACCTTGCGCGCGCCCGCCGCGTAGTCGCCGGCGTGCTCGCCCACCACCCACAGCTCGGCGGCGCGGACTTCCGCGCCGACCCCTTCGTGCAGGCGCGCAGCGGTCGCGCCCAGCTCGCGCATGTCGCCGAGCACGGCGATGCGCCGCTTCGCACCCGGCCAGCCGGCGAGCGTGGCGAGTGCGGCCCGCATCGAATCGGGGTTCGCGTTGTAGTGATCCACGAGCAACGTCGCGCCGCCGGCGTGCTGGATCTCCATCCGGCCCTTGAGCGGCTTGTACGCCTCGAGCGCCGCCGTCACCGCGCCGGGGTCCAGGTTCAGGTGCCGCGCCACCGCGATCGCCGCGAGCGCGTTCGCCACCTGGTGCATGCCGATGAGTTTCAAGTGCACGGGCGGGAAGCCCGCGACCGTGAACTTCGAGCCCTCGGGGCCGAGGTCCTCGACGCGCTCGGGCCGCACTTCGGCCGCCCGCGACAGGCCGTAGGGGATGATGTGGGCGGGAGCTTCCTTCACCGCGGCCAGCAGGCGCGGCGAATCGGCGCCCACGAACGCCGGCTCGCCCGGCCGCAGCGCGTACGCGAGCGACGCCTTCTCGTTCGCGATCGCCTCCAGCGAGCCCAGGTTCTCGAGGTGCGCGCTGCCCGCGTTCGTGATCACGCACGCGTTCGCGTGCGCGATCGCCGCCAGCGCCGCGATCTCGCCGGCGTGGTTCATGCCCATCTCCAGCACCGCGGCGCGGTGCGCCGGCTCGAGCCCCATCATCGTCAGCGGCAGGCCCCAGTGGTTGTTCAGGTTCCCGGTGCTCTTCAACACCGGTCCTGCGGTCGCGAGTACTGCCGAGACCAGCTCCTTGGTCGTGGTCTTGCCGGCGCTGCCGGTGATCGCGATCGCCCAGCCCGCCCAGCGGTCGCGCACGCGGGTGGCCAGCTTCTGCAGCGCCACGGTGACGTCGTCCACGAGCACGAGCGGCCCGAGCGGCAGGTGCGCGATCTTCACGTGCACGTCGCGCGCGCACAGCGCCGCGGCCGCGCCGCGCGCGAACGCCTCGTCGAGGAAGGCGTGGCCGTCGGTGCGGCTTCCCGGCAGGGGCACGAACAGCATGCCCGGCTTCAGGGCGCGCGTGTCCAGCGTGGCGCCGTGCACGCGCGAGCGGAGCAGCGCCTCGCGCGCGGCGGCGTCTCCCGGGACCTCGCGCACCACGAGGTCGCCGCCGGCCCACTGCGCGAGCTCGACGAGCGTCACGCCCAGGGGCGGCTCCGCGCCCGCGTTCCGTGCCGGCGCCCCGCTCACATCGCACCCGCCCGCGACGGACCTGCGCTGCGGGCGGGTCCGGATCCGGGGCCGGACGAGCCGGGGGCACCCGTGCGCAACGAAGCGTGCAGCCGTTCGCGCGCCACGATACGGTCGTCGAACGGCGTCACCACGCCGGCCACGGTCTGCGTCGTCTCGTGGCCCTTGCCCGCCACCAGCACCAGGTCGCCCGACCTCGCCTCGGAGAGCGCTGCGGCGATCGCGGCGCGGCGATCGAGCACGGTCTCGAAGTGAGCCCTCGCGGAGGCGGGCACGCCGTCCAGGATCGCGGCGGCGATCGTGGCGGGATCCTCGCTCCGCGGGTTGTCGTTCGTGATCCAGGCGCGGTCGGCCGCGCCTGCCGCGACCGCGCCCATCAGCGGCCGTTTGCCGCGGTCGCGGTCGCCTCCGCAGCCGAACACGAGCAGCACCCGGCCGCCGGCATGCTCGCGACAGGCCGCGAGCGCGCGCTCGAGCGCATCGGGCGTGTGCGCGTAGTCCACCACCACCGCGAACGGCTGGCCTGCTTCCACGCGCTCGAGCCGGCCCGGCACGCCGGCGAAGCGCTCGAGCGCGCGCACGGCGCTGCCGCCGTCCACGCCCAGCGCGCGCGCCGCGGCGAGCGCTGCCGCCGCGTTCCAGGCGTTGTAGCGGCCGAGCATGGGGAGCGTGCACGGCCGCTCGGTGACGTTGGCGCCCGCGCGCTCGACCAGCGCCAGCGACAGACCCTCGCGCCTGGGCTCGAGGCGCGCGATGGAGACGCCGTCGCGCTCGCCCACCGCCACCGGCGAGCCGAAGAACAGCGTGCGCATGCCGCCCTCGGCCGCGGCCTCGGCGACGCGGGTGCTGTGCGCGTCGTCGGCGTTCACCACCGCCACGCACGGCTTCTCGCGCCCGCCGTTCCGGCCGTCGAACAACATCAGCTTGGCGTCCAGGTAGGCGTCCATCGTGCCGTGGTAGTCGAGGTGGTCCTGCGTCAGGTTCGTGAACACGCAGGCGTCGCAGGCGAGGCCCCAGGTGCGGCGCTGCACCAGCGCGTGGCTGCTCGCCTCGAGCGCCACGTGCGTGACGCCCGATCCGCGCATGCGCGCGAGCAGGCCCTGGAGATCCGGCGCCTCGGGCGTCGTGAACGGCGAGGGGGAGAGCTCGCCGGCCACGCGCACGCCGGTGGTGCCGATCAGCCCCGCGCGCCGGCCCCACGCGGTGAACATCGCCTCCACGAGCCACGTCGTCGTGGTCTTGCCGTTGGTGCCGGTCACCGCCACCACGCCGAGCTCGCGCGAGGGATGGCCGAAGAAGCGCACCGCCGCCTGCGCCAGCGCCAGGCGCGGCTCCGCGACCTCGACCACGGTGCCCTCGATCGCCTCGAGCCCGCCGCCACCGAACACGGCGCACGCGCCGGCCGCGACCGCGTCGGCCGCGAAGCGCGCGCCGTCCGCGTGCACGCCGGGGAGCGCGAAGAACGCCTCGCCGGGCGAGACGCGGCGCGAGTCGAGCGAGAGCCCGCGGACCTCGCGGTCGGTGGTGCCGCGCACGGCGAGCGTGTCCACCGCCTCGAGGAGCTCGCTCAGCATCACGGGCGCCGGACCCGGACCGCGAGCAGCGGCGCGGGATCGCCGCCGGGGGTCCCGGCCTGAGCCGCGGCCGGCTCGCGGGGCGAGCACCACAGCCGGCACGGGCCGTTCAGGGGCAGCTTCGTCCCCGGCGGGGGCTCCTGACGGGCGACGATGCCGCTGCCGGAGATGCGCACGGTCACCGCACGCTGCGTCAGCCGGCGCATGGCCTCGCGCACGGTGAGGCCGACGAGATCGGGAAGCGACCGGCCCAGCGAGTCGGTGGGAGCCGCCAGGTAAGCGAGCACGGCGGAGCCACGCTCGACCGGCTGTCCGGCGGCGGGCACCTGCGACAGCACGCGCGGGCCCTCGCCTTCGAAGCGCGCGTGCAGGCCGTAATCCGCGAGCCGGCGCTCGGCTTCGCGCGGCGGCAGCAACCTCAGATCGGGTGCGGTCACCGCGGGCACGCTCGGCGGCCGCATCGCCACCGCCACGTTCGCGGGATCGAAGCCCGGCCACGACGTGCGCTGCAGGTCCAGGAGCACCTCGCGGAACACGGGGGCGGCGACCTGGCCGCCGAAGTGCTCCGCGCCGTGCGGCTCGTCGATCACCACCACGCCCACGAGCCGCGGGTGGTCGGCGGGTGCGATGCCCGCGAACGACGCCACGTACATGCCGCGCCCGTACGTACCCACGCGCGCGTCGTACTTCTGCGCCGTGCCCGTCTTGCCCGCGATCTCGAGCCCCGGCAGCCGCGCGCTGGTTGCGGTACCGCTGTCCACGACCGCGCACAGCATGTTGAGCAGCGTGCTCGCGGTGGACTCGCTCCAGACGCGGTGCGACGGCTGCGGCGTGGCGTGGCGCAGCTCGTGGCCATCGGCATCGTGGATCGAGCGCACGAGCATGGGCTGCATGAGCACGCCGCCGTTCGCGATCGCCGCGTAGGCGAGCGCCAGCTGCAGCGGCGTCACCGTGACCTCGTGCCCGATGGCGATCGTGGGCGTCGAGCGCGGCTGCCACGTACGCACCGGCCGCAGCCGCCCGGCGGTCTCGCCCGGGAACTCCACGCCGGTCATGCTGCCGAAGCCCATGGCGTTCGCGTACTGGTAGAGCCGCTGCGCGCCGAGCTTGAGCGCGAGCCGGCCCATGACGATGTTGCTCGAGTACTGCACCGCCTGGCGGAACGAGAACGTGGCCGCCTCGTGCGTGTCGTGGATGATGCAGCCGGGCACCAGCTCGGCCTCGCCCGAGGTCGAGGCCTCGAAGCGATCCTCCGGAGCGGCGAGCCGCTCCTCGAGCGTGCCGCCCGCCACCACCACCTTGAACGTGGAGCCGGGCTCGTACTGGTCGGTGAACGTCCAGTTCTTCGCCTGGCCCGCGGGCAGGTGCGGCCAGCACGCGGAGGCGAGGATCTCGCCCGTCCACGGATCGAGGAAGATGGCGAAGCCGCGCTTGGCGCCGAGCGTGTCCACGGCGCGCGAGAGGTGGTGCTCGACGATGCTCTGGAGATCGGCGTCGAGCGTGAGCTCGAGCGAGGCGCCGTCGCGCGCGGGCCGGCCCTCGGCCCCCGGCAGCAGCAGGCTCATGCGCGACGAGCCGGTCGGGACCATGGTGATCCAACCGGTCCTGCCGCCGAGCAGGTTCTCGAACTGGTATTCGATGCCGTCCACACCCACGTTGTCACTGTTCGTGCGGCCGAGGATCTCCGAAGCCGCCGGCCCGAGCCGGTAGAAGCGGCGCGTCTCGTCCTCCACCACCACCCCGGGCAGCGCCGCGTCGCGGATCTTCTGGCCCACCTCGGGGGGCAGGTCGCGCGCGATCCAGGTGTAGCTCTTGAGCGATTGCAGCCGCTTCAGGAGCTTCGCCGGCTTCTCGTCCACGACCGGCGCCAGCACCTGCGCCACGGCCGAGGCGTTCGTGAGCTGCGGAGGATAGACCGCCACCTCGCTCACGCCCAGATCGTGGGCCAGCACCTTGCCGCGGCGGTCGGTGAGGATACCGCGATGCGGGAGGATCTTCTCGTGGTGCTGCTGGTTCTCCCGCGCACGCGCCGCGTAGTGCTCGTGCTGCGCCGTCTGCAGGAACGCCACGCGCGTCCACAACAGGCCGAGCATGAAGAAAAGACCGGCCGCAGTCAGCAGCACCCGACTCTTGCGCATCTCCTTGTGGGCCAACAGTTCCCTCCATGGAACGGCGGTTCACGCAGACCGCCGGCCCCACCTGCGCGGTGCTGTGACGCGGCCGGTCGACACGCCGGTCGCCGGTGCGGCGATCGGTTCAATTCACGTGGCGGCTCCGTGCCTTCGCTTCCGGCACGAGCGACTGGAGCGCGTGGCCCGCCGCAGCGAGCAACGCGGGCGAGCCATCCTGGCTCGCCACGGCCCCGTCCTCCTCGAGATAGTCCGACGGCAACCACACGACCTGGGCGGCATCCGCGGGGCGCACGCCGGCGCTGACCGCGAGCGAGCCCACCTCGGCGCGCGTCGTGTTCCGCTCGAGTTGGGCGCGCATCCAGTCGCGCTCGTTGCTCGCGCGCTTCAATTGATCGGTCACGCGGCCGGCGCGCAGCGACAGGCTCGCGACCGCGGACTGTTGCCACACCTCC
>Ga0073909_10000144_pt1 | contig 25881 bp, 14 predicted proteins | sample Coa_R1_6_FD_66439 | JGI IMG/M metagenome (GOLD analysis project Ga0073909, IMG submission 66439) | Surface soil microbial communities from Centralia Pennsylvania, which are recovering from an underground coalmine fire. - Coalmine... | ecosystem: Environmental > Terrestrial > Soil > Unclassified... | reverse complement strand
ACGGATCGGGCAAGCCCGACGAGACGCGCCACAGCCGGTAGGACCATGGCGTCGAAAGCGAGTCCGTGCCGGAGAGCAACGTCGCGAGCCAGAAGGCGCCGCCGTCTGCGGGAGCGACCGACGCTCCCGACCAGTAGCTGTTCGCATCGGGCGGCGACAGCACCACCCGGCCGGTAGCGGGATATCCCGAAGCGTTGGTCCCGTCGGCGCGGATGCGGATCACGCGGACGCCGCCGCCGGCGCCGAAGAACACGTACACACCCCCGGTCCCATCCGGAAACGAGGCGGGCGAGACCATGTACCCGCTGGGGACGACGGTGCGCCCGCGCGCCGGCCAGCCCGGTGAGCGGGTGCCGTCGGCGCGAACGTGCTGTACGTAGAACATCCCGTGATCCAGATAGGAGCCTTCGTTCCACACCAGGAACGCACCGCTCGCGCCGTCGGGCACCGCACGCAGGCTGCCGAGCTCGGTCGTGACCGCGAGCGAACACGCCGCGGTGCCTTCGGCGGGCCAACCCGATGCGATCGTGCCATCGCCAAGCACATGCTGGACGCGGATCGCCGCGCCCCCGGGGACATCCGCACCGCGATAGGCAACGAGCACGCCGCCGCCGCCGTCGCCGAACAGCGCCACCGGGTGGCCGTGGCGCGTGGGCGCGACCGGGTTGCCCGAGGGACCGACCCAGGCGGCCTGGGCGAGGGCGGCGAGGAGCAGGAGCGGGGTGGATGCGAGCGCGATCCGGGCGTGCTTCATGGGACCTCCGGCGCCGAGTCTAGGCCTCGTTCACGCCGCCTTCCACGGGCAAGTCGGGTTCGCCCGTGCTCATGCCTTCCCGGTTGGGAACGGGGGCGGCGGACCCGTCCTCCCGGACGCCGCCCCCGACTCGGTCAGTTCGGCGTGCTCGGCTGCTGCGGCTTCATCGTCAGCGGGTCACGGAGCAGCAGCCGCTTGGGATCGCCGCCCGCGAGCTTGGTGATGCTCGCCGGGTGCTTGTCGTCGCCCTTCATGATCTCGCCCGTCTGACCCACCATGAGCACCGTCATCTTGGAGGGATCGAGCAGGCGCTTGGCCACGCGCTGCACGTCGGTCGCGCTCACCGCGTTCAGCCGCTTGGCGTAGTCGGCGAAGTAGGCCGGGTCCTTCTCGTAGCGTCCGGTCAACTCTTCCACGGCGAGCGTGCCGGCGATGGCGTTCGCGGTCTCGAACTGCACCGGGAGCGACTCCACGAACTTGTTCCGGCTCGCCTCCAACTCGGTGGGCGTCACCAGCGAATCGCGCATCTTCTTGATCTCGCCCATGGCGATCTCGGTCGCGTACGCCACCGAGCGCACCTTGGACTGGAACACCAGCCGCCACGGTTCGGGGTAGTAGGTGCCGCCCTCGATGCGGGAGTTGACCGAGTAGGCGAGGCCCTCGTCCGAGCGGATGCGGTTCACGAGCCGCGAGGTGAAGCCGCCGCCGCCGAGGATGTCGTTCATCACCCGTGCCGCCGCCCAGTCGGGATCGTAGCGGTCGAGTGACGGCAAGCCGATCGAGACCCGACCCTGGTTCACGTCCTTCTCCACCATGTACCAGCCGGCCTGCGCAGGCTTGTCGGGCGCCGGGGGCGCGCCCGGCTTCTCACCGGGCGTGGGCCACTTCGCGAACGCGGCCTCGAGCTTCTTCACCATCGCTCCGCGGTCGAAGTCGCCGGCGACTGCGAGGATGAAGTTCTTCGGTCCCACGTAGCGCTTCTGGAACGCCTTCATGTCGTCCACCGTGATGGCGTCGATCGACGCCTTCGTGCTCCAGTGGTTCGTCCAGTGGTCGTCGCCGCGCAGCAGCGCGCTCCATTCGCGCTCCTCGATGTCGCCCGACTCGTCGTTCCGGCGCTTCATGTTCTGGAGCGCCTGGTCCTTGTAGAGCTTGACGCGGTCGGCCTGGAACGCCGTGCCCTTGAGGCACGCGGTGAGGAGTGCCAGGCCCTCGTCGAGGTCCTTGGACAGCAGGTTCACCGTGGCGCGGCCCTCGGAGGGGCCGATCGGCACGCCGCCGAGGCCGAAGAACCCGCCGCCGCCGCCGCCCGCGTTCGACTCGAGCTGGGCGCCGAGGCTCGCGACCTTGGTCTCGACCTGCTCGGCGGTCATCGTCGCGGTGCCGCTGCGCGTGAGCAGGTTCGCGGTCATCGCAGCCAATCCTTCCTTCCCGGCCGGATCGAGCTGTGGCCCCAGTCTCATGAGCACGTGAACGGTGACGAGCGGCGTGGTGCGGTCGGGCACCAGGTACGCGATCATGCCGTTCGAGAGCTTGACGCGGTACTTGGACGCCTGCGGCGCCACGTAGGTGTAGGAGGGGAACTGCAGCTGGTCGGGGTGCGACACGATCTCCTGCGCCCGCGCGGCGGGCGCGCAGGCGGCGAGGATCGCCAGGACGCCCAGCGGCGCCCGGAACGGGTTCGGGATCATCGGCGGCCTCCGGTTCACTTCTTGGCATCCAGCTCGGCGAGCCGGGCCTGGATCCTGGTCTTCACGTAGTCGACGCCGGGCTTCATGTTCTCGGGCACCTGCGTGCCCATCTGCTCCATGCGCGTCAGCATCTGCTGGAGCTGCGCCGGGTCGTTCGAGGCAGCGATGCGCGACAGTGCCTGCTTCACCATGCCCTTCGCCTCGGGCGGCAGCGTCGCCACCACCGGGTCCTCGGGCTCGCCGCCGCCCTTGCGCGTGTAGATGGCGACGGCGCGGTTCTCCTTGGTGAAGTACTTCTTCACGATGCGCTGGAGGTCGGCGCTGGACACGCCCTGCGCCTGCGTGGCGAGCGCGTCCGCCAGGTGCCAGTCGCCGCGCGCATCGGCGACGCCGTAGCGGAGCATGAGGAAGAAGTTGCCATCGAGCTGGCGGTAGGTGGTGGTGAGGAAGCGGTTCTTCGCCGACTGCAGCTCGTCCTCAGGCACGCCGTCCCTGGCGATCTTGTCCAGCTCGCCATAGACCGCCTTCTCGCACTCCTCGGGCGTGTGCCCTTCCTTCGCCTCGGCGTCGATCTCGAACAGGCCCTCGTACTTCCGGTCGTCGAGCTGCGCCGTCGCCCGCGTCGCGGGGCCGCTCCCGAGCACGAGGTTCTTGCGCAGCCGGCCGGTGTCGCCGTTCAACAGCGTCTCCAGCACCGTGAACCCCGGGATGTCCTTGTGCACGGTGGGCACCGCATGCCAGCGCACCTCGACCTCGGGGTTCGTCTCCGCCTCGCCGTAGAAGCGCTTCTCGGCGATCTGCGGCACCTCCATCGTGATCATCTCCGGGATCGGGTTCCCGCCGCGCGGGATCGAGCCCAGGTAGCGCTCGGCCATCGCCAGCGCCTGCTTGGGATCGAAGTCGCCGACGATCACCGCGGTCAGGTTCTGCGGCGCATAGAAGCGGGCGTAGAAGTCGTTCGCCTGCGCCAGGGTGATGTTCGCCACGTCGCTCGGCCAGCCGATCGTCTCCCACGAGTAGGGCGAGGCGTCCCAGAACGTGGAGTTGAACGACTCCTCGAACTTGCCGGTGGGCGTGGACTCGAGGCTCCGCCGCCGCTCTTCGTAGACCACGTCGCGCTCGCTGTAGAACTCGCGGAACACGCGGTTCTTCAGCCGATCCGCCTCCAGCCAGAAGTAGAGCTCGAGCTTGTTCGCGGGCAGCGTGTAGAAGTAGAACGTCATGTCCTCGTTCGTGAACGCGTTGATCCGCGAGGCGCCGTTCTTCTGCAGCACGAGGTCGAACTCGTTCTTGACCATGTTCGCGCGCTGTTTCGCCACCAGCGAGTCGAACTGCGCCTCGAGCTGCTTCATGCGCGGCGTCTTCGCTTCGGGCTTGGTGATGTCGTCGATCTCGCCACGGCGGTGGGCGGCGCGCAGCTTGGAGATCTCGGCGCGCATGTCCTCCATCACCGCTTCCTGCTGGTCGATCAGCTGCGCGTCCAGCGCGTAGTCGCGGGTGCCGATGACGTGCGTGCCCTTGAACATCATGTGCTCGAACAGGTGGGCGATGCCGGTGATGCCCGGGCGCTCGTTCGCCGAGCCGACGTGGGCGACCCAGCCGCACGACACGGTGGGCGAGAGATGACGCGGCACCAGCAGCACGCGCATGCCGTTGTCGAGCACGTGCTCCTCGACCGTGGGGGATGCGGCCGGCTGGCCCGCGGGCGCGGTCTTGGACGGGCTCGCGGCCGCGGTGGCCGGCTTGGCGGCGGCCGACGCGAGCGAAGGCGCGAGCAGGACCGCGAGGCCGAGCAGCATGCGCCCCACGGGCGCAGCGCACACCGTCGCCGCAGAGCCCATGCGTGGCATGGGTCCGGGATGGCGGATCATGGCGGACTCCTTGAGGGTGGGTGAGTCGTAGCCGATACTTCGGGCAAGGATGGAGGGGCGCAGGGTAAGCCCCTGCCGCACCGAGACGTCAAGCACGCCGTGCCGCCCCCCGCGGCCTGCCGCTGCCGGGGCGCGCCCCGGCGTGCGAAGTGGACCAGGGAGGGCCGCGTGCAGGAGCCGGTGAGAGGACCCAGTTGGCCGGGCCCCATGGCACCCGGAACCGCGCCCGCGGGCGACGGTGGCGCGCGCGCGCCCGAGGCCTCGGCGGACGCCGAGCCGGCCAGCAGCTCCGCCAACTTCCGCTTCCCGCCCGGGTTCCTCTGGGGTGCGGCCACCTCCGCCCACCAGGTGGAGGGCGCGAACATCCTCAACGACTGGTGGGCGTGGGAGCAGGCGGGAAAGGTCGCCACCCCGAGCGGTGCCGCCGCCGACCACTGGAACCGGTACCGGTACGACTTCGACCTCGCGCGCTCGCTCGACCACAACGCGCACCGGTTCTCGATCGAGTGGAGCCGCATCGAGCCCGAGGAGGGCCGCTGGGACGAAGCGGCGATCGATCACTACCGGGACGTCCTCGTCGCGCTCCACGAGCGCGGCATGGAGCCGGTGGTGACGCTGCTGCACTACACGCTCCCGCGCTGGCTGTCGGAGAAGGGCGGCTGGGAGCACCCGGGCATGGAGCGGCTCTACGAGCGTTACGTGGTGCACGTGCTCGAGGCGCTGGGTCCGCACGCGCGCTGGTGGATCACGCTCAACGAGCCCGTGGTGCAGGTGTTCAAGGGCTGGTTGATCGGCCAGTGGCCGCCGGGCAAGGTGCGCGCGTGGCCCGCGGCGCTGCGCGTGCTGCGCGCGATGCTGCGTACACACGTGCGCGCCTACCACGCCATCCACAGCCTCAGGCCCGACGCGCGCGTGGGCATCGCCAAGCACGCGCTGGCGCTGTCGCCGGACGATCCCACGAGCTGGCTCGACCGCTGGTCGGTGGCGGTGCGCGGCCACCTCTTCAACCACCTGTTCCTGGAAGCGCTGCACACCGGCGCGCTGCGTGTGCCCGGGCTGTTCTGGGAGAACCTGCCCATCCGGCGCACACTGGACTTCATCGGCGTCAACTACTACACGCGCGACTTCGTACGGAACTCGGGCTACAACCTGCCCGGCCTGGTGGGCGAGTTCGCGAAGCGCGACCACCGCCAGCAGCGGGGCAAGCTCAACGACCTGGGCTGGGAGGTGTACCCGGAGGGACTGGCGCAGTTCCTGCGCGAGTTCTCGCGCTACAAGCTGCCGATCCTGATCACCGAGAACGGCATCCCGACGCGCAACGACGACGACCGCTGGGTGTTCCTGTTCATGCACCTCTGGCAGGTGGCGCGCGCCATCGCCGACGGCGTGAACTGCGTCGGGTACCTGCACTGGTCGCTGCTCGACAACTACGAATGGGCCGACGGCTACGGCGCGCGCTTCGGCCTGATCGAGGTCGACTACGCGACGCAGGAGCGGCGCATCCGGCCGAGCGCCTGGCGCTTCGCCGAGATCATCCGCAGGAACGAGCTGTAGAAGCGCTCGGGCCCGGCGGTACGACCCGCCGGGCCCGTCGAGAACACGCTGCGAGCTGCGTCAGTGGACGACGGTCACCCGGCGCATGGACTTCGCCGTGCCCTGCCGCGCACTCAGCACGTAGAGGCCCGGAGCCAGGTCCGCGGCGAGGAACGTGCGCTCGGTGAGGCCCTTCGCCGAGCCCGAGAACTCGGTGCGCACGCGGCGGCCCTGCATGTCGTAGAGCTCCACGACGCCGTCGCCCTCGCCCGGCCACTCGATCGTGAGCGAAGCCTTGTCCTGCACCGGGTTCCGCGACATCGCCAGGTGCGGGATGCTGCGGCCCGAGGTTGCCGGGGTCACGCCCGCGGTCGAGGTGGGGAACACGGCCAGTCGCACGCCGCCGTCCACCACCTGCACGTGCTGCACGGTCAGGATCGCGTCCTGGTCGGCCGAGGTGGTGCCGCTCTGGATCAGGACGTTGTCCGACTTGCGGCGCACCTCGAAGCGGTAGGTCACGTTCTGCGCCACGATGAAGCTCTGCAGTCGCCGCGGCGTCACGTCCACGGTGAGCGTCGCCGGCGCGCCGATGATGCCGTCGAGCGTGGCCACGCTGCGCGTCTTGAGCGTGACCTCCCAGCGCAGCTGCGACTCCGTGGTCGCGGTCTCGTCCCAATCCACGAGGCCGTTGATCTGCCCGATCGGGTCCGCCGTCGCGGGATCGCCGTTGCCGAAGTGGCTGTCCGTCGAGCAGTTCGCGAACGCGGGATAGCTCTGGTCGACCTTGTACTTGTAGAGCTGCCGCGCGGCCATCATCGGGTACCACTCGGTCGCGGTCTGCACCGTGTAGTGGTCGCGCTCGTCCCAGAACCAGGTGCCGCCCGCGTTGTTCGCCTGCATCGCCTGGAAGTAGGCGACCTTCTCGCCCCAGCCGACGATGTTGTCGTTGATGCCGCAGAACGCCACCATCGGCGCCGAGCCGCGATGGCGCTCGATCCGCGCCTGCTCGCGCCCGTCCATCCACTGGAACACGCGCGCGCCCGCGGTCGAGGGCAGGTCGAGATCCGGCGAGCCCCACATGCGGTCGAACGAGTCGCGCAGCCCCGGGTAGACGTCAGGGCGAAAGCCGGTGCACACCTTGGGGATCACCGAGAGCGTGCCGGCGATGCGATCGGGGTGGTGCCAGGCCAAGAAGAACGCGAACGAGCCGCCCATCGACCCGCCCAACGCGTAGACGCGGGTCGGGTCGTGCGGGATCTCGCGGTCCGCCCAGTCGAGCAGGTACATCACGCGCTGCTCGGTGAAGTCGTTCACGAGCCCGCCGTTCCCGCGCGGGAAGTTGTACGGCTGCTCGAGGTCGTAGTTCTGCTCGTAGCCGAAGTAGAACGACGCCATGTCGCCGGTGGGCAGGTAGTCGTCGATCGACAGCACCCACTCGCCGGTCGTGCCGGTGCCGCCGAGCGAGTTGAAGAAGTTGCCGCCGCGGCCGTGGCCGGCGAGGACGAGTGCGCCGCCGGCTCCGCCCTTGATCATGCCGAAGTGGTAGGCGCGACCCGGCAAGTTGCACATCGCCGGCATGAGCGTCGTCGGCGTGTTCGTGGTCCACAGCACGTAGTCCTCGCCCTTGGGCGAGACCAGCGTGCGCTGCCAGACCGGGCGCGGCCGCTGCACGCGTTCCCACATCGGATCGGCGAGCGAGTTCTGGCCGCGCGTGAGCGTGAGGTCCTCGCCCAGGCCGATCTTCTCCACGGTCACCGCGTAGTAGGTGAGCGCGCCGATCGTCGGCGTGGTCACGAACAGGCCCTGCGTGGGGGCGAGCGGCGGCTGGTCCTCGGCGATGCGGTAGGTCAGCGTGCCGCCGACGAGCGAGGAGATCCGCTGGTCGACCGCGCTGTTGTCGCCGACCTGGGCGATCTCCGAGGCATTGTCGAGCGACGGCGCATCCACGATCGGCGACGAGGCGCTCATGACGTGGTAGATCCACCCCGTGCCGGGCAGGTTGTCCCAGGTGAGGAACGTCTGCCCGTCCCGGAACGTGGCGCGCAGGTTCGTGACGGGGGTGGCAGAGGCCGAGGTTGCGAGCAGGAGGCTGGCGATGAGGCTGGCGATTCGGAGGCGCGTCGTCAGTCGGGATCGCGTCATGGTGGGGGAGCCCTCGTGGCCAAAAGAGTCCTAACCTTACAGCGGAGTCTAGCCCGGGCCTTGCAATCCGCAAACATGTTTCGCCACCGGTGAGCGGGCGAACGGGGCGGGATCGGGGCCAAGCGGGCCCGGGAGCAGGCCGAGCGCGGGGGAGCCCTCCGCCGGGGGGGTGTGCCTGCCCCAGACGCGAATGCCCCCGAGGACGGGCCCCGGGGGCTGGAAACGCGCGAAATGGCGACCGCTGGGCAGGTGGCCCGGCCGGAAGCTGCTTCAGTTGCTGGCGATACGCATCCCGTAGAACGAGCGGTGGATGAAGAACAGCGCGATCAGCATGAACACCGCCGAGGCGATCGGGGCGATGCCGGGGTTCGCGACCCCCATCTCCACCGCCAACAGGCCGAACAGCGTGGTGAACTTGATGATCGGGTTCAAGGCCACGGACGAGGTGTCTTTGTAGGGGTCGCCCACGGTGTCGCCCACGACCGTGGCCGCGTGCAGCTCCGTGCCCTTCTCGTGCAGCTCCACCTCGACCACCTTCTTGGCGTTGTCCCAGGCGCCGCCGGCGTTCGCCATGTACACGGCCTGGAACAGGCCCACGAGCGCGATGCTCACCAGGTAGGCGATGAAGAACACCGGGTTGAAGAACGCGTAGGCGATGGTGATGCAGAAGATGACCATGAAGATGTTGAACATGCCGGCCTGCGCGTACTGGGTGCAGATGCGCACCACGGTGCGCGAGGTCTCGATGCTCGCCGCCTCGGCCGAGTCGAGATTGATGTTCTTCTTGATGTACTCGACCGCGCGGTAGGCCCCGGTCGTGACCGCCTGCATCGAGGCGCCCGTGAACCAGTACACGGTGCCGCCGCCCATGAGCAGGCCGAGGATCACGTACGGGTTCAGAAGGTCGAGCGAGAACACCTGATTGACCTCGGCGTAGTGCTTGGTGAGCACGAGGATGATCGAGAACAGCATGGTCGTGGCCCCGGCCACGGCCGTGGCGATCAGCACCGGTTTCGCGGTGGCCTTGAACGTGTTGCCGGCGCCGTCGTTGTCCTCGAGGAAGTGCTTGCCCTTCTCGAAGTCGGGCTTGAAGCCGAACGACTTCTCGATGTCGGCCGCCACGCCGGGCGTGGTCTCGACCTGCGACAGCTCGAAGATGGACTGGGCGTTGTCCGTGACCGGGCCGTAGGAGTCCACGGCGATCGTCACCGGACCCATGCCGAGCAGGCCGAACGCCACGAGGCCGAACGCGAACACCGCGGGGTACTGCATGTACTGCTCGAGCCCCTGCTGCGAGAAGCTGTACGCCACGAACAGCAGCACGGCGAGCGTGAGCGCCTTCCAGAACACGGAGAAGTTGCCCGCGACCAGCCCCGACAGGATGTTGAGCGAGGCGCCGCCCTCCCGGCTCGCGGCCACGATCTCGCGCACGTGGCGCGAGTGCGAGCTCGTGAACACCTTCGTGAACTCGGGGATCACCGCCGCCGCGAGCGTGCCGCAGGAGATGATGATCGACAGCGTCGCCCACAGGTTGCCGCCGAGCGGCGCCAGCAGCCAGCGTGACACCGCGAACGTGACCGCGATCGACAGGATCGAGCACACCCAGACCAGGCTCGTGAGCGGGGCCTCGAAGTTGATCTTGTCCTTGCCCGTGTTCTGCGCCCGCGCCACGGCGGCGTTCGCGACGTAGCTCACGATCGAGGTGCCGATCATGAGCACGCGCATGACGAAGATCCAGGTCAGGAACAGCGCCTTGTGCTCGGGCGCGACCGCGAGCGCGATGAACGAGATCAGCGCCACGCCGGTGACGCCGTAGGTCTCGAAGCCGTCGGCGGTGGGGCCCACGGAGTCGCCGGCGTTGTCGCCGGTGCAGTCGGCGATCACGCCGGGATTCCGCGGATCGTCCTCCTTGATCTTGAATACCACCTTCATCAGGTCCGAGCCGATGTCGGCGATCTTGGTGAAGATGCCGCCGGCGATGCGCAGCGCCGAGGCGCCGAGCGACTCGCCGATGGCGAAGCCGAGGAAGCACGCGCCCGCCTGCTCGGCCGGCACCCAGAGCAGGATCGCGAGCATCATGAGCAGCTCGACGCAGATCAGGAGCACGCCGATGCTCATGCCGGCCTGGAGCGGGATCTCGTACACGGGAAGCGGCTTGCCCTTGAGCGACGCGAACGCGGTGCGGCTGTTCGCGAACGTGTTCATGCGGATGCCGAACCACGCCACACCGTAGGAGCCGAGGATGCCGAGCACGGAGAACAGCAGGATCGTCAGCACCCGCATGGCGTCCATGTGCTGCAGGAAGCCGAAGTAGTAGACGATGCAGGCGCCGATGAAGAGCTCCAGCACCACGAGCAGTTGGCCCTGCTTCAAGAGGTAGGCCTTGCACGTCTCGTAGATGGTGTTGCTCACGTCGAGCATCGCCTTGTGCGCCGGCATCCCCTTGACCTGGTTGAACATCACCAGGCCGAACAGCATCCCGAGCACGCACACGCCGAGGCCGATCATCAGCATCTGGCGCTGCGACGGCTCGAGCGTGGGCAGCTGGAGGTCCAGCTCGCTCGCGGCCGCGACGGCGGGCAGGAAGCCCAGGGCCAGCGAGGCGAACAGAGCATGCGGTGCGTATCTCCGCAGGGCGGCGCCCGCGGTGCGTGACACCAAATTCATCGTCGGCTCCTGAGTGCAAGATGGCGCCCGGCGGAACGCCGGGAGAACCCGACAGATCCGGACCACGCTGTGGGTGCGGCGCGCGGGTTGCGGCCCGGTCGGCGGGGGCGCGAAAGGACCCCACGGGGACGGAGCGATGCCCGCCCCGGAGGGCGCGCCAAGATACCCGAACGCACGAACGCACGACAAGGCGACGTGAACTCTTGCGCCCCGCGTCGCGCTTTCCGCCGCGGCCGCGCGCGTCACGGGGTAGTGACCAGTGAAATGAGGCGCGGCCGGATGCCGCGCCGGTCCGGTCCGGCGCCTCCCCGGAGCCGCCGGTCTCTCTCGCGAGATGGAGGTCCCCCGCCTGGAACCGCACCGCGTCGTGACGCTGCTCGCCTCAGCGACCGAGGTCGTGTGCGCACTGGATCGTGGCGATCGGCTCGTGGCCCGCTCGCACGAGTGCGACCACCCGTCGTGGGTGAAGCGCCTGCCCGCGGTGACCGCGCCGCGCATCGACACCGCAGCGCCGTCCGCGGAGATCGACCAGGGCGTGCGCGCGCTCATCGCGCAGGCGCTCTCCGTGTACACGGTCGACGTGGAAAAGCTCGCTGCGCTCGAGCCCGACCTGCTGGTGACGCAGGTGCAGTGCGAGGTGTGCGCGGTGAGTCTCAAGGACGTGGAGGAAGCGGTCCGGGCGGGACTGCCGTCCCGCCCCCGGGTGGTCTCCATGCGCCCCGACGCGCTCGCCGACATCTGGGCCGACATGCGCGCCATCGCCTCCGCGCTCGGCGTGCCCGAGCGCGGTGTGCAGCTGGTGACGCGCCTGCGCGCGCGCATGCGCGGCATCGCCGAGCGCGCCCGCGGCCGGACCCGTCCGCGCGTGGCCTGCATCGAGTGGCTGTCGCCGCTCATGGTCGCGGGCAACTGGACGCCGGAGCTGATCGAGCTGGCCGGGGCCGAGGACGCGCTCGGCAAGGCCGGGTCCCACGCCGGGCCGCTCGAGTTGGCGCAGCTCGCCGCGGCCGACCCGGACGCGATCTTCATCACCCCGTGCGGTTTCGACCTCGCGCGCACGAGGGCCGAGCTTCCGGCCCTCACCGGGCAGCCGGGCTGGGACGCGCTCCGGGCCGTGCGCGAGGGCCGCGTGTTCCTCGGCGACGGCAACGCGCTCTTCAACCGCCCCGGCCCGCGCGTCGCCGAGACGCTCGAATGCCTCGCCGAGGCGCTGCATCCCGGCGCGTACCGCTTCGGTCACGAGGGCAAGGGCTGGGAACGGCTCACGCCCACGCGCGTGCCGCAGCGCTGAGAAATCAGCGCGAACGCCGTTCAGCGCCAGCGCTTACAGGCCGAAAACCCGGGTGTGGACGGGCTCGCTCCATGGTCCATGTGTGCCATTGGCGCCTGCCCGACGCCACGGACTAGAGTCCGTGGCATCCATAGAGATGGCGTGTTCCCGGATCGCGGGACCGCCGACCCCACCCGAGGGACTCCATGAGCGAGACGCACAAGCCGCACGTGAGCGAGACCGAGGCCCGCGCGGTCGCCGAGGGCGCGCGCGAGACCACCTGGGAGGCGCCGTCGTTCGTGCGCGAGCTGTTCCTTGGGAAGCTGGACCTCTCGCTCATCCACCCCTGGCCCGAGCCCGTCGCCGAGGAGCAGCAGCGGGCCGAGGTCTTCCTGACCAAGCTCGAACGGTTCATGCGGGAAAGCGTGGATGCCGAAAAAATCGAGCGCGACGCGCGCATCCCCGAGGCCACGATCCAGGGCCTGCGCGAGCTGGGCGCGTTCGGCATCAAGATCCCCAGGGAGTACGGCGGGCTCGAGTTGTCGCAGTACACCTACTGCCGCGCCATGTCGCTGGTGTCCACGGTGAGCAGCCCGATCGTGGCGCTGCTGTCGGCGCACCAGTCGATCGGCGTGCCCGGGCCGGTCAAGATGTTCGGCACGCCGGAGCAGAAGCAGCGCTTCCTGCCGCGCTGCGCCCGGGGCGCCATCACCGCGTTCGCGCTCACCGAGATCGAGGTCGGCTCGGACCCGGCGCGCATGACCACCACCGCCATGCCCACGAGCGACGGCAGCGCGTGGATCCTGAACGGCGAGAAGCTGTGGATCACGAACGGGCCGATCGCCGAGCTGATGGTGGTGATGGCGCGCACGCCCGGCCGCGACGGCAAGCCGGGGCCGATCACCGCGTTCATCGTGGAGACGAGCTCGGCGGGCGTGGAAGTGCCGCACCGCCTGGAGTTCATGGGCATCCGCGGCATCGAGAACGGCGTCATTCGCTTCACCAACGTGCGCGTGCCCAAGGAGAACCTGCTCTGGGGCGAGGGCAAGGGCTTGAAGTTGGCACTCATCACGCTCAACACCGGGCGGCTGACGCTGCCCGCGACCATGGCCGCGCTCGGCAAGTGGTGCCTGGGCATCTGCCGCGTGTGGGCGAACGAGCGCGCGCAGTGGGGCAAGCCCGTGGGCCAGCACGAGGCGGTGGCGCAGATGCTGGCGCGCATGGCCGCCGACACGTACGCGATGGAGGCGGTGGCGGATCTCGGCTGCCTGCTCGCGGACCGGGGCAAGAGCGACATCCGGCTCGAGGCCGCACTCGGCAAGCTCTGGAACACCGACGTCGGCTGGGCGCGCCTCGACGACGCCATGCAGATCCGCGGCGGGCGCGGCTACGAGACCGCAGCGAGCCTCGCCTCGCGCGGTGAGCCGCCGATCGCGCTCGAACGCGCGATGCGCGACGCGCGCATCAACCGCATCTTCGAGGGCTCGAACCAGGTGATGCGGCTCTTCATCGCCCGCGAGGCCCTCGACCTGCACTTGAAGGTCGCCGGTGACGTGGTCATGCCCAACGTCCCGTTCGGGAAGCGGCTCTCCGGCATGGTGCGCGCGGGGCTCTTCTACGCCGGCTGGTATCCGAGCCGCTGGCTCGGCTGGGGGCGCTGGCCGCAGTACTCGGGCTTCGGACCGCTCGCGGGCCACGTGCGCTGGGTGGAGCGGGCGTCGCGCCGGCTGGCACGCCAGCTCTTCCACCTCATGGTCCTGAACGGTCCCGCCCTCGAGCGCAAGCAGGGCCTGCTGTTCCGCGCCGTGGACGTGGGCAGCGAGCTGTTTGCGATGTGCGCGACGATCGTGCGCGCGCAGCGGGACGTGAAGCGTGGGGTCGCGGGCCGCACGCCCTACGAGGTCGCGGACACGTTCTGCCGCGCCGCGAGGCGTCGCGTCGAGGCGCTGTTCGACGGGATCGCCTCGAACGACGACGCGCACGACTACGGGATGGCGCGGGCGATGCTGGACGGCCGCTACACCTGGCTCGAGGCCGGCGTGGTGCACGCGCCGGTGGTGGGGCCCGACGTGGCGGAGCCCTCGCACCGGGCGGCGGGCGCCCAATAGTCATATTGCGCCCGGGCGCTGTCCGGGCGGGCGGTGGAAGGGTATCCTCGGCTGGCTCACCCCACGCCCAGGAACCTCCGCCATGCGTTTTCCCCACCTTGCCACCCTCATCGCGCGCGCGGCCGTCTTGCTGTCCGCGTCCGTGGCGATCGCCGCGGCGCCCCGGGCCCTGTACGTCCGTGTCGCCTCGCCGGGTGCCGAGCCCGAGACCACGTGGATCGAGACGGGCGGGAACGGCGTGCGCGTGTTCTCGGACGTCGCCGGCGTCCATGTGGCGCTACCAGGGCCCATCCCCGAGACACGCTGGATCGTGCGCCTCGAGGAGTCCGCTGGCGGCCCGGCGATGCCGGGTGGCGCGTCGTTCCCGGCGCGCGTCGCCGCGCGCCACGCGCTCGCCGATCGCTTCGTCTCCCAACTCGCGCGCCGCGAGCCCGCGCGGTTCGGAGCGCGCGGTGCGGCCGGCATCCGCGTGGTGCGCGAGTACGACCGCTTGATCGCCGGCGTGGTGCTCGAGGCGCCGGCAAGTGCGCTCGCCGAGTTGCGCGCCACGCCGGGCGTGCAAACGGTCGAGCCCGACCGACCGGTGCGTGCGTTCCTCGATCGCAGCGTGCCGCAGGTGCGCGGCGACCTCGTGCGCACGCTGCTCCACGGTACCGGGCACGGCGTGCGCGTCGGCATCGTCGACACCGGCATCGACTACCACCACGCCGCGTTCGGCGGCGCCTTCGGACCGGGCACGCGCGTGGCCGGCGGCGACGACCTCGTGAACCACGATGGCGACCCGATGGACGACAACGGCCATGGCACGCACGTCGCCGGGATCGTCGCCGGCAACGGCGGCGGCGTGGTGGGCATGGCCGTCGACGCCACGCTCTACGTGTACAAGGTGCTGAACCAGTATGGCGGAGGACTCGTCTCCGACGTGATCGCCGGGCTCGAGCGCTGTGCCGATCCGGACCAGGACCCCGCGACCGACGACCGGCTGGACGTGGTGAACATGAGCCTCGGCGCCTACGGCGGTGACCCGGACGATGCGTTCTCGAGCGCAGTGGACGCGCTCGACGCGCTCGGGACCACGGTCGTGGTCGCCGCCGGCAACAACGGCCTGCCGTTCACGATCGGCGACCCCGCGATCGCCCGCGGCGCCCTCTCCGTGGGCGCCACGATGCGCGCGGACACGACCGCCAGCTTCTCGTCGCGCGGCCCGGGCCCGGATCTCGCGCCCAAGCCGGACATGGTCGCGCCCGGCGACGAGATCGTGTCCGCCGCCCGGGGCGGCGGGAAGGTGGCGATGAGCGGCACGAGCATGGCGGCCCCGCACGTGGCCGGGGCGGCGGCGCTCCTGATCCAACTCCATCCCGACTGGACACACGACGAGGTGCGCGCAGCACTCGTGGGCGCTTCAGTGAACCTGGGCCGCTCGATCCTCGATCAGGGCGCGGGCCGGCTGGACGCGTACGCGGCCGCGACCGCGACGTTGTTCGCGAGTCCCTCGCGGATCGCGTTCGGCCGCGTGCTCCCGCAGGGCCCGGACACGGTGCTCACGCGCACGCTCCGCATCCGCTCGCACGCGGCGACGAGCGAGGCGGTGACGATCGACGTCCAGCACGAGTACCGCTCGCCCGGCGTCGAGGTCACCGTCGAGCCCGCCGCGTTCGCCCTGGCGCCGTTCGGCGACACCAGCGTCATCGTGCGCGCCACGCTGCACGGTGGCCGCCTGCCCAACCGCACGCCGCCGTTCGCGGTCGACGGCCAGATCTGGGTGCACGCCGGCGCCGAGGTGCGGCACGTGCCGTATTCGCTGCACGACTGCTTCCAGCTGCACGTCTCGGTCAATGGCTCCGGCCTGGGCGGCGTCGTCCACGACGCGGAGCGGATCTGGCCGAGCAAGGGCATCCTCGAGCCGACGTGGCTCCTGCCGCCCGGCGACTATGACGCGATGGCGTTCGGGAACGGGCTCGAGCGCCCGCTCTACCTCGGGCGCGACCTGCACCTCACCGCCGACCGCGACGTCGATCTCGGGAGTACGCCGCCCGATCGCACGCTGACCTGGTCGATCACCGACGAGGAGCACCGGCCGCTCGTGCGGGCGAAGATGGACCTGGTCGTCCGCCACACGAGCGGCGCCGGGCTCGGCTACGTCGGCTTCCCCATGGTCCCGCAGACGCGGATGCCCGACACCGGCCCGGGCTATACGGTCGAATGGGCCGCCTACCAGGACGATGGCGATGTACGGCACGACATCCCGGGCACGATCGAGGCGCCGATCAGCACGCGCACGGTCGCGAACGATCCGTCGAAGCTGCGACGCTGGGTGGAGCACTTCGAGGTCGCGCCCGGCGATTCCGTGCTCCCGGTCGAGTTCCGGCTGCACCCGGACTTCCCGAGCGGCGAGTGGGGGATCGCGATCATCAACCCGTTCGCCCCACCCACCGGGGCCTCGTACGACGTGGTGCAGTGGCGCGCGGCGACGCCCTATCCCAGGCACGACCGGATCGGCCGCCTGGACTGGCAGGTGGATCCGGTTTCGGCGCGCGGCGGACCCGGCGATTTCGTCGTCGGCATGGGCCCGCCGCTCGCGTTCGATCACGGCGACACCGTGGGCGTGCACCGCACCCAGCTCGCGGGCCCGCCCGTGCTGGCGCTGACCGGGACCCGGCTCGCATTCGGAACCGGTCCGCTCGTCTTCGATGCCGGCATCACCGCCGAGAAGAGCGACTTCGTGATCGCGCCCGGCGAGGGACTCTCGGCGCGGCTCTTCACCGACATGATGGGGACGAGGCGCGCGGGACCGCCCGCGAGCTTCGAGGTGTCGGTCGACGGACGGCTGGTCTCCGCGGATACGCTCGCGGGCGAGGGGAGCGTGCAGAGCAGCGGGTTCTACCAGCGCATGCTCACGCTGCCGCCCGGCGATCGCGGCACGCTGGTCGTGCACGCGCCGGAGGCGAGCGTGCTCGGCATCCCCAGCCACACCACCGTACGCACCGGGTTCCCGCTTGCGGGGATCGACTACACCGTCACGCCGACGCTGGAATCGTTCGCGGTCGTGGCGGGGGGGAGCGTCGTGGACGAGGTGCACTTCGGCCAGGTCCGCGACCCGCACGTGGAGTTCACCACCAGCTGGCTGCGCGAGATCAAGCCCGTGGACGCCGAGCTCTTCTACCGGCCGCAGGGAGCGCCGGAGTGGACGCCGCTCCAGGTGATCGCGACCGACCCATCGCAGGCGAGGTTCCGCGCTTCGCTCGAGGCCGTGGACGGCCCGGTGTCGCTCCGACTCAAGGTCGGCACCGCGAAGTGGGGGACGCTGGAGATGGACGTCGAGCCCGCGTTCGTGGGCCGGCGCTCGCCCGCCGCGGACGCGCCCGTCCTGGAGGCGAGCGCGGACGGCGCGGGCGCACGGGTCACCTGGCGCATGCCGGCGACGGACGCCCCGCTCGTCGTGGAGCGCTCGGAGGACAGAGGCGAGTGGGTGGAGTGGGGCGAGGTCACGCCCGCCAACGGCGTCGCGTATTTCGTCGATGCGGGCGTGGTGCCCGGGAAGCGTTACGGCTATCGCCTCGCGGGCGCCGCTGCCGTGGCCTGGGTGCAGGTGCCGGTGGGCGTGCCGCAGCTCGGGCTCGCGCTGGCGCCGAACCCGGCGCGCGGCGACGTGGTGGTGGCGCTGGGCGTGGACCGCACCGCGCCGATCGAGTTGAGGCTCCTGGATCTCCAGGGCCGGGTGATGAGTTCGCGGCGGCTCGACGCGCCCACGCCCGGCGTGCACGTCGTGAGCCTCGTCACCTCGGGCCGGGTGCCGCCCGGCCTCTACTTCGTGCGCCTGGAGCGCGGGAGCGACGTGATCACGCGGCGGGTGACGCTGCTCCAGTGAGGTGCGCTCAACGCACCACCTCGAGCAGCGCGATACCGTCGCCGGGATCGGGGCGCGCGGCGTAGACCAGCCGCACGCGCGGCTCGTTCGCGAGCGACGCAGCGTCGAGGAGGGGTGCGAGTTGTGGCCGGAGCGAGCCGACGACGTACTCCTCCACCACGATGTACGCCACTCCGGAGTCCCGTGCGTAGCGAAGCACCACGTCCAAGGTTTCGTCCGGAAGCTGGACGTGGGTGCGGTGGGCGAAGAACGGCACGTAGCTCTTACGGTCCATGATCACCGCGTCCGGAGCCGAGTGCGCCGCGAGCCACGCGCCGGCGCCGCGCATCGCCGCGATCGGGCCGTCGTCGAAGCGGAGCGCGCGCCGGCCCGCCGCACCCGTCCACGTCAGCGCCAGCCCGGCCAGCGCGAGCGCGGCCGCGGTGGCGAGCGACGGCCGTCCGAGGTCGCGGGCACGCGCGAGCGCCCCGCCTGCCGAGAGCGCCAGCGCCGGGAGCAAGAGCTGCGCGAAGCGCAGGTCGGCGGGCGCCGAGAGCAGCGGGTAGGCAAACGGGAGCACCAGGAACGCGAGCCACGCGCCGCGCCCCGCGGCCGTCGCGAGCCCGGCGAGCGAGAGCAGCACGAGCGGCGCGCCCCACGCCTCGAGCACGGCGCGGAGCTGGGAGAGGAGTCGTGAAGGATACGCGCGAACGATCGCGCCGCCGTCGCGCGCGAGCCGCGTGGCGAGCGCCGTGGTGTCGGCAAACGCGGTGGAATCCGCGAGCCGCCATTCCGCCGAGCGCGCGTCGACGAACGGCGCGCGCACGAGCACCGACTTGGGGCTGAGCGACCAGTGACCCTGCTCGACCCGCAGCACGAGCGAGTAGGGGAGCGCCACGCACGCCGCGAGCGCCAGCGCCAGCAGCCGCTCGCGCGCGCGGAGTGGCGCGAGCAGCACGGCGAGGGGCGCGAGAACTCCCGCCTCGGGCCGCACCCACCACGCCGCCCCGAGCAGTACCCCGCCGGTGCGCGCGCGGCGCGCCTCGAGCAGCGCCACCCCGCCGAGTGCCAGCGAGAGGAAAGCGGCCTCGGTCATGATCGCGCCCCCATAGACCGCGAGCAGCGGCTGAAGGGCAACCAGCGTCGCCGGCACCCAGGCGAGCCCGGCACCCACGCGACGCCTCGCGATCCACCACGTGAGTGCGACGACGACGAGCGATGCGAGCACGGACACGGCGCGCCCCGGAAGCTCGCGCCCCGGGAGAACGAACGACGCGAGCGCCACGAGTGCCGGATAGCCATGGTGCGCCGGGGACGGTCCCCGGTGCCCCGCGAGCAGGTCCTCCGCCATGCGCACGTAGAGCGGGGAATCCATGGTCAGCCCGCTGTTCCCCGCCGCGAGCCCGAGCCGCAGCAGGGCCGCGGCGGCGAGGGGCAGGCCGAGGGAGAGGAGCCCGGCCCGGGTCGGGCGGGGGCGCGCGGCGGCGCTCGAACGAGCCATGTCCGTGCACGCTAGTAGGTTGGTTGTGCTGCGACAATTGTTGCTGGGCCTGGCGGCGGCCGTAAGTCCATGTGGTGACACGGGGGGATCTGGGCCGGAACCCGCGTTTCAGCCCCCGGCAACAATCTTCGCACCACAACCCACGGCATTGCCGCGAGCCCCGGGCTACGGCACAATGCCCCGCGCCTGCCAGGGAGGCAGGCTGGCGGCACGGTCTCCCCGGCCGTTCGCCCGCCAAGGAATGGCCGCTCGATCGCTGTTCCGCCCATGGACCCGGGGTCGCAGGCTTCGTCCTCCTCCCGTGCCCTCTTCCTCCTCCATCTCGATCAAGCGCAGGCGGCAGATCTTCGCCGTGCTGCTGTGGGCGTTCGCCCTGCTCTCGGCGGCGAGCGTCGCCACGTTCCATCGTCCCGGGCTCGACGCCGAGTTCTGGGAGAGCCCGAACGCCTGCGGCCCGGTCGGGGCCGGCCTGGCGTGGGCGCTGGCGTGGGCGTTCGGCCATGCGGCGGCGTTCCTGGTCCCGGTCGCGGCGGCGTTCTGGGCGTGGAACCGCCTGCGCGACGAGGCCGTGGGGCCGCTGCTCCTCAAGTCCGCGCTCGCGGCGCTGCTGGTGTTCGAGGTCTGCGTGCTGCTGGGCCTCGGCGGCGTCGACCGCTGGAACTGGTCGGGCGGCTGGGGGCTCGCGGCGTCGCTGGCACTCCAGGCGTCGCTGGGCGTCGTGGGCTCGTGGGTGGTGGCGAGTGCGCTGTTGCTCGCGAGCACGCTCGCGGCGAGCGAACTGGGCTTCCACTGGATCGGAGCGCTCATGCACGGCGCGCTGGTGAAGCCGGCGCAGGGCGCGATCGCGGCGTACGGCACCTGGCAGGACACGCGCGCCGAGCAGGCGCGGCTCGCCGCCAAGGAACGGGCGAAGGAAGAGAAGGCCGCGCGCAAGCGGCCAGCGAAAGCCGCGGCGGCCGCGGTGGCCGAGGAGGACGAGGAAGCCGAGCCGGACCCGCCACCACCGCCGCCGCGCATCAGCGGGCGTGACGAGCCTGCGCGCAACGGCAACACCGCCACGGAGACGGTGCGCGCCATCTCGGTTCCGGTCATCAAGGCGGTGCCGAAGCCCCAGGCTCCCAAGGCCAAGCCGGTGCCGAAGCCGGAGAAGGCCCCGGGCCCGGCGCCCGCTGAGGCGCTGCCGCCTCTGTCGCTGCTCGAGCTGCCGCAGCAGCCGGAGGACCTGGTGACCGCCGCTGACCTCACCACGCAGGCGAACCTGCTGGTGGCGAAGCTCGCGGACTTCGGCGTCGAGGGCCGGGTCACCGAGATCCACCCGGGGCCGGTCGTGACCATGTTCGAGTTCGAGCCCGCCGCGGGCATCAAGGTGGGCAGCATCGTCTCGCTCGAGGACGACCTCGCACTGGCGCTCCGCGCCTCGCGCATCCGGGTCATCGCGCCGCTGCCCGGCCGCGGCACCGTGGGTGTGGAGATCCCGAACCCGCGCCGGCGAACGGTGTATCTACGCGAGGTGCTTTCCAGTCAGGCCTACGAAAAGAGTGATGCGGCGCTGCGCATCCCGCTCGGGGTGGACGTGAACGGCCAGCCGTTCGTGTCCGACCTCACCCGCATGCCGCACGTGCTCGTGGCCGGCGCCACCGGCGCGGGAAAGAGCGTGTGCCTCAACGCGATCATCACCGGGCTCCTGTTCCAGCACGATCCGCGCACGCTGCAGATCGTGCTCGTGGACCCGAAGATGGTGGAGCTCTCCATGTACAACGGTATCCCGCACCTGGTGATGCCGGTGGTGACCGAGGCGAAGAAGGCGGCGCGCGCGCTGCGCTGGGCGGTGGGCGAGATGGAGAAGCGCTACAAGCTGCTGGCGCAGGTGGGCGCACGCAACATCAACACCTACAACGCCCGCGTCGCCGACGGGAAGCTGCCGCCCGCCGAGGGCGAGGAGAAGCCGCCGGAGCGGCTCTCGTACGTGGTGGTGGTCGTGGACGAGTTCGCCGACCTGATGGTGCAAGTGCCGGGTGAAGTGGAGGAGCCGATCGCGCGGCTGGCGCAGATGGCGCGCGCCGTCGGCATCCACCTCGTGCTCGCGACGCAGCGGCCGAGCGTCGATGTCATCACCGGCGTCATCAAGGCGAACTTCCCGAGCCGCATCGCGTTCCGGGTGGCGAGCAAGGTGGATTCGCGCACGGTGATGGACATGAACGGCGCGGAGAACCTGCTCGGCATGGGCGACATGCTGTTCCTGCCTTCGGGCAAGGCGGATCCGTATCGCGTGCACGGCGCGTTCGTCTCCGAGGAGGAGGCGACGCGCGTCGTGGACTTCTGGCGCGCCAAGGCCGCGGCCGCCGCCGCGCCTGCGGCGCCGCCGCTCGCGACCGATGTGAACCTCGCCGCGGAGGAAGACGAGGGCGGCGAGGGCGACGACTTCATGGACGACGAGTTGATCCCCGAGGCCGCACGCCTCGTGGTCATGCACCACCAGGGCAGCACGTCGCTGCTCCAGCGCCGCTTGAAGGTGGGCTACTCGCGCGCCGGCCGGCTCATGGACCAGCTCGAGCAGCTGGGCGTCGTGGGCCCGTTCAACGGCAGCAAGGCGCGCGACGTGCTGGTGGACCAGAACTGGTTGCAGCAGAAGGGCTTCGAGTGATCTCCAAGAAGCCCCCTGAAGCGCCATCGCCACCCTCGATCGCGTTCGTGACGCTCGGCTGTCCCAAGAACACGGTGGACAGCGAGCACATGCTCGGCGCGCTCGTGCGCGACGGCTTCCGCACCGTGGGCGATCCCGACGGCGCGGACATCGCGGTGATCAACACCTGCGCGTTCCTGCAGAGCGCGGTGCGCGAGTCGAAGGCGATGGTGTCGCAGTTGTGCGAGCTCAAGTCACGCCGGAGGCTCAAGGGGATCATCGTCACCGGCTGTCTCGCGCAGCGCGCGGGAGAGAGCCTGCTCACCGAGTTCCCCGAGGTGGACGCGGTGCTCGGCACCGGCCGCTGGAGCGAGGTCGTGTCCGCGGCGCACCACGTGCTCGGTGGCAAGCCGGGGCGCGTCGTGCACCGCGAGGACCCGGGCGGCGCGCTCGAGGCGGGGAGCCCGCGCGCGCTCAGCACGCCGCGGCACATCGCCTATCTCAAGATCAGCGAGGGCTGCGATCACCGCTGCACGTTCTGCATCATCCCCAGGCTGCGCGGTGACCAGCGCTCGAAGCCGCTGGAACAGATCGTGGACGAGGCGCGCGCGCTCGCGGCCTCCGGTGTGAAGGAGCTGAACCTGATCGGTCAGGACACCACGGCCTGGGGCACCGATCGGGCGGGCGGGCTCGAACTGGCGGATCTCTTGCAAGCCCTCGACGGCGTCTCGGGGCTGAGTTGGATCCGGGTGCAGTACACCTATCCGCGGCTCTGGAGCGAGCGCTTGATCGAGACGTGGGCGGGCGCGAAACGAATAGTTCCGTACGTAGATATGCCGCTCCAGCACATCGCGCAGGACCAGCTCCGGGCCATGGCCCGGGCGATGACCGAGCGCGACACGCGGGCGCTGGTCCGGCGCATCCGCGCCGGGATCCCCGGCGTGGCGCTCCGCACCAACTTCATCGTAGGGTTCCCCGGCGAAACGGACGAGCACTTCGAGACGCTCCTCCGCTACGTGGAGGAGGAGCCTTTCGACAACGTCGTCGTGTTCACCTACGAGCGCGAGCCCGAGACGCCATCGTGGGCGATGACGCCTCGCGTGCCGATACACCTGAGGCGGGCGCGCCGGGCGAAGCTGCTGGCGCGCCAGCAGGAGCTTTCGCGCGACCGGCTCGCGCGCCGGATCGGCGACCGCGTGCAGGTCATGATCGACGGTCCCTCGGGCCGCGGCCAGTGGGCGGCGCGCACGGCGGGCTCGGCGTGGGAAGTGGATGGAGGCGTGGTGGTGGACGGCGCCGGGCTCGTGCCCGGACAGCTCGCGACGGTGCGGGTCACCGGCGCGGCGGCCTATGACCTGTTCGCGAGCGTGGAGACGTCCGGCGACCCGGCCCTCCCGATCTTGGCGTGAAATCCTAGGATGAAGGAGAAGGAAGACCGGATGCGAACGATGTCCAGGGCCCTCCCGGGCGTGCTGCTCCTGCTGCTGTCCCTGGTGCCCGCCGCGAACGCCAAGAAGTTCCGCTACTCGAGCGGGCCCAAGCCGCCCGAGGACTCGACGCTGGCGGTGGCGAACTCCTATCTCGAGCCCGTGGTGCGCTCCAAGGGCCCGCGCGTGCCGTACACGAACCTGCAGCTGACGCAGTTCGTGGCCGACACGGCGGTGTCGCGCGCGCTGGCGGGCGCGGTCGTGGACTCGGGCACGCACGCGGTGCTGGCGCCGGCGCGCGAGCACCCGCTGAACTTCGTGCTCGAGCACGCGATGCTCAAGGCGCTCGCGCGCCGCGGCGTGGACGTGACCGTGCGCCGCTCGCCGATCCCCGACGACAGCTTGAAGTTCCTGTTCGGGAGCCCGGGCGACCCGGTCGTCGAGTACACGCTCGGCTCCGCACACGTCACCTACCTGCGCTTCATCGGCATGCTGCCGGGCCGGGTCAAGATCGAGCGCCAGTCGCTCGTGACCGGGAGCATCAGCATGCGCGACCCCAACACGTCGCGCGTGTTGTGGACGGGTGACCTGGGGCAGAACTTCGTCGACCGCTTCCCGCGTGGCCAGGTGCCGCTGGTGGAGGAGGAGCGCTACCCCGAGCTCAAGGCCGAGGTGCCCGAGCGCAACCTCGACAAGGTGGTGGAGCCGGTGCTGGTCGTGCTCATCGTCGGCGGGCTCGTGGCGCTGTTCTTCCAGAATCGCCCGTGAGGCGCGAGAAGACCCGCAGCCGACGCGCCCGGACCCGCCTCCGGCGGGTGCCCCTGGCGGCATGGGCGGCGCTCGTGGCCGTGGCCGCCGGGCTGGGGCTGTTCTCCGGCTGCGGCGGCTCAGTGCTGCCGCAGGTGCACGACGAGGCCGGCCGGCTGGACCTGGCCCGCCGCCTCTACGCCAAGGGTGACGCCGGGCTCGCGGTCGAGGCGCTGGCGCCGTTCTCCACCTCCGGCAGCGGCTCGGCGAACGTCGACGAGGCCGTCTACCTGCTCGGCCTCTGCCATCTCAAGATGAAGGACTTCAGTGCCGCGCAGGCGGACTTCGAGCGGCTGCTGCGCGACTACCCCGAGAGCGACTCGGCGCCGTCGGCGATGTACCGCCAGGGCGAGGCGCTGTGGGGGCAGGCACGCGGGCCGGACTTCGACCAGGAGTACACGCTGCGCGCGCTCGACCAGTGGATGTCGTTCCGTCGCGACCACCCCGACCACTGGCTCGCGGCCGAGGCCACGAAGCGGATCGGGGAGTCGCGCGCGCGGCTGGCGACGAAGCTCTACCGCACCGCCGATCTGTACGTGAAGCTCAGCGAGTTCGAGGCGGCGCGCGGCTACTTCCACGATGTCATGACCGAGTACTCGGACACTCCGCTCTACGGCGACGCGATGATCGGCTGGGCGATCTCGAGCGCGAAGCTCGGCGAGCGCGACACCGCGATCACCCTGCTCCAGAACATGCACGAGGAGTACAAGGGCACGGCGATCGGCGACAAGGCGGAGAAGATGTTGAACGAGATGAAGCACTGGAAGTCGGGCCCGCAGAAGGCGCATCGCCACAACAAGCCGAACGAGCCGCCGCCGCCCTCGCAACCGCCTTCGGGCGGCGGCGGCATCACGCCGTGAACGCCCCGCGCCGCGTCGGTGTCCTCGGCGGCACGTTCGACCCGCCGCACTTCGGTCACCTGGCGCTCGCGGAGTGGGCGCGCGTGGAGCTCGGGCTCGACCTCGTGTGGTTCGTCCCCGCCGGCCTGCCGCCGCACAAGCGCGGCGGGGCAGCGAGCCCGGCGCGCGACCGGCTGGCGATGACGCGCCTCGCCACGCGCGGGAACGCCGCGTTCCGGGTCAGCGCGCTCGAATGCCGGCGTCCGGGCCCCTCGTACACGGTGGACACCGTGCGCGCGCTCGCGCGCTCGCATCCGGGCGCGAGGCTCCACCTGCTGATGGGCGCCGACACCTGGGCCACGTTCGATTCGTGGCGGGAGCCCGCCGCGATCGCGCGCGCGGCCGCGATCGTGGTCGCGCTGCGTCCAGGGGCGGCGCGCGGCGCCCGCCCGCCCGCGGCCGGCCGGCGCGTCACCTGGCTCGCCAATCCCGGCCTCGACGTTTCCTCGAGCGGGCTCCGGGCGCGCGCGGCGCGCGGCCGCTCGCTCCGCTACCTGGTGCCCGACGCCGTGGCGCGCTACATCGCCCGGCATCGGCTCTATGCCCCGACGCGCGCGCGCACGACGCTCGCGCGCGGCACGAAACGCCCGCGCGCGCGGGCTGTCGGCGCGTGAGCTACCGGCCGCAGGAGTTCTGGGAGCAGCGGCTCGCCGAGCAGTTCGACCTGCGCGGCACCGGCGAGACCGGGCTCTCGCTCGCCTACAACCGCGCCTGCTACACGCTCCGCGCCGAGGTGCTCAC
>Ga0073909_10000141_pt1 | contig 26123 bp, 29 predicted proteins | sample Coa_R1_6_FD_66439 | JGI IMG/M metagenome (GOLD analysis project Ga0073909, IMG submission 66439) | Surface soil microbial communities from Centralia Pennsylvania, which are recovering from an underground coalmine fire. - Coalmine... | ecosystem: Environmental > Terrestrial > Soil > Unclassified... | reverse complement strand
GGACGTTGCTGAGCGTGACGAGCCGCAGAATTCTTTGGATGCCGAGCAGGTTGGTTATAAGCAGTCGTTGAGTAATCGGCATGTGCAGATGATCGCGATTGGTGGGGCGATTGGTACGGGTCTGTTTTTGGGGTCGGCGTCGCGGTTGCACAGTACGGGTCCGGCGTTGTTGTTCAGTTATGCGTTCGTCGGGGTCATCGCCTACCTGTTGATGCGGGCGTTGGGGGAGCTGGTGTTGCATCGGGCGACGTCGGGGGCGTTCGTGTCGTATATGCGGGAGTTTTTTGGGGAGCGGTGGGCGTTTGTGACGGGGTGGTTGTACTGGTTCAACTGGGCGTTGACCGGGATCGCGGAGTTGTCGGCGGTGGGGTTGTATATGCAGAAGTGGTTCCCGAACTTGGCGACGTGGATCACGGTGTTGGTGGCGTTGGTGGTGGTGTTGGCGATCAACTTGTTGTCGGCGCGGGCGTTTGGGGAGTTTGAGTTCTGGGCGGCGTTGGCCAAGGTGGGGGCGATCATCATCTTCTTGGTGGTGGGGATCGTGGTGGTGTTCGGCCGGTTCCATATTGGGGGGCATCAGGCCGGGATTGAGAAGATGTTCACCAACCCGGGCGGGTTCTGGCCGGCGAGTGGGGACTTCCACTGGTACGGCCCGATTCTGGTGATGTCGGGGGTGGTGTTTGCGTATGCCGCGATCGAGATGGTCGGGGTCGCGGCCGGGGAGATGGAGGATGCGAAGCGGGAGGTGCCCAAGGCGGTCAACGCGGTGATCATGCGGATCGCGATCTTCTACTGTGGCTCGATCTTGTTGCTGGTGTGCATGCTGCCGACGAGCGAGTACAAGGCGGGGATCAGCCCGTTTGTGAGTGTGTTCTCCCGGATGGGGTTGAACTGGATGGCGGACCTGATCCAGGCGGTGTTGATCATTGCGGCGATGTCGAGTCTGAACTCGGGCTTGTACTCCACCGGTCGGGTGTTGCGCAGTTTGGGGATGGCTAAGCAGGCGCCGCGGTTGACGTTGAAGATGAGCTCCTCGGGGGTGCCGTGGGCGGGGATCTTGATGACGTCGGTGGTGTTCGTGTTCGGGTCGGTCCTCAACGCGCTCACTCCGGATGCGTTCGAGCTGGCGATCGAGGCGACCTCGGTGTGCATCTTGTACACGTGGGGCACGATCTTTGCCTGTCAGCTGCGGTTGCGGCAGCTCTCGGACCGGGGGGTGGTCCCGGCCAGTCCGTTCCGGATGCCGGGGTCGCCGTGGACCAGCTATGCCGGCCTGGTGTTCCTGGTGTTGGTGGCGGTCGGGATGGCGATCTCGGGGTGGCAGTCTTCGCCGTACTTCTGGCACAAGACCAGCTTCATCGTGGTGGTGATCGGGATCCCGGTGTTGGCGTTGGCGTGTGAGATCGGGTGGCGGATCGTCAAGCCGGCGGTGGTGGCCAACACCGGCGGCCGGATCGAGGCGGTCTGGTCCTTGGACGGCCCGACCCACGGCCAGCGGCCCGAGGCCACGCACACCACGGATCAGGGTCAGGCCTGATGTCGCGCAACGGATTGGGAGCCAGCATGTTCAGTATTCGTCGCCGTGCAGTCGTGGCCGTGGTGGCCGTGGCGCTGGCCGGGGCCGGCCTGGCCGGTTGCTCCTCCACGGCCGATGCGCCGACCACCGACAACGGCGCTTCCGGGACCGGCAAGCTGACCATCGGGATCGCTGATGACGAACCGGGCGTCAGCGTCAAGTCCGGCACCGGGTACGCCGGGTTCGACATCGAGACCGCCCAGTACGTGGCCGGCAAGCTGGGCGTGCCCTCGGCCAACATCACCTGGAAGCCGTTGGACCCCGGCGAGCGGGTCTCGGCCCTGACCAACGGCGATGTCGACCTGGTCATCGCCACCTTCTCGATGACCACCGAGCGGGAGCAGCAGATCTCCTTCGCCGGGCCGTACTTCGTGGCCCACCAGGACCTGTTGATCCGCCGTAACGACGACTCGATCACCGGCCCGCAGACCCTGGACGGCAAGATCTTGTGTGAGGCGTCCGGGACCACCTCGGCCGACTACGTCAAGAAGCACTACCTGGGCAAGATCACCCTGCGGGAGGTCCCCACCTTCTCCGAATGTGTCCGGGACCTGGCCAACGGTGACGTCGACGCGGTCTCCACCGACGACCTGATCCTGGCCGGGTTCGCCGCCGAACCCCAGTACAAAGGCATCCTCAAAGTCGTCGGCAAGGGCTTCACCGACGAGAAATACGGGGTCGGGATCAAGAAGGGCAACACCGACCTGCAAGGCAAGGTCACCACCGCCCTGAAGGACTACATCAGCACCGGAGCCTGGGCCAAAGCCCTGAACAAGACGGTCACCGCCTCCGGCTACAAGATCCCCAACCCCCCCACCGTCGGGAGCTGACCGCTCAGGCCATGATGGCGTCCATGGACGTCGCTGACCTCACTGCTTTCCTCGCGGGCCACCCGCCGTTCGACGGGTTGGCCCGCGAGGACGTGGAACGGCTGGCGACAGCAGCCGAGCAGGCGGCATACGCTCCGGGAGAGCTCATCCTCGACGCGTTCCGGGACCCGTCGGTCGAGCTGTTCGTGGTCCTGGCCGGGCAGGTGGACCTGTGGAACGACGCCGACGGCCTGGCCTCCGACCCGGACGAGAGCCTCTTCGCCGGTGGCATCTTCGGCTTCTCGGCCATGCTCACCGAACGCTCGGTCGGTCCGCGCGCCGTGGCGGCCACAACGGTCGACATCGCGCGGATCCCGGGCGACGTGGCCGCCAGCGCGTTCGCCTCCCGGCGTGGTGCGCAGTTCCTCGCCGACAGTATGTTCTCGGTGCCGCGGACCCGACCGGTGACACCGGCATACGGGTCGATCGACGAGCTCGTCCACGGCGAGCCGCTCGTGGTCGCTCTCGACCAGCCGGTCGTCGAGGTGGCCCGGCGGATGACCGAGGCCGACTGCTCGTATGCCGTGGTGCGGCGGGGCGACGGCGACTATGCCCTGGTGACCGACGCCTCGCTGCGGGCACGCGTCGTGGCCGACGGGTTGGCCGGGTCGACGCCCGCCGGTGAGGCCTGCGAGGCCAGGACGCCGCTGGCCACCCTCGGCGACTCCGCGGCCGAAGCTCTCATCCGGATGCTCGAGGCCGACGCCGACCACATCGTCGTCGTCGACCGGGAACGTCACCTGCGCGGCGTCGTGTCGACACGTGAGTTCACCCTCTCCCCGACCACCGCCGACGTCTCCCTGCACGAGCAGCTGCGGCATGCGCCCAGTGTCGAGGACCTCGTCGAGCGGGCCCACCGGATCCCGTTCCTCCTCGGGGACCTGCTGTCGCGCGGGCTGGCGTCGGGCAAGGTGATCGCCGTCAACTCCACGATCATCGACGCCGTCATCCGGCGGGCGATCGAGCTGACCTTCGCGGCGCACCCGGACCTGTCCATGGACGCGTTCACGTGGATGTCGTTGGGTAGCAACGGTCGTCGCGAGGCGGTGCTCTCCTCCGACGTCGACTCCGCGGTGGCCTTCGCGGGGTCGCCGACCGAGGAGGAGATGGCGGCATACATCACGGCGTTCGGTGAGGTGCACGCGATCGTGGCGAGGGCCGGCCTGACGACCGACGGGCACGGGGCCTCCGCGAGCCGTCGTGCCTTCGCGCGCACCAACGAGGAGTGGCGGGCCGCCGCGCAGTCGTGGCTGGCGTCCCCGGCGGACCACCAGGGCGCCATCATGACCTCCCTGCTCGTCGACGGGCGGCCGATCTTCGGCGACCCGGGGCTGCCGGCGGTTGCCTCGGTGTTCACCGAGCTGCGCGACCACCCGGGGACGATGCGGCTGCTCCTCGTGGACTCGCTCGCCCGGCGCGCCCGGCTGCGCTCCTCACGGGACCTGCGGGACCTGCTCATGCGCCGGCCCGGTCTCTTCGACATCAAGTCCTACGCCCTGCTGCCCATCGTCAACATCGGGCGGTGGGCGGCCCTGTCGGTCGGCTCACCGGTGCTGCCGACCGTCGAGCGGCTCGATGTGGCCGCCGGCTCGGCGATGCTGCCCGAGGGCAACGCGCAGACCCTCATCGAGGTCTTCGAGGTGCTCCAGCGGCTCCGGTTGCGCTACCAGCTGATGCAGCACCAGAACGGCGTCCGACCCTCCGACGAGCTCATCGTCGAGCAGATGTCCCCGATCGACCGGAGCATCATCGTCCAGGCCGTCCGCGAGATCGCTGCCGTCCAGAAACGGATGACCAACGTCTCGTCCTACCTCCCCGCCGAGGAGTGGACGCTCCCCGAGCGTTCATGACCGACTCGTATGCCGCGCAACCGGATTCGCCGTCCGCGCACCTCTCCCCCGAGCCGGCTGCTGCTGCTGTGATCCGGCGGGTGGCAGTCATCGGCGACATCGGTGGACACCGTGAGGAGCTCGTCACAGAGCTGCGCCGGCTCGGTGCAGATCCGTCGACCCTGGCCCTGCCGGCGGACCTCGTCGTGGTCCAGGTGGGCGACCTCATCCACCGCGGGCCGGACTCGGTGGGGGTCGTGGCGCTCGTCGACCGGTACCTGTCCGAGCAGCCCGACCAGTGGGTGCAGCTCGTCGGCAACCACGAGGCCCAGTACCTCCGCGACCCGGCCTTCGAGTGGCCCGAGCGGATCGACCGGTCGACGGCCGACGTGCTTCGTGGGTGGTGGCGCGCCGGACGGATGCGGGTGGCCGTCGCCGTGCCGTCGACGACGGGCGACCACCTCGTCACGCATGCCGGGCTGACCTCGGAGTTCTGGCGGCAGGAGCTGGGCGGCCCATCCTCGGCCGAGCGCACGGCATACGCGCTGAATGCGCTCATCGGGACGCTCGACGACGCACTTCACCGGGCGGGGGAGATGCTCGGCGGCGGCCCGCCGATGTGGTCCGCCGGTCCGCTCTGGGCGAGCGCGCCGAACGAGCTGGTGCCCAGCTGGTTGGGAGTTCCCTTGCCGTTCAACCAGGTTCACGGCCATACGGCAATCCATGACTGGCAGCGCGGGGTCAAGCGCGGGGCGATGGACGTGACCTTCCGGACCACCGGCGACCCGACCACGAAGATCGAGACGACTCGGCTGGACGGTGGCGACATCATCGGTGTCGACCCCTGCCACGGTTACGAGCCGCGCCAGCCCTGGCAGGCCCTGGAGCTGGCCGTGCCGGACGGCTTGTCGTGGTCGGCTCGCACGGCCTGGCTGCGCTCATAACGTGGGCTGCCGGATGTCGTGACGACGTCTTCTTCGCGCTGGTTCTCTGAGCCCCATGGGTGGGCCGATGCGTCACCAGGCGCGGCGGTCGCAATGAGACGTCACATGGTCGTCCGCTGGCTCGGCGCCGTCGTCCTGGTGTGTGCCGCGATCCTGGTCTTGGGTGGCTACTACGGGCACGGACCCTTGGGCGAGCGACTCGGCTTCCGCCACCAGGTGCTCACGCCGTCGATCGTGATGACGCCGGGCGAGGGCGCCGATCCTCTCGTCATCGAGGTCGGGTTCCCGTGGTCGGGAGCGGGCTACTGCTCAGGGCAGGCACCTACGGCACCCTGGCGTTTGTAGAGGTCCGGCTGGTCGCGCCGCTCGGCGACCGGTCGGCATACCGCGCCCTCGATGGTCAGCGACTCCCCGTCCGGAAGACGTTGCCGTCACCGGCGCCCTGGCCCAGGTAGCCATCAGAGCACATCGACGCGGCACCTGATGCCTGGCGCGTTGGCCAGCCGGGCGTCCGTCGTGACCAGTGCCGTCGCCTGGGTCATCTCCGCCAGCGCGACGTAGGTCGCGTCGTAGGCGCTGAGGTTGTGGCGGAGCGCCCACATCCTCGGTCGGAGCCAGTCCGCCGGGAACCGAGTCAGAACCAGGGCACCGAAGCCGTCCAACGCCCGCGTGCCCTGCGCTTCAGTAAGCGCGCCATGGACGACGAGGCGGCGCAGGACGTTGGTCACCTCGCTGTCGATGAGGTGCGGGACGGCCACTTCCTCCTCACCGAGGCGATCGGGGTCCAGCTGGTTCGCCACGAGCTCGACGACCACGCCGGCATCGACGACGATCACTCGCCTCTGCCCTCGTGCAGGGCCGCCAGAATGGTGTCGCGGTCCACACCTCCCTGAACTTGAGCTTGGGTCGTCCGGATGACGGTGGCGTTGGCCCGCGCAATCTGCGGCTGCCGCGCCAGATGCTCCAGCTCCCGCAGCAGGTACCGCGTCAACGAGAGGCCCTGTGCTCCTGCGGTGTGAGCCAGAGCCTCATGAACCTCGTCGGGGACGTCGCGGATCTGGATGACTCTGGACATGCCAGGATTCTACGGCGGATGGGTGCAAACTGCACCCATCCGGCATACAGGGGTCGTGCTCCCTTGCGACGTGGGCCCCGTCGGATTCGAACCGACAACCTACGGACTCGATGGAGTCCCCGCTCAGGGAGCGCTCTCCGTAGTTATTCGTGTCTCACACGGTATGCAGCCACCGTAGTGCGCCATGACTGATCATGCCCCATGTGTGCCCGCATGTGTGCCCGGCTGTCAGGTCGTTGCCCGGCAGAACTCCCGGTGTGGACGACGGGCCTTCACCCCGGGTCTGAGCGGTGAAGTCCCGCTCCAGCAGGTCGGGCACCTTCTGGTCCGATGACTCGGGAACCGTGGTCCGGACCCGGCGGCGCAGCCGGATCCCGGCCAGGCCGTGCTCGCGCATGACCCGAGCGACGCGCTTGTGGTTGACCCGCTCCTGGGCCGGCGTGTTCTCGTTGAGCTCGGCCGTCACCCGCGGCGCACCGTAGGCACGGTCTCCACCTTGAGCAGGGTCTTGGATCGCCCGGATCTGCTGCGCCAGCTGCCAGTCGTCACGGGCACGCTCAACCGGCGCGGGACCGGCCTTGACCCAGGCGTAGAACGACGACCGCGAGACCTCAACGATCTGACACAACCGCTTCACCTCGAAGGTGTGCTGGTGGTCGGCGACGAACTGGAAGCGGCTCACCAGTTCGTCTCCCCAGCGAAATACTTCGCGGCCTGACGAAGGATCGACTTCTCGGTCTCGATCTTCGCCTTCTCCGCCTGCAGAGCAGCAACCTCGGCCTCGAGCCGGGCAACCTTCTCAGCAGTCGTCTCGGGGCGCCCTGCCGGCGGCCGTGGGGTGCCGATCGGCGCGGTCGTCGCCCCCGTACCCGGAGCCTGCACCCACTGGGCCAACGTGCCCCGAGCGATGCCCAGGTCGCCATCGATGCCCTTGACCGTGGCACCGGGGGTGGACTCGTACAGATCGACGGCCTGCCGTCGGAACGCGTCGGTGTAGTTCTTCCTTGCCATGGGTGGATCGTCTCGCTCTCCCCAGCAGAAGTGCTGGATTCAAGCGTGTCCACAATCCGGTGTCAGGGCCCTGGCGAGTCCGACGGCGTCCAAAGGACGCACAGCAAAGGCGGGGTTTGCCCACATGCTTATCAAGCCCACGGGTGCACAGGTGTCTCTTCCCATGACATTTGTCATGGGAAGGTCATGACGAATGTCATTGATTTGCACCCACAGGTGTGCAGACGGGAACCGTTCGACCGGCGGAAGGTTTCGTGGTGGGGTTCGGGGTGCGCCTGAACCGAAAGCCTGCTAGACCTTCCGCGTGAGTCGGCCGCCGGGGCGCGACTCTTTGGGGTTTGTTTTCGAGGGGCAGGCTGATGACTCGTCGGCGCGCGATGCGTGTGGCTGTGGCTGTCGTGTTGGGGGCGTCGCGGGCGTTTGCCACGGTCGGCCAGGTGTTTGAGGGTGGACTTGTCGTCGCTGATCGAGGCGGTTCTCGTCGTAGGTTGGGCCGGGTTGGGCTCGCCATGACGGCGCCGTTGGTGTTGTCGGCCCTGGTTGTCGCGGCTCCTGCTTCAACTGGGGTGCCCTTGGGGAAGTGGACGTCCTCGGAGTCGATGGCCCTTGTCTCGGCGGCTACGTCGGGCGCCCCGGTGGAGGTGGCTTCGCAGACGACCGAGGATTCGATCCAGTATGCGATGCCCGATGGGTCGATGAAGTTGACGGTGTCCACCCAGCCTGTGCGGGTGCGTCGCGGCACGGGGTGGGTCCCGTTGGACACCACGTTGGTGGTGAACGCGGATGGGTCGGTGTCGCCGGCGGCGACGGTGACCGCTTTGACCTTGTCCGGTGGCGGCTCGAGTCCGCTGATCACGGCGACCCGCAAGGGGGCGACGGTGAGTTGGTCGTGGCCAGGTTCGTTGCCGGTCCCCACCCTGGACGGCGACACCGCCGTGTACTCGGAGGTCCTTCCGGGGGTGGACCTGCGGGCCACGGCTCAGCCGGATGGCTTCTCGGAGGTTCTGGTCGTCAAGACGGCGGCCGCTGCCAGTCTGCCGCAGGTGTTGCACCCGCATTTCGATGTGTCGGTGGATCACGGGCGGGTCAGCGCCACCCCGGGCGGCGGGTTTACGGTGTGGAATGCGGCCGGCAGCCAGGCCATGAGCAGCGGTGCTCCGTTGATGTGGGACTCGTCGGGCACGCCTTCAACCTTGACGTCCAAGTCGACCTCGACGTCGAAGTCGATGGCCTCCTTGGACGCCAGCTCCACAGGTACACCGAGCCCGGTCGCGGCCGATGGCACGGCGGACGCTGACCAGCTGGATGCCCCCGAACGGCAACATCGTCGGCCACGTTGAGGCACACGCCGCGGCGATCATGCGTAATGAAGGCTTGACCGACGCGACGCTCTGGATCAATCGGATGCCGTGTGGCGGTGCGAACGGCTGCATGATCAACCTGTCGCGAATGGTCCCCTCAGGTTCCACACTCGACATCTATGTCACGCCCGGCGGGTCGACGGGTGCCTTCGAGGACTGGATTCAAGTGACAGGAACCGGTTGATGCGCGCCGGGTATTTCGACCCAGTCACCGAGCAACGAGTCGAAACAGACGTCTCCGCCGCTGACCTTCATGAGCTCGTAGATGTGGTCAGCAGGCTACGAACTCAACGAGGGACGCCGACCATCGAGATGACCAAGTCTGACGGTTCCACGCTTTCGTTCTCGTTCGATGACGAGTGCGCGTTTCTCGTGTGGACGGATGCGCTTGGGGAGTCCAGCCACTCGCTGGGTGGCAGGTTTGAACGCGATCTCGTCTTTGACTATTTCGGCTCATGGAGCGAAGCACCTGCTGAGTACCTGGTTCGATATGCTGACGGCCTCGCAGCCGTTGTTGAGTTCTTGCGGGTGGGCTCCCCGGTCACTGACTCGATTATTTTTTCGCCGGACTGAATGATGCACCCGTACTCCGGGGCGGTTCGCCAGTCCCTTCGGACCGATGTCGTTGCTGACAGACTCGACCCCGTGACCAGCGAGTGGCTAGAGACGGAGTCGGGGACCGCCCGCCGTCTGCTCGCGGCCGTGGCCGGGTTCGTCCTCACCCTCACCCTGCTGGGACTCGCACTGGCTGCCACTCCAGCCGCAGCGCAGAACGGCGTCGGGGCTCATCACCAGATGTCGATCTTGACCGTCGGGGCGGAGCACGCTGCAGCCCCCATAGGCGTTGGGGTTGAAGGCCTTCCGCTACGCCAACTTGTGTCGGCTACTGGTGTTGCCGCAAAGTCCGGCGATGAATTCGTCAACCTGGCGAGCGACGCCCGCACCTCACATATCTTGGATGGTGAGGTCCGACCAAACGGATCGTTCGGCGGAGGCCATCGGGCGGGGACCGGCTATCCCAACAAGTCGGAGTTCCCAGCAGGGTGGTCGGACGCGCGGATCATGCACGAGATCTCCGATGTGGCGACGGATCCATCTACGGTCTGGCGCGCCGGCAACGGACCGGCGGACTCCTTCGTAAACGGCACACGGGACGGCGTCGACATTGAAGTTCTCATCCGGAACAACCAGATCTGGACCGGGTACCCCACGAACCTGCCGAGGAACCCAGGGTGACCCCGGAGGAGTACCTCAGCCGCGTTCGCGCCACTGCATGGCGCGCTGGTGAATACCTTCCCGCTGAGCGGCTCGAGGAGGTTCACCGACTAATCGATCACGGTGAGCCAGCTGAAGGTCTCTGTTCCCTTGCCTGGGCGATCGTTAATGCGCAAGTTCGGGTCCCGAGGGATCTGATCGAAGCCATCTACCAACAGACCGCCGACCTGATCGACGAGGAGTTCATGCCGCCCAATCTCGGGGACTACGCCGCCTCTGAAAGCGGCTCCTGATGAAACGCGTTGTCGCGATGTGGGTGGCTTGCCTGGCGGTGTGGCTTGGGCTATTAGCCGTCTCAGCGACTTCGGCCACCGTTGCCGTCTACGCCTACGACGCCCACCATCACTTCGCGCCTGTGACCTACGTCATCAGCGAGGGCAGTCCGCCCGCGGCAGACCGCTCCAGCGTCGGTGCCACCGCCGTGGACAGTTGGGCGCGCGAAGCTCGGGCGCTCCAGCGAGCGGCCACCTCGGTCGTTCACACCTACGCCGCTTCCACCCCGCCCGTTCAGATCGCCACAGGTAGGCCGACCGGTGAAGAGCAAGTCGGTCGAGCGGTTGGGGCGTTCTCGTCGTTGGCGTCGAATGTTGTTGCCGCAAACACCGGTAGCGAGGTCATGCTGGACACCTCGGCTGTCGTGGCGCGGGACGCAGCTCGCGGGCTCATGAAGCCAGGTGAATGTGCGGCGATCTGTTCGACGGTTTCTCGCGAGGCGGGTGAGCATGGGTTCAGTGCTGCGGGGTTGCCCGTGGTCGCAGATGGCACTTCGGCGACGCTCCGCGCTCAAGTTGCACAGCAATTGCGCGGCTTCGGTGCGAAAGCCCAAGGCTTCGACAACGACGTCGTCATTGGTGCTACCGCCTTGGAACGCGGGTCACCGTTGATCACTGGCGACTGGGCCCTGGCCAACACAGTGTCCAAGCTTGGCGGCGATGCTCGCTGGTTTGCTCCGGGTGGCTGAAATGGGTCTTGCTGTGGCCCCACTTGTGTCGGGCGATGTGTCACTGGGCCGGTGGGGCTCAGTGCATCTGGTCGGGAGCCGAGCCGCGGTGGTTGAGGCGGCCATGGGTGAGGACTTCACCTTGCCACCTGAGGTGGCGGAGGAGATCCCTCGCGGTGTCGCCGTCCTTGCCGACGAACCCGGACGGCTGCTGCTCCTGCCGTACTCGGGTGACGCCATTGCGTGCGTAGACCTGGCCGTGGGGACCTTGGCTTACCCTGTGATCTCGCTCCTGCGGCTGCAAGAGGAGGGCTTGCGTACCGCTTCGGTGCGGCTGCTCCCGGGACGGGGGGTCCTTCACCTAACCGAGTCGTCGATCTGCTTATTCGATGAGGCGCTCGACTTGGCATGGCGTCGTGATGGCAACTTCATTGGCACCTTCATCGAGGGCGTCCAAAACGGTGCGGTCATGCTCCTGGCCAGCGACTGGACGGGACGAGAGACGCGCGAGCGGGTCTCACTATCTGATGGAGAGCGCATCACATGATCAACAGCGCTAACCCCAGGAAGAACCGCTGTTGGGCCAGGAGGCTGAGGTGGTGGTGGCTTCTCCAAGCCGCCATAGCGGCCGCTGTTGTCACGCTGCTCGGCGCCGGAACCGCGTCCGCGACCACCGCTCCCAACCTCGAAACTCGCGTCGGGGCCTCAACGCCCGCCGCGCAGACCGCCGCCGGGCCGCACGAGAGCATCGCCGCAGGTCAGCGGTGGGGCAACGCACCTCCGCGGGCGGAAGTGGCGGTGGCTACCGGTGTTGCCGCAAACGGCGCAGGGGACGCACTCCTAAGTACCGCTTCGAAGGGGGCGGGCAAGGCACTGCCGATGAACATGCAGACGGTCTGTGACGTGGCATGTAAGTACAACGTGGATATCTCAGATGTGACGATCAACATCAATAAGGCACGAGCGGGGTATGCGGGTTCGACAGCTAGCGACGGAACGATCACGCTAACGAGATCTGCGTTCTCCAACGAGGAGCAACTCGCTCGCACCCTGGCTCACGAGCGATTCCACGTCGATCAAATCCGATCTGGGATGGGCTATCCAACCAATTACGACGCTGGCAACGCGTGGGAGCAGGCTGCCCAGGCGTTCGAGGACGACTGGTGGGCGGGGCATTGACCGACACACCATCGACAGGTTCGACGCCCAATTCCCGCTTCGAACAATGGCTGGATACCTATGAATCCGCCTACCGGGATCCGCGTGCTATTGCTGCCTTGGCCTGCCCATCCTGCGGGCAGCAGGCTCTAACGATGGTCTTCGTGGTTGCGCAGGCTGGCGCGACTCGAGCGATCGTCGCCTTCTGGTGCAACGACTGTCTCCGGGGGTTACCCCCCAATACGACCGAGGTACCGCATGGCGCTGTTGCAGTGATTCGCGGAGCTGAGAACATCCCCAACTACGACTTGGTACCCGATGACGCCTAGCGCCCCCACTCGACGAGGGATCGGGGACTACCGCCAGTCCCTTCATGCCTGTGCCCGCGGCGCGGTGCTGCTCGTTCTGTTCATGGTTTCCTTGCTGGCCGTCGCCGCCCCCGGCGAGGCGTCGAGCGCGAGCCGCGGCTGCGCCTACGACGGAGCAACTCATCTTGCGCAGAGCGCGAACAAGGCGCGAGCGACCGCCCAGTCTCAAACCCCGATTTCCCGATCAGGCAGGGCGATCGACGGTCCGCGAGTTGTGGGCGACCTCTGGCGTACCGGTGTTGCCGCAAACACGGCGCCTGTCGGAAGTCGCGTTGAATCAAAAACCTTTTACGACGAGGCCGGAAATGTCACGGGCCAGGCCAAGTATGGCTGGGAAGTGACAGTTGCGCCGGGCACCAACTCGCCAGCCGTCATCGCGGGACGCCCATGCTCGGGGCACGCACTCGACCAGATGCAGAGTCGCGGCATCGTCCCGAGCGCGGTCGAGGACGACATCGGATATGGCACTTCGGCTCCGAGCCGCGGAGGGACATCCGTCCTCTACAGCAGTTCGAACAACCTGAGCGTAGTTGTCAATTCCGAGGGCCGCGTGGTCACGACATCCTTCGGTGATCTCGGATGACGCCAAATGAGCACTTGGCGGCGCTCCGTGCAGCTTGGGAGGAAGGCCGCCTTTCGTTCGCGAGGTTGGTCCTCGAACTGGACAGTATGGTTTCTGTGGCTCGTGACGACCTGGACGAGAGCGCCTGGCGGGACGCTTTCCGAGCATGGGGCAACTTGAGATCATCAACGCCCTTACGCTCGACTCGGGGATCCCTCTCAGCGGCGACGACGTTCGAGATGCTGGCGATTCTCTAGACGCCTTGCGTGAGATCTTCGCGCAGGCTACGCCCGAATGAATCTCGCCTAGGCGGTGCCCTTGATGCAGGATCGGCTCGGCACGCGTCGTCTTGGCTGGTACGTGGCGACGGTGGTGCTGACAGTCCTTGTGGCTCTGCTGCCGATCTTGAGCGCCGAGTCAGCTGCCGCTACCACGATCAGCTCCGACGTCACGCCTTGTGCCCCTGACTGCCCGGCCGTGGTTGGGCTCCATGATGCCGCGAATGTGACGCGAGGAGGGGCGCTCGGGCGTTCGCCGGACCTATCGCAATCAGCGACGATTGGGGATCTGCGAGCCGGTGTTGCCACAGAAACATTACCCGACCTTGCGGCATATGGGGGTGGGAAGACGAGCGGCGTGCTGGTGCGAGGCGACGGCACGACGACGGGCATCACGAGCGGTTTGAATGGTCCGTCTAGTTGAACCGCCCGGGATGCTTCAGCTCGACTGCTGCGGACGATGGCAATGAGGGGCTCACTGGTTGATCGCACCGTCAACAACCACGGCGCCCTGTCGGCGGCCAGCGGCAGCAACGGCTGGCCGGGCATACGGCGAGCCGGGGAAGGAGCCGGCGCGTGGGCGAACGCCCGGGTGATGGTGACGATGGGGTTGACATCACTGTGGACACGCGCTTTACTCCTCGTACTTACTCGTGTTAGTAATCGGAGGCAAGGATGACAAAGAAGTCACCTCGAGTCGGGGCCAGCCTGGCCGTGCTCGCGGCAATGGCAGTTGGTGTGGCGGGTTGCAGCAGCTCCTCGACCGCCTCAGGAACGGGGTCTTCCAAGGGCCCGGTGCAGGTCACGGTGTGGCACTACTGGGACGGGAACAACGGCGATACGTTCTCGGCCATGGCCAAGGCCTATGAGTCGGCGCACGCTGGCACGACGTTGAAGCTGGTGAACATCCCCGGTGCCGACCTGCTGACCAAGCTGCAGGCCGCCGCGACGTCGCGCACGCTGCCCGATGTCGTCATCGGGGACTTGGTGACGGTGCCGCGGATGGCCAAGACCGGCGCTGCGGTGGATCTGAAGTCGCTGATCCCGGCCAGCACGTGGAGCGACATCTACCCTGAGATGCTCAAGTTCGGCCAGCAGGGCGGCAAGCAGATCTCCATTCCGGTGTCGGCCAACACGTTGGCCTGGATGTTCAACAAGGACGACTTCGCCAAGGCCGGGATCAACCCGGCCAGCCCTCCGGCGACGTGGGAGGACTTGAAGACGGCGTGCGCCACGATCAAGGCCAAGACCGGCAAGCCGGGGTTTGAGTTGTTCACCCAGCCGGGTACCGACGGTGAGGGGGTGACGTGGAACTTCCAGGTGTCGCTGTGGCAGGCCGGTGGCCAGTTCCTGACCGACGACAACACCAAGGCGGCGTTCAACTCCGAGGCCGGCAAGAAGGCGTTGGGTTTCTGGGTGGACCTGGTCAAGTCGGGTTGCAGCCCGCTGGGCCCGTGGGGTGAGTTCGAGAAGGGCAAGGCTGTCTCGGCGCAGGAAGGGTCGTGGATGGCCGGGATCTGGAAGCCCAAGCCGCCGTTCAACTTCGGGGTGGCCGCGATCCCGCACCCGGCGGACGGGCAGGCTGCGACCAACATGGGCGGCGAGCAGGCTGTCGTCTTCGCCGCCGACAAGGCCAAGCAGAAGGCGGCCGCGGACTTCCTGACCTGGTTCGACGACCCGGTCCAGTCCACGTCGTGGAGTGAGAAGACCGGGTTCCTGCCGGTCCGCAAGGCGGTCGCCGACTCCGCGGCCTACAAGGACTTCGTCGCCACCCAGCTGCCCGAGCTGCAGCCGTTCGTCGACGCCCTGCCCACCGCGCACGCCCGGCCGGCCACCCCGTTGTACCCGCAGGTGTCGCTGGCGTTCGCCAAGCAGGTCGAGCAGGCGTTGCACGGCAAGGCGGTCGACCAGGCCCTGGCCGACGCCGAGACGCAGGTCAACGGCATCCTGGCCGGGCAGTGACGACCGTGGCGGACCCGACGACCCCGACGCAGGACCGGCCCGCCGGTCTGGTCCGGGCCGGGTCCGCCACGGGACCAACCCACCGACCGCGCCGGGCCTGGGGCGAGGCGGCCACCGCGGCCGTCTTCCTGGCCCCGGCGCTGGTCGTGATCGGGCTGTTCGTGCTCTACCCGCTGATCTCGACCGGGCTGATGTCGTTGACGTCGTGGGACGGGATCAGCCCCGAGCGAACCTTCGTCGGGCTGGCCAACTACGTCAAGGCCGTTCATGATCCGGCCTTCCGGAACTCGATGCTCGTCACGGTCCTGTACGCGGCCGGGGTGTGCGTGCTGTCGGTGGGCACCGGGCTGGGCGCCGCGTCGCTGCTCAACGCGGCCTTCCACGGCCGGTCGGTGTACCGGACGGCGTCCTTCCTGCCCGTGGTCACCTCCTCGATCGCGGCCGCGGCGGTGTGGCGGTACCTGTTCGACCAGTCCGGCCCGGTCAACGCCGCCTTGTCCTCGGTCGGGCTGGGGTCACCCAACTGGCTGGGCAACCCGCACCTGGCCCTGGTCTCCTTGACCTTGCTGACCGTGTGGAAGCAGCTCGGCCTGAACACGGTGCTGTACCTGACCGCCCTGCAGACCATCCCCACCCACGTCTACGAGGCGGCCCAGCTGGACGGGGCCACCGGCTGGCAGCGGCTGCGCCGGATCACCTTCCCCCTGCTGCGGCCGATGACCTTCTTCGTCGTCGTCCAAGGCTTGGTCACGACGTTCCAGAGCTTCGACCTTGTCTACCAGCTCACCCAGGGCGGGCCGCTGGGCGGCACCGAGGTCGTCGGGTTCCTCGTCTACCGGACCGCGTTCATCACCGGCCAGTTCGGGTACGGGGCCACCATCGCCTACGCCGGCTTCGCCATCGTCTTCGTTTTCACCTGGCTGCAGTGGCGCTACGGCGGACGGGACAACACATGACCGTCCGTGTCACCGGCCGCCACCTGCTCCTGGTCGCCTTGTCGCTGCTGGTCGTCGCGCCGTTCGCGTGGATGATCACGACCAGCCTGAAATCCCTCGACAAGGTCAACGTCGCCCCCTACCTGATCCCGCACCAGTTCCAATGGGGCAACTACGCCAAGGCGGTCACCGCCGCCCCGTTCGGGCACTACTACCTCAACTCCGTGGTCATGACCCTCGGCATCGTCGCCGGCCACCTGGTCTGCGACACCCTGGCGGCCTACGCCCTGTCCCGGCTGCGGTTCCCCGGCCGCGACGCCATCTTCCTCGGCCTGGTCGCGACCATGCTGGTCCCGGCGTTCCTGACCGTGTTGCCCGCCTTCGACCTGGTCATCCGGTTCGGCTGGTACAACTCCTACGCCGCGCTCATCCTGCCCCGGCTCGCCGACGTGTTCGGGATCGTGGTCCTGCGCGGGTTCATGCTGTCCCTGCCGATGGAGCTGGACGAGGCGGCCCGCCTGGACGGGGCCAACCGGGTCCAGATCCTGGTCCGGATCCTGCTGCCGTTGTGCAAGCCGGCCCTGGCCAGCGTCGCCGTCTTCAGCTTCCTGTTCGCCTGGAACGACTTCCTGTGGCCACTGCTGGTCACCAGCGACGACCAGTACCGCACCATCCAGCTCGGCCTGTCGGCCTTCACCAGCAAGTACGGCCCCTACCCCAACTACCTGATGGCCGGCACCGTCATCGCCGCCACCCCCGCCATCGTCATCTTCCTCTACCTCCAGCGCGGCATCGTCCGCGGCCTCGCCTCGACAGGAGTCAAAGAATGAACCCGCCCGGCCCCGCACCCGCAGCCGACGACCCCGCCGGCCTGCCCGGCCCGGACTGGGTCCGCGACGCCGTGTTCTACCAGATCTTCCCCGAACGGTTCGACAACGCCGACCCCCGCACCAACCCCACCGACGTCCAACCGTGGGGCGCACCCCCCACCCGGGACAACTTCTTCGGCGGCGACCTGCCCGGCATCGCCCGCCGGCTGCCTCACCTGGCCGGCCTGGGCGTCAACGCCCTGTACCTGACCCCGATCTTCTCCGCGGCGACCAACCACCGCTACGACGCCACCGACTACCTGACCGTCGACCCCGGCCTGGGCGGTGACGCCGCCTTCGCCGACCTGGTCACCACCGCCCACGCCGCCGACATCCGGGTCGTCCTCGACGCGGTCTTCCACCACTGCGGCGACCAGCACCCGTTCTTCCGTGACGTCGTCGCCCGCGGCGCCGACTCCGCGTACGTCAACTGGTTCTCCGTCGCCAGCTTCCCGGTCCAGTCCCACCCGGTCCCGAACTACCTGACCTGCTCCGGCTGCCACTACCTGCCCAAGCTGAACGTGCACAACCCCGACGTCCGGGACCACCTGTTCACCGCCACCCGCAAATGGATGAGCAGCGGCATCGACGGCTGGCGCCTGGACGTCCCCTACATGCTGGACAACCCCTGGTTCTGGCAGCAGTTCCGGGCCGTCGTCAAAGACCACGACCCCGACCTGTACATCTGCGCCGAAGTCTGGGACGCCGCCACCGACTGGACCAACGGCACCACCTCCGACGGCGCCATGAACTACCGCCTGCGCGACGCCATCCTGTCCTTCGTCACCGAATGGCGCGGCGGCGGGCAGAAGTTCGCCGCCGACCTCGCGTCGATCGACACCGAGATCCGACCCGAAGCCAAAGGGTTGATGATGAACCTGCTCGGCTCCCACGACACCGAACGGCTCATCACCCACTGCGGCGGCGACACCCAAGCCGTCAAGCTCGCCTTCGCGCTGCTGTTCACCGCCGAAGGCGCACCGATGATCTACTACGGCGACGAGATCGGCCTTCCCGGGTTCAACGACCCCGACTGCCGCCGGTGCATGCCCTGGGACCAGACCAGCTGGAACACCGACATCCTCCACTGGGTCACCACCCTGGCCCGGGTCCGCCGCGACAACATTGCCCTCCGCCGAGGCACCGAGTCCACCCTGACCGCAACCGAGAACGTCATCGTCCGCCAGCGAACCCACCCCGACCAGACCGTCCTGGTGGCCGCCAACCGGCACGCCAGCCCGACCACAGTCAACGTCTCCGCTGCGGGAGCTACCGGCACCGACCTGCTCAGCGGCGCCGCCGTCGACCTGGCCAGCCTTGACATCCCCGGTCAGGGGGTGCGCCTTGTCCAACTCACCGACTGACCCGGGATCGGCCCGCGGCGGCCGCCCCACCAGCAGCGACGTCGCCCAACGGGCCGGCGTCTCCCGCACCGCGGTCTCCTTCGCCTACAACGACCCGGCCAAGATCTCGACCGCCACCCGCGACCGGATCATGGCCGCCGCCGACGAGCTCGGCTACACCCCCGACCCGTTGGCCCGGATGCTCAAACACCGCAAGACCGGCACCCTGGGCCTGCTCCTGCCCCAAGACATCGCCCAAGTCATGCAGAACCCCTACTACGCCCAGTTCATCACCGGCATCGGCCACGTCTGCGAACGCGAAGGCATGACCCTGCTGCTGTGCCCGCCACTGCGGAACTCGATGCTCAAAGCCATCCCGTATGCCGCCGTCGACGGGTTCATCGTCACCGGCCTGGAAGCCGACCGCGGCGAAGTGGCCGAGCTCCGCCGCCGCAAGATCCCCTTCGTCCTGGTCGACTCCGAACCGGTGACGGACGTGCCCTCCGTCGAAGCCGACGACGACAAAGGCGGCTACGACCTGGTCCGGCACATCCTCGAGTTGGGCCACACCCGGATCGCGTTCCTCATCTTCGAGTCCGGACCTGACCAGCCCAACCTGGGCTACCGCGGCCCCCTCAAACGCCGCTTCGCCGGCGCCGAACGTGCCCTGGCCGAACAGGACCTCAGCCTCACCTCGGCCGGTGTGGTCACCGTCGAGGCGCCGTGTACCCGCTCCGGCGGCTACACCGCCACCCTCGACCTGATGGCGGGGCAGGCGCCGCCGACCGCGATCGTCGCCTTCAGCGACATCATGGCCGTCGGCGCCCTCGACGCCCTCAAATCACTCAACCTGCCCGTCCCGGCGGCGGTGTCCGTCGTCGGCTACGACGACCAACCCGAAGCCGAATGGACCCAACCCCGGCTGACCACCATCCGTCAGCCCATCGAGGCCAAAGGGCGCCTGGCCGGTGACTTCCTGGTCGCCGCCATCCGCGGAGAGAGCCAACACCCTCGGCAACTCCTGCACGGCGCCCTGGTCGTCCGCGACTCCTCCGGCCAGGCACCCCCGACCTAGAAGGCCAGTCCGTAGCACCGCAATCAGCCACACACACCCGAAAGGGAACAACGATGTTCAGCCATTCACGACGCCGACGGTCAGCCCTGGCCTTCGCCGGAGCCCTGGCCCTGGCCGGGACGCTGGCCGCGGTCGCCAGCCCGGCATCAGCTTTCACCGCGCCCGGATCACCAGGCAACCTGGCCGAAGGCGACGTCATCTACCAAGTACTGGTCGACCGGTTCTCCAACGGAGACACCAGCAACGACAACTTCGGCCACGGCGAGTACAACCCCAGCAACCTGGGCATGTACCACGGTGGGGACTGGAAGGGCCTGACCAACCACCTGGACTACATCAAAGACCTAGGCGTCACCGCCATCTGGATCTCCCCGGTCTCCCAGAACGAGCCGCTCAGCCGGGACGGGACCGAGGCCAGCTACCACGGCTACTTCACCAAGGACTTCGCCACCCCCAACGAGCACTTCGGATCCAAGACAGACCTGCAGACACTGGTCGACACCGCCCACACCAAGGGCCTGAAAATGATCCTGGACGTCGTCCCGAACCACACCGCCGACTACTTCAACGGCACCGCCACCACCTACTCGCCCAGCACCTACAAGCCGGCCAGCCCGCTGGACAACTCCACCTGGTACCACCACACCGGCGACTGCCTGTTCGACGGGTCGATGAACCAAACCCAGCTGGAGAACTGCGACCTGGGCGGCCTGGACGACCTGGACCAGTCCAACAGCAGCGTCGACACCTACCTGAAGAACACCTACAAGGACTGGGTCCAGGGCGTCGGCTTCGACGGCGTCCGGGTCGACGCCGCCCGCAGCGTCCCCCAGAGCTGGCTGCAGTCCTTCCAGACCGCCCTGGACGTCCCCTCTTTCGGGGAGGTCTTCGACGGCAACATCGACTACGTCTCCTCCTACCAGAACTACGAGTGGGGAGTACTCGATTTCCCCTACTTCTTCACCGCCCGCGACGCCATCGCTGGCGACGGCGACCTGAACAACCTGGGCAACCTGTTCTCCCAGGACTACAAGTACGCCAACGCCAACCGGCTGGAGACCTTCCTGGACAACCACGACCGGGCCCGGTTCCTGGCCCGCGCCGGCGACAACTACCAGCGGCTGCGCGAAGGCCTGACCTTCCTGCTCACCAGCCGGGGCGTACCGGTCATCTACTACGGCACCGAACAGGCCGACAACGGCAACATGAACGCCAACGAGATCCCCATCGCCAACAAGGACAACCGCAAAGACCTGTCCAGCTTCAGCGAGACAGGCACCATCTATCTGCACATCAAGCGGCTCAACGAGATCAAGAAGGCCTACCCCTCGCTGCGCACCGGAACCCAACGCGAGATGTGGAAAGACACCAACGTCTACGCGTTCTCCCGCCGCATCGACACCACCGGCGCCGAGACGATCACCGCGATCAACGACAGCTGGAACAGCCAAACCCGAACCATCCCACTTCGCTCGGAGTCGACGATCGCCGTCGGCACCGTCCTGACCAACCTGATGAACACCTCCGAGACCGTCACCGTCGCCTCCGGCGGCGTCACCGGCAAGCAGATCACCGTCACCCTCGGTGAACACGACTCCAAGGTGTTCGCCGCCGGTAGCCCAGTCAGCAGCTACACCCCGCCCGCGCGCAACCTGACCACGATCCGGGTGCACTACAACGTCGGCTACGGCAACAGCCTCTCCATCCGCGGTGACAGCAACCCGTTCTCCTGGACCCAGGGGATCGCCGCCCGCAACACCGCCAGCGACGTGTGGGAGTACCAGCTCGAGCGGATCCCGACCGGGACGACATTCCAGTTCAAGCCGTTGATCAACGACTCCACCTGGTCCACCGGCAGCAACTACACCGGCACCGGCGGAGGGACCCTGGACATCTACCCAACCTTCTAAACCTCTGTCCAGGCGAGGACCCGGTGGCCAACAAGCCGCCGGGTCCTCGCGCGTTCCGACCCGGATAGACACCACCTCGGGTCAGGGAGACCGCAATGACAGTCGGGTCCGTCGTGGGCTACACGCGGGTGTCGACCAATCAGCAGAACAGGCGTTAGCCTCAGTCTTTCACGACGGCCTTGAGTTGACGGTCCTCCGGCTTTACCCACCTGAGGCCAGGGCTGGTACCGAATGTCCGCGTCCAGATCTCGAGTTCACCCCCGGCGAAACGGCCCGACACAACGGCATCCCGGCCTTGTTTGCCGGTGCGGACCTTCGCCTCCGTGGTCCCCCGCTGCGACGGCGACCGTATGAGACCGGATCGCGATTCATCTCGGGCGACCGTCGGCGCCTGCGCCCGGGTCGGCACCTAGAGCCGTGAATCGTTCTCTGGGTCAGAGACGAAGCGTCGGTTGGCGTTCGGGGCCAGACCGAGCGTGGCTCGGGGTCTCCCGGCGATGCGGCTGACCCGCGTTCACGAGTCTGTCGAGATCCGAGAGGATCGAGCTGAGGAGGTCAACGGTGGGCTTGGAGCGGGCTCGGTTCACGACATCCGGAACGTCGATTCCGAGGCGCTCGGCTATTAATGCCTGCTTCATCAACGGTCGCCACAAGTCCTTCGACTTGGCGGCATCTATTGCCGCGTCGCTGACCCCCGCTGCGCGGAGAGCGGTGATCAAGCGCCGCTCGCGGGCCAGCGCGTGCAGAGCGGATCCTTCTGCGGCGACCCGGCTTGGACTGGACGCAGCGGCGGTCTCCAGGTCCCGGGTCTGGTGGGCGGACAGGTCGGCACCGCTGGTGGCCATGACCGATCGCAGGACCTCGGCCGGGTCACGTTCGGTGGGCTGGTCGTGGGCGGTGGCCAGGTCAGGGTCGTAAGTGGTGTCGACGTAGAGTTCGTTCGATTCGCGGCCTCGGGTGGCCATCACGTAGAGACCTTCCCTGGTCGTGGTGGCGCTGATGTAGGCATGGGCGACGTCCACGGTGCGACCTTGGACGCGGTGGGCGGTGCTGGCGTAACCGAGCTCGACATGCTCGGCCACGTATGCCGCGGGAACCCGGACGTTGTGGCCTCGCCGACCGCAACTCGCGAGGGTCGCGGAGCCGTCGTCGTGAAGGGCAGTGATGGTCCACGTGTCGCCGTTCTTGACCCACCGCCCTCCGGCGGTTAGGTCGCGCGCGTTGTGGCGGGTGACGACGGTGTCGCCAACGCCGAAGCTGACCCCGCCTGCGCCGGTGGTCCCGCGTGGGTCAACAAGGCCCGCGGCGACGAGGTGGGCGCGTGCGCGGGCGTTGAGGTCGGCGACCGTCGCCGCGTCGGCGGCGACCATGACCGACTCCCTGCCGGCGTCGAGGTCTGCCCGCCACGCGGCATACAGGCGATCGAGAATGTCCTCTCGCGGCCCGGACTGGACCCGCCCGTGGCCGTTGTAGGTGTCGACGACCGAACGCTCCCCGCCGCGCAAGGCGAGGGTGGCATCGGCCTCCCAGGTGTGCCGGAACCGGCGAACCACGTCGAGCTCTGCGGCGTCGCCGCGGTCGGCGACGAGGAGACCGAACGCTCCGCCGGCCTGAACGGGCGACAGCTGGGCAGGGTCTCCGACGAGGAGGACCTTCGCCCCGCCGGCCCGGGCGGCGGCCGTGATGCGATCGAGGTCGGCGGTGCCGGCCATCGAGGCTTCGTCGACGATGACCAGTTGCCCGGAGGCGAGTCCCCATCGGTCGATCTGGTTGACGACCTGGGTCCGGCGATGCTGCATGGCTCGGCTTCGCAATGACGGCGCGGCCCACCGCAAACGTGTGTCGAGGCGTGCCAGCTCGGCCTGGCGGACCGTCTGCCGGTCATGCTCCAGGAGCCACTTCGTGGTGTTCTCCGTCGGGATCCCGACGGCATCGGCGAGCACTTCCGCGGCGGCTGCCGAGGGGGCCAACCCGACCACCGATCCCGGTCCGTAGACCGCTTCCCAGACCGCTCGGACACCGGCCATGGTGGTGGACTTTCCGGTCCCGGCGGCGCCGACGAGGACGTCGACAGCCCGCCCCGAGCAGGCAACGGCGGCGACCGCGGCGGCCTGGTCGCGGCCCAGCAACGCCCCTCCCGTGGGGCCTGGAAGAGGTCGTGCGGTCACCGCCTCAACCAGGGGCGCGTCCACCAACGGCGCATCGGTCGCGCGCCCTGCGACGAGGAGCCGGTCCTCGGCATCCATGATCGCCCGCGAGGTGTACCGGGCACCGTCACGGGGCAGGAACCGGGGGGACCCGTCGGCGCGCAGCAGCTCTGCAGGGACGTGGGAAGTGTCATCGGGGGTGAGCCGGACGGCGGCATCCAGGGCCAACCCGGTGACGTCCTCGACGGCAGCGACCCGGGCCTCGACGGTCGCGAACCGAACCCCGGCCAGCTGCCGGACCGCCTCGGCAAAGACGTTGGCCCGGTTGAAGGTGGCCCGCTTCGCGGCGACAGCGTCCAGCGCCGCCTTGGCCGCGGGACCGACCAGTTCCGGCCCGGCAGACGACAACATCCCGGGCCGTGCGCCGAGGGCCAGGGTCAGGCGTCGCACCCAGTCTTCCTGCCTGATCCCGACGATGGGCCGGGCCCGGTCCCGCCACCCGGACACGAGTTCGGTGAGGCTGTGGCGCTGCTTCTCGGGGCGAGTCGACAGCGTTGCCTGCTGCCGCAGTCGCCACAATTCAGGGGTGGTGGGGCCCCGCCCGTGGGAGGCGCGGAAGTCCGCGATCAACTCGTCGGTGTGCCCTTCGATCGCTGTCGACCGCTTCGAGAACTCTGTGGTGAGAGCCTCGGGAACGCCCGCCACTTCCCACCGGGGAGTCATTGACCGAGCCCGCTGCCGCGCCTGCCACCCCCAGCCCAGGTCCCGGGTCAGCTCATCGGCAAGCATGGAGTTGTACAGCTCGGACAGGCCGACGGTGGCCCGGAACAGGGCCTTGGAGTCCAGCGTCCGCCACCCTCCGTCCGAGGCCGCCTGCACCCGGTTCAGCACGACGACGTGCGTGTGTAACTGGGGGTCCCCGGCCCGGGAGTCCCAGTGGTCGAACCCGGCCGCCACGACACCCCGGACGTCCTGGGAGACGATGCCCCCGTGCCCGGTCCGGGTCGAGAAGACGTGCTCCTCGGCATACGCAATGACCGCCCGGACGGCGGCCGCGTGGGCCGCGTGGATCCGGGCCCGGGTCGGGTCATCCGCGAGGGCCCACGCCACGGACACCGACTTGGGCGCCGAGAAGGTGAGGTCGAACCCGGCCACCGTCTTGGAGGTCCGCGCCGGCCGTCCCGAGTCGTCGAGCGGTGTGGCGGAGGCCGGTGGAACGGGGCGACCCAGCGGCTCCCCGGTGACCGGGTCGCAGAGCATCCCGAGCATCCGCCACAGCGCCTCCTCGGTCACGGGCGACCCGCCGGCGACGCCGCGACCGTGATCCAGACCGGCCAATCCGGCCCCGAGGAAGGCCCCGGGTGGGGTCCCACACGCCGCGTAGTAGGCGGTCAGCCCGGACGCTTCGCGGTCGATGTCGTCGCGCGCGACCGACGACATCAGGTACCGGAACCCGGCACCCAAAGTCATTCGCCTGATCGACATCGTCATGCCCTGAATACGCCGTCGGGGGGTCACCATCCGCCCGCTACCGGGGGGCTCACCACTCTGTGGTGCCAAAGGTGTGGCGAAGAAGATTGGGGGATAAGCGGGCTGGGCCGGCTGCCGGGTTGCGGGGGCCGGGCGGTCGGGATCTGGCGTTTGTCGCGGAGTCTCGCGTTGGGCGCGAGGTTTCGGGTGGGGGAGGAGCCTTGATGCGCCGGCGAGAAGGGTGAACGCGGGGGCGTCCATGTGAGTCGGTCGTCGGCAGGCGCCTGCGACGACTGCATCGTCACCCATGTCGGGCGGCGGCATCAGCATCGACCAAGCAGGGAGCTGCCAAGGCCACGTCGACCGCTGGCGCACCGCGTTGGGGCTCGGTCGTCCGGGCCCCGCGAGGAATCGTGGTCGGGCTGAGGCGCGGGTAGTGCGCCGCGGGCGGCGAGGTCCGGCGCCGGCGCCGGGCTCCCGTCACTGGCGCTGGACCGCAACCGCGAGGTGCTGCAGGACCCTGACTGCGCGCCGGATGCCATCGGCGTTGCCTTCACCCAGGCCAACCCGTCCTCAACCGTATGCCGCACGGGCGGGACACGACCTCCATCCGACCCTCGCGCAGGGCGACCGCAGCCGCCAATCGGGCCGATCTCGCGGCATACGGGAGGTAGGCGGCGTCGAGCACCGTCTGGACCAGGGTGGTTGTCTCACCGTAGGTGACTGGCGAGGTAGACGACCAGCGCGGTCCACCCGGAGGGCCGACTGATGGAGCGACCGGCAAGCCAGGCCACGGCCCGGCTGCCTCAGGCGGCCCCTGGACCATGCAGTGACGCGTCGGCTCCTGGCGGCATGACTTCGCCGGGTCCGACAACGAGGCGGTCGCGCAGTGGGACGCCGCGTCGAAAACCCATGCCGTCAGCCATGGACGAGTATGCCGCACTGGTCTTGACATTCGTTCGATGGCCGAATGGTGGCCCTCCCGGCCCGTCCCCATGGACGACAGCCCCCAACAAAGTGAAGGCTTGGAGATGACCGAATCGAACCGGGTCAAGTCCGGATCCGTGGTGTACGAGGGGTGATGCCTTCGAGGTTGTTGGTTAGCCGGTGATGGCGCCGGCGATCAGGCTGGTGCTCACCTCCTTGGGGCCGGTGCTGGCTTCGCG
>Ga0073909_10000138_pt1 | contig 27323 bp, 27 predicted proteins | sample Coa_R1_6_FD_66439 | JGI IMG/M metagenome (GOLD analysis project Ga0073909, IMG submission 66439) | Surface soil microbial communities from Centralia Pennsylvania, which are recovering from an underground coalmine fire. - Coalmine... | ecosystem: Environmental > Terrestrial > Soil > Unclassified... | reverse complement strand
CGGTGGTGGTGACTCGGCGGCTGCGGTGCGTCAGCTGGGGTTCACTGATGACCAGTTCGGGCACATCTCCACCGGTGGCGGCGCCAGCCTGGAGTACCTCGAGGGCAAGACGCTCCCGGGGCTGGACATTCTCGACAGGACGTGACGACCCGTGGCTGATGCACGAACTCCGCTCATGGCGGGGAACTGGAAGATGAACCTGGATCACGTCCAGGCCACCCACCTGGTCCAGAAGCTGGACTGGACGCTGCGTGACGGCAAGCACGACTTCGCGGCCGTCGAGGTGGCGGTCCTGCCGCCGTTCACCGACATCCGCTCGGTGCAGACCCTGGTCGACGGAGACCGGCTCCACCTCAAGTTCGGCGCCCAGGACCTGTCTGCGCACGAGGCGGGCGCCTTCACCGGCGAGATCAGCGGACAGTTCCTCGCCAGGCTGGGGTGCACCTACGTCGTCGTCGGCCACAGCGAGCGCCGGGAGTACCACCATGAGTCCGACGCCGTCGTCGCGGCGAAGCTGGCGGCCGCCTACCGCGATGGCCTCACCCCGATCTTCTGTGTCGGTGAGGGACTCGCGGTCCGCAAGGAAGGCCGCCAGGTCGAGTACGTCCTCGCCCAGGTCGAGGCGGGACTTGCCGACGTGACGCCCGCGCAGGTGGCGAGCATCGTCATCGCCTACGAGCCGATCTGGGCGATCGGCACAGGCGAGGTGGCCACGCCGGCCGATGCCCAGGAGGTCTGCGGCGCGGTCCGGACCCGGCTGGCCGAGCTCTACGACGAGCCGACCGCAGCCGGCATACGGATCCTCTATGGCGGAAGCGTCAAGTCCGGCAACGTCGCGGCGATCATGGCCGAGGCCGACGTCGACGGCGCGCTCGTGGGAGGGGCGTCGATCGACCCGGTGGAGTTCGCCGCGATCTGCCGTTACCAGTCCCACGTCGGGGCCCACAGCAGCAGCAGGTAAACTCCAAGCCTCCGTGCCCGGACCATCGCCGAAGGAAGTCTCCCCGTGAACGCCGTTCGTATCGGACTGCAGGTTCTGCTTGTCATCGGCGGGCTCTTCCTGACCCTGCTCATCCTGCTCCACAAGGGCAAGGGCGGCGGCCTATCGGACATGTTCGGCGGCGGCATGTCCTCCACCCTGGGCGGGTCGTCGGTGGCTGAGCGCAACCTCGACCGGTTCACCATCGGGGTGGCGCTCGTGTGGTTCACCTGCGTCGTGGGAATTGGCGTCCTCGAACGCTTCGCATCCTGACAACAACCCCTCACCCCTGACCCTGGAGGAGTTCACACATGGCTGGTGGCAACGCAATTCGCGGTAGCCGTGTCGGCGCCGGACCGATGGGCGAGGCCGAGCGCGGCGACTCGGCTCCTCGCGTCTTCATCTCGTACTGGTGCACCAACGGGCACCAGACCAGGCCCAGCTTCGCCCAGGAGTCCGGTCTCGTCGTGCCCGAGTTCTGGGACTGCCCCCGGTGCGGTCTGCCGGCCGGCCAGGACGAGCAGAACCCGCCGGCCGCGCCGAAGGTGGAGCCCTACAAGACCCACCTCGCCTATGTCAAGGAGCGCCGCTCCGACGCCGATGGCGCCGCCATTCTGGACGAGGCCCTGCAGACGCTCCGCGACCGCCGCCTCATCCAGTAGCCGGCTCAGGCGGTGCCCAGGCGGACGAGGTGCGCCACGACGCCTGGGAGCCATCCCGTCTCGCCGTTGATCCACCGGGTCGCCACGATGTTGGACGGGATGAACGCCCTCCCGCCGCGCCGGGCGACGACGCCCAGGTCGGTCCCGAAGACGTCGCTCACCAGGGCCCAGTCCATCCGGCCGTGCCGCACGAGGTGCTCGCCGATCCCGACGCCGATCGCCTCCACGGCGTGGTCCCGGTCGCCCGCATCGTCCCCCGCTACGTGTCGGGCCACAGCCGCGTCGTATGCCGCGCCGAGGCTGGCGAGGTCGTCCACGTCGACGCCCAGTGCACTGAGCCGCGCGAGGCCGGCATTGATCCGCGCCTGGTCCTCCTCACCGGGGGGCTCAGAGTCCGGACGCTGTGGCCGGCCGTCGTCGGGGCCGTCGTATGCCGCGGGGCCGGCGTCCGGCCCGGATCCCTCGTCGTCGGGGTCGGCGGCGTCGTCACGGCTGCGGCGGGAGAACAGGCCCATGGCGGTCAGTACCTCCCGGCGTCGCCGATGCGCCCGGCCGCATCGGCGTCGAGCAGCCAGATGGTCAGCTCCTCGCCCTTGGGGCCAGAGGCCGGGACGTCCCAGCGGTCGGCGCCGGGAGCGAGGGCGTCCGCGACGGCCTGGGCCTTGTCCGCCCCGGCCACGAGGAACCACACCTGGCGGGCCTTGTCGAGCGTCTCGAAGGTCAGCGAGACACGGTCCGGCGGGGGCTTGGGGGAGTCGTGGACTGCGACGGTCGAGGAGCCTTCGGCGCGTTGAGCGGGGTGATGTGGGAACAACGAGGCAACGTGCCCATCCGGACCGACGCCGAGGAGCAGGATGTCGAAGACGTCGGGCCCGTGCTCGAGCAGCTCTGCGGCATACGACTCGGCACTGGCTTCGACCGAGTCGCTCGTGTCGGGCCCGGCCACGGCGTGGACGTTGCTCGGCGGGATCGGCACGGAGCTGAAGAGCGCCTCGAAGTTCTGGGTCTCGTTGCGCTCCGGGTCGCCGGCCGGCAGGTAGCGCTCGTCTCCCCACCACAGGTGCAGCCGCTCCCACTGGATCGCGCCTTCGCCGGGCAGGGCCCCGAGCGCGGTGAGGATGGCCGATCCCATCGAGCCGCCGGTGAGGACGAGATGCACGGGGCCGTCGTGGCGCTCCTGCGCGTCGACGAGCCCGAGCAGGAGCCGCCCCCCGGCCGCGTCAGAGAGGGTCTGCTTGTCGGGGTGGACCTCGACCTGAGGCGTGCTGCTCATGGCGCGATGGCCTTCCTGTGCGAACTGGGGTCTAGGACTGGGGTCTAGGACTGGGGTCTAGGACTGGGGACGAGCGGCCTTGGCCGAGGTCACGTCGGGCAGGCCGTGGATGAGCGCGTCGGCGTAGACCTCGTCGGGGTCGAGCCGGCGCAGCTCGTCGGCGAGGCACTCGGCGTCGCTGCGGTGGGGCAGGGCGATGGTCCGCTCCGGTTGGCCGATCTGGGACAGGGTGGCTGCATCGCCGTCGACCGGTCGCACGAGGTCGATCGGTCCGCTCTTGCGCTCGAGCCGGACCGAGATGATCCCGGACCGGTTGCGCGTCCGCACCAGGCTGACCGGGCACTGCAGGCGGAATCGCAACCAAGCGGCGAGGAGCTCGGCCGACGCACTGTCCGGCGCCCCTGCCACGGTGGCGCGCAGGACCGGTTCGTAGGGCGCCTGGTCGAGCGCAGCGGCCAGGATGCCGCGCCACAGCGTGACCCGTGCCCAGGCGAGGTCGGTGTCGCCGCCGACGTATGCCGCGCTGAGCTTCTTCAGTGCCGGTCGCGGCTTTGTGGTCGACGCGGCAACGTCAGTGACGCGTCGCTGCGCGATCTCGCCGATCGGGTCCTTGCCGGGCGCCGGGGGCACCCGGTCGGGCCACCAGACGACGATGGGGGAGTCGGCGAGCAGGAGCGGGGTGAGCACGCTGCGCCCGTGCGGCGTGAGGGCACCGTACATGCGGCAGACGATCACCTCGCTCGCGCCCGCGTCGCCGCCCACCCGGATCTGGGCGTCGAGCCGCGCCGTGCCCCGCGAGTTGCCGGACGCCAGGACGACGATCCGGCACGGGTGCTGGTGGCTGGCGAGGTTGGCCACCTCGATGCACTCCTCGACCCGGGCCTCGTCGGCGACGATGACGAGGGTGAGGACGCGCGATAGGGCCATGGCTCCGATGTCGTCACGGAGCCGCACGAGCCGCTTGGAGATGTCGGCCGTCGTGCAGTCGGGCAGGTCGACGATCACCGGGGTCCCCGATCAGTATCGGAGCAGGGCCCCACGCTCTGCGTGGGCGGGACGAGCGTGGGTCCCACGCTCCGCGTGGGAGAACTGAGCGGGGTGGTCACGGGAGCCTCCACTCGCGGCCGTCGCGCGCCATCAGCTCGTCGGCACTCCTCGGGCCCCAGCCTCCGGAGAGGTACTGGTCGAGCGGCGCCTTCTGCCGCGCCCAGTACCGCTCGATCGGGTCGAGGATCTCCCAGGACAGCTCGACCTCCTCGTGACGGGGGAAGAGCGGCGGCTCGCCGAGGAGGACATCGAGGATGAGGCGCTCGTAGGCCTCGGGGCTGGACTCGGTGAAGGCCCGGCCGTAGCCGAAGTCCATCGTCACGTCACGCACCTCCATCTGCGCACCTGGGACCTTGGCGCCGAAGCGCAGGGTCACCCCCTCGTCGGGCTGGACCCGGATGACGATGGCGTTCTTGCCGAGCTCCTCGGTCGCGGTGTGCTCGAACGGCAGGTGCGGTGCCGTCTTGAAGACGACGGCGATCTCCGTGACCCGCTTGCCCAGTCGCTTGCCGGTCCGCAGGTAGAACGGAACACCCGCCCACCGACGGGTGTCGATGTCGAGCCGCACCGCGGCATACGTCTCGGTCGTGGAGTCGGCCGGGACACCCTCCTCCTGGAGGTAGCCGCGGACCTTCTCCCCGCCCTGCCAGCCCTCGGCGTACTGACCGCGGGCCGTCGCCGACGACAGGTCGGCGGGCAGCCGGACGGCCGAGAGGATCTTCTCCTTCTCGGCCCGCAGGTGGTCGGCGCGGAAGGAGACCGGCTCCTCCATGGCGGTGAGGGCGAGCAGCTGGAGCAGGTGGTTCTGGATGACGTCGCGGGCCGCCCCGATGCCGTCGTAGTAGCCGGCCCGCCCGCCGATGCCGATGTCCTCGGCCATCGTGATCTGGACGTGGTCGACGTAGTTGGCGTTCCAGACCGGCTCGAAGAGCTGGTTGGCGAAGCGCAGGGCGAGGAGGTTCTGGACGGTCTCCTTGCCGAGGTAGTGGTCGATCCGGAAGACCGAGTCGGCCGGGAAGACGCCCTCGACGATGGAGTTCAGCTCGCGCGCGCTCGTCAGGTCGTGACCGAACGGCTTCTCGATGACCACCCGCCGCCAGGATCCCTCGGGCGCGGTCGACAGGCCCGAGCGTTGGAGCTGCTCGCAGACCACGGCGAACGAGCCGGGCGGGATGGACAGGTAGAACGCGTGGTTGCCACCCGTGCCGCGGGTCAGGTCGAGCTCGGCCAGGGTGGCCGCCAGCTGGTCGAAGGCGTCGGGGTCGCCGAAGCTGCCGGGCACGAACCGGATGCCCTCGGCGAGCCCCCGCCACACGTCCTCGCGGAACGGGGTCCGGGCGTGGGCCCGCACGGCGTCGTGGAAGATCCCGGCGAAGTCCTTGTCGGACCACTCCCGCCGGGCGAACCCGGTGAAGGAGAAGCCCGGCGGGAGCAACCCGCGGTTGGCGAGGTCGTAGACGGCGGGCATGAGCTTCTTGCTCGCGAGGTCCCCGGTCACCCCGAACATGGCCAGACCACACGGGCCGGCGATTCGGGGCAGCCGCTTGTCGCGCGGGTCGCGCAGCGGGTTGTGCGTGCGCGACACCGAGGCCGGGCTCATGCAGCTCCTTCAGTGGCCGTCCGGCCTGGGTCGGTCAGCTGGACGCCTTGTCGAGCTCGGCCTGGACACCGGTGAGCAGCTCGGCCCAGGACTTCTCGAACTTGTCGACTCCCTCGTCCTCCAGGAGGGCGGTCACCTCGGCATACGAGATCCCGAGCGCCTCGATGGCGTCCAGGGTGGCCGTCGCGTCGCCGTAGTGTGCCGTCACGGCGTCGGCCTCGACCGTGCCGTGGTCGGCCTCCGCGGCGAGGGTCTTCTCCGGCATGGTGTTGACGGTGTTGTCGGCGACGAGCTCGTCGACGTACATCGTGTCCTTGTATGCCGGGTCCTTGACGCCGGTCGAGGCCCACAGCGGCCGCTGCTTGTGGGCACCGTCGGCCGCGAGGTTGTCCCAGCGCGGGGTCGAGAAGACCTCCTCGTATGCCTGGTAGGCCAGCTGGGCGTTCGCGACCCCGGAGTGGCCCTTGAGTGCCTTGGCCTCGTCGGTGCCGATCGCGTCGAGCCGCTTGTCGATCTCGGTGTCGACCCGGGAGACGAAGAACGAGGCGACCGAGTGGATCGTCGACAGGTCCTTGCCGGCCTCGCGGGCCTGCTCCAGCCCGGTGAGGTAGGCGTTCATGACGGCGCGGTAGCGGTCCAGGCTGAAGATGAGCGTCACGTTGACCGAGATCCCCTCGGCGAGAACCGCGGAGATGGCCGGCAGGCCCTCGACCGTCGCCGGGATCTTGATCATGACGTTGGGGCGGGCGACCTCGGCATACAGGGCCTTGGCCTGCTCGATGGTCGGCTCGGTCTCGTGGGCCAGGCGCGGGTCGACCTCGATGGAGACCCGGCCGTCCTGCCCACCGGTGCTGTCGTAGATCGTCCGGAAGACGTCGCAGGCGTCCCGGACGTCCTGGGTGGTGAGCGCGAAGACGGCCTCGTCGACCGTCTTGCCCGCCTCGGCCAGCTCGGCGACCTGGGCCGTGTAGGCGTCGCCGTTGGCCAGGGCGTTCTGGAAGATCGTCGGGTTGGTCGTCACGCCGACGACGCCCTGGTGCTCCATGACGTCCTTGAGGTTGCCGGTGATGAGGCGCTCTCGGGAGAGGTCGTCGAGCCAGACGGACACACCGGCGTCGGCGAGCTGCTGGACTGGGTTCTCGGTCATTTCTGGGTCACTTCCCGTGTGTGTGCCGCGGGGTTTGCGGCGGTGGTGGGGTGAGGTTGGCGTGCTGGTGTCAGTCGACCATGCCCTGGGAGGCGGCCGGGACGACGGTCGGGACGATGCCGGACTTGGCCGCCGCGATGGTCCGCTTGGCTGCTGCGACGACGGCCTGGGGGGTGAAGCCGAACTCACGGAAGAGGGTGGCGCCGTCGGCGGACGCGCCGAAGTGGTCGATGCCGACGATCTGGCCGGCGTCGCCGACGAGGTCGCGCCAGCCCGTGGGGACACCGGCCTCGACACTGACCCGGGCCCGGACCGCCTTGGGCAGGACCTTCTCCTGGTAGGCCTTGGTCTGGCGCTGGAACCACTCGAGGCACGGCATCGAGACCACCCGCGTGCCGACGCCGGACTTCTCCAGGGCGGCCCGGGCCTCGACGGCCAGGGCAACCTCGGAGCCGGTCGCGATGAGGATCACGTCAGGGGTGGCGGTGCTGGAGTCGAAGAGGATGTAGGCGCCCTTGGCGACCCCGGCAGTGCTGGCTGCGCCACCCTTGCTCCGGTCGTAGATCGGCAGGTTCTGGCGCGAGAGGGCCAGGCCGGCGGGCCGCTTGTTCTTCAGGATGGCGCCCCAGGCGGCCGCCGTCTCGTTGGCGTCGGCCGGTCGGACGACGTCGAAGTTGGGGATGAGCCGCAGCGAGGCGATCTGCTCGATCGGCTGGTGGGTGGGCCCGTCCTCGCCCAGGCCGATCGAGTCGTGGGTCCAGACGAAGGTGACCGGCAGGTCCTGGATCGCGGCCAGCCGGGCGGCGGGGCGCATGAAGTCGGAGAAGACGAGGAAGGTGCCGCCGTAGGGACGGGTGAGGCCCTCGAGGGCGATGCCGTTGAGGATGAGGCCCATCCCGAACTCGCGGATGCCGAAGTGCAGCGTGCGGCCGTAGGGGCTGCCACTCCACTCACGGGTCTGCTTGCTCGTCGGGATGAACGACGGCTGGCCCTCCATCGTGGTGTTGTTGGACTCGGCGAGGTCGGCCGAGCCACCCCACAGCTCGGGCATGACGTCAGCGAGGGCGCCGAGCACCTTGCCGGAGGCGGCGCGGGTGGCGATCCCCTTGGCGTCGGCCGGGAAGACCGGCAGTGCCTTGTCGAGGCCGGCCGGCAGGTCCCCGGCGAGGATCCGGTCGAGGAGGGCAGCCCGGTCGCCATTGGCCTTGCGCCAGGCGGCGAAGTCCTTGCTCCACGCCTTGTGCTCGGCCTTGCCGCGCGCCTTCACCTTGCGGGCGTGGGCGAGGACGTCGCGGGACACCTCGAAGTTCTTGCTCGGGTCGAAGCCGAGGGCGTCCTTCAGGCCTTCGATCTCGGGGACGCCGAGGGCCGAGCCGTGCGACTTGCCGGTGTCCTGCTTGGTCGGTGCCGGCCACGCGATGATCGTGCGCAGGACGATCATCGTGGGCTTGCTGGAGGTGCGCGACTTCTCGCAGGCCGCGAGCAGCGCGTCGACGTCCTCGAGGTAGCCGTCACTCGTGCCGTCGCCGCGCCAGTCGATGGTCTCGGTGTTCCAGCCGTATGCCGCGTAGCGGGCGGCGACGTCCTCGGAGAAGGAGATCTCGGTCTTGTCCTCGATCGAGATGGTGTTCTGGTCGTAGATGACCGTGAGGTTGCCGAGCTCCTGGTGGCCGGCGATCGCCGACGACTCGTGGGTGACACCTTCCTGGATGTCGCCGTCGGAGGCGAGCACCCAGATGTGGTGGTCGAACGGGCTGGCGCCGGGCTTGGCGTCGGGGTCGAACAGGCCGCGCTGGCGGCGCTGGGCCATGGCCATGCCGACGGCGGAGGAGAGGCCGGAGCCGAGCGGTCCGGTCGTGATCTCGACTCCGGTCGTGTGCCCGACCTCGGGGTGGCCGGGGGTCAGCGACCCCCAGGTGCGCAGGGACTGCAGGTCCTTCAGCTCCAGGCCGTAGCCGGAGAGGTAGAGCTGGATGTACTGGGTGAGGCTGGAGTGCCCGCAGGACAGGACGAACCGGTCGCGACCCAGCCAGTGGGAGTCCGACGGGTCATGCCGCATGACGTTCTGGAAAAGCAGGTATGCCGCGGGCGCGAGGCTCATGGCGGTGCCGGGGTGGCCGTTGCCCACCTTCTGGACGGCGTCGGCTGCGAGGACGCGGGCGGTGTCGACGGCGCGGACGTCGAGGTCGGTCCACTTGGCCTTGCGGGCGACGGGCAGCTGCAGGCTGGCCGAGCGACCGGCGATCGGGCTGGACGACTTGGTGCGGGGGGTGGGTGACATCGGGGGCCTTCCTGGTCCGGCGACATTGAGCGGATTGCGGCACACACAGCACGGACCCCGCCTGATCAACGAGGTCCGTCGAACACTCGCAAATCAGCCTAGTCCCCTGCTGTGATGTGCGTCCCATTGAGTTCGTATGCCGGTCGGCGGTTTCGTATGTCGGTCGGCGGGTCGAGCCCGATGGCGAACCGGGAGCCGGCCCCGCGACAGGGACCATGCACGCCGACCCGACGGTTGGCCCTGAGCTCGCACGCAGCCGGGCCGTGTCCTGCTACCTTTCGGCAGCCATCTGCCATCAGCTCAAGGGGATCTCTTCACCATGTCCAACCTGCGTGGCCGCGTGTCCGCCGCCGCCCTGCTGATGCTGGGCCTCACCCTCACTGCTCCCGTCGCCGCCCATGCTGACGAGCCCCCGGTCACGACGACCACCACGTCGTCGACCACCACGACCACCACGTCGACGAGTGCGCCTGCCGAGATCTCGGCCGCAGCCACGACGAGCGCGCCGGCGGCCGAGACGACATCGTCGGCTCCGGTCACCACGAGTGCGCCTGCCGAGATCTCGGCCGCAGCCACCACGAACGCGCCCACCACCACGACCACCAGCTCGACGGTCCCGGCGACGACGACCACCACCACGACCACCGAGGTGGCCGCTGCGCCCAAGCCGACGTCGAAGGACGACTGCGGGCTGTTCGCCGACGTCATCACCATTCCCTCGGTCGAGGGGGTCCACTACGTGATCCCGGACTTTCTCGACGAAGGAGAAGCCGCCGAGCTCGCGCCAGGCACCTATGGGGCCCTGTTCCTCAGCATGGGCCCCGAGGACGGTGGGGAGGACGCCCTGACGTATGCCGTGACCCTCGAGGCTCGCAGCGAGGTCGGCGGGCCCGCGATCGCGACCTTCACCCTCACCTTTGACGCCACGCCGTGTCCGGTCACGGGTACCAAGCAGGTCACGGCGAGCGCGGGTTGCGGGACCGTCACGTTTGTCAACCCCTCGGATCGTCCGGCCGCGGTGCTCTGGGGCGATCCCTCGGCGGAAGGCCCAGATGGCCAGCTGGACCTCGCACCCGGCGCCACGGCGAAGGTCAGCACCAAGCGGGCACACATCGCGTGGGTGGCTTTCGACGAGTCGGCCCTGCCGACCGACCTGCCCACCGATCTCCCCACTGACCTGCCGACCGATCTCCCCACTGACCAGGCGACCCCTTCCGGATCGGGCCCGGGCTGGCTGGCCGGCGTCGTTCCCGAGTCACCGCGGGCCGCCGCCGCCCGGGCCGGCTCGTCCACCATGGCCCACCGGCTCGCTGCCGCGGACCCCACGCTGATCGACCCGAGCTTCTTCCCGGACCTCGCCCAGCTGCGCGCGGACGAGCTGGCAGCGGACGACGGGTTCCTCGGCGACGGCGAGCTCGACGTCCCGCAGACCTGTTCCGCCCCGGCAGCATCCGGCAGCACCACACCCCACAGCGACCCTCCCACCAGTGGGCCGGAGCTGGCCTTCACCGGTCCCGCTCCGGTGGCCGGGTTGTCCCTGCTCGGCGGCGGCCTCATCGGGGCCGGTGTCCTGCTGTGCGCGGGCGCCGCGAGCCGGCGGCGCATCCGACAGCACTGACCCAAGAGCGGGGGACTAGACTCCGGACCAGTTTCAGCCCGACCAGCCGAGGACCGCATTGACCACCATCGAGACGCGCGAGCCGCGCTCGACGACCCCCGGTGGCGGGTGGCGTCGGACGCTCGCGGCATACGTCTCGCTCACCAAACCGCGGATCATCGAGCTTCTGCTCGTCACGACGGTTCCGGTGATGTTCCTTGCGCAGCAAGGGGTTCCGTCGCTGTGGCTGATCGCAGCGACCCTCGTCGGTGGCATCCTGAGCGCTGGTGCGGCGAACACCTTCAACTGCGTCTACGACCGTGACATCGACGAGGTCATGCACCGTACGAGCAACCGGCCGATGGTGACCGGTGAGATCTCACCGCGTGCGGGCCTCGTCTTCGGGGCGGTCCTCACCATCGCCTCGACGGTGTGGTTCTGGTTCGTCGTGAACCCGCTCTCGGCGGTGCTCTCGGTGGCCGCGATCCTGCTGTATGCCGTGGGCTACACGATGATCCTCAAGCGGCGCACGTCGCAGAACATCGTCTGGGGCGGTATCGCCGGCTGCATGCCGACGCTCATCGGCTGGGCCGCGGTCCGGAACCGCGTGGAGTGGCCCGCGGTCATCCTGTTCCTCGTCATCTTCTTCTGGACGCCGCCGCACTACTGGCCGCTGTCGATGGCCTTCAAGGACGACTACGCGAGCGCCCACGTGCCGATGCTCCCGGTCGAGCGGGGCGCGCTGGCTGTGGCTCGTCAGATCACGGCATACGCGTGGGTGATGGTGGCGACCTCGCTCGCCCTCGTCCCGGTCGCGCACATGGGGTGGATCTACCTCTCGGCGGCGGTCGTGAGCGGCGGGGTCTTCGTCGCCGAGGCGCACCGCCTGCTCCGCCTGGCCAAGGCGGGGGCGGCCGGCAAGGACCTCAAACCGATGCGGCTCTTCCACTTCTCGATCACCTACGTGACGTTGCTGTTCCTCGCGGTCGCGATCGACCCGCTCGTCCACCTGGCCGTCTGGCGCTGAGCCAAGCACTCACCGCCGGTCGCCGGAGGGTCAGGGAGCGGCTGGCCGGGCGCGCAGCGCCAGGATCGCGAAGGTCATGGCGACGACGAGGAGGCTGGCTCCGAGCATGTGGGCCAGGACGAGTGCCTCCGGCAGCTTGGTGAAGTACTGGACGAAGCCGATGAGCCCCTGGGCGAGCGCGACCCCGATGACGACCAGCCAGGGCCGCGACGCCGATGCCGCGTCGGGGGAGAGGCGGACGGCGAGCCAGGTGGCCGCGCACAGGCCGATGAAGAGCATCACGGTGTCGGCGTGCAGCCAGGACACGGTCCGCGGGTCGAACGGGTAGCGGTGGACGTTGATGTCGCCCGAGTGCGGCCCGGTGCCGGTGACGATGGTGCCGAGGACGAGGACGACCGTCAGCACGCCGGTCGCCGCGAGCGCGACCCAGCGGACCTCGGGCCGGACGAGCGGCCGGGGCGGACGGTCGCCCTCGGCGGCCCGACGGACGAGGTAGGCCGAGAGCACGATGAGCACCATCGAGGCGAGGAAGTGCAGGGACACGACGGTCGGGTTGAGCTTCAGACGCACCGTGATCCCACCGACGACGGCCTGCAGGGCAACGCCGGCGAGGGGTAGGAAGGCCAGGCGGCGCAAGTCGCGGCGGCCGGGCGCGAACCGCCAGATCGCCACGATGACGAGCAGGGCGGCCGCGCTGACGACGGGCGTCAGCATCCGGTTGCCGAACTCGATGAACTTGTGGAAGCCCTGCGCCTGGTCGGCCACCGGCACCATCGAGGCCGGGGTGCACTTCGGCCAGGTCGGGCAGCCGAGGCCGGAGCGGGTGAGCCGCACGGTGCCGCCGGTGACGACGATGAGCACCTCGAGGACGAGGTTGACGACGAGGGCGCGGTGCAGCAGGGGGTTGACGCGAGTCATGGGTCGCTCCACTCAGTCGCTCCACCGGAACCAGCGGACGGCGCCGGCCGCGCCGAGCACCAGCCAGACGAGCAGGACGCCGAGGCCGGCCCAGTGCAGGGTCGCGTGCTCCAGCGCGCCTCGGAGAGCGTCTCCGAGGGCACCGCCCGGTGTCAGCCGGGCGACGACGCCGAGGGCATGCGGGAGCCGCTCGGTCGGGAGCACCACACCGAGCCCGAGCATGACGACCCAGAGCAGGTTGGCGACCGCGAGGACGCCCTCGGCCCGCAACGTGCCGGCCAGCAGGAGGGCCAGCGAGACGAAGGTCGCCGTCCCGAGGACACCCACGAGGAGTGCGATCGGTATGCCGGTCGCCCGCGGCTCCCAACCGAGAACCAGACCCAGCCCACCGAGGAGGAGGACCTGCAGGGCTTCGACGACGAGCACGGCGACGAGGCGCGCCACGAGCAGCCCGGAGCGGCCGAGCGGCGTCACCCCGAGCAGTCGGAGCACCCCGTAGCGCCGGTCGAACCCGGTGGCGATCGCCTGGCCGGTGAAGGCCGTCGAGATGACGGCGAGCGCCAGCACCCCCGGGGTGGCCACGTCGATCCGGCGGCCCGTGCCGAGGGACGGGGAGTGGGCGAGAGCGAGTCCGAGCAGGGCCATGGCTGGGAGCACGACGGCCACGAGCAGCTGCTCTCCGTTGGCGAGCAGCGTACGGACCTCGTGGCCGGCCTGTGCGCGGATCCGCGCGGCCGGAGGCGCCGCCCCACCGACCTCGGTGACCGAGCCGGCGGAGCTGCCCGGCTGGCCGGTCATCGCCCGGCCTGCCGGCCGGTGAGGGAGAAGTAGCGCTCCTCGAGAGAGGAGCCGGCCGCGACCTCGGCCAGCGGGCCGGAGGCCACCACCTGACCCTTGCCCACGATGACGATCCGGTCGGCCAGGCGCTCGGCCTCCTCGAAGGAGTGGGTCGTGACGACGACGGCAGCACCTCGGTCGGCCTCGCTGCGGACGAGGTCCCACACCTCCAGCCGCGCGTGCGGGTCGAGCCCGGCCGTCGGCTCGTCGAGGAACGCCACGTCCGGTCGGCCGACGAGGGCGGCTGCGAGTGCCACCCGCTGCCGTTGGCCGCCGGAGAGCCGGCGGACGATGGTGCCGGCGAACGACGTCAGGTCGAGGCGTCGGGCCAGCTCCTCGACGCGGGACGGAGCGGCATACAGGCTCGCGAGGTGGCCCAGCAGGGCGAGCGGCTTGGACCGGGTGGGCAGGCCGCCGTCCTGGAGCATGACCCCCACCCGTGCCCGGTGGTCGGCCGAGGCGTCCCAGGGGTCGACGCCGAGGACCCGGGCGGTGCCGGAGTCGGCGCGCCCGAGCCCCTCGAGGATCTCGATCATCGTCGTCTTGCCGGCACCATTTGGGCCGAGAACCGCTGTGACGCAACCGGACTCGGCGCTCCAGGTGGCGCCGTCGACGGCCCTGACCTGGCCGAAGGAACGGCGCAGGTCGCGCACTTCCACAGCCGCAGACACGCAGGCATCCTAGGCTGGGTGGCCACGGCGCGACCCGAGCGGGGTCGGCCACCGATCGGAGACGAGTCATGGTGACCATCGACCGCGAGGCCGCCCCAGCCGTGGGGGTCGCCGCCGTCCCGGCTGTCCTCGCGTTCCTGTCCGGGCGGGCCCGCGTCGGAGTGGCGCTGTTGGCCCTTCCGGCCGCCGTCGCGGCGTTCTTCCGCGACCCCGACCGCGCGCCCGAATCGGTCGAACCCGGGCCGGACGTCGTCGTCTCGCCGGCCGACGGCAAGGTCATGTATGCCGGTCCCGGCCAGCCCGATGTCGCCCCCGACGGGGAGTGGCAGCAGGTGAGCATCTTCCTGTCCGCCTTCGACGTCCACATCAACCGCGCTCCGTATGCCGGGCAGCTCACCGAGGTGACCTACCGACCCGGCAAGTGGCTCGCGGCATACAAGCACGAGAGCGCCCACCTCAACGAGCGCACCGACCTCACCGTCGTCCAGGAGGTCGACGGCCACAACCGGACGGTCGTCTTCCGCCAGATCGTGGGGCTGATGGCCCGCCGGGTCGTGACCCGCGTGAAGGCAGGGGAGTCGGTGCGGTCCGGGCAGCGGATCGGGCTGATGAAGTTCGGCTCCCGGATGGACGTCTTCGTCCCCCCGGACGCCGTGCTGCAGGTCACCAAGGGGGACCGCGTGGTCGCCGGGGAGTCGGTCATCGCGCGCTGGTCCGGCGCCAACGGGACCGACGCGTGACCGCCCCGCCGGGGCCGATCCGCCGGCGCCTGGTCAAGTGGCGGATCGTCTCGCCGACCGGCGCCGACGTCGTCAGCCTGCGAGACCTGTCGCCCAAGGACCGGCTTCGGGTCATGGCGCCGAGCCTGTTCACCGCGACCAACATGATCTGTGGCTTCTCCGCGGTCCTGCTGGCCTTCAGCGAGCACTTCCACGCGGCGGCCGCGCTGCTCGCCGTGGCCATCGTCATGGACATCTGCGACGGCTTCGTGGCCCGTGCCGTCGGGGCCACCTCGCCGTTCGGCGTCCAGCTCGACTCGATGGCCGACCTGATCTCCTTCGGCATGGCCCCGGCCGTCCTCGTCCACACCTGGGCGCTGCGTGAGTGGCCGCTGTTGTCCTGGGTCTTCGCCTTCTTCTGGCTCGGCTGCGCAGCGTTCCGGCTGGCCCGGTTCAACGTCACCGTCGACCCGCTGGCCGACAAGCGCTACTTCATCGGGCTGCCGAGCCCGGGGGCCGCCCTCGTGCCGATCGCGACGATCTTCGCGCTCCAACGGGCCCATGTCGGACCGCATTTCCTGTTCCCGATGGCGGTCAGCGTGGTCCCGGCGGTGCTCATGATTACCTCGGTGCGGTTCAAGTCGTTCCGCTCCGTCCTCTCGCTGCACCGCGGACCCCGGTGGATCCTCGTCCTCGTCGTCCTCGTCCTGGCGCTCGGCGTCAGCTTCGTGCCCGGACTCACCGGCTTGACCATCGCCTACGGGTACGTCCTCACCGCTCCGCTCGGCTGGGCCACGGCACCCCTGCGTGCACGCTGGTTCGGCGCCGACTCGGTGGCCCCACCGCGCCGGCGGCTTCCCTCGGTCTTCCTCCCGGGCGAGGACGACGCCCACACCGGTGAGGAGCCGGTTGCGGGTTAGGGTTGCCTTCGTTGGAGGGGGTTGACCATTTACGTAACATGAGTGTGTGGTTATTGCCCCCGCTCCGCAGCCGGCAGCCGTCCGGGCGTCTGCGCGCGACCGGGTTCTGCACACCATCACCGAGCACGGGCCCGTGTCGGCTGCCCAGCTCGGCGAGCTCCTCGGCCTGACGTCCACGGCCGTCCGGCGCCACCTCGACCACCTCACCGAGGGGGGCTTCATCGAGGAGCACGAGGCCACCGCCCACCGCCGGGGCAGGGGACGCCCGGCCCGCAGCTACGTCGTGACCCCCGCCGGCCACCGGGCCCTCGGGTCCGACTACGACCACCTCGCCGGTCAGGCGGTCCGCTTCCTCGCCGAGACCGCCGGGCCCGCCGCCGTCGACGCGTTCGCCCAGCGTCGTGCCGCCGAGCTCGAGAGCCGGTATGCCGGTCGGCTGGACGCCAGCGGAGACGGCACCGACGCCCGGGCCCAGGCCCTCGTCGACGCGCTGACCGCCGACGGTTTCTCCGCCAGTGCGCGCGCGGTCGGCCAGCCCGGTGCACCCACCCAGCTGACCGGCATACAGCTCTGCCAGGGGCACTGCCCCGTCCAGGACGTCGCCGAGGAGTTCCCGCAGCTCTGTGACGCCGAGACCGAGGCCTTCTCCCGCCTCCTCGGCGTCCACGTCCAGCGGCTCGCGACGCTCGCCCACGGCGACCACGTCTGCACGACCTTCATACCCACACCCACCGTTCCGCACAAGGAAAGGTCCACCCGATGACCTCTCACATCGAAGAGCGCAACCCCGGCCTCAAGGACATAGGCACCTACGCCTTCGGCTGGGCCGACAGCGACACCGCCGGTGCCTCGGCCCGCCGCGGACTCAGCGACGAGGTCGTCACCGACATCTCCGCGCGCAAGAACGAGCCGCAGTGGATGACCGACCTGCGGCTGAAGTCGCTGCGCCTGTTCGACAAGAAGCCGATGCCCACCTGGGGCTCGGACCTGTCCGGCATCGACTTCCAGAACATCAAGTACTTCGTGAAGTCGACCGAGAAGCAGGCGACCACCTGGGACGAGCTGCCCGCCGACATCAAGAACACCTACGACCGGCTGGGCATCCCCGAGGCCGAGAAGCAGCGGCTCGTCGGTGGCGTGGCCGCCCAGTACGAGTCCGAGGTCGTCTACCACCAGATCCGCGAGGACCTGGAGGAGAAGGGCGTCATCTTCGTCGACACCGACACCGGCCTGCGTGAGCACGAGGACCTGTTCCGCGAGTACTTCGCGTCGGTGATCCCGGCCGGTGACAACAAGTTCGCCTCGCTCAACACCGCGGTGTGGTCGGGTGGCTCGTTCATCTACGTCCCGCCGGGCGTCCACATCGACATCCCGCTGCAGGCCTACTTCCGGATCAACACCGAGAACATGGGCCAGTTCGAGCGGACCCTGATCATCGCCGACGAGGGCTCCTACGTGCACTACGTCGAGGGCTGTACGGCCCCGATCTACAAGTCCGACTCGCTGCACTCGGCAGTCGTTGAGATCATCGTCAAGAAGAACGCCCGGGTCCGATACACGACGATCCAGAACTGGTCCAACAACGTCTACAACCTCGTCACCAAGCGCGCCACCTGCGCCGAGGGCGCGACGATGGAGTGGATCGACGGCAACATCGGCTCCAAGGTGACGATGAAGTACCCCGCCGTCTTCCTGCTCGGTGAGCACGCCCGTGGCGAGACCCTTTCCATCGCCTTCGCCGGCGAGGGCCAGCACCAGGACGCCGGCTCCAAGATGGTCCACGCGGCCCCCAACACGAGCAGCCACATCGTCTCCAAGTCGGTGGCACGTGGCGGCGGTCGGACGTCCTACCGCGGCCTCGTCCAGATCCTCGAAGGTGCCCACGGCAGCCGGAGCAACGTGGTCTGCGACGCCCTGCTCGTCGACACGATCAGCCGCTCGGACACCTACCCCTACGTCGACGTCCGCGAGGACGACGTCCAGATGGGCCACGAGGCGACCGTCTCCAAGGTGAGCGAGGACCAGCTGTTCTACCTGCGCTCCCGCGGCCTCACCGAGGAGGAGGCGATGGCGATGATCGTGCGCGGCTTCGTCGAGCCGATCGCCCGTGAGCTGCCCATGGAGTACGCCCTCGAGCTCAACCGGCTCATCGAGCTCCAGATGGAAGGAGCAGTCGGTTGAGCCTGCTGGCCCCCGCAACACCCCACACCGACTCCGCCGCGACGATGGTCCCTGACCAGTCGCGGGCCGAGCGGACCACCTCGTATGCCGCTGCCGACTTCCCCCGCCCCACCGGGCGCGAGGAGGACTGGCGGTTCACCCCGGTCGACCGGATCGGCGACCTCTTCGAGATCGCACCGGCCGACGAGGCGCGGATCGCCGTCCACGTCGAGGCTCCCGGGCAGGTGACGGTCACGAAGGCCAAGCACACGGGTGGTGTCTCGCCGCTCGGCGTCGGCCACCCCGGCGACCGTGCCGCTGCCGTCGCCTGGGAGGCCGCCGGCGAGGTCACCACGGTGACCATTCCGGCCGAGGCCGAGCTCACCGCACCGGTGCGCATCGAGATCACTGCTGCCGAGCTGGCCCGGGTCAACGGCCACCTGGCCATCGACGCCGGTCGCCACTCCAAGGCCGTGGTCGTGTTGTCGCACAAGGGTTCTGCGCACTGCGGAGCCAACGTCGAGGTCCGCGCCGGCGATGGTGCCAACCTCACCGTGGTCACCCTTCAGGAGTGGGACGACGACACCATCCACCTCGCGCAGCACGACGTGCTCGTCGGTCGCGACGCCCGGGTCCGGCACATCGCCGTGACCCTCGGCGGCAAGGTCGTCCGGATCTCGACCAACGCCCGGTATGCCGGTCCCGGCGGCTCGTTCGAAGGGCTCGGCGTCTACTTCGCCGATGCCGGCCAGCACCAGGAGCACCGGCTCTTCGTGGACCACGAGCCGGTCAACTGCACGAGCAATGTCGAGTACAAGGGCGCCCTCCAGGGCGACACCGCCCACACGGTCTGGGTCGGCGACGTCCTCATCCGGGCCAGTGCCGAGGGCACCGACACCTACGAGCTCAACCGCAACCTCGTCCTCACCGAAGGCGCGCGGGCCGACTCGGTCCCCAACCTGGAGATCGAGACCGGCGAGATCCGGGGAGCCGGCCACGCGAGCGCGACCGGCCGGTTCGACGACGAGCAGCTCTTCTACCTGCGGTCCCGGGGGATCCCCACCGACACCGCCCGTCGGCTCGTCGTCCGGGGCTTCTTCGCGGCGGTCGTCAGCCGGATCGGCATCCCCGAGATCATCGGGCACGTCATGACCGCCATCGACGCCGAGCTCGGCTACACCGCAGAGCTCCCCGAGGTGGAGCACCACGCGGAGGTCACCGCGTGAGCGCCGAAGCCACCGAGCTGGTCGACGACGCAGACTTCGTCCGGGTCTGCGCGCTCGACGACCTCACCGTCGGCACCGCCGCCGCGGCCGACATCTTCGGCACCCGGGTGGCTGTCGTCCGTACCGGCGAGCGCGAGGTGCACGCCGTCAACGACACCTGCTCGCATGCCAACGTGTCCCTGTCCGAGGGCGAGGTCGACGGCTGCACCCTCGAGTGCTGGCTGCACGGCTCCCGCTTCAGCCTGGTCACCGGCGAGCCCACCGGGCTGCCCGCCACCCAACCCATTGCTGTCTACGACGTCCGCCTCGAGGGCGACGACGTCCTCATCCGCCTGACCCCCGAGAACGAGAGCTGAGCACCATGTCCACCCTGGAGATCAAGGACCTGCACGTCAGTGTCGACACCGAGGAAGGCGCCAAGGAGATCCTGCGCGGCGTCACCCTCACCATCGCGTCCGGCGAGACGCACGCGATCATGGGCCCCAACGGCTCGGGCAAGTCGACCCTCGCCTACTCGATCGCCGGCCACCCCAAGTACAAGGTCACGAGCGGCACCGTCACCCTCGACGGCGAAGACGTCCTCGCCATGAGCGTCGACGAGCGGGCCCGGGCCGGCATCTTCCTGGCCATGCAGTACCCCGTCGAGGTCCCCGGCGTCACCGTCTCCAACTTCCTGCGCACCGCCAAGACGGCGGTCGACGGCCAGGCCCCCAAGCTGCGCACCTGGGTCAAGGACATGAAGGGCGCCATGGCCAACCTTCGCATGGACCCGGCCTTCGCCGAGCGCAACGTCAACGAGGGCTTCTCCGGAGGCGAGAAGAAGCGGCACGAGATCCTCCAGATGGAGCTCCTGCAGCCCAAGATCGCCATCCTCGACGAGACCGACTCCGGCCTGGACGTCGACGCCCTGCGGATCGTGTCCGAGGGCGTCAACCGGGCCAAGGAGTCCACCGACGTCGGCGTCCTGCTCATCACGCACTACACCCGGATCCTCAACTACATCCGGCCCGACTTCGTCCACGTCTTCGTCGACGGCCGGATCGCCGAGGAGGGCGGCCCCGAGCTGGCCGAGCGCCTCGAGGACGAGGGCTACGACCGCTTCCTCACCCCCGCCTGACCGCGTTCCGAGACAAAGGACTTCGTATGCCGGCCGCACCGTTCACGAGCGAGGAGCTGGCTGCCATCCGCGCCGACTTCCCGATCCTGACCCGGACCGTGCGCGACGGGAAGCCGCTCGTCTATCTCGACTCGGGGGCGACCAGCCAGAAGCCGCGGGCCGTCCTGGACGCCGAGCGCGACTTCTACGAGCACCACAACGCCGCTCCGCACCGCGGCGCGCACGCCCTGGCCGAGGAGGCCACCGAGGCCTACGAGGACGCTCGTGCCGACATCGCCGGCTTCATCGGCGCCGGTGCCGGTGAGGTCGTGTTCACCAAGAACGCGACCGAGTCGATCAACCTCGCGGCATACGCCTTCTCCAACGCCGACCACGGCTCGCCGCTGCGGATCGGAGAGGGCGACGAGGTCCTCATCACCGAGATGGAGCACCACGCCAACCTCGTGCCGTGGCAGGAGCTGTGCCGCCGCACCGGCGCGACGCTGCGCTGGATCCCGGTGACCGACGAGGGACGGCTCGACCTCACCGACCTCGGCTCGTTGCTCACCGACCGGACCAAGGTGCTGGCCTTCACCCACGCCTCCAACGTCCTGGGCACGGTCAACCCGGCGCGCGAGCTGGCCGACGCCGCCCGGGCGGTCGGGGCGATCAGCGTCTTGGACGCCTGCCAGTCGGTCCCGCACCTGCCCGTCGACGTGACCGACCTGGGCGTCGACCTGCTGGCCTTCTCCGGGCACAAGATGCTCGGACCGACCGGCATCGGTGTCCTCTGGGGCCGAGCCGACCTGCTCGAGCAGCTGCCCCCGTTCCTCACCGGCGGCTCGATGATCGAGACGGTGCGGATGGAGGGCAGCACGTATGCCGCGCCGCCGCAGCGGTTCGAGGCCGGAGTGCCGATGACCGCCCAGGCGATCGGCCTCGGTGCTGCCGTCCGCTATCTCCAGGGCCTGGGCATGGACCGGGTCCACGCCCACGAGACCGCGCTCACGGGGCAGCTCCTGGCCGGACTCGCCGACCGGCCCTGGGTCCGGGTCATCGGACCGACGACGACCGAGAACCGTGGCGGGGCAGTCGCTTTCGATGTCGACGGTGTGCACGCACACGATGTCGGCCAGATCCTCGACGACTCCGGCGTCGAGGTGCGCGTCGGCCACCACTGCGCCTGGCCGCTGCACCGACGCCTCGGGGTGACAGCCTCCACCAGAGCCAGCCTCGCGGCATACAACACCCCCGGCGAGATCGACGCCTTCCTCGCCGCCCTCGACCGGGTGCCGCAGGTCTTCGAGGTGGCGAGCTGATGGACCTCTACCAGGAGCTCATCATCGAGCACGCCAAACGCCCGCACCGGGCCGGGCTGCGCGCGCCGTTCGACGCCGAGGTCCACCACGTCAACCCGACCTGTGGCGACGAGGTGACCCTGCGGGTCGACCTCGACGGCGACACGATCCGCGACGTCTCCTACGACAGCCTGGGCTGCTCGATCAGCGTCGCGTCGGCCTCGATCCTCGCCGAGCAGGTCACCGGCCACACCCTCGCCGAGGCCGACGTCGTCCACGACGCCATGCACGCCATGCTGACCTCCCGGGGCCAGGACGCCGGCGACGAGGAGGTCATCGGGGACGGTATCGCCCTCGCCGGTGTCGCCAGGTACCCCGCCCGCGTCAAGTGTGCTCTGCTGGGATGGATGGCGTTCCAGGACGCGTTGAACCAGGCCGGAGCCAGGCCGGCGGCCGAGTCATCGACGTCATCGTCACTGAAGGAGCAACATGTCTGACACCCAGACCGCACCCACCAACGTCGCCGACGTCGAGGAGGCCATGCGCGACGTCGTCGACCCCGAGCTCGGCATCAACGTCGTCGACCTCGGCCTCGTCTACGGCATCACCGTCGACCCGCAGGGCCACGCCATCCTCGACATGACGCTCACCTCGGCGGCCTGCCCGCTCACCGACGTCATCGAGGACCAGACCGCCCAGGCGCTCGAGGGGCTTGTCACCACGCACCGGATCAACTGGGTCTGGATGCCGCCGTGGGGCCCCGACAAGATCACCGAGGACGGCCGCGAGCAGCTGCGGGCTCTCGGCTTCAACCTCTGAGTCACTGCCGTCGTATGCCGTGAGCCGCGTCGTCGAGGTCGCACCGGAGCGGCTCGCCGGCTGGCTCGCCCGGTTCGCTTCCAACAACCCCGAACCGGGTGCAGCACAACGGATCTCGGCGCGTGAGGACTTCCCGTACGATCCGCTGGCCGTCCTGTTGGTGCGACGCGGTGGGTATGCCGTCGGGCTGGCCAAGGGTGCCGCGTTCACCGACTCCAAGGTCGGCACCCGACACGTCCAGTCGCGGACGGCCGCCGGCGGCTGGTCCCAGCAGCGGTTCGCCCGCCGCCGCGGCAACCAGGCCGACGAGCTCGTCCGAGCGGTCGCCGAGCACTCCACGCGCATCCTGGCACGGCGTACGGAACCGAGAGGCCTGGTCGTCGGGGGTGACCGGACGTTGGTCCGAGAGGTGCTCGACGACCCCCGTCTGGCGCACCTGCTCGGCCTGCCGCGCCGCGAGCTCTACGACCTGCCGGACCCGCGGCGAACGGTCCTGGAGGAAGCACTGCGCCGCGGCCGGGCGGTCCGGATCAGCATCGAGGACGCGGCCCCCGGCCCGCCCACCAGCTGACGCCGGCTCCACCCGACTCTTGCGTCTGCGGATCTGAGGGTTCTTCCCGCCAGCAGACCCGGACGTAGTAGCCGGGCCTGCCGCAGCGTCTGCGTGGCGCTGCGGTGACAACCCTCAGATCCGCAGACGTTGTGGGGGAGAGGGGTCAGGACGTGGAGGTCTCGGGATCGCTCGCGGCGAACGTGTCGCAGGAGTTGAGGTCGCCGGTCCTGTAGCCCTGCTTGAACCACATCTGGCGGGCCGCCGACGAGCCGTGGGTCCAGCTCTCGGGGTTGACCTGACCGGTCGACATCTTCTGGATGCTGTCGTCGCCGACCGACTTGGCCGCCGACAGGGCGTCGTCGATGTCCTTCTGGGTCAGCGGCTTGAGGAACGTCGTGCCCTGGGCGTCCTTGGTCGTCGCCGCGTGGTTGGCCCACACCCCGGCCAGGCAGTCGGCCATCAGCTCGATCCGCACCGACCCGCTGTCGGCGCCCTGCGGGTCCTGCTGGGCCCGGTCGAGCAGCCCGAGGATGTCCTGGATGTGGTGGCCGTACTCGTGGGCGATGACGTACTCCTCGGCGAGCTGTCCGCTCGAGCTGCCGAACTGGTCGTGGAGGATCTGGTAGAACGACGCGTCGATGTAGACCTTCTTGTCCAGCGGGCAGTAGAACGGGCCGACCTGGTTGGACGCGGTGCCGCACTGGGACTGGGTCTGGCCGGAGTACAGCACGGTCGTCACCGGGGTGTACCGCTTGCCGTACTTGGGCAGCTCGGTGGCCCAGAAGGCCTGCACCGAGTTGACCGTGCCGACGACGAGGCAGTTGGTGTCCTTGTTGGCGTCGGCACCGGTCTTGCACTCCGAGGCCAGCTGGCCGCCGTCGCCACTCTGGGCCTGGTCCTGGGTCCCGGCCGGGACGGTGCCGCCGCCGGTGATGCTGCCGGGGTTGATCCCGAAGATGAGGCAGACGATGAGCAGGATGATGCCGCCGATACCGCCGCCGACGACCATCCCGCCCGGTGCGCCACCGCCGCCTCCGCCACCGGCCGACTGGACCTGACTGGTGTCCAGCTGGACGTTGTCGTTGAAGCTCATCCCTGCCTCCGTGACGCACTGGTATGCCGCGTGGCCCCCTCTGGTGGTGGCAGGCACAGCCTAGACGGGCGGCTAGGCTTGGGGGTCGCTCGCCGTCGAGCCACCACCACTTCCTGTCCGTTCCTTCCGCAAGGCTGCCCACCCGTGATCACCGCAACGAACGTCGAGCTGCGCGCCGGCTCGCGTCTCCTCCTCGACGAGGCGACCTTCCGGATCGCGGCAGGCGACCGGATCGGTCTCGTCGGGCGCAACGGGGCCGGCAAGACCACCCTCACCAAGGTCCTCGCCGGCCACGGCCAGCCGGCTGCCGGCCAGGTGACCCGCAGTGGAGCGGTCGGCTACCTCCCGCAGGACCCCCGGACCGGCGACCTGCACGTGACTGCGCGCGACCGGATCCTGTCGGCCCGCGGGCTCGACTCGATCATCCGCGACCTGCGCGCCGCCGAGCACGCCATGGCGACCGAGACCGGCGAGCTCCAGGACCGCGCCATGCGACGGTACGCCCGGCTCGACTCCGAGTTCACCGCCGCCGGCGGGTATGCCGCGGAGTCCGAGGCCGCGTCCATCGCCGGGGCGCTCGGGCTGGCCGAGCGGATCCTCGACCAGGAGCTGGTCACCCTCTCCGGCGGCCAGAGGCGCCGGGTCGAGCTGTCGCGCATCCTGTTCTCCGGCGCCGAGACCCTGCTCCTCGACGAGCCGACCAACCACCTGGACGCCGACTCGATCATCTGGCTCCGCGACTGGCTCAGGGGCTACCGCGGCGGCCTGGTGATCATCAGCCACGACGTCGAGATGCTCGACTCGATCGTCAACAAGGTGTTCCATCTGGACGCCAACCGGGCCGAGCTGGACCAGTACAACCTCGGCTGGAAGGCCTACCTGCTCCAGCGGGAGACCGACGAGCGACGTCGCAAGCGCGAGCGCGCCAACGCCGAGAAGAAGGCGTCGGCCCTCATGGCGCAGGCCGACAAGATGCGGGCCAAGGCGACGAAAACCGTTGCGGCACAGAACATGGCGCGTCGGGCCGAGCGACTCCTCGCCGGGCTGGAGACCGAGCGGGTCCAGGACCGCGTCGCCAAGCTGCGCTTCCCGGATCCGTCGCCCTGCGGCCGGACGCCGCTGCGCGCGTCGGGCCTGTCCCGCTCGTACGGCTCACTGGAGATCTTCACCGACGTCGACCTGGCCATCGACCGAGGCTCCCGCGTCGTCGTCCTCGGGCTCAACGGCGCCGGCAAGACCACCCTCCTGCGCATCCTCGCCGGCGTCGACGCTCCCGACACCGGGCAGGTCGAGCCGGGCCATGGGCTCAAGATCGGCTACTACGCCCAGGAGCACGAGAACCTCGAGGTCTCCCGCACCGTCCTGCAGAACATGAAGTCCGCCGCACCCGAGCTCGGCGAGACCGAGGTCCGCAAGGTGCTCGGCTCGTTCCTCTTCAGCGGCGACGACGTCGACAAGCCGGCCGGGGTGCTCTCCGGCGGCGAGAAGACCCGGCTGTCGCTTGCGCTGCTCGTCGTGTCGGCCGCCAACGTGCTGCTCCTCGACGAACCGACCAACAACCTCGACCCGGCCTCGCGTGCCGAGATCCTCGGGGCGCTGCGCACCTTCAAGGGCGCCGTCGTCCTCGTCACCCACGACGAGGGAGCCGTCGACGCCCTCGAGCCGGAGCGGATCCTGCTGCTCCCCGACGGCGTCGAGGACCTCTGGGGTGCCGACTATCGTGACCTCGTCTCCCTCGCCTGAGGCGACCTCCGGGGAGACCCGAGCGCCCGGCATACGGGAATCGGTGTCCCCGGCCCGTGGTTGCATGGGGTTGTGAGCATGGGCAACTGGCAGGTCCTGAACTCGATGACTCGGGACTCCTCGGTCAAGGAGCGCAAGCTCGCGCCCGGGACCGCTCGCCGGGTCATGTCGTATGCCGGTCCGTTCCGGCGGATGATCGTCGTCTTCCTCGTCCTCACGGTCATCGACTCGGCCCTGGTCGTGGCCAGCCCACTCCTGCTCCAACGGCTCGTCGACGACGGGGTGACCCCGCGCAAGTCAGGCGTCGTCATCGGCCTGGCGCTCACGGTCGCGGTCATCGCCCTCCTTGATGCCGGGCTGACCCTCGTCGAGCGATGGCTGTCCTCGCAGATCGGCGAGGGTCTCATCTACGACATGCGGCGCGAGGTGTTCGGTCACGTGCTGCGCCAGCCGATCGCGTTCTTCACCCGGGCCCAGACCGGAGCGCTCGTCACCAGGCTCAACAGTGACGTCGTCGGCGCCCAGCAGGCCTTCACCTCGGTGCTGCAGAGCCTGGTGAGCAACGCCATCTCCCTGGTCCTCATCCTGGTCGCGATGGCGACGCTGTCCTGGCAGCTCACGCTGGGGGCGCTGCTGCTCGTCCCGTTCTTCCTCATCCCGGCCCGGCTGCTCGGCCGCCGGCTGGCGGGGCTGGCGCACGAGCAGATGGTCCTCAACGCCGACATGGGCACCCGGATGACCGAGCGCTTCAACGTCGCCGGCGCGCTGCTCGTCAAGCTCTTCGGGAGCCCGGTGCGCGAGGACGCCGAGTATGCCGAGCGGGCCGGTCGGGTGCGCGACGTGGGGATCAAGCTCGCGGTCAACCGGTCCGTCTTCATGGTGGCGCTCGCTCTCGTCGCCTCGCTCGCGACCGCGATGATCTACGGCTTCGGAGGTGTGATGGCGGTCGACGGCACCCTGACCGTCGGCACCCTGCTCGCCCTGGCGGCGCTCCTCGCCCGCCTCTACGCGCCGCTCATGGCGGTGTCACAGGTCCGGGTCGACGTCATGACGGCGCTGGTGTCCTTCGAGCGCGTCTTCGAGGTCCTCGACCTGCCGCCGCTCGTCGCGGAGGCCGAGCAACCACGCGCGATTCCGGGCGGGCCGGTCACCGTGGTGCTCGACGACGTCCACTTCCGCTACCCCTCGGCCGACGAGATCTCGCTGGCCTCCCTCGAGTCGGGCGCTTCGGGTGACCGCAAGGGCAGTGGCGAGATCCTGCGCGGCGTCTCGTTCGTCGCCTCCCCGGGCCAGCTCGTCGCCCTCGTCGGGCCGAGCGGTGCCGGCAAGACGACGATCACCTCCCTCGTGGCCCGCCTCTACGACCCGACGTCCGGTGCGGTCCGGATCAACGGCGTCGACCTTCGAACGGCGGGCCTGAACTCGCTGCGCGCGACGATCGGCGTCGTCACCCAGGAGGCGCACCTCTTCCACGACACGATCCGCGCCAACCTGGCCTACGCCCGTCCGGGTGCCACCGAGCAGGAGATGGAGGCGGCTCTTCGGGCAGCCCAGGTGTGGCGGCTCGTCGACTCCCTACCCGAAGGCCTCGACACCGTGGTCGGCGACCGCGGCCACCGGCTCTCCGGGGGCGAGAAGCAGCGGCTGGCGATCGCGC
>Ga0073909_10000136_pt1 | contig 27388 bp, 21 predicted proteins | sample Coa_R1_6_FD_66439 | JGI IMG/M metagenome (GOLD analysis project Ga0073909, IMG submission 66439) | Surface soil microbial communities from Centralia Pennsylvania, which are recovering from an underground coalmine fire. - Coalmine... | ecosystem: Environmental > Terrestrial > Soil > Unclassified... | reverse complement strand
AAGCTGGTTGCCACGTAACAGCTCAGCCAGCTTGCGCGCATCGATGCGATCACTTTTGTTGCCCTCCTTGAGCAGTGCGTTCTTCCGTGGATTGCACACCACCAATTTGTCCACGTGAGGATTAAGCAGATCGTACAGCCAGACCGACCAGGTCCCTTCTTCGAAGGTCACCGACACGGTTCCGCGCAAGCCTGCAAAAAACTGAAGAATGGTCGCCGCTTCGGTCTCGAGGATGGATTCCATTACCAACCTGCCGGACGAATCCAAGACCGCGACCACGATGGTTGCTTGATGAACGTCGAGCCCAATATACTTTTCACTGTCCACGAGGGTGCTCCTTTTCGTAGGTGATGATGCTAACGATCACAACCTACTCCTAAAGGGGCGCCCTTTTATAATGCGGTTTCGCCAACTCAGCGGTTGCGTTGTTTAAGGGGGATCGACTAATTGAGCTCCAGTGCTACACTCATTCGCCAGAGGGTTGGACATGGCGGGGGACGCCGACCAGTCGCGAATCGTTCGCTTTGGTGCCTTCGAGGTTGACCTACGCACCGGCGAGCTACGCAAAAACGGGCTCAAAATCAAGCTCCAAGATCAACCATTTCGGGTCTTGATCATTCTCCTACGCCACGCAGGAGATGTCGTCACGCGAGAAGAATTGCGACGGGAACTGTGGTCAAACGATACCTTTGTAGATTTTGATCATGGCTTGAACGCGGCAGTGAGGCGCTTGCGCGATGCTCTGGATGATTCAGCAGAAAATCCCCGATTCATCGAAACTCTTCCTCGGCATGGATACCGTTTTATCACCACAACAGTACGGAATCCGATTCAACCAGAAACACCCGCCTCGCCGCCGAGACGACGGAGTGTCCCAGTCCTGGCGGCGCTCTTCTTAATTGCATTGGCACTCTTCGTCTGGGGTAGGAATAACCTGCGAGGCGCAGGATTATTCGGTACTGCTGTTCAGCCGCAGATCCACTCACTGGCGGTGCTTCCGTTCACAAACATATCTGGCGATCCGCAGCACGAAAGTTTTGCGGATGGCATGACCGAGGCGTTGATCACCGAACTCTCCCGAATTGGACCGCTTAGAGTCATTTCGCAAACTTCCATGATGCAGTACAAGGGTGAAAAGAAGAAGTCCTTGCCACAGATTGGCCGAGAGCTTAACGTCGATGCCGTACTTGAAGGATCAGCGTTGCGCGTCGGCAACCGAGTTCGGGTCGCGACGCACATGATCTATGTGCCCACCGATCAGAGCCTGATGGCAGAGACACATGAGGGCGATCTCGGCGACATTCTGAAAATTCAGCGCGAGGTGGCTAAGTCAATTTCAGCAAGGGTTCGTATAAAGTTAACTCCCCAACAGCAGTTTCGACTCGATGCTGTCCCCAAAGTGGATCCTGACGCTTATCAAGCCTATCTTGCGGGAACTCATGTAGATCTTAGCGGATATCAAGGTATTAAAACTTCTCAAAGCTACTTCTTAAAGGCCATTGAAAAAGATCCTGACTTTTCACCGGCTCACACCGGACTCGCAGCAACCCATGTTCTTCTTGCGGCACAACGTTGGCAGTCTCCCCGAGAGGCCTTCCCATCAGCAAAGCAAGCCGTTCACAAGGCCCTGGAGCTGGATGACAGCAACTGCGAAGCCCACCTGCTGCTTGGACGAATAAGTTGGCAGTATGACTGGGACTGGCAGACTGCCGAGAAGGAGTACCGGCGTGCGCTTGCACTGTGTCCGAACGATTGTGGCACTCATGGGGAATACGGCGTCTACACAGCGGTTAATGGTCGAATTGCTGACTCACGGGCGGAGGTCGCAAAAAGCCGTGAACTGGATGCAATTCGATCCGAACCCTTCGTTGGCGAGGCGGTCATCAACTACCACCTTCGGGATTACAAAGCACTGATTGAAATAGGCCGGGCATTTGTAGCCCAGAATTCAAATGACTGGCTTGCCCATAACTGGCTCGGGGTTGGATATGAAGGTTCGGGCCAGATTCTGCAAGCGATTCCTGAGTATCAGAAGGCTGTCGAGTTATCCCAAGGCGATTCAGATCCTGGCGCCCAATTGGCACACGCCTATGCAGCCAGTGGCAGAAAGTCAGAGGCTCAGAAAATTCTTCGCGAATGGCTCGATCAATCGGAAAGGGCGTATGTTTCCCCTTATATGATTGCTGCGGTTTACGCCGCATTAGGCAAAAAGGACAAAGCCTTTGAATACCTGGAAAAGGCGTATCAGGAAAGATCCTCCGATCTATCGTACTTTCTGAGAGCCGACCTCAGAATGGACAGTCTCCGATCGGATCCCCGCTTTCAAGATCTTGTGAGTCGTATCAATTTTCCGAAATGAACGTCGCAAGATGTGCCCGGGCAAGTGTGCGTCGTTCGGTATGGCTCAGGAACAGCAAACATCAAACTAAAAGCCGCAGATCGGCAACAAAGGTCTCACATCCCATTCGGTGAGCAATTCATGAATCGTCACGCAAGGTTGCGCAGGCGCTGCGACATCTTCGCTGATGTCGAGCACCTGCGAGTTGTTGGACACTGATTGGGTCGGATTGGGACACCTAGCAGTCAGTAGTGCATACTCGTTCGAAGCAACACACGCCGCTCGGAACTGTCTCTGCCTACTAAAAGTTCAGGACGATTCCGGTAGAGAAGCGGCCGTTGTTCTGGGTGTTGCCGAAGAAGCGTGTTTGCAGGTAATCGCCCTGGAAGCGCCAGGAGATCAGCGGGACTAGTTTGTAGTCGAGGCCGCCGCCGAGCGCTTCGGCGAACGAAGTGTCGGAGGCAGAGTATCCGGTTGTGCTGACACTCACGTGACCTGCTCCGAATAAAGCGTGCGCGAACGGGCGCATCTTGCCTACCGAGACGGAGACTCGCGGTCCGAACAGGAAGTTATGTTCGCGCGCGTCTACGTTGAAGATTTGCGTGCTGCTCGGAAAATTGTTGGTGCCGTAGAGGCCGTTGAAATCGGCGACGATGCCCACCCAGGGCAGGAATTTTCCTTCCAGAGATCCTTCCCATCCGTTCAGGTTCGAGCGGTTATTGTGGTTGAGGTCGGCGCTGCCGTAGGAGTATCCGACGAAGATGTTGCCCTTGGGAACCTGGGCCACTGCAACAGAAGACAGAACACAAGACAAGGTTAGAAGAGACAAGAGTGCGATGAATTTTCTGGACACAACGACTTCCTCCTCGGGATGTCTTTTTCGGCGTTAGATGCAGGGGTTGGGCGTGAGGATGGCAAAACCGCATTGACTCGATGCGTGCGGAGAGAAGGGCACCTCAGGGGCTAAAGCCTCTTCCTATATCGCGCTTTTTTCGGCACGGCTGAAGCCGTGCCCTTCCCGGTTTTGTGGGCGGCGAGAGCAGGATGCCCTCGCGACTGCCGGCGGGACGCCGGCGCTACATCCTACTTTTTGCGCTGGCGAATTTTTACGTCGAAGCTGACTACGCCGTTCTGGTCGCGGGTGCCTACGATGGATACATTACGGCGAACGTAGTATTCGCCCTGGATGATCTGCTGCGAGGCTTGGGAAACGTTCTGGCTGTATGTCAGCGTGAAGTTGTTCGAGATTTGTTGCTCGATGGTGACCTGCGGACCACGGGTGGGGTTCGTTTCCGTGCTCAAGCCTTGCGGATCGATTTTGATTTTGCTGATGCCCAGCAGTTTCTGGACGCGGTTGCTCACCGTCGAGTTCAGCGCCTCGCTCAGGATCAGGTTCGATGCGGTCTGGCTGAAGGCGGAGTCTCCGGACTGCGCCATCTGCGCGGACTGTTCGCGGGTCTGTCCGACGGCAATCAGGGCAACGATGTCGGCTTCCGGCAAGGGTGGGTCGGAGCGGTACTTCACGCTCAGAGGCTTGCTGGTGTCACCGTTGATGCTGACTGTGATGTCGTAGTCGCGCACGCGCGTGGTGGCCTGCAGATCAAGAACCGGCTTGATGCTGACCGGGCTCTGGAACAATACTTCGCCGCGCTCCAACCGATATTTCGCGCCGTTGAAATTGATTTCACCTTCCAGAACTTCTACGCGGCCTAGCAACGCGGGTTTGGCGGCGGTGCCTCGGAGGCGCAGGTCAGCATCGCCGGAAAGGTTGGCGATCGCAGTCTGCATCTGGAGATCCGGGGCCGTGACTACGTGCACATCGAGTTTAACGCGATAGAGAGGCGAGGTTGCCGGCGGCACCACTACCGACTGCGAACTGCTGGCGGCATAGGCCGCGAAGTCGAATCCGGGAGTCACCGCGAGTTTCGTGATGGTGACGTCACCGCTCAGTGTGGAAGCTTCGCGCGTTCCGTAGAAGCGGAGGTCGGCGTTGGCCGTGGAACTCACTCCGGGCGGGTAGCGCAGGCGCACGTCCTCACCGTTGGCACTGAAGTCGAAATTGATCTGACCCTGGTAGGTCGTCGCGCCGCCGGTGAGCGTGATGGTGCCGCCGCCACTGTGCGCGGTGAGGTTGTCGATCTGCAAACGATTTTTGCTGAACGTCAGCGTCCCGTTCATGTCGCTCAGGCCGCTGGGCAAGTCGGCGTAGGCGAGCGATCCGTGACTGACGTTGACCTTGCCCTGCAACAGCGGATCGGCCACTGGTCCGGTGACGGCCAGCGAAAGATCGACCTGGCCGGAGGACGTGAAATTGGAATTGAGCGTCTGGATCAGTTGCAGGTTCAGGTGGCCTTCGCCGGCGAGATCGAGATCGTTGCCGCCAACCAACGACGCGGTGCCGTGCGCAGAGAAATTCGTATTCTCGCCCACGATGCGGAACTGTTCGAGACGCACCATCTCCTGCGCCATCGACAGCTTGATCGGGCCTTCGTTCTTCAGAGCGACTTCGTCAACGGTTACGTCGAAGCCGTCAAGATTCGCCGCGACGGTCAGATCGCGCGGCTTGCGCAGCGGGCCCCGCACCTGGACTACGCCGGTGACGCCGGAATGTCCCGCGATGCGGCCGTTGAGGTATTCGCGAAAGATGGAATCGAGGTCGAAGTGGTTGAAGCGGACGGTAAGATCCGCGAGGTTGTCGTCGCTCGCCTGCACGGTTCCGTCAAGATTGAACTGCGCATGTTCGAATTCGGAACGGGCGGTGAGATGGATGGTCTCGCCTTCGCTGACCGCGTCGATGTTCAGGTTGCCGGCGCGCTCGTGGTCGAGTGTGAGATCGCGCACCAGGATGTTGGCGTTGATGACGGGCGTGTCTTTCGTACCAGAGCCTTGCGCGGTGAAGTCCACGCGGCCTTCCACGGGAACGCGCGTCGTTTGCAGACGCGGGATGCGAGTCAGATCGAAATTCTTTCCCGTGAGATTGAAGTGGTAAGTGTGCGTGTCGAGGTCGTAGGCACCGCCACCGCTGGCCTGCGAGTCGTAGTATGCGACGTGCATGTTGTTCAGTGACGCTTCGCTTCCGTTCACGCGAAGGTCGGATTCAAACTGGTGCAAGGGCTGGTCGTACACGATCGCATCGGCGACCTGCAGGTGTCCCTCGGCGTGGGGCTGAGCGCGGGTACCGGAAGCTTGCACAGTGAGGTTCGCCTTGCCGCGGACTGGATAGTTGTATCCGGCGATGGCCTGCACTTCGGCAATGTCGGCGTTATGCAGATCGATGTGCGCGGTGAAGGCGTCGTTGGGAGTGAAGCTGCCGCGAGTCATGTTGGCGGACACGTCAAATTGCGCGGTCGTGTCGCCGTGTACCGCCGAGGCCCGACGTACAGCGAGCACCCGCGGTGAGATTTGGATGTCTGCGGCGAGCGTGTCCCAATGCACCTTCTGCTCGGGAGTGCGGCTGGTCGCGGGCAGGATGGAATCGAAGTCCTGGACCTGCAGGTGACCGGAGAGGCTTGCAGAAGAAACTTTCCCGCTGGCGGCACCCGTGAAGTGCGCGCTACCGTGGAGAGCCACCGGCAAACGGCTGGGGCCGCGAAGGGCCATGATCAGAGGCTGCAATTCGGCGAGGTCGGACGTGGAAGCGGAGAGCTGTAGAGTCGAAGTTCCAGCTAACTTCCCGTTCGCGTGTACTTGAGTGGCGCGCGTGGCCAGGTCAAGCTGCGCGAGTTCTAGCTCGTCGGCATAGGCTCGATAGGTGCCGCGGGCGTTGCCGGTGACTGGTATCTGGCCGTCACGAAGCTTGGCGGGAGGAGCAAGGGCCACCGCGAATTCGGCTTCCCCACGGCTGGTAGAACCGGTCCACCGAGCTTCGACGGTACCGTCGGCGTTGCCGGCAAGATTCAAGCGATCGAGGGGATATTGACGCGTGCTGATTGCCGCGGCCAGGGCGCCGGCGGAGATGTCTTTCAGCCGAACACGCAGAACGCCCTTTTGCTCTTCCATCTTTCGTTCTTTCGCTCGCTCTTTTTCTTTGGCTCTTTGCTGGCTGCGTTCTTTCGATTCAGAGCCTGACTTTGGAGGGACTGGCTTTTCGCTCGTCCGTCGGGCGGGAACGCCCGACACTCCATCGAGCCAGTTCGTAATCTCGGCATCGCCGGCTATCGACCCGCCGAGCAGGCGACCTTGCGCCTTGCTGAGTTTGAGCTGGCGATCGTTGACGGAGAAATCAGAATTCAGGCTGGCGTCACGCAGCGAGACTTGATCGTCGCGGTATTCGAAATTCTTCAGCGCGAACTTGCCCTCTGAGGCAAACTTCTCAGCCGTCCACGTTCCCTTCCCGCTGATGTCGACAAAGCCTGTGCGCAGTTCTTGCTGGCGCGTGATGAAGGCGAGTTCCGCAAGATCGATGGCGCCTTTGTAGTCGGCGCTGATGACGGGGTTGGCGAAGTCACGAACGCGGCCACTGGCATCGACGTGGGAGCGGCCGGTGTCCACCTTGAGCGAACTCACTTCCACTTCGTTCTTACTGAGATTAAAACGGGCAGCGGCTGTCCAAGCGAAGGGTTGGAAGTCGCGATAACGGGAACTCACTCGACCCAGATTCAGAGTGCTTTCGTAACGTCCGCGAAGATACGAGTAGGTCATGTTGGCGGAAACGTTGTTCACATCGAAGTTGAAGGGCGTGGCCTGATCGTTCCAAAGGAAATTGCCGTCGCGCACTTGCAGGTTGCGGATGGAGAGGGCGAACAGTTCCTCGACAGGAGTTTTGCTGGAAGCGCGCTGCACCTTAGGAACAGGAACGTTGGTTGAGCCGTCGGGATGAACAATCAGATGGATGACGGGGCGTTCGATCACGATCGACTTGAAACCGAACTCGGTTTCCAGCAGCGAGATGATCCGGATGCGGGCGACCACGCGATCGGCGTGAACGAGCGGAACATCGTCGGCGGATTCGGTACCGTGGATGGTGAGCCCGCGGATTTCGGCTTGCAGGCGGAACGGAATCGTGTGATACGTGCCCAGTTCGACGCGGCCGCCGGTCGCTTTTTCAATTTCGGCGACGATGCGAGCGCGCACATAGGCCTGGAAAGAATCGGAAGTCATGTACCAGGCGGCCGCTCCAAGCGCGACCAGGCCCAGCAGACAGAGGACGAGCAGGTATTTCCACCGCTTGCGGCGCGTTGGCTTCGCGTCGTCGTCGGTCACGAACCCTGGCCTCCGGTGGGCGAAGGAGGCGTGGGAGCAGAAGTGTTGATCTTACTTTCCGAGCGCAACGTCTGCAGCCACGAAGTGAACAGCTCATTCACCTTCTGCTCGGTGAGGATCTCGCGGATTTTGCCGGAGACCTGTGCGAGGGGAACATCCTGCGCTCCAGACTTGCGCAACTCCGGGAGAAAAGTCTGCTGGTAATAAGACTCGATAGTCTGCGGCGGGATTTGAACTGTCGGGCGCAGCCGGGCTTCTACCTGATGCAGCACCGCGATGTCGTGCGCGAGCCAGGTTTCGACCTGCCTTTGAGCGAGGCCGTAGTGCGCGAGTACGGCGTGCCACGCAGAGGAAGTCGTGGCTTTGTGCTCCTTTTGCAAATCCATGATGCGCTGTTGCACTTCCTCGACCGGAGGCTGAGAAGATTCCACCCCCTGCGCCTGTTCGCGGAGGAGTTCCTGGTCGATGAGGCGGTCGAGTGCGCGATTGCGGTCTTGGTCGCTGAGTTGGTCCAGAGGGCGACCTTCGACGAAGGCTTCGAAGCGGATGGCGTCGTCCCAATCACTCTGCAGAATCACATGGCCGTTGACGGTTGCGACGATGCGATCGACCACGTCGGCAGCGCGTCCGAGGGGAGCGAGGGCCAAGATGAATATCCACAGAAGGGGGAGCTTACGCATCAAAATGCCTGTCCAATACTAAAGAAAAAATTGAAGTGACTGGCCCGCTGTGGAACGAACTGCGTGGACGACGTGACGTCGTTCACATCGTTGACCACCGTTTGAAAACTGGGAAAAGCAGGCGGATTCAAATTGTATCCGAAATCCAGTCGAATCGGGCCGATAGGTGTCTTGTAATGCACCCCGACCCCGACCGCGTGCGAAACGTAGTTGAAGTCGCATTGCGTGTAGGTGCTCTCGTGCAGGCAGAGGTCGGGATCCTTCTGGCGCCAGCGGAAAATCTTGTCGATCATGTCGGCGGGCTTGGCGAAAACGTTGCCCATGTCGTGGAAGACGGCGAAGCTGATGTTGTTTCCGACATACGGCAGTTCAACCGGGGGGAGGCGCAATTCGAGCTGGTTGAGGAACAAGGCGCTGCCTCCGAGCGGAAAGCCCGTCTTCAGGTCGCGCGGACCTGCCTGGTTTAACCCAAAGCCGCGATGAGAGTTGCCGCCTCCGGAAAGAAAACGTTCGGGGAGTGGGATCAGGGTGGCCCCAGCCGGAACGGACTCGTCAGGTTCGACAATTACCGTCTTGCCGAACGGATTCTCAATGCCGATGCGGGTGGAGCGCGCGAAGACGAAGCGCTTCTCGGGCGGACGGTTCTTTCCGAACGTGTAGTAGGTCGAGTTCTGTACGAGGATGCGGCTGAAGTCGGCTTCCGAACCGAAGTAGCTGGCGGCGACTCCCGCGTCGAGCGTGGTGTAGGCGCCCTTCGTAGATTCCAGTGGGCTGTCGCGACGGTCCCGTATCAGCGTCAGGGCAGGAATTCCTACCCGAGTCGGCTGCGAGAGTGTCGGGATCAGGTTGGGGCTGATTACGAGATTGCTGGCCTGCACGCGGCGATAGGTAAAGCTGTAGACCGCCTCAGTGGGTGGACGGCCCGACACAATGCACTGGTCATTGCTGCCGAAGCACTGATGGATCTGGGCGGAGCCTTCCAGGCGCTTGGAAGTGAAGGTGGTGACGTCGAGCGTGTTGTCGTAAAAGCCGGTAAACGATAGCGAGAGCTTGTCATTGTTAAACCAGCCTGGGGCGTTGTAACTGATCAGCGCGCGCTGTTGGAGGCGGCCGAGATGTCCCTTGAAAATTATGGTGTGATTCAAACCACGAAAATTCAGGCGCGTCACTTCGAGGGAGACGCGCGGGCTGATGCCCGTCTTGCCTTGGGGAACAGTCGGGCTGGTCGAGGGTTGCCCCGTTTGCACTTCAAGTCCAAGTCCGTAATTGAACGTGTAGCGCTTGGCCTCGCGGATGTCGATCAGCACATTCTTAGAGGGATCTTGTCCATTCGGATTCTGCACCGCGGTATCGACCTGGCTGAAAATTCCCAGATCGTACAGTGAGGCTTGGGTGCGGAGCATGTCCTCCTGGCTCAAGGGACTGGAGGGTGTGATGTGAAGTTTTCGTTGCACGACGTAGGGGCGCGTGTGCACGAGTCCCGACACGAGCACCTGGTCGACGAAGAACTGGCCGCCTTCCTGAATGCTGAAAGTCACGGCGATGCGATCTTCGGCCCCCGCGACGGGATGAGTGGAGACTTCGAGGGTGGCGTCGGGGAATCCGTTGTTAAAGTAATAGTTGAGGATTGTGTCGCGATCGCCTGCCAAGCGGTAGTCGGAATACGGCTGGTTGGGGGCCGTATCAATGCGGCTCTGCAGGTCATCAGTTGGGACCTTGGAGTTGCCGAGAATCTTCACGTCCGCGACGAGCGTTTGCGGGCCTTCGGTGATTTCCAGCGTGATGGCCAGCCGCTTCTCTACCCCTTGATAGTTATCCTGCACGCTGCTCTTGATTTGAATCTTGCGGAATCCGTTGGCGCGGTAGAGATCCTGCAGTCCATTGAGGTCGGAGGCGAGCAGCGACTGGCTGAAGCGTCCATTGCTGAATACGCGAGTTTTGGGCTGCACCTGCATGCGGGATCGCAGCGCTTGCTGGTCGAAATACTTATTGCCGGTAATGATGACCTTGACGAGTTTGTGGCGGATACCGGGATCGACGACGTAGAGGGCGCGCAACTCATTCTTGCCGGAATCGGATTGCTTCTTGATGCCGACGGTGGCGTCGAAGTATCCGCGGGACTGCATGTAGTCGAGGAGATTGCGGCGGCCTTCGTTCAGCAGGTCGTCATCGAGCGCGTTCTCCTCATAGACGGGGACGCGTTTACGCAGGACGGATTTGCGGACTTTGAATCCTTCGACTGCGATGTCGACGCTGGGGCCCGGATCGATCAGAAAAGTGAAGTCGAGTTTGTTGGTATCGGGACGATAGATGCGGGAAGCAATCGAAACCTGGGCGAGCAGGCGATTCTGCTTCAGGTATTTCTTACGGATGCGCTGCAGGGCGCTGCTGACGCGGTCGGCGGTCACCCGGTCGCCGGGATGCATGTGGGCGATGTCTTCAACCTGTCCCTTCGAATAACCCGAGTTGCCGTTAATGGTGATCTCGCCAACAGTCGCTGGAGAACCGGCAGTCACGCGAAACACCACATCCATCTGCGCCGTCTCTGGATGGGGATGCTCATCGTGTGTAACCGCGGAACGATAGAAGCCGTTGTCGGACATGACCTGCTGAATGTTTTTGGTAGCGCGCTCGAGTTTCTCGGGAGCAAAGATTTCGCCGAGTTGCAGCTTGCTGGCGCTCACCAACTGGTTGGCGCTGGGACGTCCGGGGTCGCCCTCGACAGTGACGGATCCGACAAAGTAGTTGCCGACCGTGGTGAACGTCAGGATGACTTCGGCGTCGGCCTTCTCAGCCTCGGCACGGATGTCGGCAAACAGACCCGTATCGAAAAGGACTTTGACACTGTCGCGTAACAGGTCGCGGTCTAGGGCGTGGCCGGCTTTTTGCGGAAGGAGCTCGCGCAGATGCTCCTGCTCACGGACGGGGACGCCGGTAAAGCGGATCTGGCGAACCGTTAATCCTAAGTAAGCAGAAATCGCGCCCAGAGCCGGATTCGGGGTTTGCGCAGCTTCATTGCCGAGGGGAGGGACATTCTGCGCCGGCGGAGTCTGTTGCGCGGCAACGAGCACGGGCAGCAGCCACACGAACGCAACGCTGCACAGAGTTGCCCTTGCTCGCAAAAAGACTCCTCGACCCGTTGGATGGCTCACTGTTTCGATGAATGGCTGGAAAGCAACGTTGTCTACGAGTGCTGCCCGTGTGCTACCGATGACGCCGATCTCCGCCAACACGGCCGAGCGGACCCTTATGTTGAAACACGGGACTTATAATAAAGGTTTCGCGGCTTGGGATTGGTAATGTCTTTGGATCACGACGAACGATATTCCCGACAGATTTTGTTTCGAGGCGTGGGCGCTGAAGGGCAAAAGCGCTTGGCTGCTGCGCGGGTGGCGGTGGTAGGCTGCGGAGCCACCGGGTCCGTCGTCTCTTCCCTGCTTGCACGAGCGGGCGTGGGGACGATCCGCATTATTGATCGCGACTATGTCGAGCCCAGCAATCTCCAGCGCCAGACTCTGTTCGATGAGGCGGACGCACGCGAGTCTTTGCCGAAAGCCATCGCGGCGGCGCGCCAAATTGCAGCCTTCAATTCACAGATCGTGGTCGAAGCGAAGGTCGCGGATTTGACGCCCGAGAACATCGAGCCGTTGCTCGAAGGTGTCCAACTGATTCTCGATGGCACCGACAATTTCGAGACGCGTTATCTGGTGAATGACTTCGCAGTGAAGGCCGGCGTGCCGTGGATCTATGCCGCCGCGGTGGGAAGCTACGGCGCCACTTTGAATGTAATTCCGGGAACGACCGCGTGCCTGGCGTGCATCTTCCCCGACTCGCCGACCGGGATGGTCGAGACCTGCGAGACGGCTGGAGTGTTGGGTTCGGCCGTGAACCTGGTGGCGTCGATTGAGACGGCGGAGGCACTCAAGTTTCTGGTGGTAGCGACGGAGAAGATCCGGCGCACGCTTTTGTCTTGGGATGTGTGGAATGACGAACGGGCTGAGATTCAGGCGGGCAGACCAAGGGTCGGTTGTCGGGCCTGCGGGGAACGCGACTTTGTTCACCTGGAGGGCGAAGGTCGCCCGCACATCACGCTGTGCGGAAGGAACTCGGTGCAGATTCACGAGCGGCATCGTCTGGTGGACTTCAGAGAGATGAGCGAGCGGCTGAAACCGCACGGCACCGTGCGACACAATGACTTCGTACTGAAGTTCTGGCGCGAGCCCTATGAGATGACGCTGTTCAGCGACGGGCGGGCGATTATCAAAGGGACAACGGACACGGGAGTTGCGCGGAGTTTGTATGCGCGGTTCGTGGGTAATTAGCTGGTAGCCGCTGGCTCGTAGCTGATGGCTGATCGCTGATGGGCAGTCTCTTCTTCCCGATGGAGCCGCGGACGTCCCCGGCCGCCGGACAAGCAAGACGCCCGTCCCTCCATCGCTGGATTTCGAGAGCGCAGCGAGCTGCGATGCGAAGCTTCCCAAACGGCTCTTTTCTGCGATTAGTCGGCATTTTCTTGCGCATTGCCTGATCGTCTGGGCAAAGCGTGTTCCCAAGAAACTCTGAAAAACGTGGCAAATTATGGATGATTCCGCTGTTTGGCCGCTACTGGCACGCTACCTGCTTCCATAGAAGGAGGAAGCTTCTCCCGGAGGCGGATATGCGCGTATTCACGATAGGGATGGCGGTGGTGGCGTTCTCGGCATTGGCCCTTGGACAGACCGGCGTCCGACCGGTTCCGAGCTATTGTTCGAACAATTGCGGGCCTTACATTCCGCTGATTTCGACACCCAGCGTGAGGTTCGAGACAGTGTCCCCTTCAGGTGCTGGAGCCAGTAATGCGACTGGTGGAATGCACGCGGGCGCCCGCAATTCAACCCTGTCGATCGTCGACGGAAATCCCGATGCGGTGCACACGCAGGTGGTGTGGTACTCGGGTGGAGGAAGCCCGCTGGTGTCGCCGGCGGTAGGATTGCCGCATCCGGAGGGCCCGGCGATGGGGATGCACGCCGAGCACATGATGCACATGGAGCACCAACGCGGCGAAGAGCACCAGGCCTGGACCTACTATGCTGGATCCGCTGCGACTGAGAGCCCCGTGACAGCATCGGCTGCCGCAAAGAGCGGCCGACATGCGGCTCGCACGTATACGAATGCTGATGTGGAGCGGGTCGGGCAGATTAGTCAGGATTTTAAGAAGAAGTAAGGTTGACGGCTCTGGGCTCTCGGCTTCAGGTCTTTGGAATCAGGAATTAGACGTTTCTTTAAGGCGGCTCGAAATTGTTCGAGCCGCCTTCTTTTGCCCCTGTGGAGATGTCACCGGTGGGTGGATCGTCTTGCGCTTTCCTCTCGAATCAAACCTATATCGCGTCGAGATCCCGTGCCTGACACGTGAGACCCGACTCTGCGCCGTCCGGCCTCCGCCCCAACCCGTGACCGGTCACCTGTAACCCGCCATCTGATATCTTCTGGTGCTTTGATCTGCTCGCCAGAAAAGAGCGCTCATGACTGAGATGTCGCGTCCGGAACCGTCGCGGATGTACCGGTGGCTGGTGCTGGTGTTCATCAGCGCCGCGCAGGGCTTCAACTACTACATCTACGACAGCATCAATCCGCTGGAGCGGATCTTCATTGAGAAGCTTGGCTACTCGGGGACGATGTTCGGGTGGCTGAACTCGAGCTACAGCGTGGCGGCCGTCCTGACGCTGCTCATCGGCGGAATCATCATCGACCGCATTGGAACGAAAAAATCCCTTTTCATCTTTGCTGCGCTCTGCTTCCTGGGCGCCCTGCTCACGGCATGGCGCGGGAGTTTTGTGACCATGGTGGCGGGGCGCACCGTGCTGGGGCTGGGCGCCGAGTCGATGATTGTCGCGGTCACAACGGCGCTCGCAAAGTGGTTCAAGGGGAAGGAACTGAGTTTTGCCTTTGGCGTGAACCTGACCATCGCGCGTCTGGCGTCGGTGGCAGCCGACAATTCGCCGACCTGGGCGAAATCGAGTTTTTATCCGCAAGGTCCCACGGGAGAACCGAGTTGGCAAGGGCCACTGATGCTGGCCGTGGGTGCCGGGGTCTTGTGCGTACTCTGCTCAGCGATCTACTGGTATCTGGAGAGCGTGGCGGAATCGCGGTATCAGCTCGGCAAAGCGGGATCGATCGACAAGCTCGAGTTCAAGGGGATTCTCCGGTTCAACCTGTCGTACTGGTACGTGGTCGGTTTGTGCTTCACGTTCTACTCAGCCATCTTCCCGTTCCGTACATTCGCCATCGATTTCTTCACCAACAAAATTCTGGCCTACCAGGGCGGAGTGCATGCGTCGGAGGCGGCGCGCGTCGTCGGGTTGCAGCAGGCGGGCGTGCTGAACAGCCTGCTTCCCTTTTCGGCGATGATCGTGACGCCACTGTTCGGATTGCTGGCAGATAAGATCGGCAAGCGAGCACTACTCATGATGGCGGGATCGGTACTGCTGATGCCCGTCTATTTGATGATGGCGTACCTGCCGGCATCGAGCTATGTGACATTTGCGTTTCCATGGATTTCGCAAGGGCACCTTGCAATCGAGCACGCGACTTTGCCGCTGGTCTTGCTCATTACTATGGCCATGATGGGCACGGTGTTTTCGCTGATCCCGGCGGTGATGTGGCCATCGGTGGCGTATATCGTGGACGAATCCCGTCTGGGCACGGCATATGCCCTGATGACGCTGATCCAGCAGATCGGGTTCTTCATCATGAACCTGCTGATCGGCAAAGCTAACGACTATTCAGGGGCGGGACTGGACAACCCGCATGGCTACGCGCTCGGGATGTGGATTTTCTCGATCCTGGGCTTCGTCGGGCTGGCGTTGGCCATCTTGTTGAGGATCCGGGAGACTGGACCGCACGGTCACGGGTTGGAGACGATTACGACCAAGACGGGAGCGTAGCTGACGGTTGGTAGCTGTTGAGAGTTGGGGCTTTGGCTCTTGGCTTTGGTAGTTTGGGTCACAGGTCGCGGCCATAGCGCTCCTGGGTTTTGGGCTTATGGCACGAAAAAAGCAAACTCGGGGCTCACATCGTGTTAATTCGATAGACAGCTCCGGGTCAGGAGTCCGAGGTTGGCGGTCCTTGGTCGCTTAGAAGCTTGCCAGAAACTCCGTCCGCGGACCCGTGACCTGTCGCCTGTGGCCTGTTACGTCGGTCACTACCAAAATTGGAAGGCGGCGAAACCGTGTGAAAGCAACGGGATTTGTTATTCTGGATCAGCAAAATACGGGAATCAGGTATCCCAAAACCACCCGCAACCAGTACAACGTACAACTAGTTAGCCGCATCTCAACACATGCGGCCGGGAAAGGCGACTTGACCGAGCCACGACAACCGCAGGGGTTGGCGGAAGCACAGGCAATTGAGCGAGCCAAGCAGGGTGACGCGGAAGCGTTCGAGTTTCTCTATAACCTGCATAAGCGTCGCGTATATTCTCTGTGCTTGCGGATGACGGCGAATACCGCCGAAGCCGAGGATCTAACGCAAGAAGCGTTCCTGCAGTTGTTCCGCAAGATCGGAACGTTCCGTGGTGAGTCGGCGTTCTCGACCTGGCTGCATCGCATGGCAGTGAACGTTGTGCTGATGCACTTGCGGAAGAAGGGTCTGCCAGTAGTATCGCTCGAAGAGGCGACCGAAGGCGACGACGACACGCCGAAGAAAGATTTTGGGGCAGATGATCCTGTCCTGTCGGGTTCGGTAGATCGGTTGCGATTGCAGAATGCAGTCGACCGACTGCCACCCGGATACCGTTCGATTTTTGTGCTCCACGATGTGGAAGGGTACGAGCACAATGAGATCGCAACCATGGTGGGTTGCTCGATCGGCAACAGCAAGTCGCAGTTGCACAAGGCAAGAATGAAGTTGCGCGAGTTCCTGAAGACGAGCAGAGCCGAAAAGGCCGGATAGCCGTGGGGAACGGAAGCGCAGGCGGTACGGAAAGACTTGGGGAGAGAAGTATGAATTGTTCAGAGTTCCAACGTGAGTTGCCGGATTTCATGGAAGACGGCGGCAGCGCCGAGTTGCAGTCGCATCTGAAGACCTGCGGGGACTGCTCCGGTCTTGTTACCAGCCTGCAGAGCATCATTCATGAAGCGCAGTATCTACAGGCCACGGACGAGCCGAGTCCGCGGGTGTGGAATTCCCTCGAAATCATCTTGCGGCAGGAAAAGATCATCCGCGAACCGCGGGCTTCGCATTCTATTCTGCCATCGTTGCGGCAACGCTGGGGTATTGCTGCCTGGCTGGTTCCAGCCGCCGCGGCCGTATTGATCGCCGCCGGGATCATGACGATCCACCGTCCGAATGCCGGCACCGCCCAGCAACCGGTCGTCAAGACTCCGATCAAAACCGCATCAGACCAGAGCGATGAGCAGTTGCTGCAAGAAGTCTCAATGCGCGCGCCCATGATGCGGGCGGCTTACGAGAGCAACCTGAAGGACGTAAACAACTACATTCGGGATGCCCAAGAGTCCGTGAACGCCGATCCCAACGATGAGGAAGCGCAGCAGGCTCTGATGGACGCCTACGGGCAGAAATCGATGATTTACGAGATGGCTTTGGACCGTTCTCTGCAATAATAGGGATCGCGTTTCAGTCGATAGAGTCGCAAAGAGGGTAGGCACGAGGGATCTATGCAGCGCAGTCTGTACGCCACTGAGTTGACCATCGTCATCCTGATCAGCCTTGCGACGTTGGTGGTCGCCCAGAGCAAGAAGGAATATCGCTTCGAGGTCGGACCGAAGGCGAAGGTTTCTATTGTCAACCAATTTGGCGCAGTGTCGGTGAAGCCCTCGACCGGCAATTACGTACTGGTGAATGCGACGATCTATTCCGACAAAGTTGAAGTCGATCACACGCAGAACAAAAGCCGCGTGGATGTGCAATCGCATTTGCTATCGGGCGCGACGCCCGAAAATTCACGTGTAGATTATGAAGTCCTGATACCCGCGGATGCGAGCGTAGACATGGAATCAAGCACCGGGCCGCTGCACGCCGAAAGGCTTCACGGGGATGTAGAAGCGGAGGGTGCCAACGCTACGATCGATGTGCGCGACATCACGGGCAGCCACGTGCACGTGAAGACGATGGCCGGTCCGATTACCCTGACCAACATTCGTGACGGCCATGTCGAGATCGATTCAGTGAGCGGCGACGTAACACTCACTTCGGTGACCGGGCCGCTGGTGCGCGTGAGTTCGACAAGTGGGAAGATTCAGTACGACGGCGATTTCGGCTACGCCGGCGAGTACCGGTTCAACAGCCACTCCGGAAACATCGATGCCACCATTCCCGAGGATGCCTCGGTCGACGTCAAAGCACAATCGGTGCGCGGCCAGGTCCAGAGCGATCTTCGGCTTCAGCCCAAGGTGCATACTTCCTTCCTGGTAAAGGAAGGGAGTTCCTTCGCAGGTACCATCAACAAAGCGGCTTCCTCGGTATGGCTGCGAACCTTCAGTGGTAAAATCCACCTCAAGAAACGCTAAAAAATCTGTGCGTCACGCAGGAAAGAAGCCCGCGACACAAGCATGAGGGGCATGCCAGGTTCGCGCCAGGATGAAGGTGGGACTGCATCCGAGCGCAGGGTGCCAGCGCGGGCCGTTTTTCTTGTGGGCTTCATGGGCGCGGGCAAGACGAGCGTGGGACGGGCGTTGAGCCGCCGCCTCGGCTGGCGGTTTGAGGATCTTGATGACCGGATCCAGACGCGCGAGGGCCGAACCGTCCCCGAGATATTCCAGCAATCGGGCGAAGCGGGGTTTCGGGAAGCAGAGCGCGCGGCGCTGGCAGAGTTGCTCCAGCAGCAAAGCGGAGCGCCACTCATTGCCGCCCTGGGGGGCGGAGCGTTTGCCCAGGCAGAAATTGCTGCCCTGCTCGCTGAGGCCGAGGTGACGACGGTATTTCTGGACGCCTCGCCGGACGAACTATGGCGCCGATGTGGGACGGATGTAGTTGAGCGGCCTTTGCGACGCGAGGAAGCCGAGTTTCGCCGTCTGTATGACTTGCGCCGTCCGCGCTATCTGCACGCCACTCTTAGGGTGGAGACGAACGGCCGAGCTATTACAGAGATCGTCGATGAAATTGCAGGCATATTGAAGCTGGACCAGCGGGTTTCCAGCGAGGAGAAGTAATGTTGCAGTTTTCGAAGATAGTGACACTGGCAGTCGCGATGGCAGCAATAACGCCACTTATTGCCGCCGCGGTAGACAAGAAAGAAGCGAGCGGCCAGATGGTAGATTCGGGAGCGCTGGGCATTTTTTTGAACGGCAAGCGGATCGCGACCGAGACCTTCTCAATTCAGCAGAGCACGACCGGCAGCGTCATTTCCTCACAGTTCAAGACCGAGGAGGGAGCCGACAAGGCCGCTCAATCCTCTGAGCTGCAACTCGCTCCCAATGGAGACATCCGGAAATACGAATGGAAGGAACTCGCTCCGGGAAAGGCGCAAGCCACGGTTGCGCCCAGCAATGAGTACTTGATGGAACACATTACGGGCAGTGGCAGTGAAAAGCCCGAGGATCAGCCGTTCATGCTTCCGGCTTCCACCAGCGTGCTCGATGATTATGTTTTCATCCACCGCGAGGTTTTAATCTGGCGCTATCTGGCGACGGCCTGCAAGCGGGACAAGGGTGCAGTGCAGTGTCCAGCCAACCAGAAAACCCAGTTTGGGGCTATCAATCCGCACCAGCGTTCTTCCCTTCCCTTGAGCGTGGAATTTCAGGGGCGCGACAAAGTGGGCATCCGCGGCACCGAGCAGGAAATGAATAAATTCGTGTTGCACAGCGAGGGTGGCGACTGGGTGATGTGGCTCGACGATCAGTTCAAGCTGCAGCGGATTCTTGTGGCCGCCGACAGCACAGAAGTGGTCAGAGATTAAGAAAGACTTCGCCCGCCTGACGGGCGCAAGCATCGAAGCTGGAAACGGGGCAGCCGGCCTGACATGGTTCTCATCGATACACGAACGTCGCGCGTGCTGTTCACGGCGCTGCTGTTCGCGCTGGGCCTGGGATTTCTCTACGTCATCCGCGGGACGTTGATCGTTTTTCTGTTCGCAGTTTTCTTTGCTTACCTGATGGAGCCGGCCGTCTCACGGCTGGAAAACGTGCTGCGCGGCCGGGGACGCGCGATCGCACTCATTTACCTGCTGCTACTGGGTGGAGTAGTTTTGTTCTTTGTCTCGGTAGGACCGCGAATTGGTCACGAGGCAGCGCGTTTCGGACAGTCCTTGCCCGATCTTCTCAACCGGGTGAGCTCGGGAGCCATTGCGCACGACATCGGGCAGGAGCACGGCTGGAGCAGCACTACCCAGGAAAAACTCCGAGATATCCTCCTGAGAAATTCCGACGACATCAAGAAATATGCGGAACGCTTCGGCTTGCGTGCGGCTGCGACTGCGAAGAATGCTTGGCTGGTTTTTCTTGTGCCTTTGCTGGCGATTTTCTTCCTGAAAGACGGCCGGGTCTTCAGTGATGTAGCCCTGTCCGTGGTGCAATCGCGACCGCAGAGGGAGTTTCTGCAGGCGGTGATCAACGACCTGAATCAGATGCTGGCGCAGTTCATCCGCGCGCAACTGACGCTGGCAGCGTTTTCGCTCATCGTGTATGCGACTTTCATGGGGTTGATGCGCGCTCCGTATTCCCTGGTGCTGGGCACGGCCGGGGGTGTGATGGAATTTATTCCGGTGGTCGGCCCGCTGGTGGCAGGGCTCGTCATTCTGAGCGTCGCTATCCTGATGAACTATGCTTACTGGCCGGTGCTGCTTCTGTTCCTGGTCGTGTGGCGCGTTGTGCAGGATTATGTGATCTCACCAAGAGTGATGGGCAAGAGCATGGAACTGCACCCGCTGGCGGCAATCTTCGGAGTCATGGCGGGTGGCGAAATCGCTGGCGTGTTGGGCGTGTATCTGTCTATCCCAGTGATGGCGAGTTTGCGAATCGTGTGGCGTCGCGGTCGGATTTATGTCGAGAAGAAGCGGTTTGGACCGCTTAACGAGTACACGTTTGGAAGCGAGATTCAGCCGCGACGATAAGATCGATTTTAAGAGTTTTTATTTTAGATTTTAGTCTTGAAATCAGTCGTCGCAAGCTTTGGCGCGAAATCTGCAATCTGACACCTTCAATCTGAAATCCGCTTTTCCCCTGTGATGTAAAATTCAAAACAATCTATGTCAAACAAGATCCCTGTTGGAATTCTGGGCGCGACCGGCATCGTCGGACAGCGCTTTGTCCAGATGCTGGAGCACCATCCGTGGTTTGAGGTGGCGTGGCTGGCTGCCTCCGATCGATCAGAGGGGCGTGCTTACGCCGACGCGGCACGCTGGCGATTGAAAACAGCGATTCCCGACCGCGTTGCCAAAATGAAAGTCTCACCCGCCAAGCCTGAGGGCGCTCCGAAAGTGATTTTCGCCGCGCTGGACGCCAGCATTGCGGCCGAAATGGAGCCTGCGTTTGCGGCTGCGGGTTGTGCGGTGGTTTCGAATTCCAGCGCGCTGCGCATGGCGAAGGATGTGCCGCTGGTGATCCCGGAAGTCAATGCGGGACACGTCAAGCTCATTGAGTCGCAGGCGTGGCGGAAGAAATCCGGTGGATTCGTTGTGACGAATCCAAATTGCTCGGCCATCGGCCTGGTTCTGGCGCTGGCTCCGCTCGACCACCAGTTCGGACTCGAAACCGTGATGGCGGTCACCATGCAAGCCGTGAGCGGCGCAGGCTATCCCGGAGTGGCCTCGCTCGACATTCTCGGCAACGTCATCCCCTACATCGCAAAAGAAGAAGAGAAGATGGAGGAGGAGACTCTGAAGCTTCTCGGAAGACTGAATGGGGCGGGCGTGGTGCCGGGCGATTTTGCGATGAGTGCGCAGTGCAACCGGGTGGCGGTGGAGGATGGGCACACGGAGTCGATTTCCGTGCGACTGAAGAAGAAAGCGCAGCCGGAGGAAATCATCGCCGCGTGGAACTCGTACACGGCGGAGCCGCAAAAGCTTCGGTTGCCGAGCGCTCCTGATCAACCTGTCGTGTACCTGGAGGCAAATGACCGGCCGCAACCGCGCTTTGATGCGGACCGTGGGGCGGGCATGACGACCACCGTTGGACGACTGCGTCCGTGCAAGGTGCTGGACTGGAAATTCACGGTGTTATCGCACAATACGATTCGCGGGGCCGCTGGGGCGGCGCTGCTGAATGCGGAATTGCTGAAGGCGCAGGGATATCTGGGGTGAGATGCCGCGGTGGACTGGAGTGCCGCTGGGTTGACGCTAAGGGCGAGGGCGGGACGCCCTCGCGACTGCCGGCGAGACGCCGGCGCTACGGTCGCGAGCGCTGCTTCAGGCGGCGCCTTCCTTCTATGCGAGAACTCCTCTCATGATCGTTATGAAATTCGGCGGGACCTCGGTGGAGGATGCCAAGGCGATCGACCGCACAGCGTCGATCGTCAAAGGGCGCGCCGCGCGCAAGCCCGTCGTGGTCGTCAGCGCGATGGCCAAAGTGACCGATACGCTGCTCAAAATGGCGCAGGCCGCCGGGAGCGGTGATCGGGAGACTGCACTGGGACTGTCTCGCGGGTTGCGGGAACGCCACTACAACACTGCCGGCGAGTTACTCGGTACGGGGGTCTTCACCCGCTTTCACAGCGAGTTGGAAGGCGAATTCGATGCGCTCGACGAGCTGCTGCGGGGAATTGCAGCTGTCGGGGAGTTGACGCCGCGCACGACAGATCACGTTGCCGCTTATGGCGAGCTACTCTCGAGCAAGATCGTTAGCGAGGCATTTGCAGTTCGCGGTTTGAATGCGACGTTGGTCGATTCGCGCGCATGCATTGTGACCGACGCGACGCACACGCGTGCCGTGCCTGTATTTGACGACACCAATGAACGGCTCACGCTCAAGTTGAAGCCTCTGCTGGATGGTGGGCGGGTTCCCGTGATGGGTGGCTTCATCGGGTCAACGCGCAGCGGGGTGACTACAACCATCGGGCGCGGTGGGTCGGATTTTTCGGCCGCGATCGTGGGTGCTGCGCTGAACGCCGAAGCCATCGAAATCTGGACCGATGTCGATGGGATGATGACCACCGATCCCAATCTGTGTCCCGATGCGCACCGCATTCGCGTGATCAGCTTTGATGAGGCGGCTGAGCTTGCTTACTTCGGGGCGAAGGTGCTGCATCCGGCTACCGTGCTGCCGGCGATCCAGAAGAACATTCCGGTGTTCATCCTGAATTCGCGGAATCCCTCGTGCGAAGGAACGAAGATTACAGCGCGCGCGCCACACTGCAAGAATATCTTCAAAGCCATTGCCGCCAAGAAGCGCATTACGATTGTGAATGTGGCTGCACCGCGAATGCTGCTGGCGCACGGATTTCTGCGGGCGATTTTCGAGGCCTTCGACCGGCACAAGGTTGCGGTGGATGTGGTCTCGACGTCGGAGGTCAGCGTTTCACTGACAGTGGATTCGAACGAGGCTATCCCGGCGCTGGCGGCCGACCTTGCGAAACTTGCGGACGTAAAGTATGAAGGACGCAAAGCGATAGTTTGCCTGGTGGGAGAAAATCTGCGCGAGACTCCTGGAGTGGCGGCGCGGGTGTTCGGCGAATTGTCGGACCTGAAGGTGCGGATGATCTCGCAAGGGGCGTCGGAGATCAATCTCACTTTCGTGGTGGAAGAAGAAGATGTGCCTGGGGTCATCCGGCGGCTGCACTCTTCTTTCTTTGCGGAGTTGGACGCTGAGGTTTTTGCTTAACCCGGTTTAAAAAGCCTTCAACCGCCAAGGGCGCGAAGAAGGGCCGCCAAGGACGCTAAGAAGTTCTCTTCGAGTGCACTCATGAACTTTTTGATACTTGGACGCGGTAAGACTGGAGCGCTGGTGGCGCAATGCGCGAAAGAGCGACATCACCATGTTCGCGTGTTGGGTGCTGATGAAAACCGGGGGGGCAAGGCACTTACGCCGGATCTGTTGCGCGATGTGAATGCCGTCATCGACTTCACAGCTCCGACCTCCGTGATGGACAACATCCAGGCCTGCCTCCGCGAGAAGAAAAATATGGTGGTTGGCACAACGGGATGGCATGCGCACGCACGCCCGGTGCGCGACGAGGTGGAAAAGGCGGGCATCGGATTTTTGCACGGCGCCAATTTTTCTGTCGGCGTGAACCTCTTCTTTGAGGCGGTTCGATCTGCTTCCGGGGCTCTGAAACATGGGTACTCTGGACAAATCTTTGAACGGCATCACCAGCATAAGAAGGATGCGCCTTCGGGTACCAGCCTGGTGCTGCAGCGAATAATTAAAGAAGCATCTGGTATGGAATTGGAGATAACGTCTTTCCGCGAGGGCGACGTGGTAGGACTGCACGAAGTGATCTTCGACTCTCCGAACGACCGCATTTATCTCTGCCACGATGCCAAATCGCGCTACGGGTACGCCGAGGGCGCGGTGCTTGGTGCGGAATGGATCAGTGGCAAGAGCGGATTCTACGACTTCAAGGACATGTGGCGCGAGCTTTAATCCAGACCACTCGCCTTCGTCAGACAACCCCTTACTCGCTCGCAGGCATCTCGTGAGCCGATAGATCGATTTTCCTCGTGCACACCTCTGGAGTTATCCTAGGCAATATGGAACTGCGTGGATGCGGTACGGCGCTCGTCACACCATTTCAGCAGGACGGGTCCATCGATGACGCGGCCCTACGCAATCTGGTGACGTGGCAGGTGGAGTCGGGCATTGATTTTTTGATTCCCTGCGGGACGACGGGCGAAACCCCGACGCTATCGCGCGACGAGTGGTTGCGGGTGATCGATACGACCATTGAAGTTGTGGCCGGGCGCGTGCCGGTGGTGGCGGGTGCGACGTCGAACTCTACACACGAAGCAGTGGAGAAAGCGCGGGAAGTTGCGTCTCGACCGGGAGTGAACGCGATCCTCACCGCCTCTCCCTACTACAACAAGCCTACTCAGGAAGGTCAGTACCGGCACTTCAAGGCGATCGCCGAGGCGGTGCAAAAGCCGCTGATCCTTTACAACGTGCCCGGACGTACAAGCGCCAACATCGAACCGGGAACATTGGCGCGACTTGCTGAAGTGCCCAATATCGCCGGCGTGAAAGAGGCCAGCGGAAATATCTCGCAGATCGCTGAAGTGCTGAATGCAGTGCCGGAGAGCTTTCTTGTTTTCTCCGGGGACGATGCCCTTACGCTTCCCGTGATTGCTCTGGGAGGAGTTGGGATTATTTCCGTCGCGTCGAATGAGATTCCGGCCGAGATGACGGCGTTGAGCCGGGCTGCGCTGAACAACGACTGGACTTCTGCGCGCAGCATTCATCGGAAATATTTGCCCCTCATGCAGGCCAATTTCATTGAGTCGAACCCCCTGCCCGTGAAGGCGGCGTTGGCCATGATGGGGAAGATTGAGGAAGTGTACCGTCTGCCGCTGCTGCCCATGCGGCGCGATACCCGATCAAAGCTTCAGAAGATCGCGACCGAAGTCGGACTGATTTCGAAACCGGCGGCGCCATCTCCGGATGCGGCGGAGTTCTTCGTGTACGAAAACTGGCTGGCAGGACCGCACAAGATCGTGCTGCATCGCTCGACTTGTGGGCAGTGCAATCATGGGAAAGGGCGTCCTGCCGGACATGACGCGAATCACGCGAAGTGGCATGGTCCGTATGGGACGCTGGCGGAGGCGCGAGCCGTCGCCCACGATATGCAGGGGATTTTGATCCGTAGCGAGTGCAAGTGTATTTAGTCGTCAGTCGCTAGTCTCCAGCACAGGTATGGGCGTGCCGCGGTTTGCCAGTGCCGAGCTTCCGTCAGCTGTGGCCATCAGCCAAGGACTTCTTCCTCTTTCCTGAACGGTATACTGCTCGCGCATGAAATCTCTTCAGACTTCGATCGAACGGCTTTCTTCCTTAGGAGAAGTTGAGCACAAGCCCGAGGCGCGCGAGACCTTTCTTGAGTTTCGCGATGCGCTGACCCAGGGCAAGGTGCGCGCCGCTGAAAGGAAAGACGGGCGCTGGATCGTCAATACGTGGGTGAAGCAAGGCATCTTGCTGGGATTTCGTCTGGGCGTGCTCACCGACATGGGCGATGGATCGCTGGCGTTCGTTGACAAGGACACTTTCCCTGCCCGGCGATTCTCAGTTGCAGACCGCGTGCGTGTGGTGCCTGGCGGGTCATCCGTGCGCGTGGGCGCTTACGTGGCTGCGTCCGTGATCTGCATGCCGCCCATGTTCATCAACGTGGGTGCCTACGTGGATGAAGGGACGATGGTCGACTCCCATGCGTTGGTGGGATCGTGCGCGCAGGTTGGCAAACGTGTGCATCTGAGTGCGGCGGCGCAAATCGGAGGCGTGCTTGAGCCGGTAAATGCAGCACCCGTCATCATTGAGGACGATGTGCTGGTCGGGGGAAATTGCGGCGTTTACGAAGGGACGCTCGTGCGAGCGCGGGCGGTGCTCGGCGCCGGCACGGTCTTGACCCGGTCGACGCCGCTGTACGACCTGGTACGCGAGGAAGTGTATCGAGCCTCCGGGGATAAGCCACTCGAGGTTCCGGAGAATGCCGTGGTAGTGCCGGGGGCGCGCGCGGTGAAGAAGGGTCCGAAGTGGAATTTGTCGTTGTATACACCGGTTATCGTGAAATATCGCGATGAGAAAACGGATCGCGGAATCGAGTTGGAGGAGTGGCTGCGGTAGTGGGCGTCGTGTTTCGAGCGGAAAAAGCAAACCTCAGGGTCTGAAGCCCCTGGTCTTCGGCGATTTGATTGGCACGGCTGAAGCCGTGGCCTTCCCGTCCTTGCTCGAGCCTACAAATGATGCTCGCTGGCCCGTCCCGAACGGCGTTCCGGGACTTAGATCGCTTTCAACGTGAGTTCCATCGCTCCTTGGCTACCCGTGCCCTTCAACGTGACTTTGACATCCGCTAGGCCGGACACGATCGCATCAGCTTCGCGCAGGGCCGCTACCGGGTAGGTAGTCGGGAGCGAGATGACCTTCATGCCAGCGCCGTGGGCGGAGCGAATTCCGGCTGGCGCGTCTTCAAAGACGACACACTGTGCAGGATCGGTTTTCAGCAGTTCTGCGCCGAGGCGGTAGGGCTCGGGATCGGGCTTGCCGTTCGATACGTCGTCGGCCGTGACCATGATGTCCGGAACCGGGATGCCGAATTTCTGCATCCGGTTCACGGCTAGAAAGCGTGTGCCGGAAGTGACCACACCCCAGCGACCTCGAGGAATCGAACCCAGCAGCGCGAGAGCGCCCGGGATCTGGACGATTCCATCGGCGGCCGCTTCGCGGTCTTCGATTTTCTTGGTCTCGGCGACGGCGTCCAGATGCGGAGCGACGCGCTGAATCACTTCGACAGTACGCACTCCGTGTGCGGCTTCCATCACGTACTCGGGATCGAGCCCATTTTCGCGCGCCCAGCGCGAGTATTGCTCAGCAACGACGCGGGTGGAATCCAGCAGAACGCCGTCAAGGTCGAAGAGGATGGCGGAGCAGGTAAACGAGGGCATAGTAAACAAACAGACTACACGATCCGCCTACAGCAGAGTTTCCATTGGATCGCGCGGAAAGTTATCAGTGCAGAAATTCTAAGGCGCGCTCACTGCGCTAGCGGCAAAAGATAATCCGGATTCTGCTGGAACGCACCGCCCAGCACCTGGCGATCGACATCGCGCATGTCCCAGAACGTTACGGAAGTGGGCGTAATCTGGAGAGTGATGTCGTCCCAAGCCGCAAACACATTCCCTACTCTAGGGTCAGCGAGCGCGGGCGCGCTGAGATATTTGCGGTGAACTTGCAAGTTGCAGCTCAAGGAATCTGCGTTGCTGAAGATCCGAACGCTTCCAGCAATATTGACTCCCCGGGAAGCCAGTGGATCGCGCGCATCGATCATGATCGAGGCTTTCGGCCGTGCCTGCAGGTTGCGGGCCTTGCGGCTGCGCGAAGAGGTAGCAACATTGATGTGGTTTCCATCGAAGTGATACCAGACAGCCACCACATGCACGGACCCATCAGGATTCGTGGTTGCAAGAGATGCAATATATCGACCATCTAACAATTCGCGAATCAGCGTATCGGAAATCGGAGCCATGAGAAGCGATCCTCCGAGGAAATAACCCAACCCTTTCGCGGGCAATACGTATCGTAGCGCGATTCATTTGGCG
>Ga0073909_10000135_pt1 | contig 27510 bp, 34 predicted proteins | sample Coa_R1_6_FD_66439 | JGI IMG/M metagenome (GOLD analysis project Ga0073909, IMG submission 66439) | Surface soil microbial communities from Centralia Pennsylvania, which are recovering from an underground coalmine fire. - Coalmine... | ecosystem: Environmental > Terrestrial > Soil > Unclassified... | reverse complement strand
GTGGGCGCGGGAGCCGCAGTGAATGCTCCGCATACCATCCCCCTCGGGACCACCGCCGCTCCACCCGGCATCATCAACCTCGCAGAGGTGTTCGCCGTCTCCGCCACCCCCGGAGCGATAGTATCGTTCCTATACATTCCATGACGGACGACTCAGGAGTAGTGCGCCCATGCCAGCCTTCCACGAACTCGATGTCCCGCTGACCGCAGGCCAAGCCGCCGCGATGTCTCCCACGCGCATTCCCGCAGCGGTCGTCCACGTCAATCCATGGGCCACCGGGGCCAAAGGCACTCCCTTGGTCACTATCGGCAACCCCGGCAACCAAGCCTCCGCCGGGATCGTCATGTCCGTACAGCGCCCATCCTCCGCTCTAATCAATGCCCCCTTTGAGCTGATCCTTGGCGATCTGTCCGGAGCGTGGGTAATGAACCTGGCCGATCTGGAAGCCATCACCGCCGTCATTGGAGCCCAGATATCGCTGATCTACATGCCGTGATCCAGCCGTGATCCAGCACGTCACCCATCCACATTTCCACACTGATTTCCACCATCCCGCGTGCTTCCCCCCGGCTCCCCCCTCGCGAATATGACAATTCCCTTGCCATCCCCCCGTCCCCTGTGCTTACAATATCCCTGATGAAGCCAGCAGCAGGCGAACCCGCGATGGCCACCCCTCCCTCGGTCCCTGTGCTACAGATCGAGCGCACCCGATTTCGCATTCGCGCCAGCTTCAACGGAGTACTAAACTGGATATGCCCGGACTGCGGAAGTGTAAACAGGTCAACACTTAACGGGTTGTATCAACGCATTCGCTGCTGCTTTAAGGAGTGCAAGCATAAATTCCCTGTGGGAGCGATACTCTATCGTCCAGTGCAGGGACAACATTCCCCGATGCTCGATCAGGACAACATGCTGGAACTGGGAGCAGTGGAATCATCGGCCCCGGCGGAATCCTTCCCCGAGGTGCAACTGGCCCGGCGCGACGGCAATCCCCTGCACGTCTGCGCGATCTCAGGCCAGCGGATCACCGCGTAATCACTGGCTATAATTCAATTATCGATTCAGTAACAATCAGTAGCAAAATTTGTCCTTGACTGCCACGCGCGCCGTCTGCCACACTCTCAATCGTTCCATTCGAGTCTCCTCCTGCATGGGCAGTCGCGAATGGTGGCGTGGAAGTAACACCTGCAAGCACCTCGGTGGATTGATTGCAACCGGCCCTCGAATCGTCATCTCTCCCAGCTCGGGAATCCAATGACATGGGCCGGTTTCTTATTTCTATAATTCCCAGTTGCGAAGTTCCCAGCTCCACTGCTAGAGTGGTTCCTGTCTGGAATAGCACTCGATAACGCGCGGGCATCGCACTCAATAGATCACAGTCACAATCCCCCGGTAATCCTGCCCCGACGCCAGCGCGGCGACCTACTCCAGCAGGGACAGCGAAATACTTCGCGCAGGCGATGGCGATAGCGATTCGCACTCCCATCCAGCAGGCAATCCACCATGTACAAACCAATCTCAGGCGGAGAAAACAAATCCAAGTACAACCTTCCATCGCTGGCACTCAATAAATCATCTCAGTCTACCGACAGCGATCCCGCTCCCGAGCCCTACGTCTGCGCGGCATGCCAGCGTAACCGCTGCCACAGCTGCGTCTCCCTCCGCTGCCAGCACACCTGCCACAAGCGAGAAACGCAGGGACTCGCAGCGGTGAAACGCGAACGGCAGGAGGAGCTTCGTAGTCACAAGCACGCCAGCGGCAGGTTCTAGGATCGCCGTCCTCTGCATGATGAATACGGGCTGGGCCTGAAAAGGCTTCCCTTCGCTCCCCCGTTTGTCCTATAGTCCGAGTCAGGCGGGCTGATCTAACCAGTCTCGCCATCGAGCGAGGAGCGATCCATCATGCAGAGGCTAACTCTCAACGCCGTAAAGGGCGGAGTCCAGGTGAGCACGGGCGGCCAGCTTTCCACCACCATCGTGGAAGGATCTTTCCCGGGATGTACTGTCACCGTATTCAACACCGGCACCAACAACCTCACCTCGATCTTCTCGGACAATCTGAATCCGCCCACGGTGAAGGCGAATCCATTCCTGGCCGATGCCAGCGCCTTCGCCTTCTTCTATGCGGCCAATGGCGCCAGAGTGGACATTCAACTCTCAGGAACCGGGATCACCGTTCCCTTCCTCGTTGCCTCCGATGTCCTGTTCGATGATCCGGCGGGACTGTTCATAGGACTTCCGCAGGTGGTGGCCTTCTCCGCGACCCCCGCATTCAATTTCAACGTATCGAACTGGTTCCAGCTGACTCTGACCGGGAACGTGACCGCCCCCACCTTCCCCAATCCAGCGCCGGGACAGCTGCTATTCCTCTCGCTGATCCAGGACGCAGCCGGTGGCCACACCTTCGCCTTCCCAGGGAGTTTCCTGCATCCGCCGACGATCTCCACGGCGGTGAACGCGCACACGGAACTCATCTTCAAGTTCGACGGCTCAGTATGGACCCAGGTGGCGTCCTCGGGCGATAACCTCGCTGTCCCGAACAACGCATCCATCGGCGGCAATGCTACCGTGGGCGGAACTCTGATCGTGACGGGGGCAGTCACCGCCGGCAGCTACACCAACAACCTCGGAGCGTTCGCGGCCACGACCTCCGCGCAACTCCTCTCAGTCATGAGCGACGAAACCGGCACCGGCTCTCTAGTGTTCAACACCTCGCCCACGCTGGTCACTCCTGTGCTGGGAGCTGCTACCGGAACGTCTCTCGCCCTCGGCGGTGGAACCGCGCTCACCACCACGAACCAGACCGGCACGGGATCACTGGTCCTGGCCACGTCTCCGGCGATCACCACGCCGACCATCGACACGATCAACCAGAAAGCGGCCACTGCGTTCCTTATTAAAGACAACACGGGCGGAACTCGCTTCTCGATTCCTTCCGGCGGAGTCACCGCTTCCACGCTGAACAATACCAACGTGACCGGCGGTTCCACGCTCACCAGTCCGACGGTCATCACCGGGATCACGCAGGGCAGCGGCTTCAAGCATCAACGCTTCGGCGCCACCTGCGCCACTTCCGCTGCCGGTGCTGGTTCCACATGCACCACGGCCTACACATGGACGAGCGCGTTCGCGGACGCCAGCTATACCGTAATGTGCAATGGCATTCAGCAGTCCAACACGCCCACGAATCCGTCGCTAGAGAGCGTGATCGCCGCTGGGTTCACTGCTCGCGTGATGGCCGTGACCGCAGCTGCCGGTTCCTTCGCCGGACTGGATTGCATCGCGGTACACGACTGATGAATTGATCTGACAAGGAGCACACTGGAATGCTACAGACAAAAATATTCACCGCCGGGCCGGTCGCCGCAGGGCAGTCAATCTCGCTGGCGCTACAGTTCGATGCCCCGTTCCCCGATGTGGATTACGCCACGGGAATCTCGCTCTCCAGTAACTCGCTCACTCCAGCGCAGGCAGCAGCCGGAGTGCGGGGACTGTTGCTCACATCCACAGTGAAGCGCGTGGACGGCCTCGACATCACGCTGCACAATCCCGATCCATCGGACTGTCCCGGCGACACGATCAACGTGTGGGCATCCACCAATGGGCAGTGACGTAATGCACAAGGAGAGATCACTATATTTATGAACATCAATCTATCCACTATCACCCCCGCCGCCGTCATGAACTTCCTGTCCATGGTCCTCGCCACATGGCAGCTCTCTGAGATCGTGGCCAAGCACAGAGGCCCGTTCGACATCTTCGCCCGGCTGCGTGAACGCCAGGCCCGGGCCATCCAGCGCTCCCGCCGTCCCAATCGCGTCGGGCTCCTCTCCTGTCCCTTCTGCGTTGCGCCATGGGCGGGAGCGCTCACCCTCATGCTCTGGCATTTCATTCCATGGCTAAACTGGCCGCTCGCCCTCGCGTGGACGTACACCACGTCGATCATCGTGCTGCGGCGGGTGCTGGCCCCTGAGTCGCAGAAGCCAGCCGGCACTGCCGCCACCACTCCTCCGACTCGCGAGTGGCAGCGCGAGGTGCTGATCGGTCAGGACGCCAATGGCCGGGTGGAAGTGCGTCGTAATGAGTTCTCCGAGGGCGAGCTGTTGCGGATATTCTCTACCTTCGCAGCGAACCTGATGACCTCCGTGCGCGAGTCCGCGGAACCATCACAAGCACAGCCGCAATCACAGCCGCAGCATCCATCGCCATCACAGTCCAGCGCTCCCGCCGGAGGGCCGAGTGCCGTATAGCAACATCAACCTCGGCCAGCTCCGCGCGCTGCTGGACAACCAGCTGGGCCAGTCCGCTCCAGCTCTCTGGCGCACGGACGAGAAAAACAAGATCCTTCAGGACACGCTGCGCTGGTGGAATATTCTCACCGGATACTGGAAAGGGCCGTTCACCATCACCACCACGGCCAGCGCTCCGTGGTACGCGCTTCCCGCACCGCTGGCCGGGCTCTCCACCATTCGCGTCGAGTTCCAGTCCCGCAGCCTGCGTCCTGCCACTCGCTATGACATGGATCACGGTCGCGATGGATGGGAAGCGGAAACCACTGCCTCGGGTGGCGATGTTCCCACCAAGCCGAAATACTACGTGATCGGTGGAACCAATCTCCTCGGCATCTGGCCGGCGGACGCAGCCGGTAACTCCGCGCTGGTCGTCAACAGCATTCTCACGACGCCCACTCCCACGCTGGACTCCGACGCGATAGACCTGGCCCCGGAGCTGATCGACCCGCTGCTCAGTGGAGCGCAGGCTCTCGCGGTATTCAAAGAAGGCGGAGTCGAGGCCAAGCTGGCCGGGCCACTATTCACCAAATTCATCGAAGCCGCCGGGGACCAGTGCGCGGTGTTCAAGGCCAGCGCGGCCTATCGCCGCTACATGGGCATCGACTATGGCAGGGCCAAGATGCCGTATCGTCTTCCCGCCGCGCAGATCGGAGCCAGATAACCCATGCCAGTCCCCATAGTATGGACAGCCGTTGACACGCTTCCAACGTGGACGCTCACCGATCTCGACATCCTCAAGCGGTTGCAGTACTCGCTGATGGAATCGCTATTCAATACCAACGCCGACGGCATCAACTTCCTGACCACGCGAACCTCTCCCGCCGAGCTGACCACGTTCATGAACCAGCGGCAGCAGAATTTCCTCTACCTCACCGGGGCCATCGTGGTGCGAGCTACCGCAGCCAGCGTCGGCGGTCAGCCGTCGTACAACTATCCATCGAATAAAATCCACGCCCGCTCGATCACCTGGCAGGCGGTGGACTCCAGCGGCAACCTCACCGGCAAGCCCAAGCGGCTGGAGCGCACGGACGCATTCGCCCTGTCACTCACCGAAGGCGATCCCCCAGGCAGGCCGAGGTTCTTCGATGACGGTTCCGCGCAGCCGACGCTGGAGTTCCGCGTCTCGCCTGTGACCTCCGCCGCCGGGCAGTTCCGCCTGATGATGGTGCCGCAGCCGGTGACTCTCCTCGGCTCAGGCACTGCGCTGTCGATCCCCGATGAGATGGCCTCGGCCCTGCACTTCGGCGTGATGGCGGACTTCCTCTCCTCCGATGGAGAATCGCTCGACGCCGACCGCGCAGCCTTTGCGGAATCGCTCTACGATCTGATGGTGGATGTCACCTGTATCATGCTGGGCAACGATCCTCCGCAGAGGAAGCAGTCGGATCGTGCTGGCTCTGGCGCCGGGGGCAGTAGCGACAATGCCACGGCTGCTCCAGCTTCGGCATCGTCCTAGATATAAAGATAGAATCAGTTGTGCTGCCCGGGAGTCCCCGCCGAGTGTGACGACTGCCCCGCACCCTGAGCGGCCAGCCTCTCGGCCAGCGTACCCCAGACGATTTCCGGATCGCAGGTGCAATCCATATCGCTCCCGGTGAGCTGGGCCACGCAGTTCTCCTTGTGAGTAATCACCACCGGGACCAGCCCGTTCTTCACCATCTCGGCGCTCTGCGTGAGCAGCCGCTGCTCGAACCCGCTGGCGTTCCGCACCGTCACATGAATGTAATTCCCGCACGCCGCGCATCCCAGGTAGCTCACTCCCACCGACTGCTCATGCGAGCAGCGATACCCTACCGGTAGGTGCTTCCGCAGTCCCAGCAGAATCCCCGGATCAATCGTGTGCAGGTTCGAGGTGCCGTCGCAGTAGGCGCTTCCACTGGCATCGGCAAAATGCGCGAATCTGGCATTGGTGAAATTCGGCAGCACGTTCTCGTGACAGAGGTAGCACTGCATCCAGACCACGGGATGATTACTGGTGGCAACTGCGGCCGCATTTTCAACCGTGGGCGTCACTATGGGCGTCACTGCCTCCGCCCCCGCCATGATCGCATCGACCGGGAACGCTCCGCCGAACACTTCCACGAAAGGCGCTCCCACTCCGGGGACGATTCCCACCCGCCGGGCCTGCTCCGGCGATAACACCTGCGAAGGTCTTGGCCGGGACTGCTGCGGTGATTGTGATTGTGCTGAAGATGCTGAAGATGCTGGCGATGACTGCGATGCCGGCTGCGGTGTGTGAGAGAGAATTTCCTTGGACAATTCCATGTGTGCTCTGTGCTCCTTGGGGGATTTATACCACACAACGGAAAGCGTCCACCAGCTTCGCCGTGGTCATGCCGTGATCGCACAACGCCGAGCCCGAAGCCTCATGTGCCCAGCCCACCTCGGCCCAGGTCAGCGCCCCGCCGCACCGCTCACAGACCGTCCGCACCCGCAGCCGATGGGCCTCCGCAAATGCCGAGTTCCGCACGTCCGCGATGAACTTCTCCCGCGCCACGTTCTGATCCTCCATGGCGTGCCGCAGCTTCGTGGCCTGATCGGGAGTCAGTCGCATGGTCATAGGAACTTGATCCACCTCTCCGCCGATCTCCGCCGATCTCCGCTGCCGCCGGGACACTTCAGGGAAGCCCTTGCCAGAGTATCCTGAGCGTCCCGGCATCGCCGGACAACCGGAGCACGGGCACCCGGCGTAAATCGGCAGACGGCTAATCAGAAAGTACCACACCACGTCAAGGACAAAAAAGCATAAAGCTGTTGCTACGTCACCTTGTCGTGCTATGTTCCTCATCAGCCGGGCATGTGGCCAGTTTCCCTGCCCGGGGAGCGAGGAAACCCGAGCGAATGCTGCAGCAGGACATCTACCAGCACGCGATAGCCAAGTTCGCTGATTCCGGCCTCCAGCTGCGTACCCCGGTCGATAGCATCCCGGCGTCGATGTACGCCAGGATCACCAATCTCATCCCGATCATCGAGGGCCAGCTCCAGTCCCGATCCGGACTCAATTCCGTGGCCACGATCTCCGCAGGCAAGACCCTGCACTCATTATTCCGGCTGAACCAGTCCCAGCTCTCTAACCTGAGCGACCGGCTGCTCGGAGTGGGCTTCGATCTCCTGACCCAGCAGGATACTACCGGAACGATCACCTCCCGGCTGACTGGGCAGCTCTCCGGCTTCCCCCTGACCTTCGCCAGCTACCGCTTCGCCAACGACTCCGCCGCATGGGCCATCATTGCCGACCGTAACGGCATGTTCAAATACCGCGGTGGTTCCACTGCCGGGGCCGGGACCATCCAGGCGCTCGGACTGCCTACGCCCACGGCGCAGGCGGTGGCCACCGTCGGAGCAGGTGGCAACCCTAATTCCACGGGCGGACCCGGTTACGACTGGCGTTATACCTATTTCAACAACCTCAACCAGAGCGAGGGCAATCCTTCCCCGGCGATGCAGAACGCGGCCTCGGACGTGAAACGCGCCACGGTGGTCACTGCTCCTGACACCGGCTTCGGCGGCACGGCATTCACGCCCACGACCGCATCGACCGGCACAGGCAACGGGGCCAGCGCCACGGCTCAGCGCCAGTCCGCCAACTGGAACACCTTCGCTGCCGCTGGCGGCACTCCCGCCGTGTTGAATGTATTCGTGGATGTGGATGTTACCGTGGCCGGCGGAACTGCCGGAGGAGTGGCCGAGGCAGCAATCTACTACACGCTGGACGGCGGCACCACATGGATTCAGATACTTGATACCAACGCCACGGTAGCGCGCAAGGTAGTCTCCGCGTCTATTCCCATGGGAACTCAGTACGCGAACATCCAGGTGCGCGCGGTAGTATTCGGACAGGGAACCGCCTCTGATTTCGAGTCGCAGCAGGACGCCGGATTCACCATCCACGGACGCCAGAGTGGCGGTTCGGGAAACTTCAATAACTTCAATCCCGTGGCCTCCGGCAATGCCACGGTCGTCATGGTGATCCATGACATCTATCTCTCAGCTACGCTGAACACGTCCGGGCCTCTACTCCTCGCGCTGACCAACCAGCAAGGCAATCTCTGCGTGACCGCTCCCACCGATACCCAGGTAACACACATCCGAGTGTACCGTCGTGGTGGTTCCGTCACCGCAGGCTGGGCAAAACTCCCGCAGGATTACGCCGTCAGCTCGCTGGTCGCCGGACCCTGCGGAGCAGGCTCGCTACAGATCATCGACAACTTCGCGGATACGCAACTTGGTGCGTTCCTCGGCCTCGACAACGGCCCTCCAGTGCAGAGCGTCACGGTCACACAGCAACCTCTTCCATATATCTGGGGACCATTCAGCGATCCTCCGATACTGTTTGCCTGCGGCGATCCAGCGCGGCCTGATGTGGTGTACTTCTGCCACGGCGGCAATGCCGATCAATGGGGAGCTGCGGACTGGGTAGTAGTGAGCGGGGCTTCCAACGATGGAGGCGCGGAGATGGTGAATGGTTGCATCTTCGACACCAACGCCTACGCCTTCACCCATGACCGCATGTATCTCCTCTATATAAACACCCTGCAAGGCCAGGCGGTAGCTCCATTCCCCACGCCTTGCGCGAGAGGACTGATCTCTCCCACGGGACTATGCACGGGACATGCAATCTACTTCGTAGCGCGGGACGGTGTCTACGCCACGACCGGAGGCGAGGAACTATCACTGGTCGAGGATGATATAAAACCGCTGTTCCCCACGCAGGACTCGCCCGGCCAGCAGTTCAACGGCTATGACGCCGTGGACATGACCAAGCCATTCGACATCCACCTGGCCTATCACAATGACGAGGTGTATTTCACCTATCGCGGGATCAACACTAACACCCTGCAATATCTCATCTACAACACAATCAAGAAGCGCTGGCGTGCCGCTACCTTCCTAGATGGAGTGATCGACGTTTTCTACAGCGAGCCCGGAGTGCCATCCTCACTGCTCGGCGGAGGCTCCGATGGCGTGCTCTACCAGGCTGGCGGGGCCATCGACGGCGCGCAGAACATTCCGCTGGAGCTGCAAACCGGCTCCTACGACGAAGGCCAGCCATTGCTCCAGAAGGAGTACGGCAATGTGATCTTCGATCTCGATCCCGGTGGAGCTACCAACGCCTTCCCCATCACTATCACTCCTGTCATTAATGGCAATCTATTCCCACAGGCCGCTCTGACTATCACCGGGAGTGGCCGCCAGCAGGTTCCCCTCACCTTGTCCGACGTGTTCGCATTTAACATCTCCTTCGATATCACATGCACGCGCACGTCCACGATTAACCCGATCTTCTACCAGCTGGACCGCCTCTGGCGATTGGAACCAGCACAAGTCCAGCACTGGGAGTCGCGGGAACTGTCCTATGGTCAGGGATTCTTCACCTGCCGCGGTGCTTACGTGGGCATTCGTTCCAACGGCCCAGTCACTCTCACCATCACCATCGACGGCAATATCGCCCAGCAGCAGACCTACACTATCGCATCGACCGCGGGGAAACGTCTGAAAGTGTTCATCCCCTTCCAGTCGAACGTCGGCCTGCTCTACCGCTTCAGCTTCGACTCCACCGGGGCGACGCAGTTCCGTATCTATAACAACTGCGTGGAACTGCACGCTAAGAGCTGGGTGCGTCCCATGGGCTACTCGGTCATCCAAGCCTTCGGACTGGACGCTCCGGAAGTCACCGCAGCCTACGAAGGCCAGGCGCTCGCCACGGGAGCGCAATGAACAAGGAAGGAATCTAGCCATGCCAGCCATGCCCGCCACTACGATGCAGCAGCCGGTCGCACCGGGGAACCCGGCCACACTGCCCGGCCACACTGCCGATCCGTCGCAGTCCGGGCCATCGCTGTCCTCACTGGTAGGACAATCCAGCAACGCTCCAGCCTCGGACCAGTCGCAGCAGATCGTGGCCGCGCATCTCAAGCAGGCGGCTACATCGCTACAGGCAGCGGTACACGTCAAGCCGGAGCTGGCGCGGGTGATCGACCGATTCATGACCGCCACCGAACCCACGGTCGCCAGAGTTCTCGCGTCGATGCAGCAGCCGGCGCAGTCGTCCTCGTCGTCACTCATGCAGCCGGCAGGCGTGCAGGCGCAGCCAACGCCACAATCCCCCGCCACGACAGGAGGCCAGTAGCCCATGGCAACATCATCCTCATCACTGTCCGGCTGGATACCAGGATCATTCAAGGACTTCCACAAACGCATCACCAGCAGCGATCCGAACGTGGCCGCGGCAGCTTCCCGGCAACTGGATGCTGCCATGGATATCCTGTGGCGCTCCCAGGTCAGCCAGCAGGGAGTCATCAACGGAACTCAGAGCGGACAGTTGATAGTTACTGGAAAAGTGGCCAGTGTACCCACGGGCCTGAAGATAGTACATAACGTGCTGGCCGGTGTAGTGGGCGATCTGGTGACGCCACTCGACTACTGGATAGGGGCCAGGCTTTCATTCACTGTCCCCGGAGCCATCGACATCTCCGTGTGGGTTCCTACTTCGGCGGCTGTTACCACTCCTATCATGTCCACGCAGCCGTTGAACATTGCATGGATCGCGAATGGCGAGGGATAGACGGCGGATAGATATTAGTTATGGATAGTTAATAGATATTAGTTACTAGGTTACTAGGTAATAAAACAAGGAGCACACCGAGCACAATGAGCACAACACATACAACCAGAAGCCTGCTGGCATCGCTGGTGGAACCATCGTCACCATCCACGGCGCGCAACAGCAGCACCGGCATCATCAGCGGAAGCCACAGCGTCGTGACTGCCGAGCCCGCCCGGCTGTCCGATCTCCCCGAGCTGCACGATGAGGACTCGTCCTCCGGCCCGGGCACCATCCACGTATTCCATTACAACGCCCGCCTCGACACCACGGGCAAGAGCCTGCTGTTCGTGCAGTGGATGTATGACCAGTGCGAACGGGACGGCCTGCTCGATCTCTATTTCCCGCAGATCACCGATGACGACCGCCGGGCCAATCGTGCATTGCTGTTCAACGATCTGATGTCGAGCGGCAGCGCCGTGCTCGTCCTGCGTGATACCGGCGACCCGGACAATCGCGAGTTCGTCGGCTTCGCCACGGGCTCCACGCTCTCTATGGGCATTGGCAAGCAGGTGGGTAACTGCGGCTTCGTATTTCTCAAGAAGTTCTGGGACCGCACTACCACGATGCAAGCGGCCAGCCGCATCATGCAGCTCTGGCTGGACGGCGTTCCGCTGCGCGACGGCGAGGGGAATAGCGTCCCCGGGCAATGGCTGTTCCCGCCGTTGGATGTGCTGGTGGGATTCGTGGCCGATACCAACCGCCTGGCCATGCAGTTCATGCACCGCATGGGATGGACGGAGATGCTGCCGCATATTCCTGGCACGCACTTCTATAACGGAGCGCCTGCTGACACCGTGCAGTGGATCATCACGCGGGAAGATTTCGCCGCGCAGGGCGGAGCCCAATGACCAAGGGTGACTTCATCATCACCGACGCGCGGGTGGAGTGGGACTGCCCTCCGTGTGGGGGTCACAACATCACCCGCATCGCTCGCGCCGAGAGTCGTGAAGGCATCAGCACTATCGCAGTAGAGTGTTCCACCTGTCATCAATCACTGGAGCTGGAGAGCTTCCTGTTTCCTTCCATGGAAACCTTGGAACCTCGTCCAGTTCAACCTATCTGGAGGATGTGAACCATGCCGCAAGTAATTCCACTGGCAATCAGCGCAGGCGGGGCCGTAGCCGGGGCGTCCCAAGGCAAGAAGGGCAACAGCTCCGCGAACAAGCTCGCGCAGCAGCAGCTCGACCTCCAGAAGCAGCAGATGGCGTTCGGCACAGGGCTCATCAACAAGGGAATCTCCGAAGCGTGGCAGCCCTCGGCAAACTACTGGAACGTGCTGCTGAAGGGTGATCCCACGGCAGTAGCGCAGGCCACCGGCCCGTATCAAGACCTCATCCGCCAGAATGCAGCTACCACCGAGCAGGGCATTCAATCGAGCGCTCCTCTCGGCGGAGAGCGCAACCTGGCGCTGGCGCAGAACCAAATCCAGGCCTCGAACAACACGGCGCGGCTGTACGCTGGGATGCAACCCACCGCGGCGGCTGCTCTCGGCCAACTCGCCGGGCTCCCGGTGCAGTCCGGCGTCGGCGTTACCGGCCAAGCCGCTCCGAACGTCAGCTCCGCCGGCAAGGCGTTCCAGAACTCCGCGCAGGCAGGCAACGCCAAGGGCGGACAGCTCGGCAATTCACTCGGCCAGCTCATCGCCCGGGGACAGAACAAGGGCAGCGGGAAGGGCAGCGGAAATCCCACAGCCCCCGGTGATCCCTCGATCTGCTGGATCGCACAGGCGCTCTATGGCGACGACGATCCCCGCGTGAACGCAATCCGCGCTTACCTCCTCGGGCCGTTCAGTCAATCGCTCCATGGCCGGATGATCGTGGAACTCTATCGCCGCACGGGACAGCGCATCGCAGCGCTCGCCCGGCGGTACTCATTCATCGCGGCAGCACTCAGGCCGCTGTTCGATCACGCGCTCACACTGGCGGAAGCGTCGGCATCCGGCGCAGCATTCAGCGCAGAGCGGAAAGGTTAATCCACCATGGCAGCTACGGAGACAGTTCAAGGCGGCGGCGATCAGGGAGCACTGGCGGGGCTGGTGCATGGCTATCTCACTGAGAAGGCCAATCAGATGCACACGGCCACAATGAACGACGTAGGCTCACACGAAGCCATGGTCGGATACCTCACGCAGCTGGCGGGGAACCAGGACATTCCGGTGGAACATCGCCAGTGGGCGGCCACCAAGCTCGCAGACCTGGCCAACTGGCAGCCGGGAAAGAAACTCCCGAAGATCGACCTCTCCACCCTGCCAGCGGCGAACATCAACCAGCCGGATCGGCAGGCGATCTCGCAGACTCCGGGGATGACGCTCACGCCTCCAGTCGGGCCGGGGGGTTCCACTCCGGCATCGGCAGCACCGAGCATGCAGCCGTCCGGTGATACTGGCCGGAGCCAGAACGGCACGGTGAACGCAATGGGCAACGTCCCCGCCGCTACCACTGGCGCCGGAGCAACCACTGGAGCAACCATCCAGCCTCCGGTGGCTCCGTCCACGGCTTCCGCCACTCCCGATATTCAGCAGCCCATCGCCCCGGTACGCACAGGAGCGCAATCCGCCATCGGTGATCCCGGCCCGGTTCCCGGCACGATAGTGATAGGCCACTCACCCGACGGCACCGCGCAGCTGGGACTGGCCTCCGACGCCGAGCACCCCAATTTCTCCATCGCGCCGCAGAGCCCGTTGCAGCTCCCGGCTGGTCCGGCGACCGTGATACGCAATCCGCAGGCACCGATTCCGATCTCCAAGGCCGGGGAGCTTCACCTGCTCACTCCGGACGAACACCTGATGATGCAGCAGGCGCACATCGCCACGGCGATCAACCAAGCCCAGCAGCAAGATCCTTCACTCTCGCGCGAGCAGGCAGCGTGGAGAATCTTCCACCCGGGAGAGGCGGAACCGCTGATGGAAGTCCCCATGGGCGGAACGGTCATCAACAAACTCACGGGGAAGGAAGTGGCCTACGGTCAGGACAAGATCACCGCAGGGTCGCAGAAGTCCGGCTACGAGCCACAATTCGCACCGGGCTCGCACATCCCCACGGGAGTGAAAGACGTGAAGACCGGAGCATTCATCACTCCGGACGCGGCACAGTCGATTCCCGAAGCCAAGGCCGTCTATGACCAGGCGCAGGCGGTACACAAGCAAGCGCAGGCCGACGACATCCAGAAGGAAATCCGCAAGGATGCCGAGGCCGTCAAGCGGGCCGATGCTCAGTTCGACCGTGCCGTTAGACTGTCCGACCGTAAGACTGCGGAGAAGGAAGTCACCACCGCGGTACGCAATCATGAGGACGCCGTGGACCGCCTGAAGACGATGCAGCAGAGTTACGCTGCCGCGCTCAAGGGCGACCAGCAGGCCATGATCTCGGTGCTGATGAACCACATCGGCATGACCCTCGGCGCGCAGAAGGGAGCGCGGATGAATCAGGCGACGATCCACGAAGCCGAGGAGTCCGCTCCATCCATGGGCAGGATTAGCGCCAAGTTCGACAAGGACGGCTATCTCCAGGGTGTAGTGCTCACTCCCACGCAGATGCAGCAGATGGTGCAGCTCGCGGTGGAGAAGGAGAAGATACTGGCCGATCATGTGGATCGCGTGCGGACGGACTTCGCCAGCGAGTTTGGCGCGGCTGGTGCTGGTGGAACTACCGCTACCCCAGCGGCCAAGCCGGGAGCGACGCCGGGAGCGACGGCGAATCCAGCAGCCGGGACAGTGGATGACAATGGAATCACGTTCCATCCGAGTCCCAATCCATAGTTATTAGTAACTAGTAGATAGTTAATAAACAAAGTAAGTGAACTGAGCGACCGAGCGAGAGAGGAACCACACGATGCCAGCATCGGCGACCATCGAGGAAGTGAATACAGGCACAGACCCGGGCGAGGAATCCACATCCACGGCTTCAGCCCCGGCCCCTGCTCCCACTCCTGCATCCGGCAGCCCGGCGATGCTCGACGTGTTCAACTCCTCCGGCCAGCGTGGACAAATTCCCGCGTCGCAGATGGACAAGGCGTTCATGCAGGGAGGATATAAATTCGCCGTACAGAAGGGCGACGCATGGACCCCGGTGCTGCCGGTTCGCATGACCTCTCCCTCCGGCGATCCCGGCTGGGTTCCCGCGCATCAGGCGGGGCTCGCACTCAAGCATGGCTACACCGTGGGACAGCCGATGACCGCCGCTGGTGATAAGACTGTGCTCGATTCCGCGACGGGGCAGAACAAATTCGTTCCCGGCAATCCCCAGCCCTCGGGGATCGGTGAGCGTGGCATCGACCCCGCGGTGTTCGAGGGAGCGAAGAAGGTCAAGGAAGCAGTCTCATCCACCGGCAAGGTGCTGAAGGTCGGAGGCGGGACACTGCTGAAGATGGCGGTCGATCCTACTCCCGGCGGAATCTCCACCGCACTGGCCGAGGAGGCCGCGCAGCAGCAGCGTGATGGTGGAATCCCTAACTCGAAGGAAGTCCTGCTCCATCCGCTGCGGGAGCTGGCCGGTGCTCCACAACCCGGCGAGAGCGCGATGCTCTCGGCCTATAACAATCCCGAGGGACGGCCATCCCTGGCCATGAGAATCTCGAACTTCGGCAGCTCGCTCACCGGCGGCGATCCTGAGTCCGCCCGGCAGCACTACGACGCCGCACAGACTGCGCTACAGAACAATGACCACGCGACTGCGGATCGTGAATTGCAGCTGGCCTACGCGGATAAATACGCCGTGCCGATTGCCACGCTCGGACTGGGCAAGCTGGGCAAGCTGGGAGCTGAATCCAAGCTCAAGGCTCCAGTCTCACCGGAGGACACCGCTGCCGCGAGCGCTGCCGAAGCGGCCTCGCATGAGCACACCTTCGGCGGTCCCAAGGGCAATGACATAATCCCGCCCGTGGCCCCGCTGCCGACGCCTGAGACTCCCGGGCCGAAGACAGTCGCCGCTGGCTCCGGCGTCACGCAGATGCGTCCCGGCCAGGAAGTCATCGAGGGAGTTCCTGTCCCGCGACTGGTCGGAGAGGAAGCACCGCAGAGCGTGGCTGGCCGCATTCAGCGCATGGCCAAGAGCCAGGGTATCTCGCCCAAGCGGTTCGCTGAGTTCCAGCAGCAGCAGGAGACAGCGGCCAAGCAAGTCATGCAGAAGGTGTTCGATGATCTCGGGCAGCAGTCGGAAGGAACCAGCACACCGGGAGAGTCCGCCGGTCGTACTGCTACTGTGCTTGAGAACGTGAACAGAAGTACCACCCCATTCTGGCGGACCTACGACACGATCCTCCACGATGCGTCACCAGCCACGACCGACTCACTCAGGGACATCGTGCAGGAAGGCGCGGCACAGGCCAGGAAGTTCGGGGCGGAGAACCCCGAGCCCACGTTCCCAATGCCTCAGAAGCCGCAGCCGGTCGAAGGGCCGGTGTATCGAGAGGCCACCGCTGTCAAGCCAGCTGATACAGCACCGCAGCGCTCCATGGATGAGCTGGCCCGGGGCGAGACATTCTGGAAGATTACCCGCGAGGGGAAGGTAGTTTACAACGGCGGATCGCCGCGTGCTACCGGACTGCGCGAGGGTGATGCGCTGATGGCGGTGGACTCAGCCAGCGGCGAGGTGCGCGTGCAGGCCAACCGCACCGGCATCAGCAATGAACAAGTGCTCCAGCAGATGGGGCCGGACGTACAGAAAACAGCCGTGCCTCACATGGGAGCGGCGGAGAATGAAGCGCTCTGGAGAGAGGCCGTGCGGGGGCAGCGGATCGGTGATGAGGCTGCCGCGCAGCTCCGCCGCAAGATGGGACTTCCCGACGTGCCGGCGGACGCTCCAGTGGAACCGAATCTACAGGACTATTCCCGCGTGCGGACTGAGCTGACCACCATCCGCGACCGCGCTACCGATCCCAAGGTAGTAACGCGCATCAACCAGACGCTCAACCGTCTCGATGGCCAGGTGGCGGTGGCGCTGAAGTCTTCCGGCATCAAGGGAGCATTCGAGAATTTCCGCGCGATGATGGACACGACACACCGCGCCAATGCCATCCGCATGGTTGGCTCCGCGATTGACGAAGCATCGAGCGGCCAGTCGGTGAACGCCAGCAAGCTCACCTCCTCCCTCGCCAAGATGGAGCGCGACGGCGTGCTCTACCGCGCATTCGGATCGCAGGAGCCAATCGACTCGCTGAAGCGCGTGGTGAACATACTGGGCGATGCGCAGAAGACTCCTATCGGCAAGGGACGCACCATGGCGCAGTACGCGATGGAAGTCGGCACCGCGGAAGCCGCCGGACTCATCTCCGGACATCCTTACTTCGGAGTGAACTACATCGTCGCGCGCAGTCTGGAAGTGGCCGGGGCCAAGGGGCTGGTGCGCGCCATGACCAGCACCAAGGGACTACAGGCGATGAATGAATTGACCACGGCCAAGACGCCTGGCGTGGCCGCTACCGCAGCGAACGCCTTGCTCAAGCTGGCAGGCAGGCCGGTGGAGGATTTCTCCCCCGTGGTGAGTGCGGCCTCCGGTGGACTGCGTGGGGCTCCGGCTGCGGGTGCCGTCAGCGGGGCCGAACGCAACACGCGACCGACGGCATCGCCATCGTCATTGACTCCGCCCACGGGGCCGGGAGCCAGCACCACTGCTCCAGCGTCGCTCGAAGGACTGACCAAGCAGCAGCAGGTCGAGAGGTTCATGATGATGGTCAAGTCCGGGCAGATGGACACGGCCACGGCGGACTCGAAGATTCAGCGGCTTGTAGGCTCCGGAGGCAGGCGGACAATTCGCATTCTTCTCGACTCCCGGCTGAGTTCACAGTGACGCAGGCAGGATGGATGCAGATGGATGTTAGATAGTAGTTAGATCGTAAGTGAACCACGATTCCCGAGCGAGGAGTGAAAGATCCCACCATGGAAGATCATAACGATAAACCGATGCCGATGCCGATGCCCCAGCACACACCGGAAACGGCAGCAGCCACGCCGGAGTCTCCAGACGACACTACCGCTTCCACCATCCGCATCCCGGTGCAGCTGTCTCCCCGGATCGTAGCGTCACACATGGATCAACATCTACCACAGTCCATGATCGGTGGGGCTGGCACGGCCCCAGCCCGGGAACAAGATTATGCTACACCGCCCGCTACACCGCCCGCTGCCGAGCCGCGTCCCGTCTATCCTGTTCCAATCATCAACCCGGGAGAGATCAATCTCCTCACGCTGTACACCCTGACCAACCAGCTAGTGATCGAGAACCGCGAGCAGCACTACCGCGTGGATACGTCCATCGGTGAATTGCGCTCCGATCTGCGCGAGCGCGATGCCCGGATCACCAAGCGGCAGGACACGACCGACGCGAACGTGCAGCAGCTCGATCACGATCTCAAGGAGATGCGGAGCGAGATGGACGTTCGCAAGGGCAAGTTCGCGGTGTACTGGCTGATCGGGACCACGGCGTTCGCCGGGCTGATGTCGTATATCTGGCCCCCGGTGGGAAGGTTTCTCCATCGGCTGTTCGCCGGAGGCCAGGGTTCTAGTCACTGACCAAGAGCGCGTTCGGCGCTAGTCAGCTCACGGTTGCGGCCGTAATTTGTTCCCTCGATGCCTTGCCGTTCGTGTACCGCTGCCACGCCGCGCAGGCGAACATCGCATTCGTCGCCAGCGCTATCATCGGAACGCTCACGCCGTAGACCATCGGCCAGCGCAGCATCCACGCGACGGGAACTGTATTCAGCAGTACATTACCGCTTGCCAGCGTGACGATGCCGAGCGCCGTCCAGCCATAGTCCCGGCGCCAGCGGTCCCTCGGCACGACATACTTCCCCGGAAACAACAGCAGCATCACCACTAGTACGGATAGATTCACACACCTGGCCATGAACCAGTACACCCGGGCACTGCCATGCGCCGGCAGCTCGGCAAAGTGCAGCAGCATCACCACGGTGGCAATGCTCCCCGACCACAGGCCCACGAACATCTTCAGCTGCGGGATCATCCATGAGGTGAACTCCAGCGCCAGCAGCAGGAGCAGCGCGTTGTCCGCGAGACAGATGATCCAGCTGGCGGTGAGATAGTCCTCGCGGGAGAGGTGCTGCCAGCGGAGCAGGTAGCTGAGTCCCACTGCCCCCGGGCCGAGGAGTATGTAGATCATATACAGCCGGAGAGACACCAGCCGCGAGCAGGCTCCCCGGAGGTATAGACCTGCCAGCGCGGCGAGTGCGACGATGGCGTTCGCCAGCAGTAATGGAATGAACACGGGTGATAGATAGTGGTTCGTCATTGTACGTCTCCGGCGAGCAGCGACCGTCCAAGCATCGACTGCCCTCGCCTGCCGATGCTAGGCTTGCTCCCGGGATGAGGAACGAATCCTGTCCCGAGGAGGAATGCGATGAAAAATCGCGTCTTGTTTATGTTTGTCATCACCATGGCGCTGCTGGGATCAAGCTGGCTGGCCGCTCCCAGCGCCAGGGGTGCTACCACGCCCGCCGTGGCCGTGGAGATGAATGCTCCCCCGCCGACAGTGGACTGCTGCCTGCCGCCGTGTCCGCCGATCTGCCCGGAGGTCACGCCGCTCACCGAACTGTTGCGGAGGCTCAACTCCGCGAACGCTCTCGGATCACGTTCACGCGGGCGTTCGCTATAACCTGTTCGACTGCCTGTTCGACTGCACGCTCCGCCGGGGTAGTGGTTCGAGCCACCGCTCCGGCGCATCATCTGCCACCGCCTGCCATGCGATAAATCGCGTATCCCATCAGCGTGAGCGTTCCCCCCGCCAGCAGCAACGGCAGCGGAACCAGCCATGCCACCAGCGTGGAGACGACCACGCCCCCGGTGATGAACGCCTGGGCACCGCAGCAGTCAGCGGCGGTGGTTGATCGTTGATTGTTATTTGTAGTCGTAGTCATTACTTCTCTACCTCTCTCCCTCTTGGTTCTATTTAAAATTGTGTGTAGTGCCCTGTGTCGTTCCCCGTGTCGTTCCCTGTGTAGTCCCCGCCGCCGAATGTCGCTCCCGCACGCGCTTCCTCTGTCCCCGAGTGAGCCCGCCTAGCAGCTCCAGGCAGCGCAGGTGCAAGGCCCAGTCCGCGATCCGCATGCACTCGGCGGCGCGCAGTTGCAGCCGCTCCATCCGCACCGGAAGCCACCCTGCGGTCCCGGTCGTCACGGCCACGGGCAGGGGCAGCCAGTCGCCACAGCCCCGGCAGCGTCCCCGCTCCATCATCACCTGCCGGAGCCCGCAGCGACCGCAGGCCACATCCGCGTCCGAAGGCGCAGTCGTTTCCATCGTATAAGGCAGGCACGTCCTGCTATCTCTATCATTGCCACGATCATCGCATCCATCGCACATGGTTCCAGTTCTCCTTTCATCACTTCACTTAATCGTCGTCAGGTAACTAGTACCCACTACATTCAGTTACTAGTTACTATCTATATATGTATCTATATCTATGTACTTATATCTATACATATACATATAGATATACATAACATTATGGGAGATCCTTCGTGTGTCCGCCGTGCTCGCGATCCCCGCGACCGCGCCAGCGGAACCATGCCAGTCCCGCTGCCGACAGCAGCAGAGCCCCGGCCATGTTCAACAGCGCAGCGTGCAGCGACACCCGGCCACTGCCGTGCATGTACGCGAGGAACGCCGCATTGAAGGCGATGCTGATCGTCGTGGTGGCCCCGAGCCACGATCTTGGATTGTTTATTGCCGGATTGCCGATCTCAGAGGCAGAGGCTACAATTTTTTCAGCCATGATGCTGGGCCGTCCTTAACCGGCCCGGTATTGCGGTTAGGCTGGTTCCGGGGCCGCTAACCCCGGTTCCATGCCGTTCGATCTTCTGTGCGACGAGCAGCGAGCGAGTTCACGACTCCAGCGCAGCTCGTATCATCTCCTGTGCCCGGGCCTCGTCCAGCCTCTCGGGCAGCTCATCCAGCAGTTCCATCGGAATCAGCAGCGACTCCAGGTGCATCGAGGCCAGTCCCAGATCGCTGGAGTGGAGATGCGTCACCCCGGTGATGTCCCAGTCCCTGACGCCACGATTATAGTCCCCAGAGTCGCCATCCAGCGTGAACGGAGCAGCAGCGCCGAGCGGGTGGCGGGTGTCGCGGCAGTACAGCGCGGCCAGCATCAATGCACCGTCCCAGCAGCGCCCGCGCCTGTCGCCACTCCGCCTGTCGCCACCCTGGCCGCTTCGATCTCCTTAGGCACGGTAGTGTTCAGCCATCCGTCCACCAGCTGCATGAGCCAGGTGCGATAGGGATTCATCCAGTACCTCGCGATCTGTCCCGAGGACTCCAGCTTCTCCAGTCGCGCCTTCACCCGCTTGGCCTCCTCCGGGTCCAGCGCCACGAACGTCCGCAGGAGCTTTCCCGGCGTGTTGCCGTCCGCTCCGTGGAGCTTCACCGCCATCTCGTACTCCTGTAGCTCAACCGGCTTGCCAGTACAGCCTTCGTGCCCGCACATGGGACGTTCGGGGCAGTACTCCCCGCCGTTGCATTCCGGATCGCTACAGTACTGGCAGGCGGTGTCCGCGTCGGATTCGCTGGCGATCTCCGCGATGGCGCGGTTCACCGTCTGCGCTGGGCTCTCAGATGTTGCCCTAGCGGTCGCTGGAGTGGCCGTCTTGCGGTTCCTGGCCTCGCGTGAGTTGCCCTTGCGCCGGGCCAGCCTGCGCTGGTTGCGGCTGCTCAGGTGAGCGTGTGGGGTGGTCGATCCGGGGAGAGACGTGTCATGATTACACATGATGCGCCTCCGGTAGCCGTGGCTGAGTGTTCCGTGATCCCTGCATGGGTCTTGTCTCCTTGTGGATTGCTTGCTCTGGTCATTAGTCAGTCGCCTGTCTCTCGCCCCTCCCCACTCGCTCAAATGATGCAGTGTTGCTCCCCAAGTATTACCGCAAGCACCCGAGGTAAAGCTAGATTCCCCGGCGCACGATGGTCAGCCTGGGGTCCTTGGCATCGAATCCCGGCTGATCTCCCGAGGTGGCGCACCGGGGATCGTTCTTCACCTGTCCGCCGTCGTTCGGGCTCTCCACGCGCAAGAAGCCAAGGCCCAAGGCCCATATCCAGCGCTCATGGCCGCAGGCTCCCTCGTACTGGTCGGAAATATTCGCCAGCAGGCAGCCGGGGGAGTTGCCATCCTTGTCCGCCCCGCGAGTGCAGGCGTTCAACTCCTCCGTGTCGGTAATCACCGAGAAGTCCATCGCGCGAACCCAGCCCACGCGGAAGCTGGTAGCGAAGTACTCCCCATCCGCCGGCCCGGCAATCGCCATCGCGGGAATCAGATTGTTGAACGTCAATTCCGCGGAACCGATGCCGCTGGCCCGAGTCTCCAGCGTGATCGCCGCGTCACCGCCCCGCATCGTCGGAGGCCCGATCTGGTACGCGACTGGCATCCCCGGCTGGTTGTCCTCGATGTCGTAGGTGATGAGCGTGCGTGCCGTGCTGGGCGCTCCGTCCTTCCCGCACCACGGGCAGCCCTTCGGCAGCAGGATCACGCTTGCAATCGACCTCCACGATTGGTCCTCCCGCTGATGCAGCACGAACCACAGCTCCGCGCCTTCCACTCCCAGCAGCCAGTAGCAGCGTGAGACTCCCTTGGTGTAATGCAGAACGATGTTCACGCCTCCGCGACCGGCCACCAGCCGATCCGGGTCCGTCCATGTGATCTCTGTCACAGTGCCGTCCGCCTCCGTGCGCGTCATGGCCTCCGGCGCCTCCACATGGATCTCACAGACATCACCGAAGCCGTTCTTGAACTCCCACACCTGGCCGATCATCGCAGGCGATAGGAAGCCACTGGCCGGGAGAGTGATCCCCGGCAGGGGCAGGAGCGTAGAGGTTGCATTTACGGCCGCAGGCGCAGCGGGAGGAGTGTTCCCCCCGCAGCCGGTGACGATGGTGATTGCGATGGCGATGACGACGGCGATGGCGATCTCGACCGCTGTGTGAATAGTCCGAGTGCGAGTGCGAGTCCGCTGATTCATGATGCTGCCTCCAGTGCTTCGTTGAAGTCTTCCGGCTTGGACACCAGCGGAGCGGGAGCGTCCCAGTCCGCCGGGTCGTTGAAATGTTCCAGCACGTCGCGCTGGGTCAGCCGCCTGGGATCGTGCTCCGACGATAGCGTGTCAGCGATCTCCGAACAGCTAGTGTGGCTGGGCGACCATTCGTACCCCGTGCGGTCGTTGACCACGCACATGATCTCCAGCGCGGCTGCGATGCCGAGCGCTGCCTGTTTCATCGCCGCCGTGAGTTCCCGGCGTTCATCGCGATTGAGCTTCGGTGCCTGGCCTGTCGTGTTCATGATGCCTTCTCCTCTGCGCGCTCCTCTGCGCGGTTATCATCCGCTGCGCTTCCCTGATTACCTACGTCTTCGTTGCCGACCCACACCCACGCCTGGATGTAGGCTCCGCCGTCGCTACTCCGGCTGACCGCCGCGTTGTCATCCACCTCCAGCGTCCCCTCGTCATGATGCAGCAGCTTCGCGGCTTCCACATAGGCGCGGTTGGTGATCTTCGGCCACAGGCGGGCGGGCCTCGGCTTCTTCCGTGGCACGGTTGGAGTGAGCAGCTTCTCTATGTCCCGGTCATTGCGCTCGGTCTTGGCCATGATTACTGCTCCCATTCCCGATGCTCGGCTGCATAGCCCATCCACAGGTTCATCACATCGTCATCCACGTCCCCTCCGCCATGCACGCTGGCGACGGTGAAGTTGTCTCCAATGAAGCCGTCGATGTCGTGGATGGTGAATCCCATCTCCCGCTCCAGCATCCGCTGCGCTTCCCAGTAGGCATGGAGCACCATGGCGCAGGCCGCCAGCTTCTCCTTCACCGCCCCGCGATCCAGCGCCGCAGCAGCGGGCGATGTCTCCCACTTCGCCGCGTCCATGATGAGCCCTCCCTCGGGGTTCCATACCCTGCCGTTGTAGGTGATCTTCGCCACGACTGTCTGACGGTCGGAGGCGAACACGCTGCCGGAGTCGCGATGCATCTGGCTGCTGCGAAGGTTGTTGCGCTCGCGCCAGAATTGGAACGTGATCGAAGCGTCCGCGAGATCACTCACCGCGACGGTCTTGGTCTTCACTCCCGTGGCGCGGAGAAGCATCCACGCCGGGGCGATGGCGTCGGTAGCAGCGCCAGCCTCCGCAGGCAGTTGAATCTGGCTCCGGGGAATCGCCCGGTCGATGGTCGGTAGTGGTTGCAGCCGTGTTGCGCTTGCAGTGTTCGCTCGTTTCATATCGTGCTCTCCTCGCTCCGTGTACTATCGCTCCGTGTGCTATCTACAATGTGGTGGCATACCACGCATTGCTTGACTCCATCGGACTTTGCCAGTGCCCAGATGTCATAGTCCTCCAGCGGTTGCACCTTGCGGCAATTCGCGCAGTAGGCGTGTTCCACTCCGCTGGTGGCAGCCGCCGCGCTCATGCTGTCACCTTGGTTGAACTGGAATTGGAATTGGGCAGTCGGCTGTCGTGTACCATCTGACAGGCAGCGCATCCGCTGCGGTGCGCGTCGGTATCGGGATGCTGCTGATCCGTGCATTCATCACACAGGCCGATCCTGCCAGCCTCCAGCAGCGCGTCACATCCATCACAGCGTTCGCGGTCTTCGTCCTCCGGCTCCGCCCTGAGTCCGGCGATCCACTGCTCCACGTCCGCATGCCGCATGTGCGACGGATCATACTCGGTCATCTCGAAGCTCTCGATCTCTTCCGCTTCCTGCATGTCCATGAGCCGCGAACGCACATTAGATTCCTCGTCGCGAGATAGCAACACCTGCTCAATATCTGGCAAGTCGCTCCCAGCCTGCTGGACGCTGATCCAGTAGTGATTGCGTCGGGCCGATGCCACGGGCTGCGGAAGCCGTCCCGCGCTCACTTCGATGAACCAGTCCGTGAGCAGCGTGTGTAGCCGCGCTGCATCCTGCGCCACGCGCAGCGGTGATCCATCCGTGGTAGCTGCCCGTTCGAGCGCAGCCTCCAGCTGCTCGCGTAGCCATGGCGACGCGCTCTCATCCTTCAGTGTGTCGTTAATCGCGGGAGTGTAAGCGTTGCTCACTCGCCACCTCCCACGCCACGATATCCCCGCACCGAGGTGAATCCATCAATGAACGCCAGCGCCCCGGTGAAGTCCCTGTCCACTCGGCACTCGACCAGCGACCAGCGCGAGAGCAGTCCACCTTGATACGACCCGTCCAGCGTGGCGCGCAGTACCCCCGCCTGTCCCTCGGTGGCGGTGACGGTGATGTGCGCCGACTCCCTGCCCAGCCCCGGAGGCTTCAGCATGTCCAGCGTCCAGAATTTGAGTTCCTGCGAAGCTACGGGAGCCGTGGCCCCTCTGTCCTTCTCTGTTGCGACCGTCTGCGTTGTGCTTGCCATCTTTGTGCTCCTTTTTATCTCTCGCTCGATTTCTCTTGATCGCCCGTCGATTCCGCTTGACTTCTGCGATCAATTACGTTACAACATAATAGTCGCATACGATATGCGTATGTGTCAAGGGAAAAATGAAGAAAGGATAAAATAAATATGAAGGCTTTGAAAACCCCAGACCCGGAAACTGAACTCACCGTGGCCGAAGCGGCCCGGATTCTCAATGTGGAGGCCACCTACGTGCGTCTCCTGCGTTCGCAGCGCAAGCTCCGTGGCCGTCTTGCTGGCCGCAGATGGTTCCTCACGCGGCAGTCGGTGCTGGAGTATGCCGAGCACCTGCGTAATCACCGGCAGTCGTCTGGGGCCAGGGCTGAGATGCAGCAGTCCCAATCACAGACCCAGACCACAACTCCCACGGCGAATGCCGTCTCTCCCAGCGAGCACGTCGCACTGCATGATTAGGCGAACGCAGATGAATCCAGCAGAGACTCTGCGTTCGCCCCTGCAAATGCGGGAATCGACATTTATCACACTTTTTCGGTGTCCCCTTCAGTGCCTCCGCTTGTGTGATCGATCGATCTCCGCTGACCGTCCGCTGACAATCCCCGAGCGAGGAGAGATACTTCCATGACCGAGCACAAGAACGATTCCCAGCCCTTCGTCTTGCAGATGCCTGTTGCGCCAAGCGCTGTGAGACAGACGAAGCATGCACCTTCGCCTGCGGTGGTCCCGACGAAGCCGCCGGCCCCGGCACCCACGGCACCAGCGCCAGCCCCACCTGCCCCCACCAACGGGCACAGTCCGACGCATCATGCAGCTGCGACGGCGGCACCCGAGGAGTTAATATTCGTCCGATCACCCACGCCTGAAGCTGCTGCCTCTCCAGTAGTAGCTGTGGCCTCCGCGCCTGCACCATCACACGCCGACATCCTAGCCGCTCCGCTGTCCGCGCCCGTGCTTCCAGCCAAGGATGCTCCCTCGCCCCTGCTCTCGCCCGAGCTGGAGGCTGCGCTATCCCAGACGCAGACCGCCAAGGCACCGCCAGCCCCACCTGCCGAGTTCCAGCCGCAGATGCCGGAATCCGATGTCCTCCCGGCCTGCGTGGAAGATCCTTCTGTCCAAATCCCTCCCGACATGATCCTGGCCTACGGCGACTATGCCGAAGGTACAGAGATGCCGCGGAGCGCGCATGAGTCCATGTTCATCTCGCTGATCGCGGCGATACTCAACGCGCAGGGCAACACCTTCTCGAACGGCCCGGTGCGCTACTCCATGGATATCTGGATGCTGATGCTGTCACGATCCGGCGGCGGACGCTCCACGCTCGTCAGCGTGGGCAAGCAAGTACTGCGCGAGGCGGGACTGCGCGATCTCATTCACAGCGGCCAGTGGGCCTCGCCACAGGCCATGATGCAGTCTTATGCCGAGCGTCCTTGGGGGCTAACGGTCTACGGCGAGTTCCGTGAGCTATCGGAGAAGCTGATGCAGCCGATGTTCTCCACCGCCAAGGTGAGGATCACCGATTTCTTCGACAGCTTCGACGCTCCCGATCCGGTGACGCACCGCAAGAAAGGCAATGCGGACGACACGCCCGACATCGTGTTCCAAGAGCCGCCACGCACGAACCTGCTCTGTACCTCCTCAGAAAGCTGGTGCATGCAGAGCATCAAGGACGGTGACACGACCGGAGGCTGGATGGCCCGCTGGCTGATCGACATATTCTCCGACATGGGATTCGTCTCCATTCCTCCCATGCGTAACTCCGCCCTGCTGCCCCCGCTGGTGAAAGGTCTGTACCGCATCTCCAAGATCAGGAACCAGCATTTCTCACTCACTCGGGAATCGGGAGAGATCGCGCGGATGTACGACGACTGGTACACCAAGACGGGCACCCGCTTCGCCAAGCACATCAACATCGACAGCACGGAGGCATTCTGGGGCAGGTGGAGGGGCTACGTGCTGAAGCTGGCCATCGTCTACGAAGTGGCCACCAGCGGCAAGTTCTCGATCACCGAGCAGTCACTCACCCGCGCCATCGAGAAGATGTCCAAACTGGAGCCAAATCTATTCAAGCTGCTGGCGTCCGGTATGACCAAGCAAGGGGCCGAGGAGGATGCCGTGCTGGAGGTGATCGTTCGCTCCCGGCAGGATGGCGTTCCCAAGACCACGCTCACCAAACGGTTTAAGAGTTTCTCCACCCGCCAGATGAACGAGTGCCTGCGGAAACTATGGGAGTCTGGACTGGTGGTGGTGTACCGCCGGGACGGTGGAGGCGGC